>Ga0316616_100000223_pt1 | contig 16114 bp, 24 predicted proteins | sample OWC_Aug_M1_C1_D1_FD_207660 | JGI IMG/M metagenome (GOLD analysis project Ga0316616, IMG submission 207660) | Wetland soil microbial communities from Old Woman Creek delta, Ohio, United States - OWC_Aug_M1_C1_D1_B | ecosystem: Environmental > Terrestrial > Soil > Wetlands | place: USA: Ohio... | reverse complement strand
CGGAGGCCACGCTGCGGGCGCACTCCCGAGAGATATGCGAGCGGGACCGGATTCAGTCAGCAATCCGCCAAGCCATGGCCGCCGCCGGGATAAACGCCGCACGCCTCGCCGCCGTCCTGTCCGAAGGGCTCGACGCCGAGAACCCGAAAACCGTCCTCCGAACCAAGGATGGGGCCGAAATCGAGCGCGGCGGGGGGCCAGATTGGTCCAACCGACACCGATTTCTTGAGACGGCGCTCAGAATCGGGGGACATGAGCCCGCACGCGAGACGACCATCGAAACGACCTACGAAGACCGTATCATGCGCCTGCGCGGGGACTTAGCACCCGTGCGCGTTTCTGCGCGTGAAGAAGAAGCGAAAGTCACTCACTCGAAATCGAGCGATTCGGGGATAGGGTATGACTAGGGTATAGCTAGGGTATGACTAGGGTGTAACTACCCTTGATCTATACCCTATAGGTGGAGGTGGGGGAAGGGAAGGGTACGGTACGCAGTTGAAGAGGCAGCACTCGACGCAGCCCGGAGCTTTCGCAGGCAGCGAGCCGACCTCGGACGCGAGCGCAGAGCGCGGAGACGTGCCGAACACGTCGCCAGTCGTTCGCCCGCAGCCCGCTTGCACGTCGGCGCGGTCCGGGGGCGGGGGCGCGGGCAGGCAGGGGGAGGGGCCGGGAGGCACCCCCCCCACCCACCCCGCGGCGGGCGGGAAAGGGCCAAGAGAAACTCTGCTCAATGATTCTTCCCTCGGGGGGCAGGGGAAGGGCTCTTGAGTGTGCGGCGCGTGCGGCTCGCCCTTCGCGGGGTGTGAGTGCTGGAAGGACCGGATGACCCCGCAGGAGCGGGAAGCCGCGCAGGACGCCATTGTCCGGAAGTGGTGGTTGAAGCGGGGGGAGGCTCCACCGGGTCCCATTGTGACGCTCCCCGAGAAACGTAGTTGGCCCCGGATGGGGCACTGGGCGACTCCCGAGACGCGAGCCCTGCTCTCGGAGACACAGAAGGCGCGGTGGCAGGGGATGACCCCCGCAGAACGGCAGGCGAGACGACGTGGACCCGCAGCGTGACGCGATGACGTTCGAGCAGAAGCGGAAGGTGCTGGTGGAACTCTGTCCGGCCGTCGCGACCCTCGACGGCTTCGAGGACGCGCTCCTCGACGTGTTCGGGAAACCCGAGAATGGGTCCCTCCGGCTGGAAAAAGGGACTCCCTGCCAGTGTCTTTCGGAGGCGGACCGGGTGTTCGCGTGCATCGACCGACTGCCCGAGGCGGTGGCCGCGGTGGTGGAACGGCACGGGGGGCACGCGACCTCGGCCGAGTATGCGGACGTGCAGGCCATCTACACCCAGTTCGTGCGGATGGCGAGCGAGATGCGGGGTTGGCTGGAGGCGAAGCGCCATGAAGTTCCGGCCTGAGAAGGGCTTCGCCCCGCCCACCTACGACTTGCGGCTGGTGCCGCTCAACACCTTTCTCGATTCGACCCAAGCCCCGCCGGAAGGCCGCGCCCAAGCGGAAGAGAAGCACGGCACCCACTCCCCCGGCGGGCGACAGGCCCGCAAAGATGGGTGTTTCTGCCCGATGATGCACGACCGGCGGGGGAACGTCACCGTCTTGGTCGAAGGTCACCCGATGCTGCTGATTCGGAAGGGGTGTCCGGTCCACACGCCGCTGGACACGACGGCGAAGCCCGAGAAGGGCGAGAAGGGGGCGTTCAGCTACGGCCACGGGGCGGTGCGGAAGCGGGCGGTGCTGACGAAGGAGGAGGAGCAGGACGCCAAGGACAAGGAGCGAGCCCATGGCGGACCGCCCACGTAACCCGGACGAACTCGGGGTCCTGTGGCGGAAGGTGTGCGACCGCGACGGGAAAACGCTCTGGTCCGGGCGCATCGAGGACCAAGAAGTTGTCGGATTTACCTTCAAGACCCACGCAGGCCGGGAAGGGATGAGTATCCAGCGTTCCCGTTCACACGCCGTAACGCCGAAACCGCAGACGGAGAACGCATGATGCAAATCCTCATCGACCACTGGGAGGCCGTCGCCGCCCTTGTCACGGCGGCCTTCACCGTGGGGATTGGGTGGGCCGCCTTGAAACGCGACATCAAAGAACTCGCCGAGACCATCGAAGAGAACCGCACCCACATGGACGCCAAGTTCCGGGACATGAAGGATTCCTGCCAAGGACGGCAGGCCCAGTGCGTGCAGATTCACACGGCGATTGAGGCCGCGATGGAACACCACCACATGGACGACCACAAGCACCTCTCGAACGCCGAGCGGACGCTCCAGACCGAGTGGCGGGCCGAGATGCACAAGCGGTTCGACCGCCTCGAAGCCCTGATTATGGGCCGCACCCATGCCAATCAACCTTAGTCCGGCGCAGCGGGCCACGCAGACCCGCATCGAGACGATGGCCGCCTTTTTCGGGCTCGACCCGGACTGGTGCGCCGCGGTCGCGATGGTGGAGTCCTCCCTCGGCGTGGCGCAGAAGTCCCCCACCGGCTGTCTCGGCGTCTTCCAACTCTCCGGCATCGCCATGAAGGACCTCCGGCTCGCGATGGAGGCCCACGACGACGACCGCATCGACATCGCGTGCGGGGTCGCGTTTCTCGCCCTCCTCAAGCGGCGGTGGGGCTCGGAGGCCGCCGCGATTCGGCATTACTGCGACCCGAAGGACCTTGGGTTCTACCCGGCGCGGGTCGCTCGGTGGCGGACGAAGTTCACCAAGGAGCGTGTGGCATGAACTGGCAGGACTACATCTTCGGGATGGCCGTGAACGTGGTACTGACGACGATTGCCGGGGCCATCAAGGACCCGCTGAAGGCGGCGCAGTTCAAGCGGGCGCTCCTGAAGGTCCGGGACGCCATCAACGGGCTCTACCCGCCCGACACGACGGACTGACCGCCCGTGTCGGATTGGGATGTCATCCTCGCGGTGACGCTGCTCGTCGTCGCGGTGGCGGTGGGGTTGGGCTGGTGGGCGCTGTGTCGCGTCGGGAGGGAGTAGCGATGAACTGGAAGCTCTTCTTCAAGGGACTCGGGGCCGCCGCCCTCGGGGGCGTGGTGACCTCCGGGTCCACGTTCGCCAGCCAGTGGGCGCAGACGGCCGCGACCGGGCAGAAAGTGCCCCTGAGTGGCAGCGTGGTCGGCGGGGTCGCCCTCGCCGGGGCGCTCACGGGGGTCGTCGGCTACCTGTGGAAGTCGCCGAGGCAGTTCCAGTGAGCGGCGATGCGCCCGTCTGGACCGAGACCGGAGCCCCCGTCGTGACGCCCACGACCTACGCGACCGCCCGCACCGCGATGAAGGCGGGCGACATCATCGCGTTCGCGGGCGACGGCTTCATCTCCCACATGATCAACCTCTTCACCCGCTGCCCCATCAGTCACGTCGGCATCATCCTCCGGGAGCGGGACGCGGCGGGCGAGAACCGCGTCGAACTCCTCGAATCCACGACCCTGAACGGGAAGGCCGGGGTCCAGCGGACGTTCCTGAGCGACCGCATCGCCACCTACACGGGCCGCCTCTGGTGGCTCCCGCTCGCGAAACGCTACCGGAACACCCTCGATCTGGCGAAGTTCTACGCCATCTGCCAGATGTGCGAGGGACGGCCCTACGACTACCGGCAAGTGGCGCATTTCGCCCTCGACCGCCTCCGCATCATCTCGCAGCCCGAGGACCCCACGAAGCTCTTCTGCTCGGAACTCGCCGCGCTCGCGCTCAAAGGCGGCGGGGTCCTCCCGGTGTGGCTCAATACCGCGGAGTTCCGCCCGCACGATCTGGTGGACCTCCGCATCTACGCGAACCACTACTACCAGTTGTCCGGCTCTCCCGCCCCCATCAAGTGTTTCAATCGTCGTGCCCCCGAGGACTGGAGGAATTGATGACGACGCGCACGCTCACCCTCAACGTGGTTCTGTCGCTCCTGCTCTGGAGTCTGCTGGTCGCCCTGTTCCTCATCCTGTCGCCCGTCTTCGCGCACGCGCAGGGGTGTCCGGCCGAGCCCATCGGGTCCGTCACGGTGAACCCGACGAAGATTCGCGCCGAACTGCCCGAGCAGACGGCGCTCCTGCTCGACGGCACGCCCGCGGTCACCGGCTACACGTTCGGCTGGTTTGCCGAGGGCGCGAGTGCGCCGACGACCAGCACGCCCATCGCGAAGACCGCCTTCACGCTGGTCGCGGGCACGACGCTCTGCTACGAGGCCCCGCTGCCCGCGCTCACCGGGATTCCGCTCGGGCAGAAATACATCGGGGTCCTCAAGACGTTGCGGGGCACCATGGAATCGGCGTGGAGTGCGCCGAGCAACCCTTTCGGGTTCGAGGGGCCGGTCCAGCCTCCGGCGGCGGTCCGGATTCGGAAGTAGAGCCGAGCGCCTCGATGACGTGTGATCAGGTGACCCCGTTGCTCCGCTGGCTCTTTCGCGCCGCCAAGTGGTGCCGGGGATGATGCCGCCGACGTGTCCGGGCTGTGGGGAGACGCGCATGATTGAACTGGTCGCGACGGCCCTGACGAAGATGGTGAAGCGCGAGGTCTACCACTGTGAGGTCTGCGCGAAGGACTGGTGCCGCGACATCGCGCTGGAGCGCCGCCCGACGAGTGGCTGTCCGACGTGCGGCGGAAGGAAGTGAACCATGGCTGACGGGCGCAAGTGTCCCGCGTGCGGCGAAACGGTCGCGCTCACGCTGACCGAATCGACGCAAGGGAAGGGCATGATTCGGGAGGTGTGGCACTGTAACATCTGCCAGAAAACCTTCCTCCAGTGGGTCGAACTACGGCACAAGCCGTTCTCGGCAGAATAGGAGACGACGTGGCGAAGAAGGGCAAGGGCGGGAAGAAGGGCGGCGGGTGCTAGGATGCCCGCGGCTCCGGTTCATGTTCTGACGGACCTCATCACAAAGGAGTGCAGCACCATGGGCGACACCGACAGCAGCAGCAAGGTCGAGCAGACCGGCGCGGGCTCCACGACGGGGCAGGCGCAGACCGACACGGCAGCGGCGGCGCGAGCGGCGGCCGCGGCCGCGCAGACGGCCGCAGCGCAGGCGGCGAACACCGCGGCGGCGCAGGCCGCGGCCTCGGGCGCGATGGGCCAGTACGAGTCCGTCGCGGACGTGGGGCAGGGCGAAGCCTACATCCTCAACATGAAGCGGCTGGTCGAGAACGCCCTCACCTTCGATGAACAGGTGAAGGCCATCGCGCTTCAGAACCTCCAGTTGGGACAGGTGAGCCTTCAGAACGCCGTGGCGCTCGCGAACCGGGTGAACAACGGCGCGGTGGACCTCGATGTCCGCGTGAAGCAGGACAGCCTCGACACGAAGGTCAAGACCGAGGGCGTGGCCCACGGCGAGCGCGAGGAGACCCTCCGCAACGCTCGCTCGATGAACATCATCCGGGAGATGGCGCTCTCCGAGAACCCGATCTTGCAGGACGCCATCATCGCCGGGATGGTGGCGGCGGTGGACCGGTACATCGCGAAGTCCAAGGCGTAGGCGTCGTCCGGGGGCCGCGCATCCGGCTATAAAAAACACGCGGACTTTGGGGGCTCCATGCGCCCACCGTATCGTCGGAACGTGGAGAAGCCGATGGCCCCGTGCGTGCGGTGCGCCGGACGTGCCCCCTTGAAGTATGGACTCTGTGAGGAGTGCCGACGGAACTCATGGAAAGCAGCGCAGAAGTGGAAGCGGCAGGCGATGTCCGCGACGTGGCGGACCTCGAACGCGACTGGCTGACGAACTACCCGGCCTACGCCAAGGACCACCTGAAGATTCAACTGGTGGAGGGCGGGCTGGCGAAGTTCACGCTCAACCCGATCCAGTGGACCTTTCACCGGATTCTGGAGGACATCGCTGCGTCCGGCCGCCTCATCCGCGTCATCGTGCTGAAGGCCCGCCGCGAGGGGCTCTCCACCTACGTCGCGGGCCGCTACTTCTGGCACACGACCACCACGCCGAACCGCTACGCCTTCATGATTACCCATGAGCCCGACGCGACGGAGTTCGTCTTCGGGATGCACAAGCGGTTCTACGAGAACCTCGACCCCGACTGGAAGCCCGCGACCAAGTACAACAACATCCGGAAGCTGGAGTTCAACAAGCCGAAGGGCAAGGGGCTCGACTCGGCCATCACCGTGGCGACGGCAGGCAAAGAGTACGCCGGGTCCTCGCAGTTGATTCACTACCTCCACCTGTCCGAGATGTCGAAGTGGCCCGAACACACCACCGAGAACCTCCTCACGTCCATCCTCCAGTGCGTGCCCGACACCGATGACTCCGAGGTCGTGGACGAGTCCACGGCGAACGGCATCGGCGGCAAGTTCTACGAACGCTACTGGGCCGCCCGGTTCAAGTACAAGGTCCATCTGGACGCGGCGGGCGAGATTGCGTGGCGGTGCGAGGTGGACCCGAAGACGAATCCCTCGAATCCCTACTCCGCGGTGTTCTTCCCGTGGTTCGTGTTCCCGGCCTACAAGATGCCGGTCGCCCGGTGGGAGCGCACCGCGGGCGAGCCGTTCGTCCGCACGCCCGACGAGCAAGCCTTGGTGGACCTCCATCTCCGGGGCGTGGCCGACACGCTGGTCAATCAGAAGTTGTGCTGGCGGCGGAAGGTCATCGAGGAGAAGTGCCAAGGCCAACTGGCGCTCTTCAATCAGGAATACCCCTCGACCGACGTGGAGGCGTTCATCTCGTCGGGCTCCGCGGTGTTCGACACCTATCAGGTCCTCAAGCTGATGGAGGCCGCGCCCGAGCCCATCGCCCGCTACGAGATTCTCCCCTCCACGGGCGATCTGGTCGCGAAGCGCGACGGCCACCTCTGGGTGTGGGAGGAGCCGCGGCCGGACCGCGCCTACCTCATTTCGGCGGACGTGGCCGAGGGCATCGAACTCGCGTCCTCGGGCGGGCAGACCAAGTACGACTTCTCGGTGTTCGACGTGCTGGACATGGTGACCGGGGCACAGGTCGCCCAGTGGCACGGGCACATCGACCCGGACCTGTTCGGCCGGTTGCTCTGCTACGCGGGCCGCCGCTACAACTTCGCGTGGCTCTGCCCCGAGCGGAACAATCACGGCCATACCGTCGTGACGACCATCATGAACGCGGGCTACCCGCGGATCTACGTCGAGAAGATTCCGGACCCGCCGAACAAGCCCCGCAAGCGGTACGGCTGGCTGACGACCCGCGCCACCAAGCCGAAGGCCATCGACCAACTCATCGCGGAGATGCGCGACGGCACGCACGGCATCCGCTCGAAGCGCACGTTCCAAGAGATGCTCTCGTTCAAGAAGGACGAGAAGGGCGAGTACGGCGGCGAGGAAGGCCAGCACGACGACTGCGTGATGAGCTACGCGATTGGGAAGTGGGTCCGGCCGACGCTCCCGAGCATCAACGTCCGCATTGGTCGGCACTGGAAGATGGGGCGGCCGCGGACCGACGTGACGCCCGATGCGCCCGGCCCCGCCGCGCCGCTCCGGAAGACGCCGCCGCTCTCGGGATGGGCGAATTGAGGCACGCGGCTATTGTCTTTCGCGGAAAAATGTGTTGAATAGGGAGGCGAGCGTGGAGACGAATCATCGTGAGGAAAGCGAGGAAGGGAGCATGGCCCATGCGGTAACCGCCGCGGACCCGCCCGCCCCGTCCACCCCCGCGCCGCTCTCGCCGAGCCCGGTTGTCATGACCGCACACCGGGCCTACCAGCCTGTCGGCGATTTCACCTTCAGCGCCAACCGCCGGATTGACGATGCGCCCTTCGCGCCCATCGCCTCGGACCCGGTGAAGCTGGCGATGTGGATTGAGAACCAAGCGGAGCGCACGATTCGCGAACTGCTGGAGAAACGCGGCCTGCGCCTGAAGCGGGCGTGGACGTGGGTACAGGTCATGAACCGCGTCCGCAAGGCAGGCTACCAGATTCTTGAGTACCCGGACCCGGATGAGGGCGGCTGGCACCTGTTCCACAACGGCGTGCTGGTGGCGAAGGTGAGCTATCCATACTGGGATGCCGAGGGGCGTCTCAAGATCGTGGTGTCGTGATGGCCTTCATCAACGTCCAGTCGAACGAACAACTCGACGCGCAGATCGCCGCCGAGGACGCCGCGCTGGTCGCGGCGACCCCGCCGCCGACCCCGCCCATCGACCTTCAGAGCCTCGCCGGGTATCTCAACATCCTGTGGGAGAAGGCGAAGCGCGGGCGCGTGAAGCCGGAGCGTCAGATGCTCCGCAATCTCCGGGCGCGGAACGGCGAGTACGAGCCCGAGAAGCTCGCGGCCATCAAAGCCATCCTCGGCGCGGACTACGACCCGATCTTCATGAAGATCACCGAGACGAAGTGCCGCGCCGCGGAAAGCTGGATCAAGGACGTGCTGTTTCAGCCGGGGCAGGAGCCGTGGGACATCCGGCCGACGCCGATGCCGGAGCTGCCGCCGTTCATGGCCCAGATGATCCAGACGGGCGCGGAGCAGGCGGCCATCCAGCAAGTGACGATGGCCGTCGCCATGGGCGCGATTCCGCCGGACATCGCCACGTTGCAGCAAGTCGCGAACGAACTCGCCCCGCAAGTGCAGGAGGCGGTCCGCCGCGAGATTCAGAAGGCCGCGCAGAAGGCCGCCGAGAAGATGCGGCAGAAGATTCTCGACCAGTTCGCCGAAGGCGGCTGGAACGATTCGCTGGAGCGGACCCTCTTCGACCTCTGCACCTACGGCACGGCCATCCTCAAGGGACCGTCCCTCAAGCGCCAGCCGGTGGCCGTGCGCGAGATGGACCCGATGATGGGGTCCTACAAGACCCGGTTCGAGACACGCATCATCCCGACATGGAGCCGGGTCAACCCGCTGACCTTCTACCCGTCGCCGGACGCGACGGCCGACAGCCTGCCGTGGTACTTCGAGAAGCTCTCGCTCTCCCGGAAGAACCTCTCCGACCTCCTCGACGTGCCGGGCTACAACCCGGCGGCCATCCGCGAAGTCCTCCAGACCTACAGCACGGGCGGGCTGGTCGAGTGGACGAACGTGGACCAGACCAAGGCGGGGCTGGAGAACCGGGACAGCATCTCGCTCTACGAGACCGAACTCATCGACTGTCTGGAGTTCGGCGGCACCGCGCCGGGGAAGATGCTGCTGGAGTGGGGCATGGACCCGGTGAACGTCCCGGACCCCGAGCGCGAGTACGACATCATCGCGTGGCTCATCGGCCGGTGGGTCATCAAGGCGATGCTCAACCCGAACCAGTTGGGCCAGAAGCCCATCTTCTCCTGCGGCTTCTCCGAGCGGCCCGATTCGTTCTGGCACAAGGGCGTGCCCGAACTCATCGAACACATTCAGAACCTCGCGAACGCCTGCGCCCGCGCCATCTTCATGAACATCGGGATCGCGTCCGGGCCACAGGTGGAGTTGAACACCGACCGCGTGGCCGACGGCGAGAACGAAGCCATCTACCCGTGGAAGGTGTGGCGCACGACCTCGCTCGGCATGATGGAGAGCCCGGCGGTCAAGTTCTACCAGCCGAACATCGTCACCGAGAAGCTCCTCGAAGTGTACAAGTTCTGCATGGAGGCGGCCGACGACGACTCCGGCGTCCCGCGCTACGTCCACACGGGCGAGACTCGCGGCGGCGGGGCCGGGGAGACCGCCTCCGGTTTGTCGATGCTCATGGGGCAGGCCGCGAAGGGCATCAAGGGCGTCATCAAGAACATGGACCGCGGGCTGATTACCAAGTCCGTCGAGGCCCAGTACTACTACAATCTGATTTTCGAGGACGGGGACGCGGAAATCATCGGCGACCTGAAGGTCGTCGCGAAGGGGTCGAGCGCCCTCATCAACAAGGAGCAGCAGACCATCCGGCGGACGGAACTGCTGGAGCGCACGCTCAACCCGCTCGACAGCCAGATTCTCGGGCTGCGCGGCCGCGCCGAACTGCTCCGCAAGAATCTCGAAGGGCTCGACATCGACCCCGAGAAGGTCGTCGCCGACGAAGAGGAACTCGAACGGATGGCCGAGGCACAGCGCGTGGCCGAGGAGAACGCGCAAGTTGCGGAGGCCGAGGGCGAGGACGAGGAGGCGGGCGAGACGCAATCCGGACCCGCGGGCAAGACCTCACCGAAGGGCAGCAAGGGCAATCCCCCCGGTAAACCACGCCAGCTTGACAAGGCGGGAAGCCCCGTCGCAGGACGGGATCATCAACTGTTTGAATCACGCGCAGGAGCGAAGCCATGAGTGAACCGACGCGCCCCGTCCTCAACCTCGAACAGAAAACCATCTCCGTCCAGTTTCAGCCGTCGGACGCCTTCCTCTCCGCGTGTACCGCGCTGGAGGACGACGAGCGGTTCATGACCATCGTGGAGGAACTCTCGGAGCGCGTGCCGCAGTTGGCGATTGCCGCCTGCCACATCAACGACGAGAAGTTCTCGCACTGGGTCGCGGGCCGCGTACAGGAACTCAAGGACATCGCCATCATCTTCCGCGAGACGCGCCGGGTGATGGAAGCGCGGCGCGTGGGCATGGAGAAGGCGGCGAAGGCGAAACAGGCGATGTAGCGTGGAATCGGGGAAGACCTCACGGCTCCCCGTTGACTCGAAGATGCCGGAACACCCCATGGGCTCCGGCCGCAGGAGAGCGAAGACCGGACACGGCTCGCTGAAGGAGTGTTCACATGACTGGTTTACCTGATGCACTGGCTGGACTAGAGGACGCAGCGGCAAAGCTGCACCGCGAGGCGTACCCGGATCAGTACTCCGAGACGCCGCCCGCCGAGGGGAATACCGTCCCGGCTCCCCCGGCCGACGCGCCTCCGTCCGCCGAACCGACTGCGCCGCCCGCGGGCGAGACGCCGCCGGAGACCCCTCCCGCCGCACCCGCGGCCGGGGAATCGGTCCCGGCGGGCTTCGTGCCGAAGGCGGAATACGACGCACTGGCGCACAAGTTCGCCGTCCTGCAAGGCAAGGAGTATGCCGAGGTCCCGCGGATGGCCGCGGAGATTCGGGCCTTGAAGGACGAGATTGCGGCGCTCAAGGCCCGGCCTGCCCCACCCGCAGGCGAGGCTCCGGCCGGTGAACCGCCCCCCGCGGGCGACACCGTGGAGTCGCGCTTCGCCCGGCTGGTGCAGGAGTACGGCCCCGAGTTCGTGGAGGACATGCGGACCGTCTTCCGGGAAGAAGCCCGGAAGGAAATCGAGGGCGTCAAGGCACAGGTCGAAAACGTCGCCGCGGTCACGACGCGGAGCGTGGACGAGCAGTATGTCGCGACACTCTCGAAGGCGGTCCCGGACTGGACGACGCTGGTGAATGACCCCGGCTTCGCCGCCTACATGAACGAGGAAGAAGGCCGGACCGGGATTCCGCGGCTGACCTTTGCCAAGGAGTGGCAGAAGCGGCGGGATGCGGAACGAGTCGCAGGCTACTACCTCGACTACAAGCAGCGGGCAGCAGGCCCCCCAGTCGCAAGCCCGGCAGCACCGACACCCCGGCCCGCCGTGAGCAAAGAATCCTTGGTGGCCCCGACCACGACCCCACAGGGCGCGGTCCCGGCAGGCAAGGACGACGTGCCCTACGTGCGAGCCAGCGAACTCGATAAGTTCGCCCGCGACGTGATTGCTGGCGCGTACCGCGGTCGTGAGAAGGAGCAGTTGACCCTTCAGGCCCGGTATGACGCGGCGCAGGCCGCGGGCAAGATCGTGCCCGGCTAGGAGTCGGGCTCAGGAGAGAGACCATGGCACTTCCAGTCGCAGCGGGCTATCCGGACTACGGTTCCACCGGAACCAGCAAGTTCATCCCGCAGATTTGGTCCACGAAGCTGGTCATCAAGTTCTACAAGGCGACCGTCTTCGGGGACATCTCGAACACCGACTACGAGGGCGAGATCCGGAAGTACGGCGACAAGGTGATCATCCGCACCACGCCGGACACCCAGATCAAGACCTACTCCAAGGGCATGAAGCTGGTCTACGACCAGTACGAGTCGGCGAACGTCGAACTGAACATCGACCACGGCAAGTACTTCGCCTTCACCGTGGACTCGGTGGACCGTCGGCAGGCCGACATCAAGTTCGTGGAGAAGTGGTCCGAGGACGCCTCGGAGCAGATGAAGATCGCGGTGGACGGCCACGTCCTCAACGCCATCTACCCCGACGCGCACGCGAAGAACAAGGGCGCGACGGCCGGGCTGGTCTCGTCCAGCTACGACCTCGGCGCGGCCGCGGCCCCCGAGTCGCTGACCAAGGACAACATCCTCGGCTACATCGTGGACTGCGGCTCCGTCCTCTCGGAGCAGAACGTCCCGGAGACCGGCCGCTGGATGGTCATCCCGATCTGGATGGCCAACTACCTGAAGAAGAGCGACCTCAAGGACGCCTCGATGACGGGCGACACCGTGAGCCCGCTCCGCAACGGGCGCATCGGCGTCATCGACCAGTTCACCCTCTACATCTCGAACAACTACACCTCCGTCCTCGACACGGTGGCGTGCTACAACGTGCTGTTCGGGACGAAGGCGGCGACGACGTTCGCCGCGCAGATGACCGAGATGGAGACCCTCCCGAATCCGGACTCGTTCGGCCAGTTGATCCGCGGCCTGAACGTCTACGGCTTCGAGGTCATCAAGCCCGAGGCCCTCGGGGTGCTGTACTGCACGAAGGGCTCGTAGCGTCGAAAGGGGGCCGTGCCGACAAGCACGGTTCCATGTTGCCATAGGAGCCGGAGCCGACAAGCTCCGGCTCACACTCGGAGGATTCGCACATGGCTCTTGTGGACAGAAGCGCCACGCAGAAGGCGAGCGTGTGGGACGCGGGTTCCGCGTTCGTTCTCGAAAACACCGTCTCGACGGTCGTGGCCACCTCCGGCGATGTCGTGAAGGTTCTCGACATCCCGAAGGGCTACTTCGTCGCGCTGGTGTTCGCGACCATCGTGACCGCGGCCGACGGCGGCACGTCACAGGTCGGCGACATCGGCGACCCCACCGCGGCGAACGGGTGGGACAACGACATCAACCTGAAGGCCGCGCCCGGCACGCGCACCGCGAGCGCCGCAGGCACCGACGCCTACGTGCCGTCGGGCAAGGGCGTGTTCCCGCTCGACGCCAAGGCGTACCCGAACGGCGGGGTCATCAACCTCACCGTCGTCCTCGGGGGCACCGTGCCCACCGTGGGGTCTGTCAAGATTCAGGCCCTCTGCTACAAACCCCTTCTGGGCTCCTACTAGGAGGTGAATGATGGCACGGCATGAATCACTCACGGTCGGCAAGCTCTCGCTCGCCAAGGAACGCCAGAACTCGGTGGTCCTCGAAGGGGTGACCATCGCGGGCGGCACGGCGGGCGCGAACGCCAGCCTCAAGCTCACCACCACGCAGGCGGTGGAGAGCGGGGCTCCGACCGCGAGCCACAAGCTCAAGATCAACATCAACGGCGTCGAGTACTGGATTCCGCTCGACGCGGTGTAACGGGAGGACTTCATGGCAAGCTACGACAGAAGCTCGACGCAGAAGGCGTCGGTCTGGGACGGCGGCCAGCCCATCCTCCTGTCCAACTCGGGCATCAGCACCGTCGTTACGGACGGCGACGTGATCCGGGCGCTCACGATTCCCAAGGGCTACTACGTGGGGAACGTGTTCGTGGACATCGAGGTCCAGAGCGACGACGCCGTGGGCATCACCGCGCTGGTCGGTGACACGACGGACCCCAACGGATGGGACGACGCGATTGACCTCGCGGCCGTCGCGGGCACACGGACGCAGGGCGCGGCCGGGACGGACGCCTACGTGCCCACCGGGGCCGTCGGCTTCCCCGGTGACGCCAAGGCGTATCCGAATGGCGGCGCTGTGGACCTGACCGTGACCGTCGGGGGCTCGCCCACCGTCGGGAGCATCAAGGTCTCGGCGCTCTGCTACAAGCCGCTGCTGGCGTCGTACTGAGCGCGTTTACCGAGTCCGGCCGGGCCGCGAGGGTTCGGCCGGACCTTGTTCCACCGAGAGGAGAGGACGATGCCGACGACCGTAACGCTCTATCAGATCGGCGTGTGGTTCTGCGTCGGGTTCTTCACCGGGGTTGGATGGGCACTCGGATCGTGGGTCGTCGCCCGCATCCTGCGCTGACCCGGAGAACGCATGGACCCGATTCCTCAGTGCCAGTACGTAATCCGCAAGGGCGAAGCGCCGGACCCCGGCCGGGCGAACATCCTGCCGTGGAGCCCGGCGGTCGCCCTGCGGCCGGACAAGTGGGAGCCGTTCCTCGGGGCGCTCCCGCCCCTGCCCGCGAAGCCGGGCGACACGGCTCCGGAGCCGAAACAGCCGCCCATGCCCGAAGATGTGTCGCGGTCCCTCCGGGCGCTCGCGATTCTGACCGCCATCGACCACTTGGAAAGCGGGGAGTTCACCGCCGCCGGGCTCCCGAAACTCGACGCCTTGCGGACCCTCACCGGGTTCGACGTGGCGACCTCCGAGCGCGATGAAGCGTGGGCGCGGCACAAAGCCAAGACGAGGCCGACATGAAGCTAAGTCCAGCCGTTCAAACCGTGATTGCCCAGTTCGCGACCGCGTTCCCGATTCCGTACACGGACGAGGCTTCGCGGGAGTGGACGCATCGGCTCGCCGAACAACTGGCCTTCAGCTTCCCCACCGAGGGATGGGGCCACAAGTCCGCCTCCCCGACGCGCCCGCACAGCGCCGATGTCGTCGCCATCAAATCGCCCTTCCTTGGGTGGGACCTCCTCGTCAACGGGGGGAGCCCAGTCGTGACGTTGAACCTGAACGCCGACAGTATCGACCTTGCCGGACAAACCTTCGAGCCCGTTAGCCCCGTGAACCACTTGAACTTCGAGCCGCCCGAGCCGCCCGAGCCGCCCACGGGCGACCTCGAAGCGCGGGTCGAGACCTTGGAAGCCGTGGTGCGCGACGTGGCCCGCATCCTGAGCCGCCTCTAACGAGACGAGGGAATAGACATGGCCATCGGTGACGATTTCACAGTCGCAGTCAACGGCGACATCCGCCACGCTTCGGGTAGCACGTACTACACCGTCCTCGAACTGCACCGCTGGCTCCAAGACTTGGCGGATCAGGCGCAGGCGTCGGGGAACGACCTCCTCGACATCACCAGCACGACGCCCTCGGCCCGCGCCACGGACAACATCATCACGCTCAACGCGCCGTACAACATCGACGCGGCGACCGCGGAGTGGCTGTACGACGGCTCCATCGACCAGATGGTCGCGGGGCAGGCCGAGCGGTACTCGGGGCTGGTCGTCGTGGGGGCGCTCGCCGGGACGACGACGCTGCAAGTCGTCCAGAACAAGGCGCTCTACGACACCGACGCGCCGTTCTGGGGCACGGGCATCAACGCGGTGCCCGCGCAGAACATCCTCTGCCGGATGCTCATCAAGACCAAGGCGGCCGGGGCGGACATCGACGGCGGGCGCATCCGGGTCTTCGCCCGCGAGTGGGGCCACACCTTCGCGGAGTTCGAGGTCACGATGGGCCTCGGCAACTCCGTCGCCGCCATCTTCACCTCGACGGACCTGAACAATCAGACCCTCGAAGCGACCGTGGCGGGCTGGACCGGCATCTCGAACACCGAGGGCTACCAGACCATCGACCTCCAGAACGGCGACGGGCCGCAGCCCTACTACGCCCAGTGGAACAAGGACATCTACTCCATCAACCAGTTGTACGAGCGGGCGAAGTGGCTGACCCGGCGCGGGACCTCTTCCACGCTCTACGGGCTGGACGGGGAACTGTTCCGCGGCATCACCCATGAGTTCCCCCTCGGCACGTTCTCGGGCACGTTCGTCCAGAACGAGGAGATTACGTGGGGCTCGGGCGCGACCGCGGGCTCGGGTGTCGTGCTGGCCGCGTCGGACTTCAACGGGCCGACGGCGACGATGTGGATTCAGTTGGTCTCGGGGGTCGCGCCCACGAACGGGGCGACGGTGAGCGGCACGTCGGGCGGGGCGCACAGCGCGGTCCTCACCAGTGCGCCGACCTCGCGCAGTCTCGCGGGCGTCTTCTTGGGCCAGTCCACCGGGTCGGCCATCATCGGCGCGTTCGGTGTCGGCGTCGAGGCCGCGGACCTCACGCAGAACGACAAGATTTTCGACCTCACGAACACCCTGCGGACCCCGCCGAACAACCAGTCGTTCACCGTCTACGGGCTGGTCTCGGGC
>Ga0316616_100000221_pt1 | contig 16142 bp, 16 predicted proteins | sample OWC_Aug_M1_C1_D1_FD_207660 | JGI IMG/M metagenome (GOLD analysis project Ga0316616, IMG submission 207660) | Wetland soil microbial communities from Old Woman Creek delta, Ohio, United States - OWC_Aug_M1_C1_D1_B | ecosystem: Environmental > Terrestrial > Soil > Wetlands | place: USA: Ohio... | reverse complement strand
GGCGGCGGCCCTCCGGGGCACCGTACGCCGTTCACCAGCGAGCCCAGGTGTTGCCAGCGAGACTAGACGCCCACCGCGTCGACCGCATGGTTTCAGATGGGTTCACGAAGGCAACACCCCCTTATTACGTTATTGATGGTATCGAGAAGGTCGAGGTGCGATGGGTCTATTTGTTGGCCCGGAAGCGCCTCAGCGGAATCTTCCAGATGGCGGTTCCGCGAGCGGCTATGACTCAGGCCCGGGGACAGCAGGAAAGCAGGTGCTCCTCGACCTCAGAGGCGTTCCCTATCTCAGGTAGCTCTGATCGCTGGCCCTGTAGGGCTTTGTCCGGTTGCAAGAGGTCGCCATCAAGCGGTCCGCCTCGACCCATTTCTCGGTCCCCATGGTGGCATCGTACAGCCAAAGCCAACACGCCCAGCCCGACCCATTGATGGGATTCATCCCGGTTCCCGCATTGAACTGCACTAGAAGTGAGCCCTCGTAAATCCCTTTGGTGATAGCAACACTCTCGCTTTCACCAACACCGATCAACAAGGGCGCAACAACCCGCGGCACGGGTGATGGTTTGGCGAGCGGACTCGGGGTTTGCGGGACAGCGATCGACGGATGTTGCGGGGCGGGTTCTGCGGAGAACGCGGCGCCGGGAAGCACCAGGACGCACAGCGCCGTCGCTAACAGACCCGACTCCATGGCCCCTCCCGCGCGCAAGGTCTAAACCGGCGCGGAAACTACCACGGGCGGAGCAGCGCGTCAATGGCTCGTCGCCGGGCATGGCTCGTCGCCGGGCACCGGGCTGGACTGGCGAAGGGAGCGGTTCGAATGCGATCAGCGTTGATTAGCGGCCCGTCGATTGGTGCCGCGCTTGACGCGGGTTCGCGCTACAATGCGCTCTCGCAACGGGGGGGTTGTGGCGATGAGACGCGGTCAGAGGAGAGGACGCGTCGCAGGACTTGATTCATGCGGTAGATCCTTGATACAACCATGCCCACAGAGGAGTCCAAGAATGGATTACCAGAATCTCGCACAGAAATTCTCGCTGGAAGGACAAACGGCGGTCATCACTGGTGGCGCCAGAGGCATCGGAATGGGGCTGGCCATGGCGCTTGCCAAAGCCGGTGCAAATATCGTGGTGGTAGATCTCCTAGAGGAGGAGGGAAAGAAGACGGCGGCGCTGCTCGCCTCGACTGCCGGAATCAAAGCGTATCCCTATATCGCTGACTTGAGCCGGCCTCACCTGATCAAGGATTATGTCAGAGGCATCCTGGGGGAGTGCGGGAAGATTGACATCTTGATAAATAACGCCGGTATCCAGGTGCGAAAGCCGGCCCTGGAGTTCACCCTGGAAGAGTGGAATAGTGTTCTCAACATCCACCTCACCGCGTCGTTTGCGATGGCGCAAGCGGTTGTCCCGGGAATGGCCAAGCACGGCGGGGGAAAGATCATCAACATAGCCTCCATCAACGGTGTCATAGACATCCCCAACACCATCGCGTATACGGCTGCCAAGAGCGGACTTGCCGGGTTGACGCGTGCCATGGCAGTCGAGTGGTCGCAATTCAAGGTCAGAACCAATGCGATTGGGCCAGGATACTGCCGGACGGAACTCACGGAGAAGCTGTTTCAAGATCCCCAGAAGAGCGAATGGGTGATGAGCCGGATCCCAATCAGGCGGCTGGCTGAACCCGAAAACGACCTCGGCTACGTGGCCGTGTTTCTAGCGTCTGACGCCTCGGCGTACATCAATGGACAAGTGATCTATGTCGACGGTGGATGGCTAGCGGCATAGGTCGCGAGATGGGTAAGGCTTTCAGTCCGGGTGACGGAGCTTCCCTTGCTTTTTTCAGAATAGGAAACCTGGCAGGTCCGTCGTCCATCGAGGGGAAATCCGAGAATCGTCACAAGCTCGCACCTGCTCACCTCCTGGCGGGTTCTGACCGACCCCCCCGGCCACAGCCCTCCGTCCCCGGCCTCGCACCCCGCAGTCTCCTTGGACCGTCACAGTGTCGGCTCATCCGCATCCCTCGCGTCGCGGAGATCGAATGGATCGGTTGCCGCCGGGGGGGTGCCGGCCCGCTGCGCCGCCGCGGCCTGAAGCAGACGGCGCTGGGTCTGCACCAGATCTTCCAGGAGGTCGCGCTGGTCCAGCAGGACCCGGAGCACCCCACTCAGGATGAAATACCCCAACCCGAAGAGCGCTCCCACGAGGAGGCCGAGGGGGGGCGCGGCATAGATGAGCCAGGGCGCCCACGCGGCGCCCCCCGGGATCGCCGGTCCGGCGGCAAGGACCCACGGCACACAACCAGCCAGCAAGCCCGCGCCGACGTGCACCCATCCGAGGGCGACGAGGAAGGTTGCGTAGGAACGAAGCCCACGGTGAGACAGGGGGTCACCCTCTGACATTTCCCTGCCCTCCTTAGAGTCCGCTACGGCATGATCTTGGTCCCGAGGACGGTGAGGAACTTGGCGAGCCAGGCGGGATGCGCCGGCCAGGCGGGCGCCGTGACGAGATTCCCCTCGACATGCGCACCATCTATCGCGATGTCCATGTACTTCCCGCCGGCCCGGCTCACCTCCGGACCGACGGCAGGGTACGCCGAGCAGGCCTTCCCTTCCACCACCCCGGCCGCAGCCAGGATCTGCGCACCGTGGCAAATGGCGGCGACCGGCTTGTTCGCCTCGAAGAAGTGCCGGACGGTCTTCAGCACGGCCGGATTCAGCCGCAGGTACTCGGGCGCCCGACCACCGGGGATGACGAGCGCGTCGTACGCCTCCGCCTTCACCTCATCGAAGCTGGCATTGACGGTAAAATTGTGGCCAGGCTTCTCACTGTAGGTCTGATCCCCCTCGAAGTCGTGAATGGCGGTCCGCACCTTTTCGCCCGCCCTCTTCCCCGGGCAGACCGCGTGCACCGCATGGCCCACCATCTGGAGCGCCTGAAAGGGCACCATCACCTCGTAGTCCTCGACGTAGTCCCCCACCAGCATCAGAATCTTCTTGGTTCCCATGGTCCATACCTCCAGAGTGGCGGTCGTGTCCTGGCGGCGTCCCGGCAGCCGGACGCGGCGGAGCGTCCGGTTGAATTTCACCCTACATCGCTTGCGCGGAAAGCGCAACTCGGCGGATTATTCCCCAAAGACACGCTCCGCCGCGGTTCTTCCCGCGGGCGGAAATAGGCACATCCGCTCTTTCCTTGACGCGGCATGGCCCTCACCGGTACAGTGGTGATGCGAAATGAGTCCGCCGGACGCCTCCGCCGCCCCGCCTAGGGGGGCGGATACGCGCGCCGTCGCGACCCCCATCGTCTCCCGTGTGGGGGCTTCCGGCATGCAATGGACGTCTCTTGTCGAGACCAGTGCTCTCGACGCCGCGGCGAATCTGGGCGCCTCGCCGGATTCGCGCTGCAAGGACCTACTGTGAATGTGAGTGATAAACACTTGAAGATCGCGGTTTTCATCGATTTCGACAACATCGAGATCGGTGTCAAGAACAGCCTGGGCGGCCAGTTCGACGTGGGTGCCGTGCTCGAAGCCATGAAGGAACGCGGCGAAGTGGTCACCAAGGTCGCCTATGGCGACTGGACCCGCGCGACCGACTACGGTCGCTCGATGTCGCAACACGCCATCCACATGGTGCAGCGCAACTTGACGCCGGGCGGCGACAAGAACGGCGCCGACATCAACCTGGCCCTCGATGCCCTCGAGATGGCATTCACCCACAGCCACATCAACGCGTTCGTCATCGTCGGCGGCGACAGCGACTTCATCACGCTGGTCGAGAAACTCAAGCAATACGACCGCAAGGTGTTCGTGGTCGGTGGGCGCTCGTTCACGAGCCAAGTGATGCAGAAGAACTGCACCGAGTTCGTGGCGTACGAAGACATCTGTGGCGTCACGGGCCGGGGACGCCAGGCCGGCGGACGCGCGCGCCCCCTGACCGACATCGCCGCAGCCATGCCGCTCATCCGCCGCGCGATCCAATTGCTGGCGGACCGTGAAATGACGCCGCAGCTCGGACTGCTCAAGAGTACGCTGCTGCAGCTCGACTCGAGTTTCTCGGAGCGCGCGTACGGCGCGAACTCCTTCCGCGACTTTGTCGAGAAGCTCGCCAAGGCCGGGCACGTCGCGCTGAAGGGCGCCGACCGAAGCTTCTATGTCGAGTTGCGCGAGGCGGGCGATACCGCGGTTGCCGCGCCGGCGGCCTCGGCCGGCAAGGGGCCGGTGGAGCCGCGTGCCCATCGGGAGCCTCGCGTGGCCCGCGAGGGGCGCGCCCGCGGACAGGGGCCCGACGCTCCTCATGGACTCCCCGCCGGCGACCTGACGAGCGGTCCGGTGGAGGCGCCGGCCGACGCCTCGATGCCTGCGCCGTTGGACAATGACACCACATCGGCGGAGGGCGTCGTGCGACTCGGGCCGGCCGATGGCTATCGCATCATGATCCAGGCGCTCTCGCGCACCGGTGCGAGCCCACGTTTCCCGATGTACGTGCGGCAGTTCAAACACTTCATGAAGACGTTCGACGAGACCTTCGATGAACGCCGCTATGGATTCGTCGGCATCCTGGATGCGCTGCGCTTCGGCCAGCGTGAAGGCTTGTTCCGGCTCGATCGCGGTCGCCAGGGCGGCGTGCGCGTGCACCCCGGCGCGCAGTACCAGCAGCTGACGCAGTCGCCGGAGGCGGCGCCCGCCGCCGACGTTTCCGTCACCAGCGAAAGCCCGCAGGAGGGCCGCCCTCCGCTCGACGTCGAGGCCGGTGCCCTGCCGGACGCCTTTACCGCCCCGGACCGGTCAGCGGCGGTGCCGGAGCCGGTGCCCGTCGAGGCGGACGCAACCACGCTGGACCAGACCGCCGAGGCCGCGCCTCTCGCTTCCTCCGGCGAGCCGGCGCCTGGGGACGAGGCTGTCGCCGAACCGGCGCCCGCACCCCGCGCCGCCACTCGCAAGCGCGCCGCCGCGGGACCACGCACGGCCACGCGCGCAAAAAAAGCCGCCGCACCGGCCGCCGGGACCAAGAAAAAGGCCGCGCGACCCCGCGCTAAGAAGGCATAGGCGGGACACGGCGGACCCTCGGGTCGGCGCAGCGTCGCGGGCACAAGCATCCGCAACACGATACTTCCTCGCCGAGATCCCGTATCGTCTTCCTCTATGATCGGAAAGAGATGGGGGAGTCGTCCGATGCGCCTTACGCGCACATGCCGACGCCCGCGTGCCAGCGGTTGAAGGCGGGGTTCTCTTGCTCGGCCAGTCTCGCCCGCGCATCACACCAGAGCCGGGCCCACGCCGCGGGGTCGCGCAGCACCGACTCCGGATGGGCCGCGCTACGGGCGACAAAGCCCGGGAACGCCGGCCGCCCGGTCGGCTGACCGATCGGCTGATAGCGCAAATCGAAGCTCAGGCGCACCTCGTTCTGGGTGACGTTGTCGAGGGAGCTGTGAACGGTCCGCGCGGTCATGAGGAGGACGCTGCCCGGGCGCATGGGGAGCGGGATGGCCTGCGTGGCGGGAATCAGCGGTTCCGGGATGGCGACGCCTTTCTCGGTCGGGCAGTGCGCGATAAGGTCGCCCCTGTGGCTCCGCGGAATGACCTGGAGGCACCCGTTTTCGACCGTGGCCTCGTTGAGTGGGAACCACACGGTCAGAATGGTCGAGTGGTCCGCCTCAGGGAGGATCACGCCGGTGTCCTGGTGCCAGGGGATCTGCGAGACGAGCCCACTGTAACCGGCCTTGGCGACGGCCCGCTTGGGAAGCTTCATTCGGATGTGCTGGACCGGGTTCGAGTAGATCTCCGGACCGATCACGTCCTCCACGAGATCGAGCAGGCGGGGAGTCGTCAATAGCCCAAAGACGGCCGGCCCGGCGTGGAGTGGGGTCTCGCGGTGCACGCCGGTCTGCGGCAGGCTGATGTCGAATTCCTGGGGGAAGTTCCGGCCGCTCTCGATGCAGATCTGGATCAGTCGCTCCGCGAACGGCGAGTCGCGGTGCGTCGATGACACGGCGCCTTCGCCGGCGAGCGATCCGGCAATGCCGTCCAGCACCTCCTCGTACTCGGCCATGACCGGCGCAATGTCGCGGCCTCGATCGAGAACGTTCTCGACCACCAGATAACCTTCCTCTTCGAAGTGCCGGAGTTTTTCCGGGGTGAGGACGCGCATGGCTTCCCCCTTCTCTAATCGGGCCCGAGACTTCTCGCGCCGGTGGTTCGTCGGATTCCTGCCGGACTGGGATGGGTTGAGCCCAGGAACTATGCCCGCGATCGCCGGCCAACGGAGTCCCAAGGCGGCTCAATCGTGGGACCTCGCCCCAACCGCATGAAAGGGTGACGAATTAAGGGACCGGTGTCAACGTTGGTTGAGGATTGCAGTCTTCAGCTACAACGCAGTGCGGAAGAACGGCTACACCGCGTGCAGCGCTGCGCCGTTGGTGGGAAGGGGATCCGCGTTGCCAGCGACGGAACGGCCGGGTCTCCCCCTTCTTTGGATGTCGCATCCATCCGGTAGAGCTAATGGTGCTTCATCTCGATGCGGGCGAGGAACGCCTTCAACCGGTCGTGGCCGGTTGCCGTGAGGACCTCGCGGGGCGTCCCCTGGACCTGGATCTGACCGCCGTCCATGAACACGATCCGCGTGCTGACGTCGCGGGCGAAGGTCATTTCATGGGTCACGACGATCATGGTCATGCCATCCTTGGCCAACTCCTGAACGACCGTCAACACCTCCCCGACCAGCTCGGGATCGAGCGCCGAGGTGATTTCGTCAAGGAGCAGGACCTTCGGATCCATCGCCACGGCGCGCGCGATGCCCACGCGCTGCTGCTGACCACCAGACAATTGGCCCGGCAGACTGTCGAACTTGTCGCCCAGCCCGACGCGACTGAGCCACTGCTCCGCGATCTTCTTGGCGTCGGTTGCCGATCGCCCGCGCACCTTCTGCAGGCCGAGCATCACATTCTCCCGCGCGGACAGGTGGGGGAACAGATTGAACAGTTGGAAGACCATCCCGATGTCCGCCCGGATGCGCGCCAACTCCCGGTCGTGCCGATGTTTCCGGACCCCGCCGCCGCCGTCCCGGAAGCCGACCTCCACCCCATCCACCTGGATCGAGCCCTCGTCGTAGGTCTCCAGGAGGTTGATGCACCGCAGCAGAGTCGTCTTGCCGCTCCCCGACGGGCCGATCACCACGACGACTTCGCCCTTGTGGACGTCGAGATCCACTCCGTCCAGCACGCGGTTCGCGCCGAACGACTTCTTGACTCCGCGAATCCGAACGACCGATTCCGAAGAGGCCACGGCTACTCCCGGATGTAGGCGAAGCGCGCCTCAAGCCGACGGCTCGCCGAGGAAAGGCTGTAGTTGATGACGAAATACATGAGGGCGCCCAGAACATAGAGCGGCATCGGGATATAGGTCCGGCCGATGACTTGCTGGATGGCCAGCATCAGATCCACAATCCCGACGAGGGAGACTAAGGCGCTCCCTTTCACGGTGTCCACCACGGCGTTGATCCAAGGCGGCAGGAACCGCCGCACGGCCTGGGGGGCAATCACGTAGACCAACCGCTGGCTGAAACGCAGGCCGATGGTCTTGGCGGCCTCGTTCTGCCCCCGCGGGATCGATTGCAGCGCACCCCGCACGATCTCGATAATGTGGGCCGTCTCGAACGCCGACAGGGCTACCACGACCGACACGAAACTCGTGAGGTTGATGCCAAATAACGGCAGGGCATAGTAAATGAAGAAGATCAGCACAAGGAGCGGAATCCCGCGGAAGAAATCACTGTAGATCCGAATCGGCCAATACAGCCACCGCGGTCCATACACGATCCCAACGCCCAGGAGGATCCCGCCGGCCAGCGAGAACACGACCACCAAGGCGGAGACCTGAAGGGTGACGAGGAGGCCATGCCAGAGGAACGGAAGGCTCTGAATCGCAAAGAGCATCAGTGCACCGCGAAGCGGCGCTCGAGCCGCTGGAGCAGAAACAGGAGACCGTAGCCGGTGACGAGGTACATGGGCGCGGCCACCGCCCACACCTCGATAATGCGAAACGTGTTGGTATTGATCCACTGCGCCCCGTAGGTCAGCTCGGGGACCGCAATGACCGACGCCAGCGACGTGTCCTTGAACAGCGACACAAAGGCGTTGCTGAGCGAGGGCAGCACGATGCGGAACATGGTCGGAAGACGGACCCAGATCAGGCGCTGCCAGCCCGTGAGGCCGATCGCCTTGCCGGCGTCGATCAGGCCCCGGGGGACGGCCGCCAGGCCGGCACGAAACACCTCGACCAGGGTGGCCCCGGCGTATACCGACAGGGTGATGACGAAACTCGTGGTCGCGTCGTACGCGAATCCCTCGATGCTCGGCACGCCGTAGAAGATAAGGTAGACCAGCAGGAGGAGCGGGACGTTCCGGATGAATTCGACATACCCGGCGACGGCGCTGCGAATGGCGCGGCCGCCGCCGGTATAGGCCAGGGCCAGGCTGAGCCCGATCGCGATCCCGATGAGGATCGAGATCGCAGCCAGTTCCAGGCTCAGCACCAGCCCCCAACCCAGCCTGTCGAAGTGCTTCCAGATGAACCCAAAATCGAGATGGTATCTCATCGAGAGCGGTTCGCGGTATCCAGAGCCCTTTGGGCCTAAATGGGCGGGAAGCCCGGCTTCCGGACGGGCGGCTTCTGCCCGAAATAGTCCTCGAGTCCCTTGTCGTAGAGATCCCCCTCGGTAGCGAACATGGCTACGGCAAACGCCGTATTTACCCAGTGCAGCCAGTCGGGGTCGCCTTGGCGCATGGCCGCGCTGTAGATCTGCGGCCAGTAGCTGAACCCCGAGTCGAGATACGCTTTCGGATTGCGCTTGACCAGCCAGCGCACCGTGGAGAGGTCGATCACCGCGGTATCCGATCGGCCCGAGTCCAGCGCCTGGATGGCGTTCGCCTCGGTGTCAAGCTGCATGACCTGCGCCTGGGGCAGGGCGGCTCGAACCATCTTTTCCGCAAACACGTTCTGGAGGACCGAGGCCCGGGTGGCTTTCCCGGCGTCCACGAGCTGCTTGAAGGTCTTCAACTTCCCCTTGGTCGAGGTCAGGAGCGCGACACCTTCCAGGTAATAGGGCCTCGAGAACGCCACCAGTTGCGCTCGCTGGGCGGTCACCGTCATAAACTGGATGACGATGTCCACCTTCCCCGTGGTGATATTCGGGATGCGCGCCGCCGGCTCCTGCTTGACGAACTCCACCTTGGTGGGATCGTCGAACAATCCCTGCGCCAGGATGCGCGCCATGGAGATGTCCATCCCGACGAGCTGCCCTTTCTCATCTTCGAAGTGCCAGGGGGCATTCGTGCTCCCGGTTCCGACGATCAGCTTCTTTCGGTCCAGCACGGTGCGGAGCAGACTGGTGGGTGCAGCCTGGGCGTAAGCCTGGGCCGGCGAGAGGAGGCTCGCCGCACCCGCGCCGAGGCCGGCCAGGACGCCGGCGGCAGCCCCAAGGCCACCCAGCTTCAGAACATCTCGACGGTTTTGGGATCCACTCATGGCTTCCCTCCTTGCTGATGGTTTCGGAGACGCGCCAACGTCCGTCGCTACTCCAGAGGCCGCCTCATCTCACAGCGCCCCGACGCCGGATCGGCGGCACGTAGGATTGCCCGGCGGATCAGGGAAGTCAAGTGGAAACCCCTCCCCATCCTTCACACCGCCGACAGTCTCGGTCCGGACCCCGCGGTTGTCAGCGGAGGGCGTGATGGGCAGGAGGTGCGCCACGATGGCTCGCCATGTCGGGGCAGCGTGGCCGGCGCAGGAAGCCGTGCCGAATTGCTTCTCCACCACCGGAGGGGCCCCCTCTAACAACATCCCCCTCTGTTCGCGGACCATCCAGACTCTCCCACCGGTGTGACGCCCGCGATTACTCGTCACACCGGCGCAAGCTGCTCCCGTCGGGCGTGGCCGACTTCCGCCTCATCAGATGCCGTGGCAGAGGAAGGCGCCGTCCACGGGAAGGGTGACACCGGACACGAAGCCGGCGCCGTCGCTCGCGAGGAAGACGGCGGCCGCGATCAGCTCATCCGGGTCGCCGAACCGGCCCAGCGGCGTGTGAGCCAGGACGGCCTGGCCGCGGGCGGTGGGCGTGCCGTCCTCGGCCATCAGGAGCCGGCGGTTCTGTTTGCCGAGGAAGAACCCGGGAGCCAGCGCGTTGACTCGGATCCCGTGGGGCGCCAATTCCCGGGCGTGGGCCACGGTCTGGTTCATCACGGCGGCCTTGGCCGCCGAGTACGCCCACCCACCGGAGAGGGGGCGGTAGGAACCCATCGACGCGATGTTGATGATCGCGCCGCGGATCCGTTGCTCGATCCAGTACTGGGCCACCTGTTTGGTGGGCAGAATGCACCCGGCCAGCAGGTTCAACTCCAGGACTGCCGCGAACTCGCGGGCGTCCACCTCGACCAGCGGCCGACGGATGCTGCTGCCGCCCACCCCGTTGAGCAGGATGTCCACACGGCCGAAGCGCGTCACGGACGTCCGCAGCGCCGCCGCGATCTGGCTCTCATCCGCGAGGTCCACGACGACCGTGGCCACCCGTGCCGGGCCGGCGCCTGCGGCCGCGATCCGGCGGACGGTCTCGTCCAGCGAGGTCTGCCCGCGTCCCCAGAGCACCACGTTCGCGCCGGCAAGGGCAAACCCCTTGGCCATTGCGCCGCACAGGGTCCCCCCACCTCCGGTCACGACCGCGGTCTTCCCCGCGAGGCCAAATGCCTTGGCCAGAAACGAGTCCTGCGCCGGTTCCGACGACTGATGTTCCGTCATGAGTCTCCTCCTCGCGGTCGAGACGACAAGCTACCTGTGTGTGCCGTGTCTCTTCCTCTCCGCTGTCACCTGGCCGGTTTGGGCCCCGTGTTATGTTTCGGCCTTGGGACCGGCGCGGGATGAAACGGCACGCGTCGACGCATGCCCCGAAAGAGAACGGCCCCGTGCGGCGCATCCGGTCGCACAGGGCTGTGATGCACGGATTTCACGCGACACACCGCGGCCTTCCCGGATCTCCCCCTCCCCGGACGTGGCTGTGGCCGGCGATCGTGGCGGCACGTTAGGAGTCGTAACGAAATCGCTGGTCCATTGTTTGTGATTTCGCCACGACCCCTCATGCCGTTTCCGGCATTTCTCCGATCAAGTCATCTTTGACACCGGCGTACCGCCTACCAACCTTTGGCGTCACGCGGTCATTCGCACCGTCAGAATTCCCATAATAAGTCTTCGCCCGCACCGGGGCGTGGCGGCCAGGCGGGATCGGTCGGTCGGCACGCGACGGGGGGCTCTGCCGTGGGCAGGCGGTCGTAGCGCTCCGTCAGGACGGCCAGGCCTTCCAGCCGCGCCGCCACCGGCTGGTCTTGCGTGAGGCGCCAGTCCCAGTTGCCGTCCGCGACCCCCGGCCGATTCATGCGAGCGGACGTGTCGAGCAGCAACAGATCCTGCACGGGGGCGATGGCGGTGTTGGCCACCGCGCCCCAGGCCATCCGGATCAGGTCCCACGCGATGTCGTGTCCGTCCGTGTTGGTGTACACCCGCACCTGATCCTGCTCCGTCGGCGTCAGGCTGCGGTACCAACCGACGGTGGTGTCGTTGTCGTGGGTCCCGGTGTACACCACGCTGTTTCGGCGCTGGTTGTGGGGCAGGAAGGGATTCCTCGGATCGCCGTCGAAGGCGAACTGCAGGACGGACATCCCCGGCAGATCGAACCGATTTCGGAGCGCGTGGACCGCCGGCGTGATCATCCCCAGATCCTCGGCGATCAGGGGCAGCCCCCCCAGGGCCGTTCGCAGCCGTGTCAGGAGATCGGCACCCGGCCCCGGCTTCCAGCTTCCGATCTCGGCGGTGAGGGAGTCCACTGGAACGTGCCAGGCCGCTTGCAGCCCACGAAAATGGTCCAGCCGCGCGAGATCCACCAGCTCCATGGTGCGACGCATCCGCCGGACCCACCAGGCGTATCCGTCCCGCCGCGCGGCCTCCCAGTCGTACAGCGGATTGCCCCAGAGCTGTCCCGTCGGGCTGAAGTAATCGGGCGGGACGCCGGCCACGGCGCGCGGCCGACGGTCGGCATCGAGCAGGAACTGGTTCGGGCTCGCCCAGACATCGTGCGAATCCCACGCCACGAAGATGGGCAGATCGCCGATGATCCCCACACCACGCTCGCGCGCGTGACGCCGCAGCGCCTGCCACTGCCGGTCCGCGAGGAATTGGCCGAACACGCATCGCTCGATCGCCTCGGCGAGATCCCGGCGGGCGGCAGCCACGGTCCGCGGTTCCCGCCGGACGAGATCCGCCGGCCACTCCGACCACGCCCCTCCCGCGTGCCGGTCGCGGAGGGCTGCGTAGAGCGCGTAATCTTCGATCCAGTCGGCCTGCGCCCGTCGAAACGCGTCGAGCGGCTCGCGGAGGTCTGGGGCGGCGCCGGCCTGAAACCGCTCCCAGGCCAGCCGAAGCAGCGCGTCCTTGAACGTGCCGACCTTCTCAAACTCCACCTGGCGGGGGTTGAAGGTCGCCCCGGCCACATCCGACGGCCGGAGAAGCTCGTCCGTGATCAGGGCATCGGGACTCAGCAGCAGGGTGTTGATGGCCAGGGACGACGACGCGGAGTACGGCGAGCCGCCGAAACCCACGGGACCGAGCGGCAGGATCTGCCACCAGCGCTGACCTGAGCGCGCCAAGAGGTCGATCCACGCATGCGCGGCGGGCCCCACGTCGCCGATGCCGTAGGCCGAGGGCAGCGAGGTGACATGGAGCAGGACGCCCGCGCTGCGGACGGTCAGAGGTGACGAGTCGGTCATGGCGTGTTCCCCAGGCGCGAGTGCATTCCGCGCGGACGGCGGTCCGGCCGGTGGGAATACCATATCACATCCGCCGCCCGGTGCCACCGGAAGTCGCGCGGATCGGTCAGCGTATGGCGGGACGAGCCGAAGGATGCTAGACTGCCGGCTGGGAGAGGGAAGGAGGCTGTGATGGGCGCACGGGATCTCTTCGATCTGTCTGGGAAAGTGGCGCTGGTGGCGGGCGGCTCTCGGGGGATCGGGCTTGCCGTCGCGGCGGGCCTGGCGTCGGCTGGGGCGAAAGTCGTGGTCGCGAACAGCACGCCCGACCAGGGAGAGCGCGCGGCCGCTCAGATCCGGGCCCAGGGGCACGACGCGCTGGCCATCCCGTTCGATATCCGACAGCGCGCGTCCATCGATGCGCTGGTGGTCGCGACCCTCAAGGCGTGCGGTCGGATCGACATCCTGGTGAATGCCATCGGGGTCATCCGCCGCGGCCCCATCGAGGCGGTCTCCGAGGACGACTGGGACACCATGATGGGGGTGAATCTCCGCGGCGCGTTCCTGCTCTGCCAGGCCGTCGGCCGCGAGATGATCACGAAACGGCACGGCAAGATCATCAACATCTCGTCCAACGTGTCGCAGGTGCTTCAGCCGCACCGCGGCGCTTATGCGGTCACCAAGGCCGGCATGTCCCACCTCACCCGCGTTCTCGGGCTGGAGTGGGCGCCCCACGGGATCAACGTCAACGCCATCGCGCCGGCGCCGACCATCACCGATCTCAACCGCAAGTTCTTCGAGGACAATCCCAAGGACCTGGAGGCGCGGAAGCAATCCATCCCGCTGGGCCGACTTGGCACGCCCGCCGACTACGTGGGGGCGGCCATCTTCCTGGCATCCCAGGCCTCGGACTTCGTCACGGGGCAGACCTACTTCGTGGATGGAGGCTCGAACCTGATATAGCCGGCCGCTGAACACACTTCATCGGTAGGCGCTGAATTCCACCAGCGAGAGGAGGCATTCCATGGCAGATCTCCGGTATCCGATCGGCAAGTTCAGCGAAGATCCCGATGTCACGCCGGAGAAGCGACGGACCTTTATGACGGCGATCGAACAGGCCCCCGCGGCATTCCGGCGCGTCGTGGCCGGTCTGACCCCGGCGCAGCTCGACACCCCCTACCGCGAGGGAGGCTGGACCGTGCGCCAGGTGGTCCACCACATGGCCGACAGCCATCTCCAGTCGCTGGTCCGGTTCCGCGTCGCCCTCACCGAGGACAATCCCGCGATCAGCGGCTACGATCCGGCCAAGTGGGCCGAACTCCCCGACGCCAAGATTGGTCCCGTGGAGGTGTCGCTGGCCCTCTTCGAGGCCGTCCACACCCGGTGGCTTCTGCTGCTGCGCGCGATGAACGCCGCGGACTTCGGCAGGACGTTTCGCCGGCCCGACGGACAGGTGATCACGCTCGACCGGTTGCTCCAGACGTACGCGTGGCACGGCAAGCACCATGCCGCACACATCACCGACCTTCGCGAGCGGCTGGGATGGAAGTAGGGTTCCGACAGAGAGCGTCAGGGGTGAGGCGTTCCTTTTAGAGGAGAGTGGTATGGACCACATTTCGCCGGCGGTGCAAGCGGCCACCCAAGACATGATCGCGTTACGGCGCGATCTGCACAGGCATCCAGAGCTGGGCTTCCAGGAAACCCGCACGGCCGGCCTTGTCGCCGAGCGGCTCACGGCCCTGGGCTACACCGTTCGCACCGGCCTGGGCAAGACCGGCGTGACCGGCTTCCTCCGGGGCGGCCGACCCGGGAAGACCGTCCTGCTTCGCGCGGACATCGACGCCCTGCCGATCCTGGAGCAGGCAGACGTGGCCTGGACGTCCGAAAATCCGGGCGTCATGCACGCCTGCGGTCACGACGCCCACACCGCCATGGGTCTCGCCGCAGCGGAGATCCTTGCCAAGGAAGCGCCATCGCTCGCGGGCAATCTGTGTGTGGTGTTCCAGCCGGCCGAGGAACTCCTGATCGGAGCCGAGGCGATGCTGCGCGACGGCGCGCTAGAGGGAGTGGCGCCGGACGCTGCCTTCGCCGTCCACGTCATGAATCGCTGGCCGGTCGGCACGGTGGCGATCTGCGACGGTGCCGCCATGACCTCCGCCGACAAGCTGCTCCTCACCGTGACGGGGCGGGGGGGCCATGGGGCTAACCCCCATAACGCCGTTGATCCGATTGTCGCCGCCGCCCAGATCGTCACGGCGATCCAGACGCTGGTGAGCCGCGAGACGCATCCCCTCCAGGCGGCCGTCCTCAGCATCACGATGCTCAAGGCGGGCACCGCCTTCAACATCATCCCTGACATTGTGGAGATGACGGGGACGCTGCGGTGTTTCGATGCCGGGTTGCGCGAGCAATTGCTGGCGGCGCTCCGGCGCACGGTCGAGGGCGTGGCCGCAGCCTTGCGCTGCACGGCAACCGTCCGGAACGAGTTCCTCACGCCGGCGGTTATCAATGCCCCGCCCATGACCGCCATTGCGCGGTCGGTCGCCGCCGACATCGTGGGGCCCGATCGCGTCATCGTCCCCGACCCCCTCACGGGCTCCGACGATGTCGCCTACTTCTGGCAGAAGGCACCGGGCTGTTACGCGTTCATCGGCTCCGCCAAGCCCGAGTGGTCGTCGGCCCCGGCCGGCCACAACGCCAAGTTCGACATTGACGAATCCGCCATGGCAATCGGCGCAGAGTTCCTGGTCGGAGCGGCGCGGCGGGTCCTTGGGTCGGCGTGAGCGCCGTCACCCGGGCAGCGTGTCATGGCGTGCAGAGACGGATAGGTCAAGGAGAAGCGGAAGAGGCGCGGACCGGAACGCCTCGGTAGATTCGCGGCGCCGACGCGAGGCTCGCGCTACTCTCGCAAGCGGACGTGCTACCTGACGCCCCCCCCAAGACCAATCGCCAGACCCCGGATCGGATCACTCGGAGCGGCACTCCGGGCGCCACGCCTCGGTTGGAGTTACCCCCCCTTGCGCCCCCCCTGACCTTTCTCGGATGCACCCTTTTGACGATCCTGGGCCGGGGCCGATGGTCGCTGTTTTTGTGCTTCGGGAGGCCTCGACGCCGCGCGACCCGGCGAGAGCTGGTTAGCCGGCTCGCCTGGAAGTGTCCGCGCGGCCTGCGGACCGGCCGCTGCGGGACGGCCGGCTTCCGGCGGACCCCCCCGGCGCCCCGACGGAGCGGCCCCAGCTGGGGGCGCAGTCATCCCCTGCAGCTCCCGCGGCGCTTGCGGGGCGGCTTGGCGGGCCGAAGACGGCGGGGTTGCGCCGCCTCGTGCCGGAGCCCGGGGGCTTTCCGGCTTCTCAGGCGT
>Ga0316616_100000219_pt1 | contig 16173 bp, 16 predicted proteins | sample OWC_Aug_M1_C1_D1_FD_207660 | JGI IMG/M metagenome (GOLD analysis project Ga0316616, IMG submission 207660) | Wetland soil microbial communities from Old Woman Creek delta, Ohio, United States - OWC_Aug_M1_C1_D1_B | ecosystem: Environmental > Terrestrial > Soil > Wetlands | place: USA: Ohio... | reverse complement strand
GGCGCGCAGCAGGGCGTCGTACACGAGGGCTTCAACGGCCGTGAGGACGGGTGGCTTGAACACCTGGAGCGCGGCCACGGCCCCGGCGAGGGCGAGGCCCAGGAGGACGAGGAATCGTTTTTCTCTTGGCCGGCGAGCCGGTGCGCTGCGGGAGAACGCCCAGGGCATGACCACCTCTGCGCCGATTACCGGACGGTGACCTCCACCCGTCGATTGCGGGGTTCCGCCACCTCGTCACCGGTCGGGATAGCCGGGTAGTCCTTGCCGTAGGCGGCAATCTCGAGGATGCCGGGCGGGACGCCGTCAGCCTCCAGGAGCTTGCCGACGGCTTCCGCGCGCCGCCGGGAGAGGGGGTCGTTGTACACCTTGGGCGCGACCGTGTCGGTATGGCCGACCACGCTCGTGTCGAGGGACCGGCGCTCCCGGATGGCGGCGACGATTTGGGGAATGCGGCTTTTCGATTGCGGCGTCAACTCGATCGAGTCCACGAGGAAATAGAGCGTAAATCGCACCGGCGCGCTCGGCAGGGCAGCCAGTGTGGGGCCGAAGGTGTCAGCGATCTCCTGGTCGGATAGCGTCACCGGGGCGGATGGGGGCTCGCCGCCACCGGCGACCGTCGTGGCCTGCTTCGCCGTGCTCAGGGGCTGCGTGCCCTGGTCGGTGCGGACCTCGACGCTGCCGAGCGTGCCGTCGGGCTCTGGGAGGAGGACAACGACCGTGGCGGACGGCGCGAGCGTGGCGCAGCCCACCAGGCCACCGAGCAGGCAACACACGAGCAGGAGCAGGCGACCGGCCGGCCTGGGCATCACGGACGGCGGGCGGGTCTCACGGCCGGGGCGCATCGGCCCGGACCGCGAACATCGTCCCCCGCGTCCCGATCGTGGCCACGGGGGTCTCGAACCGGACCGATTGCGGTGCGAGCTTGCCGATCTGCCCGCTGAGGTAGGCGGCCGTCCCGCGCATCAGCCGCGTCACGAGGGCCAGCTTGCCCTCGGCGGGCGCAAAGGCGAAGTCGGCCAAGGCCATGTCACTGTTCGGCCCCAAGGAGAGGAGCGTGTCGTCCCGGAGAATGATGCCGACGCTACTGTTCGCGCCGGTCTTGAGGACGTCGTCCTTCCGCAGCCGGAAGCCGATGTCCGCCGGGAGCGTGCTCTGCGTGCGGACGACGGTCACCTGGCCCTGAAGAGTCTTGACACTGCCAATCGTCTCCCCCTCGGCCGCCCACGCCGAGGCTGCTAGGAGACTCAACGCCAGCCCCAACAGCGTCCGCAATCGCATCACGCGTCCTCCAGCCAGCCCCCCAAGCCGCTGTAACAACCGGGGTGCGACCTACTCACCATACGACGGCACCGTGGGGGCGCGCCTGTGGTCATGAGCTCAAGCGAAGTGCATTCTTCGTTCCAAGAAGGTAACGCAACCTCCGTGCAATCAGTGCGGTCTACGAGGGCTGAATCGCCCCCTGGGTCGGCCCGCTTGTGCGCGCCGGTCACCGTTTTCAGCCAGGACCGTGCTCTCCCGCGCCCTGACGACCCCGTGAACGCTGATCCTCAACGGGCACTTCCGAGAGGGCGCGCGATGGCGGCTGCGACCTCGAATCGAGGTCCGTCATATGACATGAGAAAGAGAAGCCCGGTCCGCCGCATGGTCGCGATGGCTTCCCTCCCCGCAAAACGATCTGCGTGATCCGCCCCTTCGACCGATGGACTAAAATTGTCAGACGGGGAGAAAAATTGTCGGTCTCCACCCGCGAGGGACTGCCGCCCCATGCTGCGCGGAGCGTGCGCGTCTCGGCTAAGTAGCGCGCACCCACACTGTAAGGCGTGGCACCGGACGCTCGACTGTCTCAGCTAGCGGGAGATCGCGGAGCAATGGATCGGGTTCGTTCCCTGGGGAAGGCGAGGCAGGCTGCAGGAGCCGATGCGCCTGGCGCATCGGCACGCGGTAGCGGGATTCGGTCAGGGGCGAGGGGCGGTTCTACCCCCAGCCCACGCTTGGTGCAGGGCGAGGGGCGCGTGCGGCGCTGGACAAGCCACTCCACGCGAACCACCACGTTGCAGGGGGCACGGAGTAGGCAGCCGATCCCGACGATTCCTTATTTGATCGCGCTGAGCACGGAGTCCACATGCTGTTAACGATCACTGAAATGCGTTGTGTTCTGGACAGTGCCGGCAGAACCATCCTGTGAGCCGCGCGAGGCCCGTCAAGGACACGTACGTACGCGAGACGACAAGACATGGTCCTTGACGGATGGAGTGCGGCAATCTCTGTTTCTCCTGTGACCGGCTTGTTCAGATTTCTACGGAAACCGGAGATCGGCAACACACATGCTGCCCGCTCGGGTCGACGCCGCGCGTTTTCTGCGACGTTGACCGCACTCGCGGGACGACCGAACGCCATGGATCAGGCGTGCTCCCGCGCCCTGGCGCCGGCGACCTCCTCGGGGAACTGCGCGATCCCACGAACCACATCCCAGGACGGCGCGCGGCCCTTAGACGACCCGGGGCTCTCGGCGTACGTCCGCACCGGGGGTGGTTTCGGGAGTGCGTGCTGGTTCGAGGCCGCGAGTAACGCCATGCAAAGGACGCCAAGAAGAAATCCAATGAACAGCCCAACCACGCCTGCCGGGAGAAACGATGCCATACGGGGTACCTCCGTTCCGCAGGAGGGCGACGTCAGCAGCGCGCCAAACCACCGGGGGCCGGACGGGCTACGAGGCGCCGCACGTATCATGCGCCGCGGTCAGTCGAGGGGTTCGCGGTAGGAGTGACGGACCAGCACGTGGGGCACCCGCCGAACGTCCGCCGCGGTCAAAGGTCGCCTGCGCCGCTCGCCCCGCCGCCGCTCTGTCCCCACAGGCCGGATGCGTTGCCGTCGCTCGGCTTTTCGCCGGTCGAGGACGACGGTGACGTTTCGCCGGGCGCCGACCGCCGCACCCACCGCCTGGAGCAACTCCGTGTGGTCCCCCACCACAATCACGTGCTCCGGCCCGGCGCGGCGCGGCGGCCACCTGCGGCGTCCCCCCGTAGACATGGTGCCGATCCTCCCTTCCGCCGATCCAATGGCGCGAGAGCGGCCACGTGGCGCCCGCCACACCACCGGGTCAGAATCCTTTCCGGGTCCGCCTTCCTGTCGCGGTCCCACTCAACGGGAGCAAAGAGCACACCGTGTGCCAACCTCGGCAGAGCTACCAAGGAGCGGGGGCGGGGGGTGCAAGTCTCCGTAAATGTTGTGGGCTTGCCGTGCAGCGGTGCCGCGTATGCGGCCGCGAAGCCGGTACGCGCGGTTGAAGAGGTTGGCGAAACTTGGCCGTTCCTTGCAAATCTTGCGAGGCCCGCGCCGCGCCACGGAAACCGGAGACACGAGACGCGGTTTCCCCGGCAGGATCGGGTTCGTCGCACCCTGGCACGTCTCGAGCCCGCGTGTCCTACCGGAAGCCCGGTATAGGGCAGGAGGCGTTGCCTTGCGACGCCACGGATTCGGGCACCACGACGCGCTGTTCTTCCCGCACGGTTTGGCGTATAGTGCCGAGAGATAACCGACCGCTGGTGTCCCGCCAGGGGGCCAGCGGCCGCCCTCCAGCCGAGGACGGATGACGTGAGCCCACGTGCCGACGCTCCCAAAGAGGCCGCCCGGACTTCCATCGTGTTTGCGGACAACGACACGCTCATTTTGGAGGCGATCGGCGAACTCTTGCGGAGCAAGAACTACGACGTGCATTTGGCGCACGACGGACTCGAGGCTTGGCAGCTCATCAGAGAAATCCGGCCGACATGCGTGATCCTTGACGTCGTGATGCCCAAGCTGGATGGCAGTCGGGTCTGTTGGATGATCCGCCAGGACCCGACCCTCCGGGACACCCCGATCATCGTGTTTTCGTCCCTCAGCGCCCAAGACTTCCGCCACTTCCCGGACCTCAGCGCAGATGCGTATGTCGCCAAGGGGGAAATCTCTATCGCCTTCCAGAACATCCTGAAGGCCATGACGCATCTCCAGGCGAAGGGACGCACGAACATCGCCGGCGGCATTCTGGGATATGACGAGGTGCAGCCACGCGAGATTGTCGCGGAGATGCTTCTGGAAATCCGACGCTACGCGAATGTCCTGAGCGCGCTGGGCCCCGGCACGATCGAGCTGGACGCAGATGGCCGCATCCTGCGGATCAGCGCGGGGGCGTGCGAGATCCTGGGGCGGAGCGAGACCCAGGTGATCGGAGAGCCGGTCACACCCCTGTGTGCCGCCCGCGATCAAGAGACCCTGCTGCACCTCTTGCGCGAGCTGACGAGCGCCGCGCAGTCCGAACGCTGCAAGGCAACTGTCCAGTTCAACGAGCTCGAGATACCGATACAAGTGTGTTCGATCCTGGACGGAGGTCGCTGTACCGGGGCTCTACTCATCATGGAGTCAAAAGGGAAGAAAGTCGACACGCCAGGGTGACGGCGTTGAGGGAGCCGGCCTGGTACGCCGCGGCCGGTGCGCCGCGGTGCATTCGACGCCGCAGAGGGGAGTACCGCCGGGGCAGGCCAGCGGGGGCTGAGCGCGTCGAGGGATGAACGACCAGCGGAGTATGGGCGCATCCATGGACAAAACCGTCATCTGTCCGTACTGCCATCTCCCGCAGCAGTTCACACCGAAACCGAGCGACCCGCCCGGCGAGACCTATTGCCCCAATTGCGGTGGACCGATGCGGTGGGGGCCGCAGGCGGCGGTCCGCCCGCCCACCGTCCTCTGGATCGACGACGACCGCCTCCTCCTCGGGGCGTGCGTGCCCGTGCTGGAGCGGCACGGCTACCGGGTCCTCGTCGCCCATGATGGGGCCACGGGGATCGCTACCGCCAAGCGGGAACGGCCGGACGCCATCCTCCTGGATGTCGTCATGCCGACGATCAACGGCCTGGAGGTCTGCCAGCAGTTACGGGCAGACCCCCACCTGCAAGCGACCCCGATCATCCTCCTGACTGCTCTGGAGGATGTAAAGGTGGGGAGGAAGGGAAAGAAGGCCGGGGCCACCACGACACTGCGCAAACCCTCCAGCCCGGAGTTTATCGTCGAGTTCCTGGACCAGGTGGTGGGCCGAAAGGGCGACCGGCCTCGGCTGTGAGCCTGTGGCAGACGGGCGACCACCGCACACCCCGGCCCCGAAAACCGAGGCCCAAACGGAGGCGGAGAAGGAGACGTGACATCATGGTGACGGCACCCACGCCCGAGGGCACGACGCCGCACGATCGGCCCACGGTCCTCTGCATCGATGACGACCCGCTCGTGCTCCACTTCTACCGGAGCTTCCTCGACCCGCACGGCTACCGGGTCCTCACGGCGACCGACGGCCTCCAGGGCATGGCGCTCGCTACCCAGGACCGGCCCGATGTGATCCTGCTGGATGTCATGCTGCGGGGCCTGAGCGGGTACGACATTTGCCGGAAACTCCGCGCCGACCCCGTGCTCCACGCCATCCCGATCATCCTCCTCACCGCCTGGGACAATCCCAGCGTGGCGGAGACCGGACGCGCCGCGGGGGCGACCCGCACGCTCCGCAAGCCCGCCGACCCCGAGACGATTCTGACCACCCTGGCGGAGGTGCTGGCCAGTAGCCCAATACCCCCACGAGTGTGACGTAGGCGAGGCCCGGTCGGCGTCGGGATCGCCTCGTCCGACGCCGCAGCCACGCCCGCCTGCCCGACGGACCCCGGGGCCGCGCCACCCGGGCGCTCGGCCCGCCGAGTCCCAGATTGACACCCCGGATTCCGTTCGCTAGGGTCGCCGCGGCGTTTGACCCCGCCCGCGGGAGGTACCGACGGCTGTGGTCCCCTGACCCACCCAGCAAGGAGTCGGTAATGGCCGAGCGGCAGGAGAGGCGCAAACGGGTCCGCGTTGCGCTCTCCGGCACCCAGATCGTGCGGACCCATGAGGGCCTGGAGGCCCACCTCCTCGACCTCAGCCTCCAGGGGGCGCGCATCGCGCACTTCGGCATCCTCCGGCCCGGCGCCGCCTGCTTCGTCCACCTCCCGGCCGACATGGGTGCCCTGATGCTCCCCGTGCGGGTCTTGTGGTGCGTGATCTACGGCGCGGAGTGGCGGAGTGACGGCGAGCGGCACCTCCGGTCCCACAGCGGCCTGGGGTTCACGACGCTGACCGCGCCACAGCAGACGGTCCTCGCCGGTATCCTGGAGCAGGTGCGCGCCGAGGATCGACTCCTACTGGAGAGCTATGCACCGTCGGCATAAGGCGACTCTGGCGCGGGCCCTCGCGTCGCGGCGTGGCACGCGCATGGGGGCGCGCCGCACCTGTCGGAACGGCTGGAAGGATTGGGGTGATGCAGCAGGGCGGCGATATCCGAGACCTGATGCGCGTCTCCGTCGTGGGCCCACGCCAGGCCGGTGGGCAGCGTTCAGCCTGGGCCGCAAGCTCGTGGTGTCCTGTGCCCAGGTGTGCGGAGATACCGGCTGAGACTCAGGGCGGACCACGTGAGTGACATGTCGGAACGACGCCGCGTGATGCGGGTCGATGTCCCCCGCCACCTCCGCAAGGGTGACCTCGAACCCCACTTCGTGCACCTCCTCAACCTCAGCCCCCTCGGGGCGCGGGTCACGCACCTGGAGCCGTGGGCCAACGGGGTCCCCTGCGCCGTGGACCTCCCGCCCAGCCTCGGAGTCCTCCGGCTCCTGGGACGGGTCGTGTGGACCCGGCTCCGGGGCACCGAGCAGACCCTGGCGGGCGATCGACGAGACCACTACGAGAGCGGGATCGAGTTCACCAACCTGACCCCCGCGCAGCAGGCGGCTCTGGCCAGCGCCCTGGCGACGCTCCAGGCGGCCCAGTCAGTGCCGGACCGGGAGCGGTCCGTATGAGGCCCGCCTCCTCACCCCCAGCCCCGACGACGAACCTCTGTGGGTGCGACCATCCGCGCACCTGGTCGGAGTCCAATGGGCCTCGATCGTGGTCGGCGAACGCGGGGCCCAGCTGCGGCCGGACGAGGGGACGGGCATTGGGTTCTGCGCGGACACGCCAAAGGAGGCGCGCCGGCTGGCCAAGGCCCTCAAGGTCACGGTGGGGGAGTTGGTGGAGTAAACCGGGAGACAGTGCATGAGCGAGCCAAACCTTTACCCGCAGGCGTTCCTGCCGATCCGGGATCGCATCCGGGCGGTCGTCACCGTGCTCCTCAACAACGAGCGCAAAAAGGCGGTGGAGGTGGGTCTGCCCGGCACCGTGTTTGCCGACGGGGCCTTGGATACGCTGCTCGAACTCGCCGCCGATGTGGCGTGCTCCATCGTTTTCCCGGCGGAGGACCCTGACGACGGGGAGCGCCCTGCCCGAGCAGCGCGGGTCCATCGTGGCTTGGCGCAGACCTGCACGGCGATCCTTTCGCAGGAGCACGGCGGACAAGAGTACCGCTGAGGGCCGCTCGGCCGGAAGCGGCACGGGCCGCACAACCGGCTCTGCCGCTTTGCTTGGTGTCCGCCCTACCCATAAACAGCTTTCTTCTCCGAATACCACCAAACGAATGTTTTCACCCTGAGACCACCCATAAAACGAGCGGTCGCCGATAAATATGCGTGCGGTCGCATGCGGCCGCCAATAGCCATCCCCACATATCTGATTTCCCCATCGAGCGTTTGCCGCTTTTGCCCCCGTTGACCTTGGGCAGCCGCTGCAGTCGCGACCCAGCTGGACCGAGCCATTCTTCGACTGTTTCCTTGGTCAAATGCGAATCGACCATCTCCGCACCCTCAATTTCCGCAAGACATAATCAAACCGACATGTTGAGAAAAGTTCCTACGTCTCCTCGAACCCATGCGTCTTAAACTTCAACGTCCGGCAATTCTCCGTGACCGTCCGCACGATGTTCTCTGGCGCCCCATCGGGGATCTCGGCCTGGATCTCCAGGTGAATCTCCACGTCGGCGCCCACCAGGCCGACGAGGTGTTGGACCACCTCTTCGGCGATCCGGCCGGCGTCCCGACCGAGCCGAGCGGGATCGACGGGGACGGACCCGTGGAATCGGCGGAGGCGGGGCGGAGGGGGTGGGGGTTCGTCGCCGCCTTTCCGCGTTCCCTTTTCGCCATCCCCCTTCCCCTTTCCTCCCAGCTCGTCGCCCCCTCCCGGTTTGGATGGGCGCGTTTCCTCGGCCAGTTGTCGCGCTGCCACCTCCGGCTTCACCAGCAGGCCATTCAGATCCAGTGACCGGATCTGGACACCCGCTCGCAGCCCGCGGTAGCGGCCGGCGGCCTCGTCGTAGGCGTCAGCACAGGCGAACGCGTCCTGTTGCCAGGTGAGCAGGCCAAGCCCCTGGCGGACCGCTTCCAGGAGCACCTCGGAGTCCTTGAGGCGCGGCAAATAGAGATAGCGGGCATAGTCCTCGACGAGTTGCTTAATTGGGACGTGATCCTCCCCGCGCCACAGCGGCACCCGATCCAGATCGAGTCGGAGCCGAGAGGCGGCGAAGCCCGTCACCAAGAGCTCATCATTCCGGAGCTTCTTGCTGGCCCGGACCGCCAGGGGGTCCTGGCCGGAGAGGCGCACGGCTTGCCATGTCATTGACGCTTGGGGGGATTCTTGCCCGGGCACCAGCAGCCAGTGGTACGCTTCGGGGAGGCGGGCCGTGACGGCGCCGTCGGCCGTCGTCCTCTGGGCTTCCGCCTGCCGCACCTGGTACGGGGATAGATTGAGCGTCTCCTTGTCGGTCAGGATGGATTCCCAGGCCAAATAGAGCCGCACGGCCTCGTCGAGGTCCTGCAGGCGTGTCTTGTCCACGGCCAGGAACACCAGGGTATTGCGGTACAGGCGGGGTGCGGTCCCGCGGTATTCGAGGATCGCTTTCGCCGCGACCTCGGCTGGGCAGTTCGGTTCTTTGCTGTAGGGATGGTTCACCCCAAGGACCACGAGCCGGGCGTCCATCTCATCGGGGATCTCGTGGCCGGACTGAGGCAAGGGGTGTATCCGGCTGAAGTCGCCGACCTTGCGCAGATCGGCGCGGAGGCGCTCGCCCAGTTCCTTCACGACCTTGTCCGGGTCGCGGATGAGCTGCTCGGCCCGATCCTCGGCGAGCTTGGTGACCGTGGGCTGGGTCGAGTACCAGTACCGCGCCCCATCCTGGTAGAGGTAGGTGGCAGCCCCAGCCAGCCGCCGCAGGGCATCGCCGAAGATGGCGGGCGATTCCCCCGGCATCACGCAGCCCAGCTTGACGCGGCGGTCCTCGATGCCGCGGTGGGCCGCGGTGGCGGTAGGCGCGGAGCCGAGGTAGATGGCCCGGGCGACGCGCCGGCAGGCCGCGAACTTGCCGAGGTTGGGGACCTCCCCATCGAGCCGGAGCGGGAGCGAGCTGGGGCCGTCCACATCCTTCTCGATGACCGGCACCCAGTTGTCCGAGAGGTAGCGGGTCAGCTCGAACTGGACGCGGGGCTCGTCGATGGAGAGGTTCGCGGGCAGGATGAGCGGGTTCTTGTCGCCCTTCTCCCACAGGCTGTGGATCACCGCCGCCATCAGTCGCAAGACACCGCGGGTCCGCTGGAACTTCACCAGCGTGGACCAATCCGTGTAGAGGCGGTCGAAGATCTCCGGGTGGATCGGGTAGGCTGCCCGGAGGCGCGTCTCATAGTCCGCGTCGCGGCACTCCGGCGGGAACTCCTGGTGCTGGGTGCGATAGAGCTCGTAGAACGCCCGGGCGACCGTATCCCGCGCCACGAACTGCGCCTTCTCGATCAACGGCTCGAAGAGTCGGCGGCGCACGATCTCGAACCCCTCTTCCGCACTGGCTGGTCGCCAGGAGGACTCCACACGCCCCACCACATTCCGGAGTCGGGCCAGCGCCTCCACGCCACGTTGGCCGCCCACCTCCACATCGTCGGCCTGGATATGCGGCGACCCGGTGGTGTCGGAGGCCGGGAGGCTGATCACCAGCAGGCACCGCTTCGCTGCCCGGGCCGATTCGGTGAGGGCCTGGGCGAAGGTGAACTGGGTCTCGAAGCTGCCGGCCGGCAGGTCGCTCTGCTCGTGGAGCTGCCGGGCATAGGCCACCCATTCGTCGATCAGGATGAGGCACGGGCCATATTCATTAAACAAGGCGCGGAGGACATCCCCCGGACTCGTGGCCTTCTCATCGTCGGCGGCCAGGCGGGCGAAGGCTTTCTTTGCCTCTTTGGCGCCGCCAGCCACGTACCCGAGCTGCCAGGCGAGTTCACCCCAGAGGGTTCGCACCACTGTGCCGTCGGGCTTGGTGACAGGGTTGCCCGGGGAGATCTTGTTCCCCACCAGGACGACGCGGTTGACCGTGGGGAGCTTCGACGCGCCGGCCCCCTGCAATACGGCGTCGATCCCGGCCAGGTCACCCGGGGCGGTCCCCGAGAAGAGATGGTAGAGGGCCAGCATGGAGTGGGTCTTCCCGCCCCCGAAATTCGTCTGGAGTTGGACGACTGGGTCCCCGCCGGCGCCCGTCATGCGTTGCACGGCACCGACCAGGAGACGTTTGAGGCTCTCCGTGAGATAGGTGCGGCGGAAGAACTCGGCAGGGTTGCGATATTCGTCCGTCCCCTCGCCGAGATGCACCTGCCACAGGTCGGCGGCAAATTCGGCCTGTTGGTAGCGCCCGCTGGCGACGTCCTTGTGCGGACTCACGACCTCTCGCCAGGGGGTGAGGGTCGCACCTGCCTGACTCTCGATAGCAAGCCCCGCACCCTTCCGCTTTTCGCTCCGCATCTGCTCGTCGAAGATCAGGCGCCGCAGCTCCATCTTCATCTTGCCGACTTCGTCGGCCTGGGAGGCTGAGACGGCCGTCAGGAGCCGGGCTGCCGAGTCCAGGGCGCGGTCGGCATCGTCGCTGGAGAAGGGCTCTTGATGCGCCCACTTGTTCCGCACGTCGCGGAGTTCACTGACGAGGCTCCGTTCGGCGGGGCCGAGGGGCTTCCGGAAGACATCATTCCAGGCATCCCACATCACTTTGAGGAGCACCCCGGCATCCCAGTCCAGGAGGGGCCGTTTGGCGTTCAGGCGGTCATCGCCCAGGAGCCGGCTCGCTTCGGCGAGGGCGCGGCCTTGATAGACGCTCTTGAACTCCCGTTCTATGAAGGGGGCGAGGCCCGCCTTGAGGAGGTCCAACGCCTTGCCGACACGCTCGTGGTTCGTGATTGCCATGGGTTAATCCTCGTTTTCGGCGAAAAGGCCGGCCTGGGCCGGACGGAGTCTGCTGCCCTCCCGGGCCAGACGAGTGATCTCGGGCCAACTCTGGACGAGGCTGTTATACGACAGGGCCTCAACCGCCCGCTTCTTACGCTCGCACAGGGTGTAGAGCCGATAGCAGAGCTCTCGGGCGCTTTCGGCCTTACTGCCCAGCTTGGTGACCAGCTCTGCCGCCGCACCTTCCCCGCGGGATTCGAGCGTGCGAATGAGCTGATGCACCATCTCCCACGCCGTCAGGCGCGGGTCGGCGGCCGGGTCCCAATCGTCGGGCAACTCGGCCGGCTTCAGTAGCCGCACCTTGCCACCCTTCGCGGCCAAGATCCCCGCTTCCACCATGCCGCCCACACTGGTGTTCTTGGCTTTGGAGAGGATCTCAGCGACGCCAAATTCCCCCTCGGAGAATCCTGACTGCTCGAACCACGCCAACGCCCACCGGCTGTCGGCATCGAAGTCGCCTTCTTGTTCGACAAGCACCTCGTCCAGTGTCTGATTGATGAGGGCCAGGGCGTCGCGCACAGAGAGGGGATTTCCCGAAGCATCGAGCACTTTGGCGTAGCGGGTGAAGATGGCCATACCCGGCCCGATGGCCGCCTGCGCGAGGTCCACCGGGGCGATACTACCGCGCTGTAGGTGTAGGAGTGCCACGGGCAGCTCCGCCCTCAGCGCCGTAAGGAACTCGCGCCGAGTAGCCGTAGGCGCGTCCACCTCACGCGGGCGGCAGACGAGGATGATACTCGATGCCAGGGCATTGGTGTCCCTCGCAAGGATGCGGCCTGCACCCTCAGTGCGCATTGGCCATGTGCCGGTGAGGCCAAAACCCGCCTGGATCACCGCCTCAAGAAAGGTCGCCCAGCCGGTTGAGGCGGTGCCCGTCTCGCTCTCGCTCTCCGACTGTTTGAAGGCGTAGTAGATGGTAACGGGAAAAGCCGGGTGCGCCCGTTCGGCGAGACGATGCATCGCCTGCGTCATGCCACTCAAGAAAAATGCCTCCGCCTGCTCCTTCCCCCCGTGGCGGTAGGGCGAGGCCACCAGTTCCTCGGCCTTGGGCAAGGCTAGCGTGGCGAATAGGTCGGGGAAGACGGGCCTCAGCGAGCGGCGCAGCCAGACGTAGAAGAAGTCCGACAGGTCGGCGTAACTGATGTTATCGTAGTAGGGTGGGTCCGTAGAAACAACCATCCCGTTTCCTCGGTCCTGCGTCGCTGCGTCTACTTGAGTAGCAAATCCTTCCACTCTAGACGGAAACGCACCGATAGCCATCACGCCCTTTTCAAGGGCCGTCCCAAGACTTCCACCAGCATCAGCAAAGGGATTGGCCTCCGCAAAGTCCCAGACCATTTCCAATTCAGTACGCCACTCCTTAACAATTAGACGCGATCGCAGGAAAGCACGCCGTGTAGAGGTCCGGATGATTATCGAACAATTACGGGAGGCCGGCGAGTCTCCGACTTCTAGACGAATACGAGACCTTCTGAATCATCGAGGCAGCTGGAACGACATCCTGCGCGCCATCCATGACGCAACGGATGAAAGGGTGGGGAGCCTTCAAGTGTAGAAGAGAGCATCCCCCCCAGTTCCGCAAATCAGACCCCTGGCAAAACCCTCGCCAATAAGGTAGCATGCCTCCCTGTAAAGGATATCCAACTGCCGCGAGGATTCGCCTCCATCGCTTACCATCCCACTACGCCAGGGGCGCGGCCGTTCGTAGGAACGCGTCCGCTGAATTGATCATCTTATCTGATTGTGGAATAAAGCATAACCTTGCCGAACGGCAAATTTATGGTTTAAGGTACACTGAGGACGTTCTGCATGCTGAAAGCCGTGACGTTCGATCTGTGGCAGACCTTGATCCTCGATCGGCCGGAGGGGTTGCGGCAGGCACGCGCGGGTCGGGTGCAGGGCATCCACGACATCCTGGTTCGCCATCGACATGCCCTTCGTCAGGACGACGTGGAACGGGCCTACGACGCCGTGGGGGAGCACCTCGAGGCACTCTGGACGACGCAGCGAGATGTCGGATCGCGCGGCCAGGTGCGCATCCTGCTCGAATGCCTCCGCCTGGACGGAGCGGTGACGGGCGACGATCGAGTCATGGGCGCCCTCGACGACGCGTATTGCCTGCCGATTCTCTCGGCACTGCCGGTGGCCAATGCCGGGGCCAGAGAAACCCTGGAGGCGCTCTCGGCGCGCGGTGTCAGGCTGGCCCTGATCTGCAATACGGGACGGACGCCCGGGACCATGCTGCGGATCGTCCTTGAACGGCTCGGCCTCGCGCATCTCCTGTCCGTCCTGATGTTTTCGGATGAGGTCGGTCTGCGCAAGCCGCACCCGGAGATCTTCCTGCGGACTCTGGCCGCACTCGGGGTGCCGCCGTCGAGCGCGGCCCACGTAGGGGACGACGTCACAACGGACATTGCGGGCGCCCGCGGGGTCGGTATGCGGGCCATCCACCTGTGTCATCCGGGCGGCGTCAGCCGCCAGTCGAAGGGCGCCGAAGCCATTCCGTCGCTCGCCGCCTTACCCGCAATTCTTTTTCCCGCCGGTTAATCACAGAGCGCAGACCCACGACCCACCGCCTTCCAAACCGCTTGTCAGCCTCCAGCCCGTATGCTAGGGTGAAACCGGTTCGGCCGCTCGGGAGTCTTCGGTCGTACTGTTCGACGACGGAACGGGGATTGAGAGGCCCCGCCCACATGGATTCCTCGCTGAGCATCGGTGAGACCCTCCGGCGGCGCCGAGAAGAGCGGGCACTGACCCCGGAACAGGCCGCCTTTCAAAGCAAGGTGCCGCTCCGTCTCGTGCAAATGCTCGAGTCGGACGACTACCAGCTCCTTCCGGATCCCTTGTACCTCGTTCGCCTCCTGCACGAATATGCCACCCTTCTTGAACTGGACGCCGCGGCCCTCGACGCGGAATTTCAGCGCGCGATGCATCGCCCGCCTCGTCCGGCGGCACCACCGGCGCCGGCGCCGGCGCCGCGTGCCGCATCCACGATTCCCTGGAAGCAGGTGCGGTGGACGGTCGCCGCAATTCTCGTGGCGACGCCGCTGGTTGTGATCGCGCTTTCCTTGGCCTCGAAGCGGTCCGTCGATCAGACGGTTTCAACGCGACCGGGCGAGCCGAAGATCGAACGGCCGGCATCGGGCAGCAGCAGCGTCGAGCCGCCGGCGCAGAAAGCGGACGGTGTGGCGCCGGACGGGTCCCCACCGCCTACGACGCTGCCTGAGGCGACGGCAACGTCGGTTGTCGCCACACCCGCGCCGCCTGGCTCGATGGAACACGCCACGGCGGCGCCCAGCGGCGCAGCCGGACATATCCTCATCGTCCGTGCCCAAGAGCCGACCTGGCTGTCGGTGCGCGCGGACCAGAAGGACCCGCGGGAAGTGCTCTTGCAGCCGGACCAGGCGGTGCGCTTCGAGGCGCAGACGGGCTTCCGGGTCATCGTGGGAAACGCGGGCGGCGTGACGCTGTCGCTCGACGGGACGCCCCTTCCCGCGTTGGGCCGTTCGGGCGAGGTTGTCCGAGATCTCGTTCTCCCTCCGGGTCGTCGCGATTCTCCTGCTTCAGGCGCTCCACCCGCTGTGCCTGCGCAATAAGAAGACCTGTCTGGCGGTCGCTGGGGGAGTGGAGGCGCCCACGGTGGGGGCCGATGGCCCCGGCGCAGCGTTGGCGCGAGTTGTGGAGATTCGCTTGGATGCTGCGAAAGGCTGGCGCCGCTGGTCGCGGCCAGCCATGCTGGTGCTGATCGTTCTGGGGGTCACCGCGGGCCACATGAGCGTGCCGGTGACTCGCCAGGTTACTCATGACCTTTTCGTGCGACTGTACTACCTTCCGATCGCGCTCGGCGGCGCCTGGTTCGGCCTCTGGGGCGGCCTGGGAACCGCCGGGCTGATCACGTTGGTCTACCTTCCCCACATCGTGCTCGTCGATCACGGACCCTTGACGTTCGGCTACCTTCTGGAGATTCCGGTCTTTCTGGGGGTCGGCTTGCTGACCGGCCTGATCGTTGATCGGCAAGCGCAATACCGCCGAGGCCTCGAAGGACAAGCCGAGACGCTGGCGCGATCCCACCGAGAACTGCAGGAGCAGACGCGGCTCCTGCTGGAAAAAGAGGCCCAGCTGCACCGTGCGGACAGACTCTCCGCCCTTGGGCAGCTATCGGCAGGTCTGGCGCACGAGATCCGAAACCCTCTCGGCGCCATCAAGGGCGCAGTCGAGATTCTGGAAGAGGACTACCCTTCCGGCCACCCGAAGGCCGAGTTCTACGCCATCACCCTGAAAGAGGTGAAACGCCTGAACGACGTCGTGACCAACTTCCTGAACTTCGCGCGACCCGTGAGCATGCGCTTCATCCCGGTCGACGTGCGGGAGGTCCTGGCGAGTTTGGAGGGTCTGGTCTCCGGGGAAGCCCGCGCCCACCGCGTCCAGATTGTCACGAACTTCCATGCCGGGCCCTTCCGGGTCATGGCAGACGAGGCGTTGCTCAAACAGGCATTCCTGAATATCATGCTGAACGCACTCGAGGCCATGCCTGACGGCGGCACGCTGGCGATCTCGACCCGTGTGGCCGATCCGGCGTCGGTCGGATTCGTGGACGCCGACAACCGCGAAGAGTGGTTGGAAGCGGTTTTTGACGACACCGGCACCGGTATTCCCGAGGAGCATCTGGGGCGTGTGTTCGACCCCTTCTTTACAACGAAGAAGGACGGCACCGGGCTTGGGCTGGCCATCACGTACCGCATCATCGAAAACCACCGGGGCATCATTCGCGTGACGAGTCAACCGGGACAGGGCACGACCTTCGTCATCACCCTCCCGTTGGAAGGAAGCGCGCAGCAATGAAGCGGATCAAGATCCTCGTTATCGATGATGACGAGAGCCTGCGGCGGGTCCTGGAGTACAACCTCGCCCAAGAGGGCTATTCCGTCCTGACGGCGTCCAGCGGCGAGCAGGGGCTGGATTTCCTCCGCAAGGAGGGTGCGGATCTTGTCCTCACGGATGTCCGGA
>Ga0316616_100000218_pt1 | contig 16187 bp, 14 predicted proteins | sample OWC_Aug_M1_C1_D1_FD_207660 | JGI IMG/M metagenome (GOLD analysis project Ga0316616, IMG submission 207660) | Wetland soil microbial communities from Old Woman Creek delta, Ohio, United States - OWC_Aug_M1_C1_D1_B | ecosystem: Environmental > Terrestrial > Soil > Wetlands | place: USA: Ohio... | reverse complement strand
CCCCGACCCCGTCCTGGGGCGGGATGCTGGCCGAGGGGAGGGAGTACTTGATCGCGGGGGCCTGGTGGCTCACAGCCTTTCCCGGGCTGGCCATCTCGATCACCGTGCTGGGGATCAACTTGCTGGGCGATGGTCTGCGCGACGTCCTCGACCCGCAGCTGCAGAACTACTGATCCCGCCGGTCCTTGCACCGCGGCCTAGGACGCGAGGTGAACCGCACATGCGGTACGCCGTGGGGACCCTGAGCCTGGAGGGGAACTCCTTCTCGCCGGAGCGGACCGATCTCGACTATTTCCGGCGGAACGGCTACCTGCTCTTCGGCGAGGAGGTCCTCGAGTACCACGGGCAGGTGCGGAACGAGCTCTCCGGCTTCCTCGACGTCTGCGGCCGCCAGGGTGTCGAGCCGGTCCCCACCTGTGCGGCCTGGGCCGTGCCGCACGGGCCCGTCGTGCCCTCGGCCTACGAGGCCTTGAAGGGCGAGTTCGTCGCCAGGATCCGGGACGCGGAGCCCCTCGACGGCGTCTACCTCTCGCTCCACGGCTCCATGGTCGTGGAGGGTCTGGACGATCCCGAAGGCGATCTGCTGCAGGCCGTGAAACGGCTGATCGGGGACAGGCCCCTGGTGGCCAGCCTCGACCTGCATGCCAACGTGACGGCCAGGATGGCCCGGAGCGCCGACATCCTTGTCGGCTACAACACCCATCCCCACACCAACCTGTTCGAGACGGGGCAGAATGCGGGCAGACTGGCGTTTCGCTTTCATGGCCAGGCAAAGGACCTCCGACGGGTCCTCATCAAGATCCCGATCATCGCCCCCATGCAGAAGCTTGTCTCTCTCGGCGATGCGCCCCTGGCGCACATCATCCGGGACATCGAGCGGCTGGAGGCCGAGGAGGGGGTCTTGGCGATGTCCTTCTTCGTGGTCCAGTGCTGGCTGGACATCGAGGAGATGGGCTGCAGCGCCCTGGGGGTCGCCCGGAAGGAGCGTGTCGGCCCGATCCAGCGGGCGCTCACCCGCGCGGCGCTGGAGTTCTGGGATCAGCGGGCGCAGTACTTTGACTTCCCGGTCTATTCCCCGGAGGACGCCATCCGGCGAGGCCTGGCCTCCGGCGATCAGCCGATCCTGCTCAGCGAGGTGGCGGACAACGCCGGGGCAGGCGCGACGGGCGACAGCACCTACATCCTGGAGGCGCTGCTGCGCCTGGGCGTGACCGCCCCCTCACTGCTTCCCATCGTGGATCCGGAGGCGGTCGAGGCCTGCATCCGCGCGGGGGTGGGGAGCACCATCGCGCTGCCCGTGGGCGGAAAGCTCAACAAGCGATTCAGCCGGCCCGTGCCCGTGGAGGGCAGGGTCCGGACGATCTCCGACGGGCACTACCGGTATACCGGCCCCACCTATCACGGCGTCGCCACCTCGATGGGCCGAACCGTCGTCCTGGAGATCAACGGGGCCATCTTCGTCGAGCTGACCGAGCTGCCGGTCTTCACCCTCGATCCCGAGCACTACCGCTGCGTCGGGCTGCACCCGGAACGGGCGAAGTTCGTGGTCGTCAAGTCCGCGAGCGCCTTCCGCGCCTCCTACGACAGCCTCTCGCGGCACGTCTACTTCCTCGACACCCCGGGGACCAGCAGCAGCAATATCCGGCAGCTGCCGTTCACGCGACCAGACATCCGCCGCCTCTACCCGTTCGACGAGGCCCGCGAGTTTCACCCCGCCCCCGCGATTCTGGGCGAGGGCTGAGCCCTGTGATTCCGGGCGGCGGGCGGATGGCATCTCCCCACTCGAACCGAAGATACCGATGGGGATGGCACTCTCCGGGGGAAGGTTCAAGGGGCCGGGGGCCTTGTGGGCGGTGTTTCTGTACCGATTGCCCCGCCAAGGTCAGACTTCGCCCGTGAATCCGGCCCTCCTCGATCGCCTGCGGGCGCTCCCGTATGAGGGGGCGCTCTTCCTCCGCACGGTCGGCCGGGGCGGCATCCTCCTCTGCCGGAAAGAGGAGGCACTCCGCCCCCGGGACCTGGAAGGACTCGTCGAGCGCGTCACCAATGTGCCCGCCTTCGCCCGGGCCTGCGCCGACCTCGACTCCCTCTCGGCCCGCGCCCTGGCGGCTGCGGCGGCCCGCTTCGGGCCGCGCTTTGCGCCGCGCTCGAACGCCTTCGTGGCGTTCAAGGCGACCTGGCACCTCGGCGCCGCCTTCTTGAGCCTGCCCTGGCCGCTTTCATCGCAACCCTGGCAATTCCTCAGCCGGGAGTTGCTGTGCCTCGACTGGGTGACCCGGCAGACCGCGATCGTTGCCAAGCGGGACCGGACCCGGTCGGGCGCCCAACTCCCGTGGGGCCGGCGACTCCTCCGCCCCTTCGAAGAGGTGGGCGGTGCCGTGCAGGAGTACCCGCTGCTGGCGACCGCCCGACCGTTGACGGTCCTCCGGGCGGTCCTGGCCACCGCGGACGACCTCGACCGAGCAGTTGGGCCACCCAGGCCCCCTGCTCACCCGGCAGTTTGAGGGGGCATCCGGGAGACTGTCGGAGGACATACCGCTGGATGCGAGAGCACACTCTTTCGGAGCAATGCGCTTTAGAACCTACGTCCCCTGTTTCACGTCCGCGGGCCCTGCGAGATGGCCTCGGTGCTGACCACCGAGTACATCCAGGACCTGGGGCTGGAGCCCGGAGACCAGGTGAAGCTCATCGTCAAGGCCGTGCACGTTCTGCCCGTGAAAGAGTGAAGGGGTCCAGGGGCGGTCCGCCCATGAGCTGCGGCAAGATGGTGCGCGCCGGTTACGGAGCACGCCGGGGGGCCAACGGCGGTTCAAGGGTACAGCCCACGTGGGGTACCATTCTCGCCCGCATTGTTATTCACGAACAGAGCTCGCGAACAATGCAGGCTTAGCCCGGATTATTCACGTGTTCCTCGTGAATAATCCGGGCGAGGAGGTCCTATGCAACCCATCATGTTTGCTCTGGGCCTGATCTTGCTGGTATCCGGACGGAAACTCTTTTGGCTCTGCGTGGCGGCTGTGGGCTTCCTCGTCGGCATGGAGCTTTCCGGTGTTCTTCTCGCCGATCACCCACGATGGCTCACGCTGCTGATCGGCCTCGGGGCCGGCCTGCTCGGAGCGATCCTGGCCGTCCTGGCGCAGCGCGTCGCGTTTTCCCTCGCCGGCTTCTATGCGGGGGCGTACCTCGCGCTGGTCGCGGCGCACGCATTTGGTACGGGGGGCAACAGCCCGGTCGTGTTCCTTGTCGGCGGGCTCATCGGTGCGCTGCTCGCAGCGCTCATCATGGACTGGGCGATCCTCGTCCTCTCCTGCTTGGCTGGCGCCGGGGCCATCGTCGAGGCCGCCGGCCTCGGGCAGCCGACAGGCGTTCTGGTCCTGGCAGCGCTGGCAGTCGCCGGGATCCTCGTTCAAACCCGACTCCTGACCCGCTCGCCCGGAAGTTAGCTGCATGTTTCGCGAGCGTCCTCGCGAAGCATTGGGAAATGGCCAAGGATCCGAGTATGGGACGTTGGCATTGGACGATACGTTCTCTTTCCCGTGCGCTCCGTCCCTGCACAGTCCTGCTTCCCAGAGCGGCTTCCGCCAGCGCCGGCGGGGTCGAGTTCCTCACCACCTGCCGCGGTGAGCCGCCGTCCGCCGGCGCACGGGAGAGGGCGACCGCGCATCGAGGCAGGGCACGCGTAGCGAGGAAAGGCAGAAAGCAACGAAAGAAACATCGTCCTCCTCGGCTGTCCTCTCCAATCGACGCGAGCCCCCTTTCCTACCTCTCATTTTTGCTTGACACGCGCCCGAGGCGCGTGCCACATATTGCCCCTCTACCTCAACCAGCGCCGGGACACGCAGAGTCCACGCACCACCAGCTTCGGCCGCCGCTACAGTCTCTTCGGCCACCAAGCAGGGGAGAGCCATGAAACCCCCTGATTCTCCTGCCATCCTGCCATCGAACATGACTACTGCATCGCCATGAAGATCCGCCCGCACGGAGGTCGAGGCAAAGGGACCGGGGTGACCACTAACGCAACGCAGGGAGGTGTGTCATGAAGAGGTGGATGTTCCTGGTGTCGGTGGTCGTGCTCGCGCTTTCCGTCATGGCCAGCGTTGTCGAGGCAGGCACCACCACCATTCAGGATATTCAGTCGCGGCGCTATCTGAAGTGCGGTGTGTTGCATGACTATGCGGGATTTGGCTACATCGATGGGAGAGGCAACTACCAGGGGTTCGACGTCGATTTTTGTCGGGCGATCTCGGCCGCGCTGGGCGTCGAGGTTCGCTATACCAACCTGACCGGGAAAACCCGCTTTCCGGCACTGCAATCCAACGAAGTGGATGTCGTCTTGATGCTCGTCACGCAGACGATGAGCCGAGAGACGGGGCTCGGGCTGGATTTTTCGACCGTGAATTTCTACGACGGCCAAGCCTACATGGTGCGGAAGAATCTCGGCGTCACCAGTACCACACAGCTGAACGGCGCCTCCATTTGTTTGACCTCCGCAACAACCGGGGAGGTGAACACTGCCGACTATTTCCGGAAGAACAGGATGACCTACAAGCCCGTCATGTTTGAGCGGCTCGAGGATTCTCACCGAGCATACGACGAGGGTCGGTGCGATGCCGTGATCGGGCAGTCCGCGAACCTCTATGCGTTGCGCGCGGAACTGAAGAACCCCGCGGAGCACGTTGTGCTCACCCCGTACATCTCCAAGGAGCCAATGGGACCGGTCACGCGCGGATCGGATCGGCAATGGACCATGGCCGTGAAGTATATCGTCCAGGCCCTGCTGCTCGCCGAAGAGCTCGGCGTCACCCAGGCTAATGTGCAGGAGATGGCGAAGAACGCCAACGATCCGGAGGTCCGCAGGATGCTGGGAGCCGACGGCAGCCTCGGGCCGGATGCCGCCCTGCCCAAGGACTTCGCGCTTCGAGCGATCAAGGCGGTCGGCAACTATGGCGAAATTTTCGAGCGCAATCTGGGCCAGTCCACCAAGTTCAAGATGGAGCGAGGACTGAATGCCCTGTGGTCGAAGGGCGGACTCTACTACCCGATCCCCTTCAAGTAGCCACCTGACCCGTCTCGATCGGGCACCCCTCACCTCCCCGCGGAGGTGAGGGGTGGTGCGCGCGGTTCGATATGAGCCATGCTCGGGATGGTCGAGTCCCGCTCTGGCGTGACCGTACTGTCCGCTATGCGTTCTACCAGTTTGTCTTCCTGGGCATGGTGGGCTGGACGCTCTACTCCATGTTCTCCAACGCCCTCGCCAATCTCCGCGCGCGAGGAATCAAGGCCGGTTTTTCCTTCCTCCATGACACCGACTCCCTCTTTGTCATCAGCGAGACCACCCGCATCCCAGTCCCGGAAGGCGGATTCCTCTACTTTCTGATAGTCCTCAGCGGCGGCGCTGCCGGCACTTGGCTTCTGTCTCGATATGCGCGAAGACACAGGAAGCGCTTGGCCGACGACAACGTTCTGGTGACCGTGGCCATCGGCCTGCTGGTGATTGCCCCCGGCCTCGTTCTCTATGTGACCGGTCACACCATCCGCACCGTTGAGTACGCGGTGCCGAGTACCTACGGCATGGGGCTGCTCACCGGCCTCATGAACACGATCAGGCTCGCGGCCATTAGTGTGGCGCTCGGAACCCTGGTCGGCATGGTGATTGGGATTGCCAGGCTTTCAAGCAACTGGCTCGTGCGCACGTTGGCCGGCGCCTTCATCGAGGTCACCCGCAACATCCCCCTCCTCTTGCAGGTGTTCTTCTGGTACTTCGCGGTACTGCGGACCTTACCGCCCGTCAGAAACAGTCTGCACCTGGGAAACCTGCTGATCCTGAACAACCGCGGCGCGATCCTGCCGCATCCCGTGGCAGAGCCGGGGCTTGCCGTCTTTCTGGCGTCCGTCGTGCTCGGGGCCACCGTGGTCTTCTACTACAGCCGATACGTAAAGCTGCATCGCGATCGGACGGGAAAGGCCCTCCCCTTGTTCTGGCCCTCGGTGGGCAGTTTGACCGTGCCACCCGCGCTGGCGACCCTATGGCTCGGCATGCCGCTCTCCTTCACCCTTGCCGAGCTGAAGGGCTTCAACTATTTCGGGGGCTTGACGTTGTCTCCCGAGTTCACCGCGATGCTCGTCAGCCTGACACTCTATTCCGGCGGGTTCATCGCGGAGATCGTGCGGAGCGGGATCCAGGCCATCCCGCGTGGGCAGACCGAGGCCGCGCTGTCCATCGGCTTGACCCGCGGTCGCGTGCTGCAACTCGTGATCCTCCCTCAGGCGCGACGGATCATCATCCCGCCCCTGACGGCCAACTGGCTGGGGACGATCAAGGACACTTCCTTGGGCGTCGCCGTCGGCTACCCGGAACTGGTCGCGATCGGCGGCACCATACTGGATGTAAGCGGGCACGCAATGGAGATCATCGGCCTGACGATGTTCTTCTACATGCTGACGACCCTGCTCGTGTCCCTGTTTATGAACTGGTACAACGCGAAGGTGCAGCTCAGAACATGAGGGCAGCCGTGGAGATGGCCCAAGTTGGTCGCCGCCCTCCTCCCGCGCGGATCAGGTGGGGACCCGTGCGCTGGATGGCCGCCAACCTGTTCAACTCGTGGCTGAATGTCCTGCTGACTCTGCTGGCTGCGTGGATCGCGTGGAAGACCCTTTCCGGTCTTTTCATGTGGGGGATCTGGAATGCCGTGTTCGGCACGACGCCGGAGCCGTGCCGGGGGATTTCCGGGGCGTGCTGGTCGGTGGTCGGGGATTACTGGCGGGTGTTCCTCAGTGGACGCTATCCGGAGGAGGAGCGCTGGCGGGTCTACACTGCCTTTCTGATGATTCTGATCATGCTGACTACCAGTGCTGTCGGCACCGTCCGCCGCACCCGGTGGCTGCCGGCGCTGTGGCTGATGACCGTGGCGCTGGTATTCACACTGGTCAGGGGCGGTGTCTTCGGGCTCAGAGGTGTGAGCACGCAGTACTGGGGCGGTCTCTTGATCACATTCGGGTTGTCTTCCGTGGGCCTCGCGGTCGGGATGCCGGTGGGCGTGCTCCTCGCTCTCGGGAGGACCAGCAATCGGATGCCCGTCATCAAGACGGTGTGCGTCGGCTTCATTGAGCTTGTGCGCTCGGTGCCGTTCATCATGCTGCTGATCATGAGCTCCATCATGCTGCCCATGTTCTTTCCGAGAGGCTGGGACATGGACCACCTCCTGCGCGCCCAGATCGCCACGATCATGTCTGCCGCGGCCAACTCCGCAGAGATCACCCGCGGCGGCCTCGCGGCCATCGGTCGGGGGCAGCTCGAAGCCGCCAAGGCCATCGGTCTCAATTACTGGAAGATGATGGGCCTGGTGGTGCTCCCCCAGGCCTTGCGGCACATGCTCCCCGTGTTTGTGAGCATGTTCATCATCTTCGTCAAGGACACCTCCCTGGTGGTCGTCGTCGGGCTGTTCGATCTGCTGGGTGCCGCGCGCTTGGCCGTTGGGAACCCCAAGTGGATGGGCAAGGATATCGAGAGCTTCGTCTTTGTCGGATTGGTCTACTTCACGATCTGCTTTGCCGTCTCGCGCATGAGCCGACGGCTCGAGGCGAAATATCGCGTCGCCGCCCATTGACGGGGCGCCCCAACGCGGCCCGATTGGCACCGAGAAGGGTTAGAGCATGCCCGATGCGCGTCCGATGATCGAGTTCCGCAACGTTTCGAAGTGGTTTGGAAATTTCCAGGTCCTCGTGGACATCAACCTGAAGATCGCGTGCCAGGAGCGTGTGGTCATCTGCGGTCCCTCTGGCTCCGGGAAGTCGACCCTGATCCGCACAATCAACCGCCTGGAGGAGCATCAGGCGGGCAAAATCTTTGTCGACGGCGAGGAGTTGACCAGCGACATCAAGCAGGAGGAGCGGATCCGCGCAGATGTCGGGATGGTCTTCCAGCAGTTCAACTTGTTCCCTCACATGACGGCCCGCGACAACATCATGCTCGGCCCCACCTGGGTTCGACAGATCCCAAAGGCGCAGGCCCGCAGGATCGCGGATGAGCTTCTGGCGAGAGTGGGTATTCCCGAGCAGGCCGACAAGTACCCGGCTCAACTGTCGGGCGGCCAGCAGCAGCGGGTTGCCATCGCCCGGGCTCTAGCCATGCGGCCCAAGATCATGCTGTTCGACGAGCCCACCTCTGCACTGGACCCAGAGATGATAAAAGAAGTGCTGGATGTGATGCGGGAGCTCGCCGGGGCCGGCATGACCATGATCGTCGTCACCCACGAGATGGGCTTTGCCCGGGAAGTGGCGGATCGGATCATCTTCATGGACGCGGGCGAAATCGTCGAGCAAAACCCGCCGAGCGAGTTTTTCCAGAATCCGCGGGAGAGCCGCACAAAGCTGTTCCTGAGCCAGATTCTGCATCACTGATGCGGCGGCTTCCGCTGGACAAGCTGCCGGCAGTCTACGCCAGGAGGCGGTCATGACGGGAAGTGGCTGTGGCGGCTGGATAGAACTGCAACGACAGATCGAGTCGCTTCCGAGAGTGACCCTCGGCAACCTGCCCACCCCCCTCGAAGATTGTCCTCGCTTGTCGGAGCGACTGGGCGGCACCAGGATCATGATGAAGCGGGACGATCTGACTGGGCTGGCCATGGGAGGCAACAAGACCCGTCAGCTCGAATTCCTCATGGCGGATGTCCTCCGATCCGGATGCGACACGATCGTCTGTTACGCGGCACTGCAATCGAACTATTGCCGGCAGGTAGCAGCCGCAGGGGCAAAGCTTCGGATAGAGCCGCACCTGGTTCTCTTTCCCAGCGTGCACAACGAGCGGCAGGGGAACCTCCTACTGGATGAGGTCCTCGGAGCGAAGGTTCATCTCCTTCAAGCAGGAGGCTTTGCGGAGGCGGCCCGTGCGGCTAGGGAGATTGCAGACCGAATGGAGGCAGATGGGCGAAAGCCGTATTTCGCCGACCTGCTCGGCCAAGCCGTCCCCATCGTGTTTCCGGCCTATCTCCTGGCTGCCGAGGAGCTCTCCCGGCAGTGTGCCGCCTTGCGGGTGAATCCGGACTGGCTCGTGCTTACGAGCGGTTCGGGTGTCACGCACGCGAGTCTCGCCCTGGGCTGCCGGCTGACGGGGTTGAAGATCAGCGTGCTGGGCATCAGCATCCGGCGTAGCGAGGAGGAGGGAACGCGGGCGGTCCTTGGCTGGGCCGAAATGGGCCGGAAACGCTATGGTATTCCGGAACGGTTGGAAGCCTCCGACATCTCATACCACGACGAATACCGCGGAGAGGGGTATGCCATTCCCACCGAGGCGACCTTGGACGCAATCCGGCTGGTCGCCGAGACGGAGGGCATACTCCTGGACCCCGTGTACACGGGCAAGGCCATGGCGGGGCTGATCGGCGAGATCAGGAAGGGGACCATCGGCAGGCACCAAACCGTGATCTTCCTGCACACGGGCGGGACGCCAGCGCTGTTCGCCTACCACCAGGAACTCCGTTCCTCCTCACCAAGGCGGGTGGCGTAAGCGGTGTCTTCGTGGGGTATGGGACCCAGCCGTTTCTCTGGAGTCAGGGGACATCCCTCCCCTGTCATGCTTAGTGTCGGCCGCATGGCGAACGTGGAGATTGCCGTCGTTGCCCTCGACCCCTCCCGGCTGATCTCTCGCGTCCCACCATAGGGGACACCGGCCCCTCGAACACTTGCCGTCCCCTCAGCCGTCATGCACGAGCTGCCTACAGCCACAGATAGACGTACACGGCGAAGGCAACCGCCGCAAGGCCTGCCCCGGCCGCCAGTCCCCACAGGATACTGCGCTGTCTGGCGGCCAGGGCGAAGGTGGCCGTGATGACCGCGGCCTGTGCCGCCAGCATGCCAAAGAAGAACCGCTCGCTGCGCCGGTGGTGACGTTCCGCCGCCATGTTGCTCATGCGGACCTGGAGTTCGTAGAGGTTGGCGACGGCCTGGTTCAGGCGGGCCTCGACCTCGTACCGGGCGGCGCTGTACCGTAATCGCGCCGCCGTCACGTCCCGAACCAACTCTGCCGGCCCAGAAGCCGCGACTGCTTTTTCGAGGCGATCCACGGTTCGACTGATCGGGGTAACGGTGGCGTCGAATCCGGCTGCTCGATCACGAGCGGCTTGGATCGCCTCATCCACCGTCGCGGCTTTCACCGATCCAAGCAATGTCCTGATTTCGTGTTCCGGTTTCATGCGGTCGACCGCCTCCAGCGCGCTCTTGAGGGATGTATCGGACGCTGTGAGGCCCGGGGCCGGAGGCAAGTCCCCCTTCAGGAGGGCTGCCGAGGCGGTGGCGTCTAGTTCGCCGAAACGCTTGAGTCCGGCTTCATCGAGCGGGCGCACGGACACCGTGCCTTTCAGGAGGTCCAGCGTGCTGAGTTGCATGGTGCCGCGGAGTCGCTTGGCCTGGAAGAAACTCCACTGGTCGCCCGCCTTTGACTGCTGCTGGGCCGCGAGCGACCGGTTGTACTGAGCACGGGTCATCTCGCTTGATGCCAGCCCTGCCAGGAGAGTCGCGACGACCGTCATCACCACGGGCGTGGCGACGAGGATTCTGCCCCAGGTCGTCTGCGGCATGTCTGCCTTCAGTTCGTCGGGTATCTTTGTGCTCATGATGGTCGGCTCGCTTCGCAAGAGTGTGTGTTGTAGGCTATCTCACACCACCGCAGCGCGGTCCCCCGTGGCCGACTCCCTCCGCGGCAGGCCGATCGCGGCGGAGACATCCCGACGGCATCCGTAGATTATGCGCTGCTTTTACCAAACACCTGACCAGAGGGCAAGCGAGGAGTGCGGCGAGGTTCGAGGAAATGAGCAAGCAGCGGGCAGCAGACCAACACGTGAATGGACTCCCTGGCGACTGGGCAATGGGGCATCGGGCAATCAGGCATCGGCGAAGAACGGGGAGCGGGCAGCGAGCGGGCGGACTGCGTGCGGCGAAATCCCTCGCTTTTGGAGCGGTAGGCAGATTAGAATACTCAACAATTCAAAGAGCGGTTCGAGAGTCCAAGATATCAGGTCAATTGCGGAATGCGGAGTTCGGATTGCGGATTGAGGAGGTGGACTCACGCCAAGACGCAAAGGCCGCCAAGGTTAGGACGAGGCAATTGGGCAGGTCTCAGCAGGCAACTGCCGGTAGCAGCGGGCAGCAGACAAGCGCCAAGAGCGCCCGGCCGTTCAGGGGACAGAGAAGGGTTCGAGAGTTCGAGTGTTCGGTGGTACCTCGGACTCAATAGACTCTAGGGACGCCAGGGACTCCATGGACTCAAAGGGCTGACTGTTGATCCGCCTTCTCAAATGGGTGGGGGTCGCGATACTCGGCATCGTCGTCCTGGCGGTGCTGGCGGCGCTCGTCCTGCCCTCCGTCATCAACCTCGAGCGCTACCGATCGGCCCTGGCGAACCGGGTCGGGAAAGCCCTGGGGCGCGAGGTCGCGCTGGGAGACCTCCGGGTCAGCCTCTGGTCCGGCCTGGGGGCAGAGGCGCGAGGGATAAAGATCGCCCAGGCGTCCGGCCACGGAAGCGAGCCGTTCCTCACGGCGGATGGCCTGGTGGTCCAGCTGGAACTGCTTCCGCTCCTCCGCGGCCAGTTCCGGGTGACGACGGCGGTCCTGGAGCGCCCGCGAATCCTGGTGAGCCGCGAGCGGGATGGCCACTGGAGCGTGGACGACCTCTTCCATCCCCCTGCCGAGCCCGCAGCGCCGCGGCGACCGGCAGACCCCCCCCGAACCGTCAGGCCGGCCGCCATCGGTGCGCTCTTCCTCTCCGAGGTCGCCATCCGCAACGGGGAAGTCACCCTCGTGGACCAGCTCCGCTCTCCCGCCACCCGGCTCATCCTCACGGAGCTTGATATTGCCGTTCGCCAGGGCCAGCCCCTGGGGGTCCTTTCCTTCCGTTCGCAGGGGCGGATCTCCAGCCCCGGCACCGGGCGGGTCGAGGGCGTCGGCTCCATCGCGCTCGGTGGCGCCGACGGCCCCGTCCTGGATGTGAATTTGAACTTCCGCGACACCGAGGCGGCTCCGCTCCTGCAGCCCTTCTTGGGAAAGGAGAGCGCCCTCCGGATCACGGGCCCGCTGGCGGGCGACATCCGCATCTCCGGCACGCTCCCGCACGCCGCGTTCGCGGGCACTGCCGACCTGCAGACGGCGGCCATCCATCTCGGCGAGTTCTTCCAGAAATCCCCCGGCCAGGAGGCCCTGCTCCGCTTCGAAGGGCAGCGCGAGGGTGCGGGGGTGAATCTGCCCAAACTCTCGATCGCCCTCAAGGGCGCGACCGCGGCCGGGAGCCTGCGGATCCCCGACCTCCAGGTCCCGCACGCGAGCTTCACGGCCAGCGCCGGGACGCTCGATCTGGACCGGCTGCTCGCCAAGCCGGTCGCCAAGCAGGCGTGGCTCGGGCTCGGGGTGGCCCACGCGGCCGAGGCCAGGCCCGGGACACCAGCCGCCCCCACGGGCCCCCCTCCTTTCTCTGCCCATGGCCAAGTCAGCGTGGATGATCTGCGCTACCTCGGCCTCGCCTGGACCGGGGTCCAGGCCGACATCCGCTACCAGGACGGCGTGATCCAGCTTCCCCGGATCCTGGCCAACGTGGCGAGCGGCCACGTGACCGCCAATGGCGAGGTGGATCTCCGGCCCAAGGTGCCGCGGGTGACCCTCGCCTCGCGGGCCGAGAACCTGGCGACCGAGCCGCTGGTCAAGGCGCTGGGCCTCGGCACCTGGACGCTGCAGAGCACGCTGAGCCACGAGGGGACCCTGAGCTTCGCCGGCACCTCGCTCAACCAGATCCTGGGCACGGCCGCCGGCTCGGGCGCCCTGACGATGCAGGACGGGCGGATCACCGGCTACAAACCGCTGGAGCGCCTGGGCGACGCCGTCGGACCGATGCTGGCAGCCCAGGGGATCCGGATTCGGTTCGACGAGTTCCAGCAGCTGGCGGGACACTACACCCTGGACAAGGGCATCCTGCGGACGCCCGACCTCCTTCTGACCAAGACCGAGGGCACGGTGAGCGCGGTCGGGGCCATGGGGCTCCAGGACGGGAGCCTCGATTTCGACGTGGTGGCCAAGGCCGGACGCAACACCGTCGCGGCCAAGGTCAGCGGCACCGCCCGGGAGCCGATCGTCCTGCTCAGGCTGGACAAGATCCAGCAGAAGATCGAGCGGGAGATCGACAGGGTGCTCCCCGGGGAGAAGGGCAGGGACCTCAAGGGGATCCTCCGCGGGCTCTTCGGCCGCTAGCTCGGATCATTCACGAAGGACATGTGAATAATCCGAGCTTACCTGACCAGAGGCGATTCCCGTCTGCAGCGGGAGGATACTCGGTGGTGGACGGACACCGCGTCGTGTCACGGGGCACCCGCGACGCGTGATCCGTCCCGGACCACCGACCACAAGGGATTCTCGTAAGCCCGCAGTGTTCGCGAGCTGTATTCGCGAATAATGCGGGCTAGGCTGTTTGATCGGCGCCTCACGCCGCGCCCCATGACGGACAGTGACAATCCTCCCATGATCATTGCGCTCGTCACCCCCTACTATATCCCCTCCGTGCGGGGCAACGCCATCACGGTACAGCGAATCGAGTCCGGCCTTCGGGACCACGGCCTGACGGTGCGGGTCTTCACCCTGGAGCGCGAGTCGCCACAGGCCATCGCCGCAGGGCTGGAGGCCTTTCGCCCGCAGATCGTGCATGGTTTCCACGCGACCGCCACCGGGCCCCTGGTGGCCGAAGCCTCCCGCCGGCTCGGCGTGCCGGCCGTCCTCACGCTGACGGGCACCGATGTCAACCACGATCTCTTCGACCCCGCACGTCGCGCGACGGTCCTCGGGGCCGTGCAGGCGGTCCAGGCCGTCGTCGTGTTCCACGAGTCCGTTCGCACCCTGCTCGTGCGGGACCTGCCCCCGGTCGGCTCGCGAGTCCATATCATCGCGCAGGCCGTCCGCTGCGACGAGGAGGCCTACGACCTGCGGACGAAACTGGGCCTGGAGCCCGACGACTTCGTCTTCTTCCAGTCGGCCGGAATCCGGCCCGTGAAGAACATCCCATCCGTCATCCCGCCCCTGACGCGGCTGCAGGCCCGCCACCCCCGGCTCAAGTACGTCCTCGCGGGCCCGGTGCTGGACGACCATGAAGGCGCCAGGGTGCGGGAAATGCTCCGCGATCTGCCCTGGGCCTTCTACCTCGGACCCCTGACCCACGGCGAGGTCTGCGCCGTCCTGACCCAGGTCGAGGTCGTCTTGAACTGCTCGCTCTCCGAGGGCGGCATGTCCAACGCCGTGCTGGAGGCGATGAGCAAGGGGGTCCCCGTCCTGGCCTCGGACATCCCCGGCAACCGCTCCATCATCCAGGACGGCGCGGACGGGTTTCTGTACGCGAGCGAGGCCGCGTTCCTCGCGCGCGCCGAAGCGCTGCTCACCCAGCCGGCCCGCCGGGAGGCCATGGGCCACCGGGCGCGCCAGAAGATCGCCGCCCGGTTCCACCCCGCGGAGGAGATCGGCGGGCACCTGGCCCTGTATCGATCGCTCCTCGGCGCCGCGGGAGCCTGAGTCCGATGGACCTCAGAGCCCTGGACGTCTTCTGCAAGATCGTGGAGCTTCGCAGCTTCTCCCGCGCGGCAGAGGCCGTGCTCCTCACCCAGCCGACGGTGAGCGGCCACATCAAGGCCCTCGAGGCCGAGCTGGGTCTGCGTCTCTTCGATCGCGCCGCCCGGACGGTGACGCCGACGCGGGCGGGCGAGCTCCTGTACGGGTACGCACGCCGGCTCCTTGCCCTGCGCGAGGAGGCGATGCAGGCACTGCACGCCCACAAGGGCGGGCTGCGCGGCCACCTGACCATCGGGGCCAGCAGCATCCCCGGGGCCTACATCCTGCCGCCGCTGGTGGCGGCCTTCAAGCAAGTCCACCCCGACGTCACGCTGTCCTTGCACGTCGGCGGATCGCGGGACATCGTGCGCGGGGTCATGGACGGCAGCGTCGAGCTGGGGGTGGTCGGGGCCCGCTTCGAGGAGGGCCGCGTCCAGTACGTGCCGATCGCGCAGGACGAGCTGGTGCTGGCTGTGGCCGGGTCGCACCCCTGGGCCGGCCGCGGCAGCGTGCGGCTCGCCGAGCTGGCCGGCCAGCCCTTCATCATGCGGGAGCGGGGCTCCGGCACCCGCAAGATCACGGAGGAGGCCCTGCGCCAGCGCGGCCTGGAACCGGCAGGCCTGCGTGTCGTCCTCGAGGTCACCAGCAACGAGGCGGTCCGCCAGGCCCTGAAGGCCGGTGCGGGCCTGGCCGTGATCTCGCGCCGGGCCATCGAGGACGAGATCCGCTACAAGCAGGTCTCCGTCCTGCGGGTCCCTGCCCTGCGCCTGACCCGGGAGTTCTTCCTCGTCACCCACAAGAGCCGGTCCCGGTCGCCCCTGGCCGAGGCCTTTGTCGCGGTTCTCATGAAGGCGGCCCTGCGCGCGCAGTGAGCAGACATGCTTGAGGTCGTCGTCAGCGGCCTGATGATCGGCGTGGCCATCGCCCTGCCCGTGGGGCCGGTGATCACCGAGCTCATCCGCCGGGGCCTCCAGGGAGGATTCCTCCAGGCCTGGCTGGTGGGCCTGGGGGCCGCCGCGGCCCACGCGATCCTGGTGACCCTCACGCTGCTGGGGGTGGTGGCCCTGCTCGACCGTCCCCTCTGGCACACCCTGCTGGGGATGGGCGGGATCATCGTCCTCGGCTATCTCGGCCTCGACGCGATCCGCGCCGGCACCGCCCTCCCCGCCGACTCGGCCAAGACGCGGACCGGGCACCCGTTCCTCGTGGGCTTCGGGATCGGCATCGCCAACCCCATCACGCTGCTCTGGTTCCTGACGGTCGGCGGTGCGCTGATCGTTGCCCACGGGGGCGGATCGGGGGTGCTGGCGCTGGCGTTCAGCATCAGCTTCGTCGTGGGGGTTCTCGCCTGGGACACCGTCGTCGCGTGGCTGGCGGGGCGGGGGCGCCGCTGGATGGGCCCCCGCACCCTGCGGATTCTGAACCTCGTTGCCGCCCTGATCTTCTTCGGCTTCGCCGCCCGCCTCGTCTGGAAGCTCTCACAAACCCTCCGCTAGCCCGGAGAATTCACGAAAGTGCCCGTGAATTCCCCGGGCTCGGGCAACCTTGACAGCCGGGCCTAGGCGGGCAATGCTGCGCATGCGGGACAGCGGCCAACCGGCCCGTTCTCGTCACGC
>Ga0316616_100000217_pt1 | contig 16196 bp, 17 predicted proteins | sample OWC_Aug_M1_C1_D1_FD_207660 | JGI IMG/M metagenome (GOLD analysis project Ga0316616, IMG submission 207660) | Wetland soil microbial communities from Old Woman Creek delta, Ohio, United States - OWC_Aug_M1_C1_D1_B | ecosystem: Environmental > Terrestrial > Soil > Wetlands | place: USA: Ohio... | reverse complement strand
GCCGTCGCCAAGAGTTCGGCGCGCTGCAGGGCGGTCAGTGCCAGTGTGGGGGTGTACATGGGCCAGTCCCCGAGGTTGTCCGCGATGGGCGACAGGAAACACGCCGTTCCCGGCGGTGGTCATGGTCCCGGGAACCGCGCGGTCAGAATATAGACCCGAGGGTGGGGATTTGCAATCCTGCGGGCACGGGAATCGCCTAATCGGGCCCGTCGAGCGGTGGTGTCCGGCGTGCTGGGTCGCTTGACACCCCCGAATCAGTATGTTAATACTCGACTCAAGTAGTCGGCTTTTGAACCTTTTGAAAGGAAAGCCGCCATGAGAATTTCGACGAAGGGGGATTATGCCACACGGGCCTTGCAGGATCTGGCCCTGCATTATGATCAGGGACCGATTCCCATCGAGAAAGTCGCATCCCGGCAAGGGCTGCCGGTCCGGTATCTGGAGCAGTTGCTCTTGACGCTCAAACGGGCGGGATTGCTGCTGAGCAAGCGAGGGGTCAACGGCGGGTACTCCTTGGCCCGCCCGCCCGCGCAGATTACCCTGGGCGAGGTCTTGCGTGCCGTCGACGGTCCCATCGCCGCGATCTATTGCGTCGGCGATCCGCCCCGAGATCAGTGCGCGTATGAGACAGAATGCGTCCTCCGCGAGGTGTGGACGCGGGTCAGCCACGCGGTCGCCGCCATCGTGGATCACACGACCTTGGCGGATCTCTGCGAGCGGGCCAAAGCCGTCGCGGGCCGCCCGGTCACCTCGGAGGCGTTCGGGCAGGATCCTGCAGGGGACTGAGCCAACGAAATTTCGAAACGAGGGAGACAGACCCATGGGTGAGGGCGGCCTCATCATGACCGAGACGCAGATCCGGCGGTACAGCCGCCACCTGATCCTCCCCGAGGTTGGCGGCAAGGGGCAGCGACGCCTGCTGGGGAGCAAGGTGCTGCTGGTCGGTGCCGGGGGGCTCGGGTCACCGGTGGCCCTGTACCTGGCGGCGGCGGGGGTCGGGACGCTGGGGATCGTGGACTTCGACACGGTGGACCTGAGCAACCTGCAGCGGCAGATCCTGCATCACGGTCACGACCTGGGCCGTCCCAAGGTGCAGTCGGCGATCGACGGCCTGTCGGACATCAATCCGGACGTGAAGGTGGTCCCCTACCAGGAGGCCCTCAGCGCGGTCAACGTGAAGCAGATTTTCGCGGACTACGATGTGATCGTGAACGGGAGCGACAACTTCCCGACCCGGTATCTGGCCAACGACGCGTGCGTCTTCCTGCGAAAACCCCTGGTGGACGGTAGCATCTTCAAGTTCGAGGGGCAGGCGACGGTGTTCATGCCGGGCCGTGGCTGCTATCGGTGCCTGTACCCGGCGCCCCCGCCACCAGGGGTGGTGCCGACGTGTGCCGAGGCAGGCGTCCTGGGGGTGATCTGCGGGGTGATCGCCTCCATCCAGGGGGTGGAGACGGTCAAGCTACTGTTGGGCCTGGGCGACTCATTGGTGGGCCGTCTGCTCTTCTTCGACGGCCTGGCGATGGAATTTCGCCAGGTGACGTTCCGGCGGGACCCGGCGTGCCCGGTGTGCGGCGACCACCCGACCATCACCGACCTGATCGACTACCAGGCGTTCTGTGGGATGTCGCCGACGGCGCGCCTCAGTTGACGGGCGACCGAGATAGCGCGTTGGGGTGGGGAACTCGGTGAACGCGGAGCACGGTGAGCCACGAGCCACGAGCCACGACCCCGGAATGGTGGAGCGGGAGGCGATCCCGATTTTGACCGGGGAGACACTCGCGGAGATTGTCCGCCAGGCGGAGGCGGGGTATCCGGAAGAGATCTGCGGCCTGGTGATCGGGCGCCGAGACGCACCGGACACCTACGGGGTGCGTGCGGTGACGAACATCGCCAACCGCGAGCCGCAGGACGATCCCGGCGGCCACCCTCGCGATGCGCGGACGGCCTACAAGATGGATCCCCTGGAGCAACTCCGGGTGCTGCGGGAGGCGGATACGCAGGGGTGGGAGGTGCTGGCGTTCTACCACTCCCATCCGGATCACGCCGCGTACTTCTCGGCCATGGACCGGGAGCGGGCGCTCATGGCCGACGGCGAACCGCTCTGGCCGGGCGCCACGTATCTCGTGGTGTCGGTCATGGGCGGCCGGGCCTACGGCACGGCGTGCTATCGGTGGGATGCGGCGCGCCGGGAATTCCGTGAGCACCCGGTGACGGTGTCGGGCAAGCGGTTGTGACCGACGGCGCCTACGGGCCCACGACCGGACCGGGTCGTCGAGACGGGGTCTGGATGGGGGAAGTCACCGGCGCGGGCGCGTGTCCTCAGGGGGCGCCCGGAGAAATGACGAGGACTCGGGGGAGGGGGCGTGCAGACGCAGGACGCACTCAGCTTGCTGGTTGCGCTGAAGGAGCGGGTGGCGCGGATCTACTTCCGGTTCTTCCGCGCGTTCCGGGGCGACCCGGTGGCAGCCAGGTGCTGGTGGGACCTCGCCCGGGACGAGTACGGCCACGCCGGGATCCTGAAGATGGTGCGGGAGTTGGTAGCGGCCGGGCCGGAGTGTGGCGAGATCGGCCCCCGGCTGTGGGCGCTGGTCGAGACCGTGGAACGGTGCGAGCAGCAGGCGCTGGCGGTGGACGGCCTGGGCCGCGCGCTGGAGGTGGCGATCCGGCTCGAGTCCTCCGACCTCAACGTCTTGAGCCGCCGCATCCTCCAGACCCTCGAGGCCGAGTTGCCGGAAGAGACCGCGCGGTCGTTCGTCGGGGGGGATAGTCATCACCGGCGCCTCGCGGAGACGGCCGGGCAGATCGGTGACCGGCCGCTGCGGCAACGACTGGAAACGTTGCTCGGCGGGCCCCGGGAGCACTGAACAATGCGGGCCCTGGTGAGTGGGCCATCGCGGACGGAGGACGGGACGATCATGAACGTGGTGGTGCGGATTCCGACACCGCTCCGAGCGATCACGAACGGACGGGGCGAGCATCGGATCGAGGCGGCGACGGTGGAGGAGGCCTTTGATGGGCTGGACCGCGCGTACGCCGGAATCAAGGGGCGGCTGTGCGAGGACGACGGGACGGTCCGGCGGTTCCTCAACGTCTACGTGAACGAAGAAGACATTCGATTTCTGCAGGGATTACAGACGCCCCTCAAGGCGGGGGACGAGATCTCGATCGTCCCCGCCATGGCCGGCGGCCGGTAAGCCGTTGGCAAAGAATGACTTGACCGGAGGAATTCCGGGAACGGCATAAAGAGTCGTATCTTGACGCAAGCCCGCTACTCCTCAGCGAGAGCCGGCAACTCCGTCCGGCGCCCCGGTATCGTCGCGGAGGCAGAGAGCCGCTCGTGGGTCGGGAGATCCGGTTTCCCCTTGCCGGTGCGCGACACTGGCGTTACACTAAACGCACCCAGGAGGTGCTACATGAGTGTAACCACGCGCAGAACCGTAACCAAGACAAGACCGCCACAGGGCGTGGCGCCCGCGGCCACCCGGATCGTCCGCCGGAGCTTTGCCCTCCCCCGCCACATCGTCACTGCGGCCACGGCGGTGGCCCCCGCCGAGTTGCAGACCAATCTCAACCGGCTGGTCACAACCGCACTGCAGGAGTACACGGCCACCCGCAAGCGCCAGACCTTTGAGGCGGCCATGGCGGCCATGGCGGCGGACCCCGCGATCACGCGCGCCTCCGCTGATCTCCTGGCGGCCTTCCGCCCGACCGAGGCGGACGGCCTTCCGCATGATTAGCCGCGGCCAGATCTATCTCGTCAACCTCCACCCCGTCCATGGCCGCGAGCAGAAGGGGGTGCGCCCCGTCCTCGTCGTCTCCGCCGATGCTATCAACCGTCAACCGCTGGTCGTCACCGTCGTGGCGGGCACGGATGCGACCCACGTCTCCCGCGACTACCCCACGAACATCCGGGTGCCGGCCCGCGAGAGTGGCCTGCGGAAAGAAACGGTCTTCCTCTGCTTCCAGCTCCGGGCGCTCGATCCGATGCGCTTCCGGGATCCCCGCACCGGCCTCATTACGCCGGTCGGTCAGCTCTCGTCCGCCCGCATGGCCGAGGTCGATACGGCGCTGCGCGCCGTCCTGAACCTGTAGGACCGACCGGCGGCGGCGGAGACCGGCTGCCCGGCCGGTCTCTGACCTCACTGCGCAAGGGACCTGTCGCGTGTCGGGGGCGCGTAGGGTTTGATTGGCGTGCGCGCCTTGGACTTCCGCTTAATCCATCTTCTAAGCGCCGACGCTGCCTACGTATTCTGTCGGGGCACTCTCTGGAAAGGCGGCGCATTTCCAATTGACACGTGGGCTCCCTGTGGACTATGAAGACATCAGATGTCAGATGTCTCGTGCGACAGGCGGATACCATGGAGCGGGCGGCGTCGACAGTGGGCCGGGCGAAAACCACGCAACGGGGCGCATCGCTCGGGCGCGCACGGGCGCGCCAGGTCGCCAGGTCGCTGGGGGTTCCCCTGGGCAAGGATTCCGTCGTCTCGGTCGTCCTGACGCGGATCAAGGAGGCGTTGCTCCGCAAAACGCTGAGGCCGGGCGACTACCTGCCGTCCGAAACCGAGCTCACGAAGACGTTTGGCGTCAGCAAGTCCAGCGTCCGAGAGGCCGTGAAGATGCTGCAGGCCATGGGTGTGGTGGAAGTGCACCGCGGCCAGGGGACGCGCGTCCGCCGGCATCCAGGACCGGACACCATCAGCCCGTTGGTGTTCCAGCTCATCATGGAGGCCGGCTACCCCGACGATCTGGTGGAGCTCCGCCTGATGTTCGAGCCCGCGTTCTCGGTGATGGCGATGGAGCGCGCGACGGACGAAGACCGGGACCGCATCCGCCAGGCCTTGGAGCGGCTGGAGCGATCCGTCCGGTCGGGATCGCCGGCGGCGGACGACGATATCGCCTTTCACCTCGCCATCCTCCAGGCCACCAGAAATCCCCTCGTCACCCGCATCGGCGAGACCATCTTCCAGCTTTTCAGACCCTCCATCAGCGTGTCCATGAAGCACATCGCATCCCGTGCCGTCCAGGATCACCGACGCATTTTCGAGGCGTTTTGCTCGGGCGATCCGGTTCGCCTTCGCACGGCCGTGTTCCAGAGTTACGACGGCTGGAAGGAGAGCCTGAACCGAGAAAAGGGGTGGGTGGCACCCCCGTCGGGAGAACGACCGTGAGTGAACTCCTCCGGCAAATCAGCGACTGGACCGACAAGATCACGCGGCTGATCGCCGTACCGGTGGGGATCGCCACGGTCCTGGTCGTGTTCTTCGAAGTGCTCATGCGTTACGTGTTCCGCGCGCCGCTCGTCACGTCGGTGGAGGTGGCCCGGCTGGGGTTCGTCTGGTCGTGCTTCCTGGGGGCCGCGCTCGGGGTGAAGCGCAGCTCCCACATTCGGTTCGTCTTTTTCCTGGAGAAGTGCGGACCCGTCGGCGGTGCGCTGCTCCGGTTTGGCGTGTCGCTGCTCTGCACCGCGTTTTTCGCGTTCCTGCTCGTGAAGGGTGTCGAGATGACGCAACGGGTCTACGACACCTTCTTCCCGGCGCTGGGGTTTTCGCAGCTCTGGCTGTACCTGCCCCTTCCGGTGAGCGCGGCGGTCATGCTGATCCATGGGGTGGCGTTCGTGGCCGTGGATCTGGCGGCCCTGCGGGCGCTGGGTGTCGGAGGGAAGGTGCGATGATCACCGCCATGGTCGTCAGTTTTGTCGTCCTGGCCGTGGCGAGCGTGCCCGTGGCGGTGGGGCTGGGGGTGGCGGTCTTCATTGCGGTCTGCTTCTTTTCCCCTTTCCCGTTGATCGGGATCGCGCAGCGCATGATCACCGGCGTCGATTCCTTCGTGCTGATCTCGATTCCGTTCTTCATGCTGACGGGTCGCCTGATGAACGAGGGCGGGATCACCGATCGCCTCTTCGACTTCGCGCGCGCCCTGGTGGGTCCCATTCGCGGCGGCCTGGCCCATGCCAACGTTCTCGCGAGCATGATCTTCGCTGGGATGTCCGGATCCGCCGTGGCAGACGCGGGCGGTCTCGGTATGGTCGAGATCAAGGCCATGACCGACCAAGGGTATCGGAAGGAGTATGCCGCGGCGGTGACGGTGTCCTCGGCCACCATCGGACCGATCATCCCTCCCAGCATCCCGATGGTGATCTATGGGGCCATGGCCGAGGTGTCCGTCGGACGGCTCTTTCTGGGAGGGGTCGTGCCGGGCGTGCTGATGGGGCTGGCTCTCATGGTCCTGATCTACCTCTGGAGCTTTCGCGAGTTCATGCCCAAGGACGACCGCTACAGCCTGCAGCGCGTCTGGACGACGTTCCGGGCCGCATTCCTGGCACTCTTGACGCCGGTGATCCTGCTCGGAGGCATCGTCAGCGGGATCTTCACGCCGACCGAGGCAGCCGCCGTCGCCGCTGTGTATGCGTTCATCCTGAGCTACTCCGTGTACCGCACCGTACGGCTCAAGGACATCCCGAATATCATGGTTCACACCCTGGTGACCACGGCCGTCGTGACGTTCATCATCTCCACCACCTCGGGCTTCTCCTGGCTGCTCATCGTGGGGAAAATCGGCCAATTCCTGGTAGAGTTCGTCACCTCGGTCACCAGCAGCCCCGCGGTGGTTCTCCTGATCGTCAACGTTGCCTTGCTGATCCTGGGGTGTCTGATGGAGGCCGGGGTGCTCCTGATCCTCCTCACTCCGCTGCTGGTGCCCATCATGACGGCGCTCCAGGTGGACCTGGTGCATTTCGGAGTGGTGATGGTCCTGAACCTGATGATCGGCGTGGCCACCCCTCCCGTCGGCATGTGCCTCTTCGTGGTCAGCCAGGCGGCCGAGATCAAGCTCGAGAGGCTGATGCGGGAGGTCATTCCGCAGATCATTCCACTGATTGCGGTGTTGTTTCTGATCACCTATTTTCCGGAACTGGTGCTGGCGGTGCCTCGGTGGCTCATGCCTGTCCGATAGCGGGCTGCCGGCTGCTGAAAAAGGCCCATCTGCGGCGTTGACCCGCCTCGGCACTCGCTGCGACGTACTTCCAGTACGTCTCGCTCGGCCTCCGGCGTGCCGCCTTGCATCTGGACCTTTTTGAGCAGCCTGAGCTTGACGAATATTTCAGAAGCCTGATAGTGGAAGACGGACGCAAGACGGCGGCGCAGGGAACTCGGGTAGGCGAGAGCCGGGTGCGGCTCCGGAAAAGGAGGAGGCCATGAAGCGGTGCTGGGGGGTCAGTCTGGTCGTGATCGCGTTGGCGCTGGCGCTGGCGGCGCCGGGTGAGGCGGGACAGAGCACGATCAAGTTCGGTATCGGGCATGCGCCGACCCACTCGTTCGTGAAGGCCACGGAAAAGTTCAAGGAGTTGATCGAGAAGCGGTCCGGCGGCCAACTCAAGGTGGAGATCTACCCGAGCAGCCAACTGGGCGGGGAGCGCGAGATGCAGGAGATGGTCGCGCTGGGCACGCTGGAAATGAGCGTGAGCGGCATCACGGTGATCTACGAGCCGCTCTACGCCCTGCTGGAGGCCCCGTTCCTGTACCGGGACCGGGATCACATCAAGAAGGTCATGGCGAGCCCGATCGTGGCGGAGCTCGGAGAGACCCTGCTGAAGAAGGGGATCCGGTACATCGGGTTCTACGAGAACGGATTCCGGAACATCACCAACAGCAAGCGGGCCATCAACGCGCCGGCCGACGTGAAGGGGTTGAAGATTCGGACGCCGGAGAATCTGGCGCAGATCGAGACCTTCAAGGCGTTGGGCGCCGTGGCGACGCCGATGGCCTTCAGCGAATTGTACAACGCCCTCGCCCAGGGGGTTGTAGACGGTCAGGAGAATCCGCTGCAGAACATCTGGAACGGGAAATTCTACGAGGTACAGAAGCACCTTGCGATCACCGGCCACATCTACAACAGCGCGTACATCTTGATGTCGGAGAAGTTCTGGTCCGGCCTGTCCGCCGATCTCCGCAAGGCGGTGACGGAGTCCATCCAGGAAGCCAGCAATTTCCAGTTGGACATGGTCGCCAATCTGGACAAGCAGCTCCTGGAGGACATGAAGGCGAAGGGGATGCAGGTGACCATGCCCGACCGCAACGCGTTCCGGACGGCCACTGCACCCGCGTACGACGTGTTTTTCGCGAAGTTTGGCGAGCGGGCCAAGAAGATCATCGAGGCGATCCGCGGGATGTAGCCGGCTGCTGAAAAAGGCCCATCTGCGGTGACCCAGCCTGTGGCTGGGTACCCCGCTTGCTCGGGCGCTCGCTGCGGCGTACCCCGAAGTACGCCTCACTCGGCCCTTCGCGAACCGCCTTGCATCTGGACCTTTTTGAGCAGCCTGGTAGTCCGCTTCTCCGGCGGGTCGGTGGCTCGGGGCCGGCCCGCTGGAGGTTTCCCGAGGCATGACGGAGGAGAGCGAATGGCTCTACGCGAGGTCATGGTCGTCGTTCAGAAGGGCGACCATTCTTTGGGGTATTACGATTTCGAGACGGGGCTGGAGCTGGGTCGGGTCGCGGTCGATCCTTTCCCCCACGAGTTCACGCTGAGCGCGGACAAGCGCACGGCGTATCTGGCCGGTTTCGGTGTGGCACTGGCCGAACATCCCGGCGACGGCGGGAGCACCGTATCCATCGTGGACGTTTCCGGACGCCGACGGATCGGGTCGGTGCAATGCGGGGAGTACCGGCGGCCGCACGATGTCGCCCTGGACGGTCGGGGCACGCTGTACGTGCTGTGCGAGGGGTCGAGCCGTCTGCTGGTGGTCCGCGACCCGGCGTCGGGCCGGTTCGACCAGGCGCTGCCCACGCTGGGGCACGGCTCGCACATGGTCACGGTGCTCCGGGACGGTTCGGTGGCCTTCTCCAGCAACATGGAGTCGGGCACCGTGACGGCGCTGTTTCCCGACGCGCCGGACCGCCCGGGGGTGGTGCTTCCGGTCGGGAAGCATGCGGAGGGATCGGTCCTCGATGCCGAGGAGCGGCTTCTCTATGTCATGAACCGCGAGAGCGCCGAGATCACGATCATTGACGTGCAGCAGTTACGGGTGCTCCGGTCGGTCCCCACGCCGCCCGGCCCGGTGCGGGTCTGTCGCGACAAAGACCGGCTGCTGGTGGCGTTGTACCACGGCTGCGGGTTGTTGATCGTGGACCTGAACGATCCCGCCCGGCAGCAGGTGGTGCCGCTCCCGGCCAAGGCGATCTCGGTGGGGTATCACCCCGCAAGCCGTACGGCCCTACTCAGCTGTCACGACCAGCGCGTCTATCTGGTGGACACGGTGGCAGGCGCCGTCCTCCGCTCGATTGCGACGCGGAGCGATCCGGATCCTATGGCCGTGGTGTCGCTCGATATGTGATCGCATCAGAACGACGGGACGCGCATTCCCTCTCGTCGCTCCGCACCCTGGGACTCCTTATACAGCGTGTTCCTTCCGCATGTTCGAGGCGGCGTACGTGTCCTGCCGGTACCCCATCGGCGGCTAAACCGCGCGTATACCTTGACAAGCACGCCTCAGGTCAGTAGCCTTCCCGCACCTTACAACGCCCACCAGGCCTCGGGTTCAACGCCTTTTTGGGAGACCAACGCATGGACCGTCAGTTCTATCTCGACCTTGCACGCACGGGGCTGCGGATGCCCATCGGTGCGGACCTTGTTCTGCACGAGCAGCCCAATCCGGACGCCATCATCCGGGATGGCCACGCCCTCGGGAAGGTGGTGGCGGAAGCCGCTCGTCGATACCGGACGCCGCTGGCGTTCGCGCACATGGACCTGCAACTCGAGAAGGCGGTGCTGCTGGAAATCCTGGGGGTTCCCGCGCCCGACATTCCCCTGTACCATTTCAGCGGGGACCCGGGTCCCGAGGTGGTCGCCCGCGTGCGGGAAGGGCTCCGTGGGTCGCTGAACCCGGCCCTTCAAGCGCACATCGAGTCGGTAGGCTATATCGCCCGGCACACCGATCTCCTGCCGATCGGGATGACCATCGGGCCGTTCTCGCTCATGACCAAATTACTCAAGGACCCGATCACGCCCATCTATTTGGCAGGGTCGGGGATGACGGCGGCGGACGATCCGGACGTCGCGCTGGCGGAGCGGGCCCTCGAACTGAGTTTGCTGATCGTCCTCCATTCGGTGGCGGCGCAGATCCAGGCGGGCGCCAAGGCAATCTTCATGGCCGAGCCGGCCGCCAACGTGGTCTACGTGTCGCCGAAGCAGATCGAAGACGGCTCGGACATTTTCGAGCGCTACCCCATGGCGGCGGACCGGCAGGTGAAGGCGCTGCTGGACCAGCATGGCGTGGACCTGATCTTCCATTGCTGCGGGGAATTGAACGACTACATGGTGCGGCAGTTCACGGCGCTGCGGCCGGTGATTCTCAGCCTGGGGAGCTCCCGGAAGCTGTGGGAGGACGCCCGGATTGTCCCGAAGGACATCGTGCTCTACGGGAACCTGCCGTCGAAGCACTTTTACTCGGACGCCGTGATCTCGCGGGAGCAGGTGGAGCGGCAAGCCTGCGAGCTCCTGCACCGGATGGCGGACGCCGGGCATCCGTTCATCCTGGGCAGCGAGTGCGACGTCCTGAACGTCCCCGGGGCGACGGCGGTCATCCGCGGCAAGGTGGACGCGATCGTCGGTTGTCGCTGTTAGTCGGCTGCCGAAAAAGGTCCATCTGCGGGGACCCATCTTCCGGACGGGTACCCCGCCCGCTCGCGCACTCGCTGCGGCGTACATCCCAGTACGCCTGGACCAAGCGGACTGGGTACCCCGCGCGTCGCGATCCGCCTTGCAGCTGAACCTTTTTGAGCAGCCTGAGCGAGACGGGTTTCTCGCCAAACGACCGATGACGTCCAATGGCCATGAGCTGTGTATTGGGAGCTTGGAATTGGTCATTGGTCATTCCCGTATGGTGGGTGTGATGCGTATTGGGCCCTACCAGCTGGCGAACAATCTGGTCCTCGCTCCGATGGCCGGCGTCACCGACCGGCCGTTCCGGCAACTCTGCCGGACGATGGGGGCGGGGCTCGCCGTCTCGGAGATGGTGACCAGCAACTCGCTGCTGTACGGGTCGGCGAAGACCAGGCGGCGCGCCGACCATGCGGGGGAGCAGGCACCGGTCTCGGTCCAGATCGCCGGGGCGGACCCCGCCCTGATGGCGGAAGCCGCCCGGTACAACGTGGATGCCGGGGCGCAGATCATCGACATCAACATGGGCTGTCCCGCCAAGAAGGTGTGTAACGTCATGGCAGGCTCCGCCCTCCTCCAGGACGAGACGCTGGTGGAAAGGATCCTCACAGCCGTCGTGAACGCGGTGCCGGTGCCCGTGACCTTGAAGATCCGGACGGGCTGGGACCAGAGTCATCGTAACGCGCTCGCGATCGCGCGGATCGCCGAGACGGTGGGTATCCGTGCGTTGGCGATCCACGGCCGGACGCGGGCCTGCATGTTCGGCGGGCAGGCCGAATACCAGACCATCGCCGCGGTCAAGGCGGCGGTCCGGATCCCGGTCATCGCGAACGGGGACGTCGATGCGCCCGACAAGGCGCGGGAGGTGCTGGACGCCACCGGGGCCGACGGCCTCATGATCGGCCGCGCGGCGCTGGGAAATCCCTGGATCTTCCGGGAGGTTGTACACTTCCTGACCACGGGCCAGACGCTGGCCCGTCCGGACGTAGCCGAGGTCCGTCGCGTCCTTCTCGCCCACCTCGACGATCTGTATGCCTTTTATGGGGAACGGACGGGCGTGAGCCTGGCGCGAAAGCACATCGGCTGGTACACGCGGGGGCTTCCCGATTCCGCCGCCTTCCGTCACCGGGTCTTCCAGATTCCCACCGTGGCCGAGCAGCGCGCCGCCGTGGACCGGTTCTTCGATACCCTTGGGCAGGCCGAGACCGCGCACTCGTCGCGGGTCCTGGCTGCCTGAGCCCGCCCGTGCGCGGCCGCGGGACTCCGCAAGCCGCGTCCAGCGAGCCCGCCGGATTCCAGGTCCTCCGGCCAATTGCTTGACAACTCCTAGACGAATTCGATAGCCTCCGGTTCGACCTCGGTCAATCTTGGCGGAACACAACACGCCCGCGACGTGCCAGGCGTCTGCTGAGCGCGGAGTCGCGTCGGAAAGTGCAGGGACCCGTGCCAACGAAACACAGGACGTGGTCGGTCGCCGCCCAGATTGCTGTGGTGACGGTTGGGTATTACCTGGTCTCCCGTGCGGGGTTGCTGTTCGCCATCCCGCCGGCGGACGTCACGCCCATCTGGCCGGCTTCAGGGATCGCGGTGGCCGCGGTCCTGCGGCTCGGCTGGATCGTCTCGCCGGGGATCTGGCTGGCGGCGACGGCGGTGGCGCTCGGCAGCGGCAACCCGCTGTGGGTGGCCGCGACCATCGGCGGCGGGAACACCCTGGAACCCCTCCTGGCGGCCTGGCTGGTCCGGCGCGCCATCGGGGGCAACGATCCGCTCGAACGCGGATGGGATGCCGTGAAGTTCTGGGCGCTCGCCGGGTGGGTGAGCTCCGCCGTCGGCGCCACCGTCGGCGTGGCGCCGCTCTGCCTTGCAGGGCTGGTGCCAGCCGGGGCCTGCTTTGATCACTGGTGGACGTGGTGGCTTGGCGACGTGGGCGGCGTGGTCCTGGTGGCGCCGCTCCTGTTGACCTGGAACCGCCCCACGGACCTGCGCTGGACGCCGGGTCGCATCGCAGAAGCCGGGGCCCTGGCGCTGGGGCTCGTCGTGGTGTGTCAGATCGTCTTCGGCGGCTGGATCCGGGACACGCTGGTCCAGCCGCTGCCCTACCTGATCGTTCCGCTGCTCGTCTGGAGCGCCTTCCGCTTCTCCCAGTGGGAGACCACCGTGGTGATGGCCGTGGCGGCCGGCTTGGCCGTGTGGGGGACCATCAGAGGCGTCGGGCCGTTTCGGGGTGAGACGGTCCACGAGGCGCTCCTCCTCTTGCAGAGCTTCATCAACGTCACCGCGGTGACCGGGTTGGCCATGACGGCTCTGGTCGCCGAGCATCGCGGCTCGGTCCGCGCCCTCCGGCAATCGCGGGACGAACTGGAGCAGCGGGTGCGCGAGCGGACGGCCGATCTGGTGCGGGCCAACACGGCCCTCCAGACGGACATCGCGGAGCGATCGCGCCTGGCCCAGGAGCGGGAGCGACTTCTCCGCGAGTTGCAGGTCGCGCTCGCGAACGTGAAGACCCTCACGGGGCTCCTGCCCATCTGCGCCTCCTGCAAACGCATCCGGAACGACCAGGGGTACTGGGATCAGGTGGAGACCTACATCGCAAAGCGGTCCGACGCCAAGTTCACCCACGGAACCTGTCCGGAGTGCGCCCGCCGTCTGTACCCGGGCCTCTTCGACGCGGACTCCGCCGGCACCGACCTCTGACCGCCACGGGGGCCATCGGCGCCGCGCCGCGCCAGTCCGTGCCCCGTTGACCGAACAATCGTCCGGTGTGGGTTGACAGGAACGCGCATTTGAATATGATGGCGCCGCCTGGGAGGTGGTGAGCACTCGGCTCGATTGTTCGTCAACCATTTTGCGGCGGGAGGAGCACCCAATGAAACGCAAATCGGGCACGCACATGTCGAGGCGGACCTTCATGAAAGGCGCGGCGGTTGGAGCGGCCCTGCTCGGGCAGGGGGCGCCCTTCATCATCCGGCGGGCATCAGCCGCGGATCCGATCTATGTCGGCGTGGTCAGCCCGGCCAGCGGCAACTATGCGGACCACGGGATGATGGAGCGGCTCGGGATGCAGATGGCGGCCGAGGAGTTCAAAGAGAAAGGCCTCCTGGGCCGGCCGGTCAAGCTGGTGGTGGAAGACGATGAGACGGACCCGCAGGTGGGCGCCCGGAAAGCGCGCCGACTGATCGAGGTGGACAAGATCAAGTATCTGATCGGCGGCGTTTCCAGTTCGGTCGCCGTCTCCGTGGGCGAGGTCGCCCAGCGCTACGGGGCGCTTTACATCGCCTCCAATCAAAACTCCGACACGCTGACGGCGCAGTACGCCAGGCGCAGCGTCTTCATGGTGCCCCCAGACATGGCCATGGCGCTCCGGACCCTTGCCCCCTACCTGGTGGAGAAAGTCGGCAAGAAGTGGTACTTCCTCACCCACGATTACGAGTGGGGCTGGTCCGGCACCAAGTGGGCGCGGAACATCCTGCAGAAGTTCGGCGGGACGGACCTGGGCGAGTCGAAGATCCCGATGAACACCCGCGACTTCAGCGCTTTCCTCCTGAAGGCGCGGGCGGCCAAGCCGGACGCGTTGGTGATCACCGTGGGGGGCATCGACCTCGCCGCCCTCATGGAGCAGATGTACGAGTTCGGCATCTACAAAGAGGTCACCGTTGTCTCGACTCTCATCAATCTGGAAGACCTCTGGGCTGTCGGCCCCGACAAGATGCAGGGCATCCATCTGATGGAGTGGTACCACGAGATCAACGCCCCTGGTGTGAAGGAGTTCCTGGCTCAATACAAGAAGCGCTGGCCGTCTGCCCCGATCCCCGTTCCGACGGCCAACACGGTCAACGGCTACATCGGGGTGCGGGAACTCTTGCGCGGCATCGAACGCGCCGGCAAGGACGACGTGGTGGCGGTGATCAAGGCCCTGGAAGGGCACACCTCACCAGATTCCCTCAAGAACGACCCGCTCACCATCCGGGACTGGGACCACAAGTTCCTCTGGGCGTCCTATGTGGTCCGGTCCAAGAAACCCAACGAGATGAAGGACCGGGCGGACTTCGTGGAGATTCTGCGCTGGGCCCCGGGCAAGGACACGGCCCGCACCCGCGAAGAGAACCCGGTCAACCTGGGACCCTATTCCAGCTAGACGCCAAGCGCCGCGCGGCGAAGAGGGGGGTTCCCTCTTCGCCGCTGCTTGTTGTCCGGTCGAACCCGTGCGTGGCCCCTGCCCGCCGTCGGGGTATGCGGGGCCGATCCAGGAACGCACGCCTCGTGTGTCTCAAGAGAGGGTGTCATGACAGAGCTTCTCTCCTTTACCATGAACGGCCTGGTCCTGGGGCTGCTCTTCGCCTTGGTGGCGTTGGGTTTCACCCTGATCCTGGGCGTGATGCAGGTGATCAACTTCACCCACGGCATTCTCTTCGCCCTGGGGGCGTACTTCGCCTTCTCCATGCAGCGGTACGTCGGCTTCTGGTTTGCCCTGCTCCTGGCGCCCCTCCTCGTCGGGGTGGTGGGGCTGATCCTCGAGCGTCTCGTGATCCATCGCACGTACGGCGGAAACCCCCTCTTCGGCCTGCTCCTCACCTTTGGGCTGGCCACCGCCCTGGAAGAGGTCATCCGGATGGTCTGGGGCAAGACGGGCTACTCCGTGGCGGCCCCAAAATTCGCGGCCGGCTCCCTCGACCTCGGCTTCATGATCTACTCCAAGTACCGCCTCATCCTCGCCGTCCTGGCCCTTGTGGTCATCTTGCTGGTCTGGCTCTTCCTGGAGAAGACGCCGTACGGGGCGATCATCAAGGCGGGGGCGAGCGACGCAGAGATGGTGATGGCCCTGGGCAAGAACCTGCCGCGGATGCGGAGCTTCGTCTTCGTGATCGGCGCCATCCTCGCGGGGGTGGCGGGTGTGATCGCGGCGCCCATCTGGAGCGTGCGGCCGACCATGGGCACGGCCATCCTCATGCCGGCGATGATCATCGTGGTGCTGGGCGGGATCGGGAGTTTCTGGGGCAGCATCCTGGCCGGCCTGATCGTCGGTCTGTCCACCAGCATCTCGGTCATGTTCTGGGCTCGAATCTCGGATATCATCCCCTTCGTCATCCTGATTTGTGTCCTCCTGTTCCGCCCTCGGGGCCTGATGGGCGAGAAGAGCATCTTGGAGGTGTGAGATGGGTTCGGGTACCAAACGGAAAGGATGGGCCACTGGCCCGATGTGGGGGGTATTCCTGCTCTTCGCGTTGTTTCCGTATATGCCCTTCATCGGGAAGTACCTGTCCCTGGGAACCGAGGTGCTCATCTGGTCGCTGTTCGCCTTGGGGTTCAACATCCTCTTGGGCTATACCGGCCTTCCCTCGTTCGGGCACGGCGCGTTCTTCGGGATCGGCGCCTACGCCGCGGGGATCTACTTCCTTCGCATCTCGAAGGGTGTCTGGGGGCCTCTGCTGCTCTCCGTCGTCGTCGCGGGAGTGTTCGCGGCGCTGATCGGCTTTCTGGTGGCGAGAAAGCGGGGAATCTACTTCGCCCTCATCACCATCGCCGTCAGTCAGGTGTTCTAC
>Ga0316616_100000216_pt1 | contig 16212 bp, 18 predicted proteins | sample OWC_Aug_M1_C1_D1_FD_207660 | JGI IMG/M metagenome (GOLD analysis project Ga0316616, IMG submission 207660) | Wetland soil microbial communities from Old Woman Creek delta, Ohio, United States - OWC_Aug_M1_C1_D1_B | ecosystem: Environmental > Terrestrial > Soil > Wetlands | place: USA: Ohio... | reverse complement strand
CCGTTGTGCAGCCAGTAGCGGGCAAACGGCCGGCCCGACGCCCCTTCCGACTGGGCGATCTCGTTTTCGTGATGCGGGAAGATCAGGTCCTCGCCGCCGGCGTGGATGTCGAAGGTGTCGCCCAGGTACTTGGCGGACATCGCCGAGCACTCGATGTGCCAGCCCGGCCGGCCCGGCCCCCAGGGACTGTCCCAGGTCGGCTCCCCCGGACGCGAGGCTTTCCAGAGGGCAAAGTCCAGCGGGTCCCGCTTCCGTTCGTCCACCTCGATCCGGGCCCCTGCCTGGAGGTCGTCCGGGCTCCGGTGCGAGAGCTTCCCGTACCCCTGAAAGCCGCGAACTGCAAAATAGACGTCGCCGTCCATGGTGTACGCCAAACCGCGCTCCACCAAGCGGCCGATGATCGCGAGCATCTCCGGGATGTGGTCGGTCGCCTTGGGCTCCACGTCCGCCCGCCGGATACCCAGGGCATCCATGTCGGCGTGGAAGGCCGCGATGAACTCGTGGGCCAGCGCGTCCCAGGCCATGTTCCGCTCTCGCGCCCGCACGATGATCTTATCATCCACGTCGGTGAAGTTCCGGACGAACGTGACGCGGTAGCCCAGGTACTCCAGGTACCGCCGCGCGATCTCGAAGGCCAACGCCGACCGGGCGTGGCCGATATGGCAGAGGTCGTAGACCGTCACGCCGCAGACATACATCCGCACCTGTCCAGGCACCAGCGGTGCAAACGGCTCCAGCGTTCGCGTCAGGGTGTTATAGACTCGCAGCCCCATGGATATCCCTCGGATTCCCCGGACCCGGTTCACCGCAAGCGGCGGGAGGGCGGCCGGCGAACGACGGAGGCGGTCGCAAACGTCGCGATCCCCTCACCCGCCCCCAGTGCCCCTAATCCCTTTGCCGTGGTTCCCTTGACGTTCACCCGTTCCTCGGGGATGCCCAGCGCCTTCGCCAGCGTCGCCCGCATGGTCGGAATGAAGGGACCGATCTTGGGCGCTTCGGCCACGACTGTCGCATCCACGTTGTGCGCCCGGTACCCCCGGGCGCGAAGCAGGGCAACCACCCGCTCGAGGAGCAGGAGGCTGGAGATTCCCATGTTCTCCGGTCGACCCACCCCAAAGTGCACACCGATATCGCCCAACCCGGCCGCGCCCAGCAGCGCGTCCAGGATGGCGTGGGTGAGGACGTCCGCGTCCGAATCCCCGTCCAGCCCGCGCTCGAACGGGATCGCCACTCCCCCCAGGATCAGCGGTCGGCCCGGCACCAGCCGATGTATATCAAACCCCACACCTACTCGGACCATGCGCGGCTCCCATGACCAACCCCCAATGACCACCGCAGAACGGTCGTCCGCCCGTTGCGGGCGGGACGCCGGTCAGTCGTCATGGTCATTCGCCATACGTCCCCGCAGGATCTGTTCCGCCCGGACGAGGTCGGCCGTCGTTGTAATCTTGAGGTTCTCCGGTGACCCCGGCACCAGCCGGACCCGGTGACCCATCCGCTCCACCAGGCTACTGTCGTCGGTTCCTCGGAACCCATCCGCCAGTGCCCGCGCATGTGCCGCGCGCAACCACCCCGCCCGGAAAGCCTGCGGCGTTTGCGCGGCCCACAGTCGGCCCCGTGGCGGCGTCTCCACCACCCGGTCGTCGACGTCGGCCACCTTGATCGTGTCCGTCACCGGGACCGCAACCACCGCCGCTCCCTCCGTCGCGGCAACCCGGATCGCGGCGTTGACGATCTCGGGGGTGACCAGGGGGCGGGCCCCATCGTGCACCAGCACCACGTCGGTCTCCCCGGGGACCGCCGCCAACCCGGCGCACACCGACGCCTGCCGGTCCGCGCCGCCCGGCACCAGCCGCTCCACGGCAAGACCGCACGGCCCGAGGATCTCGGCCCGGCACCGGGCCTCCTGGCCGGGGGGCACCACCAGGATGACGCAATCTACCTGGCCGGAGGCCGCCAGCGCCCTGAGTGTCCAGGCCAAGATCGGCAGGCCGCAGATCGCCAGATACTGCTTGGGAACGGCCCCTCCGAAGCGCGTCCCCGCCCCGGCTGCGGGCACGATGGATGTCACGTGCATCTCACCCTCAAAAGGAAATTCCCAATTCCCAATGACCAAATCCCAAGCCGGGTGGCCACCGCCACCCCCGGTGTGGACATTGGCAATTGGGAATTGGGAATCGCCGAGGTTAGGCTGCCTCCGCCTCTTCCTTGAGGCGTGAGAAGATCATCCGCCCGGCGGTGGTCTGCAAGACCGAGGTCACGCACACGTCGATGGTCTGGCCGATGTGCCGTCGCCCGTTGTCCACCACCACCATCGTCCCGTCATCCAGGTACGCGATCCCCTGGTTGTATTCCTTGCCCTCTTTCAGGACGTAGACGCGCATGTCTTCGCCCGGCAGGACCACCGGGCGCAGGGCGTTGGTCAGTTCGTTGATGTTCAGGACCCCGACTCCGTGCAGTTCCGCGACCTTGTTGAGGTTGAAATCGTTGGTCACGATCTTGGCATGGAGCACCTTGGCCATCGCGACCAGCTTGTTGTCCACCTCCCGGACCTCGGGGAACTCCATGTCGCTGATCTCGACCCGGATGTCCACCTTCTTCTGGATCTTCTGCAGGATGTCCAGACCGCGCCGGCCCCGGTTCCGTTTGAGCGGATCGGAGGAGTCGGCGATGTGCTGCAGCTCCCGCAGGATGAACTGAGGGATCACCAACGTCCCCTCCAGAAACCCGGCCTCCGTGATATCCGCAATCCGGCCGTCGATGATCACCGAGGTGTCGAGGAGCTTGTAGCTTTCGGCGCGGGGCTGTTCCTTGAGGAGTCGGATGAATCCCGCGACACTGAACTCGTCCCCTTTGTCCAGGGCAACCAGGACACCGAGGTATCCACCGCCCAGCAGGCAGAGGGTCTGGACCAAGAGGCCGATCTCGGGCGGGAGGCCGATGAACAGGTTGGCGATGGGGACGGACAGCAGCCCCCCGACCAGCAGACCGACGATCAACCCCGCCAGCACGTGGAGGATGACCCGGCCCGGAGCGCGGCGGAGCTGCCGCTCCACCAGCACCAGGATCAACCCGAAGGCCAGACCGGCCACGCCCCCCAAGATCGCCCACCACTCCCCGGAGTGGCGTAACGTCACGCCCAGCAGACCAGCCGCACCGCACAAGGCCACGACCAGGATGCGCAGCACCGATTCCGACACGCGGAGTCCCCTCCTCCTAAGTCAGGAGGTCTCAGGCCTTGGCGATAGTTCGATCGACCATGGAGCGCGCATCCCCCTCTTTCATCCCGACCGCGTGGGAGATCTCGCTCACGAGGAGCTGGCGGACGGTCTCCAGCATCTTCTTTTCGCCGAACGACAGGTTGCGCTCTTTCTGCAGCAGCACCAGCTTGCGGAGAACCGTGGCCACCTCGTAGAGCGACCCGGTCTTGATCCGTTCCAGGTTGTCCTTGAATCGCCGGTTCCAGTTGGGGCAGATCTCCATGTCTTTCTTCCGGAGGATCTCCATCACCTTGCGGACTTCCTTGGGACCGATCAACTGGCGCAGGCCGACACGTTCGGCGTTTCCCGTTGGCACCATGATGCGCATGTCGTTGCCCAGGATACGCAAGATGTAATAGGACTGCCGACTCCCGGAAACCTCCTTCTGCTCGATGGCCTCGATCCGCCCCACGCCGTGCGTCGGATACACGACCTTCTGGCCAACCTGGAACATTGCTGTCCCCTTTTCTGGACGGAAGTTTTCGGTGAATTAAACCATACTCCACGCCTGCAGTCAAACCGGATTTCGCCCCGCCGCGCGCCTGGCGGGGAAGAGATCCTCCAGGGCGCCCACGTGGCTCACACCGGTGGTCTCCAGCGTGGGACTGCCGACCAGGGTCTCCACCGAGGCGCGCGGGAGGATCGCCCGGGTGAACCCCAAACGGGCGAGTTCCAGCAGACGCTTCTCCGCCTGCGGCACGCCGCGCACCTCGCCACCCAGCCCGACCTCACCGAAAAACGCCCAGGTCGGTTCGACCGGCGCGTTCCGAACGCTGGAGAGCACGGCTGCCATCACCCCCAGATCCGCCGCCGGCTCCCGGACTTCCAGCCCGCCGACCACGTTCAAAAAGACATCCGCGTCTCCGAGCCGGACACCGAGTCGCTTCTCCAGCACGGCCAGGAGCATCGCGACACGCTGGGTATCCAGCCCGTTGGCCACCCGGCGCGGGACGGCGGCTCCCGTAGGGGTGACCAGCGCCTGGAGTTCCAGCAGAATGGGGCGCGTCCCCTCCAGCGTGGCCACCACGATACACCCGGTGGCCTGCGGCGGCCGCTCCGCCAGAAAGAGCGCCGACGGGTTATCCACCGGGGCGAGTCCATCCGCCCGCATCTCGAAGACTCCGATCTCGTCGGTCGGGCCGAACCGGTTTTTGGTTGCCCGCAGGATCCGGTGACTGTGTTGACGGTCCCCCTCGAAATAGATCACCGTGTCCACCAGGTGCTCCAGAGCCCGAGGACCCGCCAGGCTTCCCTCCTTGGTCACATGGCCGATCAGCCAGACGCTGATCTCCTCGCGCTTGGCCACCTCGGTGAGACGGCCCGCCACCTCGCGCACCTGACTGAGACTGCCGGCAGCGGATTCGAGGCCACGACTCCAGACGGTCTGGATGGAGTCCACGATGACCACCGCGGGTTTCAGCCCCGCGATCTGCTCCAGCACCGCCTCCAGGGAGGTCTCCGCGGCGAGGTAGAGGCCCGGAGCGTCTGCTCCCAGCCGGCGGCCGCGCTCGCTCACCTGTGCCAGGGACTCCTCCCCCGACACGTACAGCACCGCGAATTCGCGGCGGGCCAACGCGCCCGCCGCTTGGAGCAGCAGGGTGGATTTCCCGACGCCCGGATCCCCGCCGACCAGCACCACGCCGCCCGGCACCAGCCCCCCGCCCAAGACCCGGTCGAACTCGCCGATTCCCGTCGGCGCCCGCCGATGGGCGTACCCGGGGACGTCCGACAGGAGCACGGGCGGGGCCGCGCCGGGCACCGGCCGCTCACGCCCTCGTCCCGGACCGACCTCCGGGGCCGCGGTCTCGGTCAGGCTTGCCCACGCCCCGCAATCCGGACAGCGCCCCAGCCAACGGGGCGCCTGGTAGCCGCACTGCTGGCACTCGAAATGGCTGCGCCTCGCACCCATGCGCGAACCCGTCAGAAGGCACCCAGCGCTTGGATGCCGAGCCCGATGATGCTGATCGGCCCCTGTTCGCGGAGCTGGTCGGCAGCCTTCCCCACCTTCTTCAGACTGTCCTTGGTCGTGAAGTAGAGGGAGTCGTCGTTGAGCAGCTTCCCCAGCGTCCCTTCGCCGCGCTCCACCTTCTTCATGATGCCGTTCAGGCTGGCCGCGGCTCCCTTCATATCCGTGAAGAGGGAGTCGTCGTTGAGCAGGCGCCCCAGCGTACCCTTCCCCTCGGTGATCCGCTTCGACATGAGCTGGATGCCTCCCAGCGCCTCGCGAGCTTGGGTGAGCGTGGTCTTGGCCTCCTCGTAGAGGGCATCATCCTTTACCAGCTTGCCGAGGGTTCCCTTGCCGGCCTCGATATCCTTGGACATGCGCGCCAGCCCTTGGGAGGCGACCTTCAGGTCCGCCGTGAGCGACCGCAGGTCCTTGTACAGGGCGTCATCGTTCACCAATTTTCCCAGCGTGCCCTCGCCGCGCGCGAGTTGCTGACTGAGCTTGTTCATGTTGGTGGCGATCCCCTGGATCTCCCGGTAGAGGTCGTCGTTGGCGATCAGCTTGCCGAGCGTCCCCTGCCCCTTCTCGATCTGTTTGGCGATCTTTTCCATGCTCTGGAAGGCGCTCGTGATCGGCTCGAAGCTCTTTCCCAGGCCCTCGTTCAGCTGCTTGGCGAGTATCTGGACGTCCCCGGCGGCGTCGTTCAGCCGGGCCAGCATGGTATTCAGATCCGGCGGCTCGGCGCTTTGCAGGACGCTGCCTGGCGGCGCCAACTGCGCCACCGGCGAGCCGAATGTCAGGTCCACGAAGTTGGTCCCCAACAGGCTGGTCAACTTGATCGTCGCGATGGAGTCGGTCTTGACCGGCGTCCCGGGCTTGACCCGCACGGTGACCTCCACCCGCGCGCCGATGACCCGGATGTCCCGCACGCTTCCCACGTCCACGCCCGCCAGACGCACGGGATCGCCGAGCTTCAAGCTGGGGATGGACTTGAACGAGGTCTTGTACTCCACCATCCGGGCGAAGATCGTGTCCTTCCCGAGCACCTCGAAGAGCGCGATCAGGATCAGGAAGGCGACCACCAGGAACAACCCGACCCGCACTTCTCGCGACGCCGCCATCGGTATAACCTCCTTCCGGGGCCCTAGCGGCCCGGGACCTTCATCTGCGTGCTGAGGAATGCCCGCACGACCGGATTCGAAGTCGCCCAGATCTGGGCCGGCGTACCGACTTCGATCACCCGCCCCTCGTGGATCATCCCCATGCGATCGGCCACGGCTGCCGCCAAGTTCAGGTCGTGCGTCACCACGATGGCCGTAATCCGGAGCCGCTTCAGGTCGGAGATGACGGTGCCGATCTGCTCGGTCAGGACCGGATCGAGGCCGGCCGTCGGCTCGTCGTACAGGATGAGGTGCGGGTTGACCGCCAGGGCGCGGGCAATGGACACCCGCTTCTTCATGCCGCCGGACAGCTCCGCCGGCCTGGCCCGCTCCGTGCCGGCCAGGCCCACCAGCGCCAACTTCTCCGCCACGATCCGCGCGATCTCGGCCGCCCCGCACACCCGGTGCTCCTTCAGCCAGAGCCCGACGTTCTCTCCCACCGACAGCGAGTTGAAGAGGGCCGCCGATTGAAACACCATGGCCATGCGAAACCCTTGGGTCCCGCCGCCCGTTTGGAGTTCCTCGCCGTCCACCAGAATGCGACCCGAGTCGGGGACGAGCAAGCCGGTGATGTGCTTCAGGAGAACCGATTTCCCACACCCCGAGGGTCCGAAGATCACAAAGGTCTCCCCCGGCTCGACGGTGAGGGTCAGATCGCGGAGGACGCGCTTCGGCCCGAAGAATTTATTCAGGCCCTGCACCTCCACCCGGACACCGGGCACCGCCCGCGTCGCGGTCAGCGCCTCGCGGCCATCCGGATCGTCGCTCGTGCCCAGGAATCGAAACCAAGCGCTCATGGCCGTCACATCATCATCCGGGTGATGAGGTAGTTCAGGACGAAGATGAACATGAAGGAGAGGACGACCGCCCGGGTCACCGCCCGGCCGATCTCCTCGGGCCCGCCGGTGGTTCGCAGACCCACGAAACAGCACGTGATGCACACCACCACGCCGAAGACCACGGCCTTGAGCAGGCTGTCCATCACGTCCGAAAACTTGACGATCTCCTGGAAATTCAGCCGAAAGAGCCGGATGCTGACGTCGATCTTGGGATTGACGGCCGCCACGATGGCCCCGCCCACCAGGCCGATCACGTTCACATACATGCACAGCGCCGGCACCGCAATGAGTGCGGCGACCAACCGCGGCATCACCAGGTAGCGCACCGGGTTGATGTTCAGCGTCTTGAGCGCGTCGATCTCCTCATACACGTTCATGGCGCCCACCTCGGCCGCGATGGCGGATCCCACCCGACCCGCCACCAGGAGGGCCGTCATGACCGGGCCCAACTCCTTCACCATGCTCAGCCCCACGATCCCGCCGATGTTCCCCTCCAGGCCGAACTGGGCCAGCCGCGACCCGGTCTGCAGGGCCAGCACGCCCCCGATGAAAACGGCCATGAGGGAGGCGATGGGAAGCGTGGCGTTGCCGAATTCCAGCAAGTGGCTCAGGATCTTGTCGGCATTCCGGGGGGCCGCCTTGGACCAGTAGAGCGCCTGGACCAACAGGACCCCTCCTTCGCCGAGCGCCTGCAGCATGCGCTGGAAGCGTTCGCGCAAGGCTGTCACCGGTTCCCTCCTGCCAGGTCGAGGACCGCCACCGCCTGGAGTGGATCGGTCCAGGTCATCTCGAACCCGGTCGCCAGGCGCACCGAGCGCGCGCCGGGTTGCACCTCATAGTGGACGAGCCCGCCCAGGAACGTCGTTCGCGCCCCCTCGCTGGTCTCGCGGTAGGCGAAGAGCGGGCCCAGCACCTCGATCGAGCGGCCGGTCTCCGTCTCCTCGTGCCGCACAAAATTCCAGAGAAACGAGTGGACCGTCTCACCGGCGGGGTTCGCCCGGTAGGTGTACACCGACCAGAGCGGAGAGTAATTGCGCTCGATCCATTCGTTGGCCGGCATGAACGCCTCCAGCAGCGCCAGGCTCTGGAACAGCACGTTCCCCTCTCGATCCCGCTGGTAGCGGGCGAACGGCCAGGCGTCGACCCGGCGGGTCGAGCCGTCCCGCCCCTCCTCTCGCGCGTCGGAGTACAGGTGAAACAGGATCCGGGTGCGCACCTTGCGGCTCCCGATGAATTCCTCCGTCTGCCGGATGAACACCGGATACAGGACGGCAAGGTCGTCGTAGATGATCTCCCGAAACAGGAACTCGTCGTGGAGGACCTTGCGGTCCTGCATGTACAACGGGAAGATATACAGCGCCTGGCGATTCTCTCCGCGGGCCACCTTGACGACGGGCCACGCCACATCCCACTGCTCGAATCCCCGCTCGCGATCATCCGTGTAGATGAAGAGCGGCCAGAGCACCGTCGTCTGGTCCCACTTCACGGACCGTCGCGCGGCGTAGAACGGCAAGACGGTCATGACCGTCTCCGGTTCGTCCCCGTCCAGACCGGTCCGTTGATACAGAAAGAGCGGCCAGAGCGCGAAATACTTCTCGAATACCCCGTCCTTCACCTCCTGCCCGTACAGCGGCACGAACCGAAATCCGCGATGGTTCCCCTCGGAATTCAGACCCCGGGTGATGGAGATCAGCGGCCAGGGGAAGTAGTGGGTCTCGGTCCCCAGCCGGACGCTCCGGGCGTAGAGGGGAAACATGACCCACTCGAACTCCTCCCAGAAGAACCGATCGTAGACGTGCCCCCAGAACGGCATGACCCCGAGGTACGACTCGCCATTGTCGCGAACGCCGCTGAAGTAGAACGGAAAGAAGTCGGCGCGCTCCTCGCGCCCTGCCTGCGGACTGCCTTCCCCGCGCGCGGTCAGCAGCCGCAGGAACTGGAAGTCCCAGTCGTTCCCGCTGCGCCGATAGGTCATCAGGGGGTAGAGAAACTCCCACTCTAGGCGCTGCGCCCCCAGTTCTTCGCGTCGGAAGAAGAGCGGGCGGAGGGCGAACTCCGTCACGTCGCCGTCCAGGGAGCGACTGGAATGCACCAAAGGCCCCACGCCCGAGCGGACCCGGGCCTTCTCCAGGGGGTCCACACGGTCGTCGAATACCGGCCAGAGATTCAAGGTCGCGGAGGGACCGTCCTCCGCCGCGCCTGCGGGCGCGATGCTCAACAGGACCGCCAGGCAACACGCCGCAACCGCCGCCAGGCGCCCCGTGCCCTCTCGCCACGACCGACTCGTCCGTTCGGCGCGCACGCGACCCCGGGGGCACATCAGAAGTCCCGCTGCCGTTCTTGTTCTTCGAACCGGGTATACTCGCGCAAGAAGGCGAGGCTGACGGTCCCCGTGGGGCCGTTGCGCTGTTTGCCGATGATCACCTCCGTGGTGTTGTCCTCGGGCTCCTCCGGTTCGTCGTCCTTGCGGACGCGATAGAAGGCGGGGCGATACAGAAACGTGACCACGTCGGCGTCCTGCTCGATGGCGCCCGACTCTCGCAGATCCGAGAGTTGGGGTCGGGGGGGTTGGCGCGACTCCACCGCCCGGGAGAGTTGCGAGAGGGCCATGACGGGAACGCTCAGCTCCTTGGCCATCGCCTTCAGCGAGCGAGAGATCTCCGAGATCTCCTGCTGCCGGCTCTCCGACCGCCCCCGGCCTGAGATCAATTGCAGGTAGTCGATGACCACCAGCCCCAGCCCTTGCTCGGCTTTGAGCCGACGCGCCTTGGCCCGCATCTCCAAGAGGGAGATGCCCGGGGTGTCGTCAATGAAGATGGGGGACTCGGACAGGATCCCGGCCCCGGTGGTCAGCTTCGGCCAGTCCGAGTCGGAGAGGTACCCGGTGCGGAGCTTATGGGAGTCCACCTTGGCCACCGAGCACAGCATCCGCTGCACCAGTTGCTCCTTCGACATTTCCAAGCTGAAGATGGCGATCGGGATATGTTCCTGGACGGCCGCATGCTGGGCGATGTTCAAACAGAAGCTGGTCTTGCCCATGGAAGGGCGGCCCGCCACGACGATCAGGTCCGACGGCTGCAACCCCGCCGTCATCTCGTCGAACTTGCGGAACCCGGTGGGCACGCCCGTGACGTGGCTCTTCCGCTCGTAGAGGGTCTCGATGAGCTGGAACGTGCCCTTGAGGATACTCTTCACGGGCACAAAGGAGCGGCTGATCTTCTCTTGCGAGATCTCGAAGATCTGCTGTTCGGCCCAGTCCAGGACCTCGTCCACGTCCTCGGTATCGGCGTAGGCCCGGCCCACGACGGCCGTCGCCTTCTGGATCAAGGCGTGCAGCAAGGCCTTGTCCTTGACAATCCGGGCGTGGTGGCCGATGTTGGCCGCGGTCGGGACCGCATCCACCAGCGAGGCGAGGTAGCTGGCGCCGCCGACCTCGTCCAGGACCTTGCGCCGCATCAGCTCGTTGGCCAGCGTGACGAGATCGACCGGTTCGTTCTTTTCGAAGAGCTCGACGCACGCGCCGAAGATCTTCCGGTGGGCCTCCTTGTAAAAGTCGGCCGGCCGGAGGAACTCCATGGCCTTCAGGAGCGCCCCCGTCTCCTGCAACACCGCCCCAAGGACGGAGACTTCCGCCTCGAGGTTCTGCGGAGGGATTCGGTCCGATCCTACGGCCGTTTCAGACATGGGGACACGGGACGGGCGGCAACGCCTCAGGCCTCACGATCCACGGTCACGGCGAGCTCGGCCAGCACCTCCGCGTGCAACCGGATCGGAACCCGATGCACGCCGAGCGTCTTGATCGGCTCGGGAAGGAGGATCTTCTTCTTTTCTATGCTCAGCCCCTGCGCGGCCAGCGCATCGCTCAGATCCTGGCTGGTCACCGAGCCGAAGAGCTTCGGCGCCGCCGGGGTCGCGGGGACCGCCGCCTCGGCGGGGGCGTCTTCCGTCGCGGCCGCCGGGGCCGTGACGGGGACCTCGGCGGGGGCGTCTTCCGTCGCCCGGCGCGTCAGCGTAATCTGGACCGCCGCCAGCCGCTCGGCCAGGGCCGTCGCCTCCTGCTTCAGCCGATCCTCCAGATTGCGGGCCTGGGCCGTGAGTTGCGCCAGGGACCGCAGTCGCCCCGGGGTGGCGAGCACGGCAAGCTGTTTCGGCAGGAGAAAATTCCGGGCATACCCGTCAGCCACGTCCACTTGCTGCCCGGGCTCCCCCAACCGCTCGACTTTCTGCATCAGGATCACTTTCATGATTCGCTCCGTCCTCCGAATGTGACGCGCCACTCTCCACGCTCGGCGCCCCCCGGCTAGGTTTGCCCGGGTGGGCGGTTCAAACTGAGGCGCCGAAATGCAAACCAGACATCGAAGAGTCCCAACCCGGCCACCAGCAACGTGAAGAACGGCTGGAAGACCAGCAGGATCACCGACAAGGTCGCCAGGAACCTGGGCAACTGAAACCGCCGGAACAGAAAGGCCGCGATACTGAGGCCCTGCAAAAAATAGAGTCCGAGAAGCACGATCAGTCCGTTCAGCCCCACCACCCGGAGCGACGGTATCCCGATCAGAAAACAGACCCCCGACGCGATGAACGGCCAGACTAAGAGTTCCGGCAGTTCCCAACGGAACGCAGCCGGCTGCACCCCGCCAAACTGTGCCGGCCAACGGCGGATCATGGCCTGCAGAGTGACCGCGTACCCCGCCGCCGTGAGCAGGCTGCCGACGAACAGGAGGCCGGGAAACGCCGCCAACAGCGCCGCCCGTAACCGCTGCGCGGGCGCGTCCGCCGCCCCCGGACTATCGGAGAGGCCAAGCTGAGCGGTGAGAGTTTCCATGCCGCCCAAGAGGCCGTCGAGATGCTGTTCGATGGCGCGAACCGGTTCGTCCCACCGGCCGGTGGCCAGCGACAACACCGCCACGCCCCCCACCAGCAGCACCACGGCCGTACCGACCACCAATACGTCCGACCGGGTGCCGCGCCGCAGCCCTTCGTACAGGACCAGTGCGGGCGCACCGAACTCCAGCAGGAAGATCATCCCCTGCTGGAGCGAGAGCGGCACGATCAGGATCAGCGTCGCCAGGGCCAAGGCCACAGCCAGCATCGTCCGGCCATGACGCAGCCCAACCGCCACGAAGGGGAGCGGGCAGAACAGGCTCAGCACGATCCCCAGGAACGGAAAGAAACTGCCCGACGCGAACAGGCCGACCGCCAGAACACTGGCCAACACGGCTTCCACCGTGGCGGCCAGGAACCGCCTGCCCCGCACCCGAGCCTTCACGGCGTCCGTCCTTCCGGGTGACTTACGAGGCCTCCGCAGCAAACGCCAGCAGGGCGATGCTGCGGGCCCGCTTGATCGCGGCCGTCAATTGCCGCTGGTGATAGGCGCAGTTCCCGGAGATCCGCCGGGGGATGATCTTGCCCCGGTCGCTCACGAAGCCGCGCAGTCGCTTCACGTCCTTGAAATCCACCAAGAGGACTTTGTCCAGACAGAACTTGCACACCTTTTGGCGACGATAGGTTCGCCGTTTCTTCAGCACGCCTCGCTCTCCTTCCGCCCCGCCTCCGGGGCTCTCCGACGCCTATCCGTCCCGCCAGGGTCGCGCGGGACGGTCACGCTCCACCTCAAAACGGGACCTCCTCGTGCTCGGGGCCGCGCGGCGGCTCCGAATCGTCCTCGCCGCCGGCCGGCCCGGCCGCCCCCTTGCGGGGCCCGAGGAATTGCACACGCTCTGCGACCACCTCGTGCTTGGAACGCTTCTGGCCCTCCGGGGTCTCCCACGACCGTTGCTGCAGGTGGCCCTCCACCAATGCCGTCCGGCCCTTTGCCAGGTACTCGGCGCAGTTCTCGGCCTGCTTTCCCCACACCACCACGGTCATGTAGCAGACTTCGTCCCGCTTTTCCCCGCCCTGGGTGGTATAGGACCGGTTCATCGCCAGATCGAAGTTGCACACCGGTGCCCCGCTCGGGGTATACCGCAGCTCGGGGTCCCGCGTCAGGTTCCCCATCAGAATCACTTTGTTGAAGCTGGCCATGGTCAGGCCTCCTGAGGAGTCGCCTCGACGGCTGCGGGCGCGCTGGCCTTCACCGCCTTGCGCCGCGGCGTCTGCACCAGCACCGTGAGGTACTTGAGCACCGGCTCCGCGATCTGCAGGTGGCGCTCCAGTTCCGCCACGGCTTTGGCCGGCGCTTGCGCGCGGAAATAGACGTAGTGCCCCTCGCGCCGCTTCTTGATGTCGTAGGCCAAACGCTTCTTGCCCCATTTCTGGACTTCCGTGACCTCGCCGCCGGCCTTGACCAGCACGGCCTTGGCCGCCACGGCGGCCGCCTCCACGCCGTCGTCACCCAGCGCCGGGTCCAGGATAAAGATCATTTCGTACGCTCGCACGCTTCTCACCTCCCTTGGTCGTCTGGAATCTATTCCGGTTGCGGTCCCGTCATCGCCAGCGGACCCGAGCCGGGTTCCGGGCGCACATTGTATCGATTCATGGCGGGCGCCAGCCCGTCCAGGATCAGGCAGCGCACCGCCTCGGCCGCCCGGGCCACCGCGGCCGTCGCCACCGGACGCTCCTCCGGTGTAAAGTCCGTCAGTACGCGATCAGCGGCCGCCTGCCCCGCGTCGGGCCGGCCGATCCCGACCCGAACCCGCGGAAACCCGGTCGTGCCCAGGGTTTCCTGGATAGAGCGCACCCCGCGATGCCCGCCCGCTCCGCCCGCTGCCACGACGCGCAGTCGGCCCAGCGGAAGGTCAAGGTCGTCGTGCACGACCACCAGCCCCGCCGCCGGCAACGCCAGCCGCACAAGCCACGCCGCCACCGCGGCGCCGCTTCGGTTCATGAACGTCTGCGGCTTGAGCAGTACGACCGGCGTCCCCGCCACCCGGATCAGCGCCGCGTGCGCGTCGCCTCCCCCGTCGGAGAATCGCGTCGAACCGTCCGCGGCCAACCGCTCCACCGCGGCAAAACCCACGTTGTGCCGGGTGCCGGAATAATCGGCACCGGGGTTTCCCAGCCCCGCCACCAGCCAGCGCGCCGCCCCCATGGCCGCCACTTAGGAGCCGTTACGAAATAACCTGTCCATTTTTTGCAATTTCGTTACGGCTCCTTATGCCGGTCCCGAAATTTCTCCGGTCAAGTTATTTTTTACAACGGCTTACTTCGTCTTGGCCTCCGCGCCCGCCTTGCTCTTGGTTTCCGGTGCGGCGGCTTCACCCTCTTCCTTCTCCTTCTTGCCCACCACCTCCGGCTCGGTCGGCGCCTCTTCCGTGGGCGCCGCCACTTCCTCGGCCGCCGGGGCGATGACCGACGCCACCACCCGTCCGGCGTCGTCCAGGATACGGACACCCTCCGCCACCCCGACGTCTCGCACGTGCAGCACGTCGCCGATGTCGAGACCGGTCACGTCCACCACGATCCGATCGGGGATGCTGCCCGGCAGACATTCCACCAGCAACTGGCGGAGCGACTGCTCCAGGATGCCGCCCTTGTCCTTCACCCCAATCGGCTCGCCGCTCACGACCACGGATACCTCCACGCGGATCTTGCGCTCCATGGAGATTTCCTGGAAGTCGGCGTGCAGCGGACGCCACTTCACCGGATCCCGCTGGAGATCCTTCAGGATCACCAGGGAGGTCTGCGGTGTTTCGCCGCCCGTGATGGAGAGATTGATCAGAACGTTCGCTCCGGCCTCCAGCACCGCCAGCAGCTCCAGCGGATTCACGGTGACGGACACCGGACCGCGTTGGCCGCCATAGACGACCGCGGGGATCCGCTGCGCCCGGCGCAGCTGCTTGGCCACCTGCTTCCCTGTCGCGCTCCGAACTTCCCCTCTCAGCTCAACCGTTGCCATGCGCTCCTCCAGCTCCCATCAACCAACGTGACGTGTGCTCTCCCCGGCCGCTCGTCTGCCCATCAGACAAACAGCGAGCTGACCGAGGTCTCGGTATGAATCCGGCGAATCGCTTCCCCCAAGAGGGGTGCCACCGAGAGCACGGTGACTTTCTTGGTGCACGCCAGATCCTCCCGTAAGGGGATCGTGTTCGTGAGCACCACCTCTTCGATCTCCGAGCGTTCCAAGCGCTCGATCGCCTGCCCGGAGAGGACGGCGTGGGTGCAGCTCGCCACGATCCGGCGTGCCCCCTCCTGCTTGAGCGCCTCGACGGCTTGCGTGATGCTCCCGGCGGTATCGATCATGTCATCCAAGAGGATCACGTCCCGGCCCTCGACGTCGCCGATCACGTGCATGATCTTGGCCTCGTTGGGCCCGGTTCGCCGCTTGTCCATGATGGCCAGTGAGGTCCCCAACCGCTTGGCAAAGGCCCGCGCGCGCTCGACCCCGCCGGCGTCCGGCGACACCACCACCAGATCTTTCCAGGTCCCCTGCCCGAGCCGCTCCTGGAAATACTGCAGCAGCACCGGGGCGGCGAACAAGTGGTCCACCGGAATGTTGAAGAAGCCCTGGATCTGCCCGGCGTGCAGGTCCATGGTGAGCACCCGATGAGCGCCCGCGGCGGTGATCAGGTCCGCCACCAGCTTGGCGGTGATGGGCACCCGCGGCTGCACCTTCCGGTCCTGGCGTCCGTAGCCATAATAGGGAATGACGGCGGTGATCCGAAACGCCGAGGCGCGCTTCAGCGCATCGATCATGATCAGGAGTTCCATGATGTTCCGGTTGACCGGATGACAGGTCGGCTGGATCACGAAGACGTCCGCACCCCGGACGTTTTCGTTCACCTGGACGAACACCTCACCGTCCGAGAACTCCATCACGTCCGTCTCGGCCAGACGCATGCCGAGGGACTCTGCGATCTCCTGCGACAGTCGGGGATTTGCCCGCCCCGACGTGAGTACCAGTTCCCCGGCCATGCGTATCCCCTTCCTCGATCCTGCGCTGTCTGCTCCGCCTGCCCGGCGGCCTCAGCCGAGGACGTCGAACATCGGGTTGCTGGGCAGCGTCTGCGCGGCCACGGCGAAGGCTCCGCTGTCTCGGACCCGGGCCGCCAAAGCCTCGGCGGCGTTGG
>Ga0316616_100000215_pt1 | contig 16215 bp, 10 predicted proteins | sample OWC_Aug_M1_C1_D1_FD_207660 | JGI IMG/M metagenome (GOLD analysis project Ga0316616, IMG submission 207660) | Wetland soil microbial communities from Old Woman Creek delta, Ohio, United States - OWC_Aug_M1_C1_D1_B | ecosystem: Environmental > Terrestrial > Soil > Wetlands | place: USA: Ohio... | reverse complement strand
GACGAAGGACCCGCGGTTCCTGGCCTACATCAAGCGGTGGGTCGACGGGTACGTCGACGGCCAGGGCGTGCTCGGGTGGGACCAGTCGCGAACGCACAATCTCGATTACATCCAGCCCGGCATGCTCGTGCTGTTCCTGTACGAGCAGACCGGCGACCCGCGGTACCGCGCCGCCGCGAGGACGGTCCGCGAGGCCTTCGACCGCATTCCCAGGAACGCCGACGGCGGCTTCTGGCACAAGAGCCAGTACCCCAACGAGATGTGGATCGACGGCATCTACATGGGCGAACCGTTCCTCGTGAAGTACGGCCGGCTCTTCGACGGTGCGGCGTTCGGCAACGACATGGCGGTGTTCCAGGCGACGCTCGCGGCGAAGCACTGTCTCGACCCGAAGACCGGGCTGCTCTATCACGCGTGGGACCAGGACCGGAACGCGGCATGGGCCGACCCGGGGACCGGCCGGTCCCCGGTCATCTGGGGCCGCGGCATGGGCTGGTTCGTCATGGCCATGGTGGACATTCTCGAGCAGTTGCCGCCGTCGCACCCGGGCTATGCGAGCCTGCACGAACTGCTGAAGCAGAACGTCGCGGGCCTCGCGCGCGTGCAGGACCCGAAGACCGGGCTCTGGTTCCAGGTCCTCGACCAGGGGGCGGCGCTCGCCGGCAACTGGATCGAGACCTCGTCGAGCGGCATGTTCATCTATGCCATCCGGAAAGCCGTCCGGTTGAACCTCGTGGAGCCGTCGTATCTGCCGGTCGCCGATCGCGCGTGGAAGGGCCTTCAGGCGACCTTCGAGCAGGATGCGGCTGGCCGGCCGGTGTTCACCGGCGCCGTCCAGGGGATGGGCGTGCAGACGGCCGCCGCCGGGTATCTGAAGATCCCGCGGCTGAAGAACTCGACCCACGGCCTGATGGCGGTGATGATCGCCGCGAGCGAGATGGAGCCGGGCCGCGCGACGCCGGCCGCGTTCCGGGACTGGCCGGCCGGCGCGTCGCCGGCGGAAGTCGGCCGGCGCGTCGCCGAGAACTTCGCGGCGCGGCCGTTCCAGCGTCCCACGGCGTTCATCATCTATCCCGAGGTGTGCACGTGGTACGGCGCGCTCACCCTGGCGAACCTCACCGGCAACGCTGACCTCCAGCAGCGCCTGATCCGCAAGTTCGACCCGCTCTTCACGCCCGAAGGGTCGAAGAACATCTCGCCCAACGCGCACGTGGACTACCGGGTGTTCGGCGCGGTGCCGCTGGAGATTTTCATCCAGACGAAAGACGCGCGTTTCCTCGACCTCGGCCGCAGCTTCGCCGACCGGCAGTGGGAGACCACGACGCCGGACGGCATCACCTCCGAGGCGCGCTACTGGATCGACGACATGTTCATGATCACGGCCGTGCAGGTGCAGGCGTTCCGCGCCACCGGCGATCGGAAGTACGTCGATCGGGCTGCCCTGGCCATGGTGGCCTACCTGGACAGGCTGCAGCAGCCGAACGGCCTCTTCTTCCACGCGCCGGACTCCCAGTTCTACTGGAGCCGCGGCAATGGCTGGATGGCGGCCGGGTCGGCGGAGCTCCTGCGGTCGCTGCCGGAGTCCCACCAGGCGCGGCCGCGGATCCTCGACGGGTACAGGAAGATGATGGCCTCGCTGCTGGCCATGCAGGGCGAAGACGGGTTGTGGCGGCAGCTGCTCGATCACCCGGAGGCGTGGCCTGAAACGTCGGGCACGGGCATGTTCGCGTTCGCGATGGTCACGGGCGTGCAGCACGGGTGGCTCGACGAGCGGACGTACGGGCCCGCGGCGCGCAAGGCCTGGCTCGGGCTCGTGAAGTACATCGACGCCGACGCCAACATCAGCAACGTCTGCGCGGGCACCAACAAGGGCCCGACGGTCCAGTACTACCTGGACCGGCCGCGCAATACCGGCGACCTCCACGGCCAGGCCCCGGTGCTGTGGACCGCGTCGGCGCTGTTGCGGTGAAAAGGAGGAGATCCGTGTCCCGATTCGTGTCCCGCGCCATCGTCGAAGTCCTCGTCCGAGACGTGCTCCGCCGGAAGGGGTCTATCGACGACGATCCCGCCAGGGAAGTGGAGATGGTTTTCGACTCCGACCTGGCCCTCGCGCTGAAGCATGAGATCGTGGGCGTCGGCCGCAAGCTCTGGGAGCGGCAGTACGTCGACGGCAACGGCGGCAACATCAGTTGCCGCCTCACCGACGACTGGGTGCTCTGTACGCCGACGCTCATGAGCAAGGGCGACCTGCGCGTCGAGGACATCTGCATGGTCGACTTCGAGGGGAAGCAGCTCGCCGGCGTGCGCCGCAGGTCGAGCGAGATCCTCCTCCATCTGGCGATCATGAAGGCCGTGCCAGCGGCGCGCGCGGTGGTCCATTGCCATCCCCCCCACGCCACGGCCTACGCACTGGCGCACGCGGTACCGCCGGACGCGATGCTGGCCGAGCACGAGGTGTTCATCGGGCCCGTGGCCCTCGTGCCCTATGAAACGCCCGGCACACAGGCCTGCGCCGACGCAGTCGTCCCGCTCGCCGCGCGCCACAACACCATCCTCCTGGCGAACCACGGTGTGGTGACCTGGGCCGACAACCTCGTGCACGCGGAGTGGTTCATCGAGGTCATGGACACGACGTGCCGGGTGCTGATCCTCGCGGCGCAGGCCGGGCTGAAGCCGGAAGCGATCCCGCCGGCCACGGTCGGCGGGCTGCTGGCCATCAAGAAGAAGCTGGGGCTGCCCGATGCGCGCTTCGGCGCCGACCAGTCCGAAGCGGCCATGGGCACGCAGGAAGAAGCCCTCGTCCGCACGATCACCGACATCGTGATGAAGACCCTGGCCGACGCGGACCGCTGACGGTGCGCTGCGGCAGCGCGCGTGGGTAATTGTCGGGCGTGGCTCGCGGAGACGGCGCCGGCGGGCATTGAGCGCCCGCCGGCAGACATGCGTTGCCCTTCTTGCTTCTTGCTCCTTGCTTCTTACTTCTTCCCCGCCATCAGCTTGCCGAACGCCTCGTCATCGGTCTTGAAGTCGCGCGCGCCCTGCCCCACGCGCGTGATGCGGATGCTGCGGATGGCATCGCCCTTCTTCAGGCCAGGCAGCCGGTCCAGCCCGGCGATCACCTTCCCAAGCGCCGCGTACCTGCCGTCGAGGCCGCCCTTCTTCTGCAGCGTCAGGTAGAACGTGTTCGGCCCGGACAATCCGATGACGCCGGCGCCGTCGTGTTTCACAGCCTTGTTCGTCGTCTTCGGCAGTTTCGGGATCGCGACCGACTTCTGCACCTCCGACACGATCTGCATCGTCGCCAGGCCGCCCCTGACGTCGAGCACCTGGCCGATTGGAGGAACCTCGGCCCCGCGGCCGCCCCCTCGCCCGCCGCCCATTCCCGCAGGCGGCCCGCCGCGCCCGCCGCCCGGCTGGGGCGCCTTGCCCTCGACAATGCGGATGAAGTTGGCGGTGGCAAGCGGCGCGTTGACGAAGTCGAGCGTCGTCATGATTTGCCGCAGGTCGTCGCCCGAGCCTACCGTCAGCGTCGCGTAGAGCCCGTCGGCCAGATAGACGCCGTCGCGCGTGAGCGGCTTGTCGAGGTTGGCGACGCCGTACGCCACGACGGCCGTCACCAGGGCCGAGTGCTGCTGGTGCTCGGTGTACGGCACCAGCTCGCTGTAGAGATCGTTCAGCGTGTGCCAGGCGTACGAGTACGGATACGAGGGGATCTCTTTCCCGTCGGGACCCGTTCTCGCGCTCGTCGTCATGAAGCTGAGCGTCGGAATGCCCTGCATTTCGAACGACGAGGAGTCGGTGCCCCCGGGGCTGGTCGCATGCGCCCTGGGCACGCCGCGCACGAGCGTGAACGGCCACTTCGGGTTGAGCGAGGCAAGCGGCGCGGTGATGGCCTGGAAGTCCGCGTACCAGGTTTCGGGCACCGTGGCGCCCGTGATGGCGCTCGGGCTGCCGTCACGATTGATCATCATGACGATCTTCCCGTGCAGCTCGGGGTGCTTCTTCAGCCAGGCCTGCGACCCGACGAGGCCCTGCTCCTCCGCCGCGAAGGCGACGAAGATGATCGAGCGCTTCGGCTTCGCGCCCGCCGCCGCGATGAGGCGGACCGCTTCCATCCCCGGGGCGAACCCCGACCCGTCGTCCACGCCGCCGGTGCCGCCCGTGAAGGCGTCGAAGTGGCCGCCGATGACGATGCACTCGTCGGGGTACGTCGTGCCGCGGAGCGTGGCGACGACGTTGTGGTACTTCACCGGGCCCATCTTGAAGTGGTTGCGGATGTCGAACTCGAGGACGACCGGTTCCTTCTTCTCGACGAGGGTCTTGATCTCGTTGTACTGCGTGTTGAGCAGCTTGATGTCCGGCAGCACCGGGAGCGTGTCCCAGGAAGCCACGAAGCCGTCGAGAATGCTGAGCGGCGGTTCCGAGTTGCGGTCCGGCTGGGCTGCCGCCGGCGGCGTGGCCGACTGGATCGTGCCCAGCGCGCCGGCGTCGACGAGCGCTTTCGTGAGCGGCGGCATCATCGCGGCGTCCAGGTACTCCGGCGAGCCATCCGGGAGCCTGGAGCCGCGCCGGCCGTCCCGGGCGAATCCGCTGCTTGCGCCGGGAATCAGGACCCACGCACCCTTGAAGGCGGCCTTGTTGGCGCCAATTTCCGCGATAGCTGCCTGGATCGCCGCCCGCTTCTTGTCGACGTTCTCTTTCGGCACAGGCTGACCGCCCTGCGCGCGGCCCGGAATCGAGAACGGGTCGGCCTTGAGGATGACCACCGGCCCGCGCTGGATGCCCTTCGTGCCGGCCGTGAAGCTCGGCGTGCCGAAGCGGAGCGGTTTCTCCGCCGGCTTGAGCATCTTGCCGAACCATGGGCCGCGGTTGAATCCGACCGGCAGTTCGCCCACTTCTTCCAGCTCGGCGGTGAGGCCGAACTGCCGGAACTGCCAGACGGCCCAGGCCGTGGCGTCGGTGTACGAGTTGGAGCCGGTCTCGCGGCCGCCGAACCGGTTGCTGGCGTAGTCGTTCCAGGTCATCACCTGGTTGTCTTTCGTGCCGAGCTCGATGATCTTGCGGACGACCGGGTCTTCCGCCGCCTGCGCCTGCGCAAACGCCTGGAAGCCCACGACGGCCGCCGCCAGCAGCAACAGGCCTGCGGTGAGCCATGACGTGCGTGTCTTCATCAATCCTCCCGATGAGAAAGGTGCCAGGCACCTTTTCTGGGGCCGTCCGACAGGGAATCGTGCCAGGCACCATTCTCGCGGTCAGGATATGCAGGATGCGCCGGGGGGACGTCCGCTGTGGCCTGCGCGAAGGTGAACCGCCGGAACGGCCGCGGGTAGCATACACGAACCGCTCTCTCCACGAACCCCGAACCCCGAATCCCGAGCCCCGGGCGGGCGCGACGGGACCGGGGGCCGGCCGGAGCGCGTCTCATATTAGAGTGTTCCCCGGCATGGAGCGGGGGGGTCTATGAAGTGGTCCTGGAAGATCGGCGAGTTCGCGGGCATCGGCGTGTACATGCACGCCACGTTCCTGCTGCTGCTCGGGTGGGTGGCCTTCGTTCACTGGCAGGATGGGCAGAGCCTGGGCGCCGTCGTCTCGGGCCTGGCGTTCATCCTCGCGCTCTTCTTCTGCGTCGTGGCGCACGAGTACGGCCACGCGCTGACGGCGCGCCGTTACGGCATCAAGACGCGCGAGATCACGCTCCTGCCCATCGGCGGCGTCGCGCGCCTCGAGCGCATGCCCGACGACCCGCGCCAGGAGTTGTGGGTGGCGCTGGCCGGCCCCGCCGTCAACGTGGTGATCGCGGGCCTGCTCTTCGCCTGGCTGCTGGCGACAGGCGGCCTTGTCCCGTTGAGCCAGGTGGCGGTCGAGCGCGGGTCGTTCCTCGAGCGGCTCATGATCGTCAACGTCTTCCTGGCGGGCTTCAACATGCTTCCGGCGTTCCCGATGGACGGCGGCCGCGTGCTGCGGGCCGTCCTGGCGACGCGCATGGAGTACACGCGCGCCACCCACGTGGCCGCCAACGTCGGCCAGGGCATGGCGTTCCTGTTCGGATTCGCGGGCCTTTTCGGCAACCCGATGCTCCTCTTCATCGCGCTCTTCGTGTGGATTGGCGCCGCGCAGGAGTCAACGGCCGTGCAGATGAAATACGCCCTCGGCGGCATCCCGGTCGCCCGCGCCATGCTGACCGACTTCCGCACGCTGCAACCCGGCGACTCGCTGGCCCGCGCCGCGGAGTTGATCCTCGCCGGCTCCCAGCACGACTTCCCCGTCGTCGAGGACGGCCGCGTGGCCGGCGTCCTGACCCGCGGTGATCTCATCGGCGCCCTGTCGAGGCAGAACACGCAGCAACCCGTCGCCGGCGTGATGCAGCGCGAGTTCCTGGTCGCCGATTCGAGCGACATGCTCGAGGCGGCAATGGAGCGGTTGCAGGCCTGCGCGTGCCGCACGCTGCCCGTGGTGCACGACGGGCGCCTGGTGGGCCTCGTCACGATGGACAACATCGGCGAGTTCGTGCTGATTCACGCGGCGCTGACGGGAAAGCCCGCGCCGCGGATTCCGCTGACCGCAGAAGGGTGAGGCACCCCGGGGCTGAAGCCCCGGGGCTCCACACGACACGAGGCCGCTACTTGAACAGCGGGTCCGGGCCGACGGTCAGCCGCTTCGTCTCGACTTCCTTTCCGTCCACCGTCAGCGTCACCTTGAAGACGCCGGCGTCGACCTGGCCGCCGCCGCGCCCGCCGCGCCCGCCGCCACCCGCCGCGGCGCCGGGCGCACCGGCTCCGGCACGGCCGCCTGCCTGCACCGGCGCTCCCGGCGGCGCCTGGCGGTTCAGGTTCCAGAACGCCTTCTGCAGGCCCTTCTTCGCCGTGGGCGTGAACTCGTTGACGGTGTTACCCTCGAGATCCTTGATGGTGACGGTCACCTTCTGCGCGTCGGCCTTCAGGTAGTAGTAGATCGTCGCTCCGACCGGCGGGTTGACGGCCCTCACCATCTCGCCGAGCGTTTCGCCGCGCCGCTCGAAGCGGTTCCACTTCACCGCCGCCTGCGGCTCGAACAGGTGCGCCGTTTTCTCGAACACCTCCGGCTTGAATTCCTTCATCGGCGCGATGTCCGCCACGAAGAAGCCCCGCGCGTAGGTCCCGATGGCCAGCTCCCGGTCGCGCTTCTGGATGGCCAGGTCCCTGATCACCATCGTCGGCTGCGAGGTGGTGAACGCCGTCCACGTCTTGCCCTGGTCCACGGTCACCCAGATCCCGTAGTCGGTGGCGAGGTAGAGCACGCTGGCGTTGTCGGGGTCTTCTTCGACGTCGAAGATCGGGTTGTTCATCCCGCCCGAGATGTCGGTCCAGGTCTTGCCGAGGTCCTTCGTGACGTAGAGCCACGTCTTGTCCTCGTTGTGCGTCCGGTAGCCGTTGAACGCCACGTAGCACGTGTTCTCGTCGAAGGCCGACGGCACCACCCGCTTCACCCAGCGGTCGTACGGGATCACGTCGCCCTTGACGCCCGGTTTCGGCTTGCCGGCGGGGTCGTAGAACTGGCCGGTGATGTTCGTCCAGGTCGCGCCGCTGTCGGCCGACACCTGCACGTTGCCGTCGTCGGTCCCCACCCAGTAGAGCCCAGGCTTCTTCTGCGACTCCGCGAAGCTGTAGATCGTCGCCCACTGCAGGTTGGTCTTGCGCGACAGCGCGATCTTCTCCTTGCTCGCCTTGGTGAGGTCCGGGCTGATCTTCTGGAACGTGCCCTGCGCGCCGCGGCTGAGCGACCGCCACACGTACTGGTTCGCGATGAACACGATCCCGGGGTTGTGCGGCGACAGCACGATGGGTGCGTTCCACTGGTAGCGGAGCGCCGGCTCGCCCGCGGCCACCTGTTCCGGCGTCAGGCGCACGGCGAGGGGGCTGCTCTCGCCGGTGTTGAGGTTCTGGCGGCTCGACGATCCGAACTGGCTCTCGTAGTAGATGTACTCCGGGTTCCACCAGTCGCGGACGACGTAGAAGCCGTCGCCGGTCGGCAGGTACTTCCAGTCTGCCGCGAACATCCCGTAGCTGTTCCGGTTCTGCGACGGCCCGATCCAGGCGCCGTTGTCCTGCGTGCCGCCCATCACGTTGTAGGGCTGCTCCTGGTCCACCGCCACGTCGTAGAATTGCTGCGCGCGGATGCCGTTCTTCTGGCTGAAGTTCCTGCCACCGTTCCACGTCTCGCCCACGCCGCCGTCGTTGCCGCTCAGGATGTGGTTCGAGTTGAGCGGGTCCACCCACACGACGCGATGATCGACGTGCGTCTTGCCCGTGCCGTCCCACCCCGTGGCCGCGAACGTCTTGCCGCTGTCTTTCGACACGGTCGTGTTCGTGTCGCCGCAGTAGACGACCTTGTCGTCGTTCGGGTCGATGATGATCCGGCCGTAGTAGCCGCCCTCGGTCTGGTTCACCTGGGTGCTTCCGCCGGTGAGCTTGTATTCCGTCATCGCCTTCCAGGTTTCGCCCTGGTCGTCGCTGCGGTACACCACGCCGTTGCGCTTCACCGGCTGCAGGTTCGCCAGCGCGCCCGAGTACAGCGTCTCGAGGACGAGGCGGTTCGTGAGTTGCGACCGCACCTTCGCTTCCGTCGAGTCGGCGGCCGCCGCGGGCTTCTTCGTCAGCTTCTCGAGCTCGTCGAGCGCCGCCACCGTGGCCTCGTTGGAGGCGAACACCTTGCGGGCGGCGGGCACGAACTTCGCCAGGTCGATGGCGTTCTTCGCCAGGAAGTCCTTGTCGCCGATCGCCTCGTTGAGCAGCTTGACCACTTCCGCCTGGTCCGCGCCGGTGATCGGCGCGTGTTTCACGCCCGAGAGCTTCACGAGCTGCGGGTCCACCTTGAACGTCTTGAACTGCGCGAACGACGAGTCGGGCTGGAAGACCGCGCCGCCGCGGCCGCCGACGCCGCCCGGCGCGGCGAAGTTGGCCACGCCGTCGCGCTCCTGGAAGCCGAGGTTCACTTCCTCGTCGACCCTCGCGTACACGATGCTCGGGTTCTTCTCGAAGATTGCGAGACCCGTCCGTCCGAGGGCGACGCCCTGCGGCAGGCCGTTCGTCAGCTTCTTCCACGTCTTGCCGCCGTCGGTGCTCTTGTACAGCTCGTTGCCCGGCTGACGGTCGATGTAGGTCCAGGCCCTCCGGATGAGCTTGTACGAGGCGGTGATAACGGTGTCCGAGTTGCGCGGGTCGATGACGACGTCCGCAACGCCGCGGTCTTTCATCGGCCCCAGGTTCGTCCAGGTCTTGCCGCCGTCCGTGGTCTTGAAGAGTCCCCGCTCGCAGTCCATCTCGTTGTCGTAGAGTTTCCCTTCGGCCGCCACGTAGACGATGTCGGGGTTCTTCGAGTCGACTTCGATCTTGTTGATGAAGTAGCTCTTCTCGAGGCCGATCTTCGTCCACGTCTTGCCGGCGTCGGTCGACTTCCAGACGCCGTTGCCGTGGGTGCTGGAGCGCGCGTGCATCGGCTCGCCCGTGCCGAGGTACAGGATGTTCGGATCGGAAGGCGCGATGGCCAGCCAGCCCATGCTCAGCGTGCCGCCCTTCTCGAAGATCGGCTCGAAGGAAATGCCGGCGTCCTCGGTCTTCCAGACGCCGCTGCTCGCGGTCAGCACGTAGTACTTCGTGCTCTGCCCGCGCGGGACGGCGAAGCCGGTGATGCGCCCCGAGAAGGTCATCGGTCCGATCCACCGCCAGGTGAACTGGTTGAAGTCGTCCGCGGTGAGCGGGCCCTGGGGCGGATTCTGGGCGTAGTTCATCGCGCCGAACAGGCACACCAGGATCACGAGCGCCGTGAAGAAAGGTTTCCTCGAGAAAATGGTCACGGGTCCTCCACTGGGGGGCTGCAAGACCGGGTTGTCCGGGAGAGCATACTTGAGACCGCGCGGCGGGGGAACCCGGGAGCACGGGCCGCCTCGCGCCTGGAGGCCGATCCCGGTCGAAGCCGGTCGAAGGCGATGATATCCTGACGAGCCGTGTCGTCTTCAGATTTCGTTGTCCTCGGCGGGGGCGTGGCCGGCCTGACCATCGCGCGGGAGATCGCCCGCGCCGGCCGGTCCGTGACCGTCGTGGAGCGCGGTGCGACCGTGGGAGGCCTCGCGCGCACGTTCCGCCGGGAGGGCTACTCCTTCGACCTCGGCGGCCACCGCTTCCACTCGAACAACGCCGACGTCGTCAACTGGCTGAAGCAGTTGATGGGAAGCGACCTGCTCCGCGTCGATCGGCGCAGCCGGATCCACCTGCGGGGCCGGTTCATCGACTATCCGATCCGCCTGACCCAGGCGACGCGCGCGTTCGGCGCGGGAAAGGCCGTCCGTGGAGGCCTGTCCTATCTCGGCGCGCTGGCGACGAACCACCGGCAGAGCGCCGTGACGTTCGAGGACTGGGTCACCCGTCGTTTCGGCCGCGTGCTGTACGAGATCTACTTCAAGCCTTACACCGAAAAGGTGTGGGGCATCCGCGCCGACGAGCTGTCGGCCGACTGGGCGGCGCAGCGGATCAGCGTGCCCAACCTCGCAGAAACCGTGCGCAGCGCGCTGTTTCCCCCCCGGAACCCGCCGCCGACCGCGGTGCGGCAGTTCTATTATCCCCGGCTCGGCTACGGCACCATTTCCGATCGCCTCGCGGAGGACATCGCCGGGATGGGGCAGGTCATTCTCACGTCGACCGCGCTGGCGACACTGCGGTTCGGTGATCGCGATGCGACGGTCGCCGTGGTCGATGACGCCGGCGGCGCGCGCACGATCCGGTGCGGGCAGGTCATTTCCACGGTCCCGCTCGACGCGCTGCTGGGCGCACTCGCCCACGAGCCGGGTATCGCCGAGGCGGCGGCCGCCACCCGCCTCGCCTACCGGGGGATCATCCTCGTATTCCTGGGCATAGCAACGCCGCAGGTGTCGCCCGACTCCTGGACCTATTTCCCAAACTCCGACTTGCTGTTCGGTCGCAGCCACGAACCGAAGAACTGGAGCGCCGCGATGGTGCCAGGCACTTCGGTGACGTCGCTGGCCCTCGAAGTGTTCTCCTCGCCGGGAGAACAGACGTGGGACAGCAGCGACGGTGACCTGATCGGGCGTGTCGTAGACGGCCTCGCCGGTGTCGGCTGGGTCCGACGCGCCGACGTGACGCACTCGTGGGTGCTCCGCGTGCCCAACGCGTATCCCGTCCACGACCTGGGCTACGCGGAGCGCCTCGCGGATGTTCGCCGCGTGCTGGAGCGCTATCCGGGGCTCCGGCTGCTCGGGCGGACGGGCGCCTTCTCCTACATGAACGTCGACGGGGTCGTCGAGGACTGTTTCAGGCTCGCCGCGGAACTGGGCTTGAGTGGAGACGGGGCGGTCCGGCCACTGGACGCCGATACGGCCCGCTGGGCCTAGCGGGACTCCTCGCGCGCGGCGTCGGGTTGGAGAACGGGGGCGGGCCAGCCCAGCACCTCCTGCGCCGCGCCGATGGAGAACCCGATTCCCGCGCACGCGAAGTACACCCAATGCCACGGCAGGGCCGCCAGCGTGAAGAGCGGCCCGCGCACACGCCAGAGAAACCCGTAGAACCCGGCGTTCAGCCCCGCGAGGCCCAGGCCCGCCAGGACGGCCACGGTGATGCCCCACGGCGACCAGGTGGAAGCGAGCAGCGCGGCGGCCAGCGCGAACACGAGCGCCACGCTCGCGCGCGAGCTGGTCCTGACGTTCAGGTCGTTCGGCAGCACGCGTGAGCGGATGATCAGCCGCGTCCACGGGGCGGCGCGCGCGAACACGTCGGTCCGCAGCATCGACAGCGCCGTCCAGCGTTTCAGGTGGGTCACCTGAAGGTCCTTGAGGAGGCGGACCCGGTGGCCGGCCCGCCGCAGGCGGTACCCGAATTCGATATCCTCGACCGACGGGTCGCTGAAGCCGCAGTTGAATCCGCCGGCATCGAGGAAGATCGCGCGCCGGATCGCGCCGCAGCCGCACCAGAACGTCGACGCTTCTTCGCGGCCCGTCTGGTGGACGTAGTGGTGCAGCAGGTTCCGGTATTGCGAAAGAAACCCGGCGTCGGCCGGGGCAGCGTCATAGGAGCCGATGACGGCGGCGATGCCGGGATGATCCTGCAGGTACGCCGCGACACGCCCGACGAGGTTGGTCGGCACGACGACGTCCGCGTCGATGAACAGCAGCACGTCGCCCGTTGCGGCTTGCGCGCCGATGTTGCGGGCGCGTGCCGGGCCGACGGTGTCGGGCAACTCGATCACCTTCGCGCCCGCCGCCGCCGCGAGCGCGGCTGACTGGTCGCTTCCGCCGTCCACCACGACCACCAGTTCGTGGGCCGGAGGCGTACAGGCCGCCAGCCGCGCGATGCAGGCGCGGAAGGCGTCGCCGCCGTCGTGGACGGGCGTGATCACGGAGACTCGCATCAAGGCAGCCCAGCATAGCGTCCCGCCGCGCACCGCGCAAGGACGCGACGTGCAGTACAATCGCGCGCCATGACGGAAGACCGCAGCGCCCCGTGGCCCGTCGTGAAGCTGTTCGCGTCGGGCCTCCTGGCGCTGACGTGCGCGCTGTCGCTCTTCCGGTTCCTGGACAGCGACGAGGTGGAGCACGTGCACAGCACCTGGCACGTGCTGCAGGGCGCCGTGCCGTACGTCGATTTCTTCCAGCACCATCACTCGCTGCTCTGGTACGTGCTGGCGCCTCTCCTCGCGCTGACGGGCGAGTCGGCCCGTGCGGTGATCGTGTTCAGGATCGTCTTCTTCCTGCTGACCCTGGCGATTGCATGGGCGACCTACCGTCTGGCCCGGGAGTGCCGGGCGTCCAGCCGCGAGGCGTGGCTCAGCGTGTGCCTGCTGCTGTCGATGACCAGCTTCGTCTATGTGGCCATCGAGATCCGCCCGGACGTCCCCCAGGCGCTGTTCGGCGTGGTGTCCGCAGTGTACTTCGTGCGGATGCTGCGCCTCGGGCGCGGCCGCGATGCGCTGCTGTCTGGCCTGTTCGCCGCCGTGGCCTTTCTGTTTCTGCAGAAGGCCGTCCTGCTGCCCGCGCTGTACGTCGTGCCGTTCGCGCTGTCCGCCCTTCGCCGTCACGTGCCGTGGCGCCTGGGTTTGGCCTTCGCCGGCGCGTTCGCGGCGGCGTGCGCGCCCTTCGCCGTTTACCTGGCGGCCACCGGGTCCTTCGACGATTACCTGCTCGCCAACTGGCTCCTGAACGCGAGCATCGCCGGCCGCCCGCGGCAGGTGACGGACCTGGGCCCCTTCGTGCTGAGGGACTTCGCGCGCAACGCCGTCTTCTGGGTGCTGTCGCTGGCCGCAGCCGCCTCGGCCGTCCGGCGGCGGCCCGGAGCCGGCTACGCGCTGCCCGCCTGGCTGGGCCTTGCGCCGATTGCCGTGTTCTTCGCGTTCGATCGCCTCGTGGATCGCTACATCGCGGCGGCCGTGCCGTTTCTGGCCGTCGCCATCGCGCTCTGGCTGTCGGAGACATTGGGCCGGCGGCAGGTCCGCGGCCCGCGACTGGCCGCCGCGCTGCTGATCATCTGCCTGGTTCCGGCGGTCTCGATGGCGAGGGCGGTCTTCCGGCCGAATTCTATCCAGTTGGCGAAGATTCAGTACGTGCTCGATCGCTCGCGGCCGGACGACCGGATGTTCGACGAGTGGCGCGATTTCAACCTGTTCCGGCCCGACATGCACTACGCCTGGTTCATGACACGTCCGGCCCTGCGGTTCTACAACCGCGCAGACGGCCGTTTCGCCGACTACGACGTGTGCCGGCTCCTCGCCACCGTCAAGCCGCGCTTCGCGTCGGACCGCGTCGGCCACCTCGCCCGCTGCGGGCTGGAGGAACGGTACCGGCCGACGCCGTTCGATCGGCTGGTGGAACTCGCCCCCGAATGATCCTCGACGCCGGCGCTATTTCGGTGCAGGTGCGGGCGCCGGCTCGGCCGGCACGACCGGCGGCAGGTCGCTGCTCATCATCTGATACTCGAACTTCCACTGCCCGCCGAGCTTGCGCAGGATCCAGATCACCTTGCCGCGATCGCGCCGTTCGGGGCCGCCCTCAGGACTCAGGGTGAGGCTGAACGTGCCGGCGAAGTAGGCCAGCGGTCCATGCCCCTGGACCGAGAGCATCTCGATGGCCAGGCCCGTGGCGCCTTCGGTGGTGAAGCGTTCCTTGTAGAAGCCCTTGATGGACTCCACGCCGTTCAGCGTGCTCCGGTTGGCGGGCATCAGGGAGGCGTTGCCGGTGAAGTAGCCGCCGACTTTGTCGACGTCCTTGGCGTTGTACGCCGCGACGAACTCCTTGACCATCGTCGAAATCTGCTCGGCATCCGCCCGGCCGAACTGCTCTGCCGGGGCCGAGCCGCCGCACGCCACCAGGCTCACCGCGGCGGTAAGCGCAAACAGGAACGCCAGACCTCTACGCATGATTCCTTACCTCCAACGAGGGCATTGTAGGCTTTGACCCCGGGCCTGTCGACAGGTCCGTTCGCGCCGCGGCAATTATGGCCCCGCTGCGCCAGCTCCGCGAATATACCTGCCGCGCCAGCTCATCCGTCTGCTATCATCGAGTATTACCGACCAAAGCGGTCAGAATTGAGGTTTCGATGAGCCGACGTGTATTTCTCGCTCTCACGGCGTTCGCGATGGCGTTTCAGCTGAGCGGTGCCGTGGCGTCTGCCCAGGGCACGCAGCGGATCAGCGCGGAGGTCGGATTCCCGTTCGTGGCCGGCGGGAAAGAACTGGCTGCCGGCAAGTACGCCGTCGTCGTGGAACCCGGCAAGCCGGTGGAACTCGTCGGGCAGGACGGGACCCGCGTGCTGCTGCGCGTGATCACCACGCTGGGCCGTCATGACCAGGACCCGGACAGCGAGTTCGTGTTCGACAAGGTCGACGGCAAATCGGTGCTGTCCGAGATCTGGATGCCGAAGAGGGACGGGTTGCTCGTGCTCGCCACGGAGCGGCCCCATGAGCACGCCGTCGTGGGCGGCTCCAACCCCAAGAAATAGCCGAACCCCGGCGAGCGCGTCACAACGCGCTCGCCGACTCCCCACCCGCGGCGCGAGGAGCTTCAGGCTCGCCGAGGAGCAGCCGGTTCTTCGGCGTGATCCCGGCTGGGATCGCCTGCGTCCAGATGTGGTAGCCGCGCCCGCTCAGGCGCACGGCACGGACGATGTCGATGGCGGCGGCGCGGTCGATCCAGCCCGCCAGTCCTCCGGTGTCACCGGTTTTCAAATGGTGACAGCACGGCAGCACGGCCACCCTCGCCCGCGACGACACGGCCCGGTCCAGGACGACATCCGTCAGGTTGCCGCACGCGTGGCTCGACACGACGAGGTCCGTGCTCTGCGTCTCCACCAGGTCGAGTCCGGCCGTCACGAACTCCACGCGACCTTCTAGTCTTGGCCATGCCTGCACCAGCGCCCGATGCAGCTTCGCGGCCGAGGGCGGCAGCGCCTTGTCGGCGACCAGCGCGCCGGGTGACGTGTCGTCGAGGATGAGGAGCGCCTGGGCGAGCAGGCCGTGCCCGCCGCCCAGATCCACGATGCGCCCGCCGCGGAACAGGCGCCGCACGCGCCGCGCCACTTCCCAGGCTTCGTAGAGCTCCTTGCGCGGCAGGCATCCGGCATGACAGACCGCGCGGCCCAGCCGATCGAAGAGCGTGCTGCCGGGGAACCGGTCGAGGTCGCGATCGGTGAGGCGGCCGCGGGATGATGGCGAGAACACGCAGCCCGATCATATCCGCGGACAGGCAACACGGCGGCCCCGTTTCTCGTCCAAGGCAGAGGGAGGTTGTGTGTTCACATGATTAACGCTGCATTGCTGACCCGGCGTTCCTGGCTGGCCGCTTCGGTCGCCGTCGTCTGTCTTGCGCTGTCCCTGCCCGCCGCTGCGCAGGGGCCCGAGGGCGCGTTCGAGCGTACGCTCACGGTGACCGGCTCCGCCGATGTGGACGTGCAGTCGGGGTCGGGCTCGATCCGGGTCGAACCCGGCGCCGCCGGCAGCGTGCGTGTGTCCGCGCGCATCAAGGCCGGCAGCTCATGGCTGGCCGGCGGCGATGTCGAGAAGCGCATCCGCCAGATCGAGCAGAACCCGCCCATCGAGCAGCAGGGGAACAGCATCCGGATCGGCCGGTTCCCCGACGACGATCTGGCGCGGAACATCTCCATCAGCTACGAGATTACGGTCCCTGCCGCCACGAAGCTTGCCGCCCGCACGGGCTCGGGCAGCATCGTCATCGGCGCC
>Ga0316616_100000214_pt1 | contig 16216 bp, 15 predicted proteins | sample OWC_Aug_M1_C1_D1_FD_207660 | JGI IMG/M metagenome (GOLD analysis project Ga0316616, IMG submission 207660) | Wetland soil microbial communities from Old Woman Creek delta, Ohio, United States - OWC_Aug_M1_C1_D1_B | ecosystem: Environmental > Terrestrial > Soil > Wetlands | place: USA: Ohio... | reverse complement strand
CGAGAGGCTCGGCTGTAGGATCTCGTTGGAGTCTGTTGCTTCAGACTGGAGACATCGGCGTTCGTTCGGTCCAGAATGTCACAAGCACATCGACGGTTACCGGGGCTGTAAAGCTGCTGGGTTTGTTACAGCTTGCAGTACATCAAGACCAATCTACAACGACACAGACGGAGACACTTTTTGCTCCAGGAGCAATTACGTTCCCCTCAGGTACGGTGTTGGGTATTGAGTACGCGGGAGGTGTCGTGGCTAAACAAAGAACTTTCGACGCTCTCATTCAGTTGGTGCAGTCATGATTAGATTTAGCCCGTCATTGACCGTGATTGACGGATTCTGGTCGTCGTTTAAGGCGGCCGTTTCCCTACGAGGATTGAACTCTGTAATTCAGTACGACGACGACGGAGTTGCGTATACCGTATTTGCCGTAGAAGGGTACCTGTGCTTCACGTGTGTTATCTACAAGACAACTGTTCCTGCCGGTAACTACACACAAGAACAAAACGACCTCGATAAGGCGGACTTTGAAGCTAATTTCTTGCCGTACGCAAATCGGTCTGTAGACGATATTCCATCTAGGATAATTGCAAACGCTCTTAAGACATCTGGCGGAAGTGCGAACCTAGCCGTGAACGGGAGTGTTACCCCCGTCGTGTTTGAATACAGCCCTCCGTCCGGGTTTGACGTTGAGATCGGTATGCTGTCCTTGCTGTTTGAGGATTCGACGGCTATCGCTTTTGGGAACCGATTCGTACTGACGGGGATAAGCACTCTAGCTAATGGGTTGTTGTTAGAGGTTAAGGCTGGTGACGTGATAACCTCGCCATGGCAAACGATGAGGAGAACTCGAGACCTTATCGAAATCAGTGAGGACTTCGATGTCGTCACGGGCACTATTAACTTCCTGCGCGCCAAGATTCATCTTCCTAAATCTCTGTACTTGAGTAGAGCCGGTACGTTTACAAATCCAGATTACGTTAGGGTTACAGTGCGTGACGACCTCAGCTCTCTAGACTTTGCCGAAGCGCATTTCCAGGGAGTGAAGCTATGAGTATATCGTACTTAGGGCCAACTACGTCAGACGGTAAGCCCATCTTCCTGCCGAACTTGTTTCCAGGAAATGTACTGCTTTACTACGCAGGGTGCGGGGATAGTAGGGAGGGGGGTCGTGGAGCTGGCCCTTTGTTTCAACTATCGTCAACAACTGCTGAAGATAAAGTGATAGATGTGTACTTTAACGACTGGGTTTACCTTGCAGGAGGAGCGTTATCGTGGTCTGGCGGGGAGATAGGGGATTACGCAGTACTTGATGTTATCTGCCCAGCTACCCCTGTCACGCCTGCTAACGGAGAAGGTAATTGCAATGTAGTAAACGGAGTCATAGTCCCTGCGCTAGGGAACGGGTCTTACAGCGTGGATTTGAGTGTGGCTACCCCTGTTCCTGCGCAGACTGTGTTGGTAGACGAGTTCACGCCGTCTACTCCTAACGGGTATTGGGACTGGAGTGAGCCCCCAACGGGCCTTGGTACGATAACACCGGGGAGCCCTGGAGCGGCCTCATGGCACCTAATTGCGGCTGAGATAACCCTGGTGAGGTTTATCTCTAAAATGCCTCTCGTGGGCACGGGATCTATGGACGCGCAAGTGCCTGCTGTGAAACCTAAGAAGATCCTGCCTCAGTGGAAGTTTCGCGTAACTTTGCACAATAGCGGCGAAAAAAGTCTTAACCTTACGTGGCATTTTATCACCGCCCGAATTACCACGGTGTAAGGAGCGATATGAGACACTCTGCTAAGCTCACTAAGCTATTTATCTGGGTGGTGATGACCGTAGCCATCGGACTAGATGTGTATTGGGCCATAAATGACGTCCCCGGGGACACTATCAGTGAGGTGACCAAGGGGTACTCGTGGAAGTGGGCCACAATCCCCGTGTCGTTTGGGGTGCTAACTGGTCACCTGTTTTGGTCTACATTCGGGACTGTGAAATGGAAATATTATCGGCTAGCAGTGTTGTGGGGTATTGGGCTGGTTGTAGTGGCGGCGGACATCCTCAACTTGTACGACGTCATGCCTATCATCCCGCTCGTTCCCTCCATACTTCTCGGTAGGTTACTGTGGCCGCAGCCCGTAGCGTCAAGTCAACCTTTGGTAATGTGGAATAGGTGAATGACCTTGCTCCTAGAAGCTGCTAAGGCTCTCACGTCTCCTGATTTGGGAGTAAAGGTTCTACTGTTCCTTTGCCTAGTGCTATCGTTGATCGCCTACTGGAAAGAAAAAAACCACAATGAGCGTGTGGCTGCTGATAGACTACGAGAGGCTAGGGAGGACACGGAGCTTCTTGTAGAAACAGTCAATGAGGCAGTAGGTGTGGTCAAGGAGTTTAAGGCGTCCAACGAAGCCCTTAGAAGGGCTTTTGACGCCCTGGCGGAGATGTTGCGTAACTCATCTAGCCGGGCGGATAAGGGAGGCTAGTGTGCGCTCCTTTTCCCAACGCGCCATACCAAACGGGCCGTCCTCCGATCCTAACTCTATAGGTAACATGGCTGTAGAGAAGGGGTACATTACGAGCAGCGACTTAGACGCGGCAGTTCGCATACAGCAAGAGAGATTGCCATTAGGGCGGATATTGGTGGATATGGGCAAGATCACGGATGACGAATTGAGCGACCTCCTGTTTGAGCAAAAGGTACGTAGGGGGGAGATTAGGGACGTCGAGGTTATTACCCAGCATGAGCGATTGAAGATGCACAGGAAAATTCGCGAGGTTCGTAGCGGTCTCAAGGAAATAAAAGAGGACGCTAAGCGCGCAGCCGCGACTTTCTTTACTGCTACGACTGTTGGGAGGGCTAAGTGATTCGAGAGGTGGAGGTCGGAGTACCGGTTATCGACCAGTTCCCTGCCTTTGAGAATGACGGGTACTCTAAGCGCTCAGGTCTCCTTGCCGCAGACTTTGCGTCTACAGTTTATCGAGACACGTCCATTGTGCCGCTCCCTGTAACCATTCAAGAGATATCAGGCTCTGGAGAATATAGAACTTCATTTACTCCTGCGCTCAGTGGGCTTTACGAAGTTCAAGTACTGATCGACTTTAACAAGCAGATTTGGTTTGCTCAGTATGCAGCGGTGGCTGAGCTTACTCATGATCTTGCTGAACAGGCCAGAGATCAGGCAGACAAGATTGACCTTAGTGTTGTCAATCCTAGCACAGTGGTTGACGGTAGCTTGGCTGACCAGTTGATGAACAAAGACGCAGCTCGTACGTTCAGCGCAGCTACGGACAGTCTTGAAGCCATAGCTGACGCAATATCCTCCTCGAGCTCCGCTATCGGCGTCGCTCTTGGGCAAATGCAAGTAGATCTGGCTAGAGTACTCGGCCTGCTGCACCGTAACGCCATACTCGACAATCAGACTTACGATAGCTTTGGGCAGCTCACATTTGCTAGATTGAGGGTGTTCGACTTGGCGGCAAACGTACCAACTACCCCTGGGGGCAATGAAACGGTGGGATTGCTTCACAAGTACGAGATCAACGCATCGTACGCTGGGCTCAACGTGGTGACCAAGTTCACCCTTACGCAACTTCTATGATAGCCCTAGCAACCAGAGGCTACCTGTGGCCGCTTCACCTTACGCACATGATTTGCGGAGGCCCCAAAATCTCTGGCACAGAGGTGTTGGTACCTGAAGTCCTAGGTGCTGCTGTTTCTATGGCACCAGGACCAGAGATTACTGGTAGTGTAGTGCCCGGACCTACCATCTCGGGAACCCAGTCTGCAATAGACAACGAGCTGGAGCCTCCGTACATCTCAGGTAGTGGTGTGCCGAAGATCAGGTAGGAGAGGTGCATGGCTGTTACTCTGAGTATCAACGTCTCCAACATTGATGCGGCGATGGCCTCCTTCAATGTTATTAAGGTCAAACGCTCTATCGCTGGGATAGGTGGGCCGTACACAGACATCACCGCTCTTACTCCTCAACCCGCAACACTCGCCCCTCCCTTGCCGAGTCCTTACAACGTAGTCTCTAAGACCCTACAAATCGTTCGGGACTCTGAGCCGCAGGTAGACATCGTCTTCACTGGCGTAGACCCACTGTCTGCTGCGCAGCTCGTTCCTCAGTTCAATACCGCCCTTGGGGCAACTGTGGCGGCAGAGGTGTTGGGAGAGCTCGTCCTGACATCTACCCTGGTCGGCACTGCCTCCAAGCTCAAGATCGTAAACGGAGCAGCCGCTACTGAATTTGGGTGGGCAGCTAACACCAAGGATATCGGCGAAGAGGCGCATATCCAGCTTGTCGCTGGGCAGACCATATACAGCTTCACAGACAATGACGGCGAAGCGAGCTATTACTATGTGGCTCAGTTTCTCAACACGTCTAACAATCTGACTAGTGCGGACTCGTCTCCGTTTCAGGGCGACGCAGGTACGTTGGTCAATGCCAGCAATTTGGCGGTGGCTACGGTAGACCTGATTGACGGTAGGGGCACTGCTCTACAAGACCAAGAGATCACCTTCTACGGGGTGAACGAGGTCTTTGACGTAGAGACCTACCAGATAGTCCTGACCCGAAAACCCATTACCATCATTACCGACACTTCTGGGCATGCTGAGGTTCCTTTGGTGAAGGGCAGTCGTTGGAAGGTTGTGTTTGAGGGTACGTCGTTTGTGCGAGAGTTTGTGGTACCCACTACGTCACCATTCAATCTACTAACCATTCTTGCTGCAGCTCCTGATCCATTCACTATTGCAGAGCCGCAGTTCCCGGCTGCGCCGCGTAGGACACTCTAACAATGGCCAACGTCACTGTCACAATTCGAACCGTCGACGACCAACTAATACCCGCCCTTGTGGACGGTGTAACCGTTGATATCTTTGACGTGGCAGGCACTGTGTTCTTGACCTCTGGGGTTACAGGGGCCGTAATCCCTGGTAACGGAGAAGTGCAGTTCTCATTGCCTGGCGGGGTTTCGTACACCGCCCGACTCTATAAGGCAGGGGTTTCGTTCTTACCCGCGCCACAAAAACTATTCGCAGCAACTGACCCTCCGGCAGGACCGGACTTCAACCTCTTTCAATACGAGTGTCATGTAGGTCTTATAGGGGCGCTAGTTCAAATCGTTGTTAGTGACGACACCACTCCTACTCCTGTTCCTGTAGAGGGGGCCATTGTGAGGCTTTTTAGCTCCCCCGCGGATACGTTCCTGACAGAGTTTGTGACGGGTGCGAATGGCGAGGTAGACCCTGTGCTGGAGGGCGACGTGACTCCCGGTAAGGAGTACATCGTCCGGGTTTTGCCGCCTGTGGGGTACTCTGCTGGTCCGACAGAGACCATCTCAGTCATAGACCCGTTGGCCGTGGGCGAAACGAACATCTTCGACTTCACGGTGTTCGCTCCTGCAGCCTTGCCGGTAAGTACTGACCCTGACATGTGTAGGCTGTCTGGCTACTTTGGAGACCCGTCTCTACGGCCCCTCAAGAATCTGTCTCTAATTTTCCACCCTAAAGAGGGGTACCCTAAGTTTGTAGTGTCTGGCTCTCCGTTTGGTGGGCAGCCGTCTGTTGTGCGCAACAGGGTCATTGCGTCAGAGCGTAGAGCTAACACCGACAAGAACGGGTACATCGAGATAGACTTACCTAGGACGGGCGTTTTTGACGTCTACGTTCAAGGGCTAGACGCCCCAGATCATACGCTGCTTGCTCCTATCTATGTTCCGGACCAAGCCGGGATATCCATCCATGAGTTGCTGTACCCCTACGTGACTACCGTCACCTATGCCGCCCCTACTGTGACTGTTCCGGTTGGCGGCCAAGTGGAGCTCGAGCTGGCTCTAGAGACGTCCAACTACCAGCCAGTGACTTCGTATCAAGAGCTACAGGGGTTGCTGGTGTTTACCACAGGAGACCTGACTCTCGCGTCGGTGGGTGTCACCCCAGAGGGCAAGCTTCTCATCTCTGGTATAGCCGCAGGCGCTACAACTCTGGAGGTTACTCGAGTGGTAGGCTCCTATGCCCCGCGAAGGCCAGAGGTAGCGGACCTCATAATCCTTCCTTCAATCCCTACAATCACGGTGGTGTAAATGGGCTGGGACGAAAGTGCTGTGCCGCATAGCGACCGGATGATGTGGGCGGCAGTACTACGTCGAGCCGTATTTGACTACGTGCTGTACAAAGGTGTGAGAGCCCACTCCCTCGAGTGGAAGAGAGCCTGCCAGTATGTGTTCTCTGTTGGGCTTCGATACGACAATGGGTTGAGCTTTGAGGAGGTTTGTGACCTCTTTGGGTGGGACCCGGGGTATCTGCGGCGTCTGACTACGAAGCTGACACGAGAAGACATCAAGAAGATGGAGACCACTCAGTTCAGAGAGGACTTCGTCTATGATGTCGTTAAAGTGGTAGTAGAACAGGTGGAGAAGTGGAAAACTAACCACTTTGCTGCACCTTTCTTGCCTCAGTACAAATTCAGCGTCGAGTATCGTAAGCGTATGCGGCCTAGGGTTATTCACAGGGAGTCGTTCTTGCGCTCAACGATTCACATGATTCAATGGCAGGCGACAGCGTAGATGTCCGACTACACAAACTCAGAGCTCCTCAATGAGGTCTCGAAGATCTTTCGCGCCAGCCTAGCCCCCGGTAAGGACGGCGGTACCCTTAACACTGCTACAGAGTACCGTCAGTTGCTGGAGATGGTGGCTACCTCTCTCTTGTTCAACACTGACTCTGTGTTCTACATAGCGAAACTCTCTGCAAACAAGCTGAACGCCATTGTGGCTCAAGAGGTAGCTGTTCTTGAGGACATTCTGGTCTCGCTAGACGACCTCAGTCAGATAGGTAGCCCAGTTCGAGATACAGCTTCCCTGTCCAACGCCCGTACGGCGGTCTTGTCGTTGGATGCCGCGTCTTCCGTCACAGGTCGTCCAGAAACACAAAGGTTCATTCGACATATAGACACCTACGCGGAACAACTGCGTAGCAACCTCCGATCCAAAGAGAAATCCGGGACCTTTGTTCGCCCACGAGAGGAAGCGAAAAACCTCATCCAAGCGAACTTGACTACATTGGCCCAGCTTCACGACACTCTCTTGGACCTAGTCTTTTCTTTGAGAGACTCCTTGTCGGACTTCTTAGCTCTGGACTTGCCGTCCAGAGTTTCTACTACCGTGTTAACCACTATCAGCTCGCGTCTCGAAGACGACATAAACACGGTATCTACGACGTCTGATACCGAGAACCTACTAGTCAATCGAAACCTGTTTTTGGCTGCCTTGGCCAATAAGGTAAGCGTCAAGATACTGTCCAGCATCACGGACCCTACAGAGTTTAAGTATCGGAGCCCTACACGCCCTATTCCGTCAACGCTAACGCACCTGGGCTACGTCGTGGGACAAGGAGAGCCCGCGTCGGTACTGACCAGCGCAGGACCTTGGGAGTTGCCCATCTCCGCACCACTGGTTTTAGCCGTGAATGAGGGAGCTCCAGTATCACTGTCGCTCGACACGATAGCTGGTTCAGTGTTGAATGCGAGAAACAAAGAGGCGTACAACACCACCTCCGCAGCTAGACACCTACATGTGGTCGTTGACCCCGAGGTGCAGACTGGGACAGTACTCTCTTCGTTAGTCGGGCAGGTGACCATCAACGAGTATTTGAACTTGGGGTTTAAGCACCTTGGAGCTACGGTTCAGTTCCCAGACATCTCCCTTACAGACCCCACGGATTTGTACCTACGGTTCATATCTGAGCTTCGATCCCTGCAAGGGGCCGTAGCTCCGAACATCTCTTTCGTAGACCCTGTTCTGACTGTATCTCTGTTCAGTGCTATTGATGAGGGGGCCATTGGCTTCCAGCCCGGTCACGTGGGTGCCTACGTCAAAGACGCTGCGGGCAATCGGTTTGAGATCGTACAGGTCAACAGCACCAGTCAGTGCGTCATCGCCACTAGGGGCGTAACGCCGTCATTTGCCTCCCTGACCCTTTGTGGGCAGCTAGCAGCAGGAGTAGGCTCAACCGTATTCTCCTTCCTTCCTGTGGTCACTACAGCCCCTACGGCCGCCCAACGTGTGGCTGTCGGCCCCTCCATCAAGACGGCTCAATTACCCCTGGGGGCTATAACGGCGGCTAATGTTGTAACGGCTATTGAGGCCGAGGCGGGCCTATACCCTAGTGGTCAAGAGGGGGCTCGGCTGAATTGGCATGTGAAACCGGAGCTGGTTGTCGGAGACCCTACGAGGGTGGCTCTCAAGATACGTAGCAAGAAAGACCCGTTCATTCAGGTGTCGGGTCGGTTCCTTGTGCAATCAAACTCTGCGGTAGCACCGGTCATAGACTCCGCTTCTGCGCACAAGGTGTTGGGGTTCTATGACGGGGAGATGGACACCACGAGCATACTGACTCCGTCAGAGCTCGCAGAGGCCGTGGGAGCTCTGACAGGACTGGCGGCAGCGGTAGTTACGACGGAGGTGCTGGAGGGCACGCTTGAGACTACGGCGCTGGGTACTACCATCGTGGACCTAGCGGGTCAAGACCTTTATGCGGCTGGCGTACGTGTCCAAGATCAGATCGAGATAGCATCTGGGATTTCTGCCGGAACTTATAGAGTGGCAGGTATACCCTCTACTTCGACTCTTACGCTCGATAGGACCCCCTTCGAGTCCAAAGAAACTGGGTTGGCGTACCGAGTCTTCCGAGAGCAAGTTCGCATCTACGTTACTGACGCCGGACCTAATACCTCGTTGACCGTGGTGTCTTCCCCGGCCGAGCTTCAGCTAACGGCGGGCACCACTTACAGCAGTCTTCCTTTGTTTGAGGCCAGAGACAAGCACGGTAACAAGCTCGACTTCTCGAACGCGGTTTCTGGTGACTATCTACGGATAGTTGGCAAGTCGGAGATACCTATCTCAGAGGTGCATGGTTCGTCGATAACGCTAGAATCCGGGTTGCCGTCCAACGTACAGGGGATGGGTTTTGAGATTCGTAGTGCGGCGGCTAGAGAGTTTACAACTTTGAACAGCTTACTCTCTACGTTTACGACGTCTCCGAATCTTCTGAAGATGAACAAGTTCGACGAAGGGGTGGAGGCCATAGACAACGCGGTGACCACCGCTGTCCTCCCCGGGCAGAACTTTATCGCCTCCAGGAATCAAGCAAAAAGGGTGGTAGCGTCCCTGCTGTCTATACTCTCCAACCAGTACCTGAGGGGGGATGAGTACACGACTAACGTAACCTCCGTGACTACTAACTTGCGAGCCATACTTCTTGGATACTCTGCGGTGGCAGTATCCGAGGTCGACGATCTACTTGAGGCTCTTCTGGACCGTAAGTACGACAGGGCGGCAGACTTGCTCAGAGCTGGTAAGTTCACTCAGTTCTTTGACACTGTGGACGAGACGGCGTCCTATAGCGGTATGGTGTTGAATACGTCCAGAAAGGTAGTCAGAGACCTGCCAAGTGTATCGCGGACCAGGTATGATTTTGTGAACCAAAGAGACCTAGCTGTAGGTGCTAGATCTTTGCCTGACGCTAATGAGGACTTCAGCGACGTAGAGGGTGAAACAAGAGACATCGACCTATGAGCGAAGACGACCTCACAGTAAGTGTAGATCAGAATCTACAACCTAGTCACAGTAGACGGGTTCGTGATGCCGTAGCGGACGCGTTTGCGTTCATTCGTAGTGCTGAAGTGAATCAAGCTGTCGCTACGGTGACGTTAGAGCAGTTGATGGGCGACCAGATCATTAGGAACGGAGAAACGTCCCGGTCTAACGCTGCTCAGTACGACCCATATACCTACGACCCTAAAGCCTCAGAGGAGGCTAGTAAGGAAGCTTTACCGAGGGCGAATTTTCTGGGCGGAGTGGACACCAATAGGCCCACTAAGCTCGACCGTCTTCTTGCTATCGTCAACAACATCGAGAAGGTAGTAGAGGAGATAAAGGCTCTAGACCCTGTTGAGGTCGCTTCCACAGAGGAATATGTTGATATGGGCCCGATTGCTGCTCCAGAAGACGAGGAGTAACCATGGCATTTCAGCTCGAGGTGGTTCGATTTCGAGATCTACTCCCCGTCTTGGCAATACCGGGGTTTGTGAAGGGCCTAACTCCTCTTACGGTGGAGCTTCGAGGGAATGACTTCTCCAGCGCTGAGCGTGTAGTGTTGAACGAAGTAGACGCTCCCGAGTTTATGATTGTCAGTAAGGGGGTCATCTATGCTCAGCTCCCAGAGGGCATTAACAGCATCTCCTCCATAGAGGTTTATAGCAGCAAGTTTTCTCGTGATGTCTCTTCGGCCTTTTTGTCTTTCGAGATAGGAAACAAGACGCGCAAGGTGGAAGGCATCCTGAAGCTGGTTCAGCTCTTCACAAAATGGATGCTACAGACTCCAGGGTCGGACTTATTCAATCCGACTCGCGGCGGGGGTCTCCAACAGATTGTCGGTAAGGTAGCGTCTTCTCGAGACATGCAGCCGATCTTTGCCACTATCACTCGAGCAGTTAGCACCACTGTGTCTCAAATCCGTACGGCCCAGATGAACGCCGGTAGACTGCCGTTAAGTGAGCGTCTCTTAACCGCCACCTTGTTAGACATGAATATCTTTGAAGCGCAGATGCAGGCGAAAGCCAGAATTTCCCTACAAAGTGTCGGTGGCGCAGAGGCCGTTTCCGCTTTGGTTTTGTGAGGTGAGTGATGTCGAGCCTGACTGGGATTACGGAGATGGAAGACCTCACCCTGTTCATGCAGGAGAGGACTAAAGAGTACGATCCGTCTATCGACACCACGACGGGGTCTCCATACTACAATACGGTCATCCAGCCCTTGCTGACCAGGCTCGGTCCTGACCCCTACAATCTGCCGGTTCGAGACTTCATCACAGGTCGTCTGGGTGTGGAGTTTCCAGACCTAGTTCTGCAGGACGGTGAGCCCATTGACGACTTAGTCATCAAGCCCATGCAGATCCTGCTTGAAGCTTTTAGGCGGCAGATTCAGCAAGTCTCTAACAACCAATCGCTGCAGGACCCCGCTACTCTGAACGAGCGAGAAGCAGACAATCTGGGCGCTAACTTCTTCGTGAGACGGAGACAGGGTGGTGTGGCGATAGGAGTAGCCCGGCTGTACTACTCCGCTCCGCAAGGGGCAACTGTCACTCCCAATAACGCGGTGTACGACGCCTCTAACCACCGATTCTACCCTGTAGAGAATCAGGCAATCTCCTCAGGGAACATGTTGTTCAATGTAGAGGATAACCTCTTCTTCTTCGACGTCATTGTTAGAGCGGAGCAAGAAGGGGCTGCGTACAACATCTCGCCTAATACCCTCGTCGGTATAGAGGAGTTGGCGTCTGTAGTTAAGGTTACGAACAAGGCGCAGTTCGAGGAAGGGGCAGATAAGGAGAGCACAGAGGAATACCTTGCTCGGGTTGAGGAGAGCCTGACCGAAAAGTCTCTTGTGACCTTTCGCGGTATTACCTCCCGCCTCATGGAGGTGTTTAACACCATACGGTTGATTCAGGTCATCGGGTACGGCGACCCGGAGATGAACAGGGACATACTCTCTGGCGAGTCTGATAAGCCTACTCCGTACGCGTTCTTCCAGGGTGACGTGACTATTGCTGGCCCACAAATAGACCTCACCTCACCTACAAACTCCATCCTGATGGCCACAGGAGCACTCAAGAACACGTTCTTTGAGGCTGGGGCGGTGGTTGGGGATCGGATAGTGTACTCGGACGTCTCGACTGGAGCCGTGGCGGAGTACACCATAACTGCCGTAGCTACCTCGTCTGTGCAGGTTACCCCTGACGTTTCGGGCGGCATCGCGGCAGGAAACTTCTTCTTGGCTAAGGCTCAAGCTGGCATCACCATCTCTGACATCCCTGGCGGCATTCTTCAGCCTACGACGTTGGCAGGGGAGATTACGGTAAACGCCAACGAAGTCCACATAGGCGGCATGGTGGATGTGTTTGTTAGAGCTGGTGACCCTATTCAAAGAGACATGATTTTGGAGGGCGTGTTGGACGGGTCGCCTCTCCACTTTGGAGTGGATTTAGAGTCGTTCGGGGATAGAGCAGATGAGTTTGTCCACGTTACACCGTTGCTGCCTGGGCAGGCCCTTCGCCCTAGCACTGACCGTTTTGGAGTGGCAGTAACAAACCATCTGCTCATTCGTCAGTGGGATGACATTACCGACCCCGCTAGCCCCTACGTTCCGTGGAGGCCCACTGCCGACGACGTTGGTAGGTATGTTCAGATTTTGTCTGGTGGACCTCAAGGACTGCTTCAGATCTCGCAGGTGCTCGACGAAGAGTACTACGGCTTGCCGATAACTCTTACTGGTGACCAAAACGACGGCTCGACTACTGCGGCTACCGGGACGTTCACAGACGCGGATGCCGTGTTTCAAACAGACGCAGTGTTGGCCAACGTACATGTGCTTCGTATTCTGAGCGGCGCAGATGCCGGCAACTATCCTATTGTAAGCGTAGACTCAGAAACGCAGCTCACAGTGGATGGTACGTTCTCTGCCTCGGTCGGTAGTCTAAACTACATCATCGTACGTCAGGTTCGCTCTGTACGAGTCCAGGTTTCGACTACGAACGAAGAGCAGCCCCTAGTGGCCTACACACTTGGGACTAACGACGCCTCGTACGACACTGATATTCGTATCGTAGAGAAGATCAGCACCAAGAACCGCGTTCGGGACAGAGACGGTACACGACTGGTTCATACTTCCCCCGATGTGTACTCAGGGTCCGACTTAGAAGCTCTAGGAGCAAAGATTGGAGACTCGGTAGTTATCGAGACTGGGGACGACGCAGGCATCTACTCCATACGTCGCATATCCGACTGGCTAGACACCGGAGATACGCTCATTTTGGACAGAGATCTGACCAAAACTCTGACGCCAACCGGTACAGGTGACGGTAGTGGTCTTCGTTACCGAATAGCCGACGAGCTCAACGTGGACCTAGTGACCCCTAAAGTCACTAAGATCCCTCTAGGAAGCATCTTCTATGGCGACGACCTGACCACCGTGGCCGGGAGCACCCTAGTCTCAGTCATAGGCTCAACTAACTTCTTGCTGGCTGGTGTAGAAGCCGGAGACGTACTTGAGATCTTGGAAGGGGACGATAAGGGAACCTTTACTGTGCAGTCGGTTACGGGAACCACGGCTACGTTGGACGTAGCTCCCATCAACACCGCGTCACAGATCACCTTCACCGTCTACAAGTCGTTTACGGGCATCGAGCGCCCGATGGTTAGGGTTAAGGAGATAGAGCTACTCGACTCCAACTCCCAGCCTACAGGGATCAAGATCCCCTACGGGACCAACATCGACGCTAGGGCTTTAGGGGTGTTCTCAAACCGAGCGGAAGGCACAGCCCAAGAAAGCTTTACAGGCGAGACTCAAGTCGGTACGGGTGCGCTGAACATTCGTCTGTACGACGCCAGTGTGAACTTTGTGAGTGAGGGCGTAGTTCCAGGGTACAGACTCAATGTCTTCAATACTGGGAACGAAGGCCGCTATTCCATAGTTCGAGTGGGGACGGGTGATGGTCTTCCTTCGGACAACCACATTGAAGTTGCTGCGTCTGCTGACGGCGGAGTTGAGTGGATAGAGCTAATCACGGGTGTTCACTTCACAGTGGGGTTGCCATCTTCAGGTGTAGCGAGAATCTACTTCCAGGAGCCTACGTCGGTCGAGATTCAAACCGGCTTAGCCGGAGGGCGCATTCGGTTTGAGGACAATGGTACACCTAAGGACTACTTCTTCTCCCTGGTAGACGGATTTAGAATCTTACCACCTCAAGGCTCTGTAGATGATAAGTCGCGGAGCATCCGTACTGTGCGCAACTACGAGACTCTTACCCCCAATGTGTTCGAGTCAATATTGGAGCTTACAGATTCTGCTATCTCTAGCGTGCTCGACCAAGAAATTAAGGTCGGGGACATCCTTGAGGTGAACGAGCAGATCCCATTTAGGCGTACGGATGGCACCAGTTTTGAGGAGCTCGGAATCTTCGGGACTCCTTCAGGACTGAGGACGGTAGCGGGCTCCAATCGCGTCACTGTGCCGTCAAATTCCCTTATGGATTTTGTAGCGATGGCCGCTGTTTATCCTCTTGTTGGCCAGATTTTGTTCATCGACGATGGCCCAGATGCAGGAGAGTACGTTATCGAGGAGGTCGTAAACTCTAAGACTCTTAGACTCAACACGGTGATGACTTCATCGACGGAGAGCATTGTTCTGCAGGAGTCTACGACTGCCCGAGACGCTACCCTTACTCCGGGTGTGTCGTCAGTGACTATGGAAGACCTGACAGACAACCCTGGAACGCAGATTGGTAACTTCATTACTGTCTTCGAGTCCACGAGAGGAGACATTGACGGGACATACGAAATCAAGAGCATCCCTGCGGCTAATCAGGTGGAGCTCGACATGTCCCCGACTACTTATCCTCAAGTAGACTATCTGTCTGGCGATATTGTCCCCTTCAACACGGGGCTCTTCTCTTGGGTGAACACGGTCGGAGACACAGACGTGTCACGACAATTCCGAATCTACAAGACGGTTCCTAAGCAGGCTGAAGTCCTACAAGTGGCAACAAAGCGTACTGACATTGGGTTGAAGGGTCGAGGGAATGTCACGACTGCAACTACGTTTGTGGACTCAACGGCCTCGTTCATCACGTCGGGTGTGGTTGCAGGTGATAGGCTTGAGGTGCTTTCTGGTCCGAATATTGGAGTGTACCCAATCTCGGTGGTTGCCGCACAGACTTTGACCATCGTTAGTAACACACTCAATCAGTTCCCTGTGGTTATCACCAACGTGCCGTACCGTATTTGGGGAGGAATCCACGGCTCCAAGAAGATGATAACTGTGGGACAGTACCAGAGCGACGATGGGCAGATAGCTAGCGGGGAAATGATGCCGTTTAGGGTAGTTCGTCCAGGCATCTACCGCATGAGCTCTACCACGATGAACGACAGTAACGATGGGACGTTCTACTACTTGGATATCCAAGTAGAGTCTTTGGGCTCTGGAGACGAATTTAACTTGAACCGCAACGACCGGTTGGTGGTGCAATCGGGCATGGTGGCAGACGGCTATACGTACACGGTGGACAACAACACACTTACTTTCTCTCCCTTCGAGAAGGTTTCGTTGAACTTTGATAGGCGCTTCCTCCCGGTGGGTAATAGCGACAGTCCGGAGAACATGACCGAAGTGAGCGGTAGAAACCTGAAGGTGGTTTACGAGACGTCTACTACTGCGAAGCTCGTACACGACCTCATGCGGTCTGAGGCGGAGCGTCCTATCAACGCTAATCCCCTGGCTAGGCACTTCTTGCCCTCGTACGTCCATACCTCGTTTACGTATCGAGGAGGGTCTCCTGCGGAGGAAGTAGGGCCCGTGATTGAGGACTACATCAACAATCTCGGGGCTCAAGAAGAGCTCGAGGTTTCTGACCTTGAGGCTTTCATTACCAAGCGTGGGGCTACTTCAATAGACCACCCGGTTACTCTTGCCGTGGTGACCCACGACATTGATAGGAACCTAGTGGTGAACCGAACCGAGAACAGGCTAGGCGGTAGCCTAGAGGTGCCGTATAACGGCACTGGTAGAATCTCCTGTTTCTTTGCTACTCTCGGCGAGGGTTTGGTCGTGGAAAGACAATCTTAGCTGCAGGGTCTGCGGGTTCGATGTTGGAGGCTTCAGTGCTCATAATGACGCCGCTACGGGGATCGAAGTCGGTGCCGCAATGGATGCAGTGAGCATACCCATGGGGAAGAGCCCTATCGGATGTGAACGGGGACGTTTCTATGACGGGCTCTCCTCCATCCCCCATTATGATTCTAGGAGCTTTGAGCCTCTTCTCACAACCAGCCTCGTAACACATGGGGCAGGTGAGGCCACGGAAAAGCTCTTCTTCCCTTCGTACCTCGTCGGAGAGAGCATCTGGTTGCCCTTCGAGAAGGTCGCGTATGATGTCGGGGTCCATGGGTTGGAACATTCATAGACCCTAGCACGGAGACATAGGTCCATGGCAACTCCACTGGTAACCAATATCGCTCCTGCAAATGGTACTGTAGCGGCTGTTGGAGCGAGCTCTAGGTTCAGTGTGCGAGACGCCGATACTGAAATAGACCGCGCTACCTTGAATGTCTATACCGGAACAGGTCCGGTTTATTACCCAGGTGGGGCTCTCCCAGAAGACCTAGAGTCG
>Ga0316616_100000213_pt1 | contig 16228 bp, 13 predicted proteins | sample OWC_Aug_M1_C1_D1_FD_207660 | JGI IMG/M metagenome (GOLD analysis project Ga0316616, IMG submission 207660) | Wetland soil microbial communities from Old Woman Creek delta, Ohio, United States - OWC_Aug_M1_C1_D1_B | ecosystem: Environmental > Terrestrial > Soil > Wetlands | place: USA: Ohio... | reverse complement strand
ATGAACTTCGCCGAAGACATTCGCTCCGTCACAGATCTGAAGCGCCATACGCGCGAGATTCTCGACCACGTGCACGCGACCGGCCGGCCCGTCGTGCTGACCGTGAATGGGCGGGCAGACTCGGTGATCCTGGATGCGGCCGTGTACCAGAAACACCTCCAGGCCGCAAATCTGGCCCGACTGCTGGCTCCGGCCGAAACCGAAGCGGCCGAGGGGCGAACCCGTCCAGCCCGCGAGTTCCTGGCCGAGTTCAAGCGTGCCCTCAAAATTCCCCGTTGAAATCGCTCCGTCCGCAGAGGCCGACATTGCGGAGATCTGGGACTACATCGCCCAGGACAACCCCGCCAATGCCGAAGGCTTTGTTCTGGCGCTTGAAGAGCAGATCGCCTCACTGGAGAAATTTCCCGAACGCTGCTCCCGCATCCCAGAAAACGAAATCCTCGGCACATCCTACCGTCATCTCATCCACGGCGCCTATCGCACAATCTTTCGCATTGCGGGCACGAGGGTGGTCATCCTGCGCGTGATCCACGGAGCACGGCTGCTAGATACGTCTCTCTTTACGCCGTAGCATCCTGCTGAAGATTGGCAATGTAAGACCGAACACCGACCATGCAAAACCGGTCAAGTCGCTCATTGATCGGTTGTCGGTTGTCGGTTTTCAATTTTGCATTGGCTTGACGGTGGCTTGCTTCGTTGAGGTCACTTGTGTGCCTTGTGCTTCTTGTGGCGGGAAATCTCGGCCTATGCGGCGGGCGGTTCCGGCGGGCAGGTTGGGATGGTAAACGCAAACGTGGCGCCGCGGTCGGGATTGTTCTCGGCCCAGATCCGGCCGCCGTGCGCTTCCACGATGGAGCGGCTGATCGCCAGGCCCATCCCCATCCCGCTGGCTTTGGTGGTGTAGAACGTGTCGAAAACACGCGAGAGCTCGTCGGCAGGGATACCCGGGCCCTGATCCCGCACGGCAACGTGCACAGCGGCATCGGTGTGCAGCGTCCGGACCACGACCCGCCGCGCCTCGCCAGAGGGGCCCATCGCTTCCATGCCGTTGAGCACGAGGTTGAGGAGGACCTGCTGGAGCTGCACGCGGTCGCCGCGGACCCGGGGGAGCGCGGTCGCGAGGTCCAGGTCGATCCCCACGTTCCTGAGGATGCCGTCCGTGCGGACGAGCGCGGCCATCTCCCGGATCACCTGGTTGACGTCGAGCGGGAGGAAGCGCGCCTCGTCCTTCCGCAGCAGGCCGCGCAGGCGCTGGATCACCTCGCCGGCCCGCCGGGCGTCCCCGACCACGTCCTGCAGGATCTCGCGGATTTCCCCGAGGGGCGGCGCCCCCTGCGCCAGGTAGCGCTCCCCCGCATGGGCGTTGCTCAAGATGGCGGTTAACGGCTGGTTCAGCTCGTGGGCCAGGGCCGCCGCCATCTCTCCCATCGTGGTCACCCGACCGACGTGGGTCAGGTCCCGCCGCAGGCGCTCCGCCTCCAGGCGGGATCGTTGCTGGAGCGTGATGTCCTGGCGGTAGATGACCGCGCCCCCTTCCGGCCGCCGCAACGGCAGGACACTGACACTAGCCCAGCGCTCGTCGGTGCGCGTCGGGTAGGCATAGTCGACCCGAAACTCGGCCTGCGTGCCGGCCAGGACCGCCTCGATTCCCCCCTGAATCTCCTCAACCACCGGCCCGGCGTGCTCGGCGGCCCGGGGACGCGCCTGGGGCTGCCCGGCGCCGACCGCCAGGACGGTGGGATCCAGCGCCCCCTCCCCGGCCGCGAACGCCTGCCACGTGTCGCTGGTGCGCAGAATCCGTCCCGCGCGATCCACGATGACCATGTGCCCGGGGAGCGAGGCCAGGACCCCGCTGCTCAGCGCCTCGCTCGTGCGGAGGCGCTCCTCGACGTGCCGGCGGTCGGTGATGTCAATGGTCACGCCCAGCAGGCGGCTCGGTTTCCCGGCGACATCGACGTGGGAACGCCCCTGAGCGACGAACCAGCGAACGGTACCGTCCGGGCGGATGATACGGAATTCGGTGTGCATGGGCTGGCCCGTCTTCAGAGCCTGCCGTATGCATTGGCGCCAAGACTCGCGATCGTCGGGGTGGATAAAATTGGTCATCCCGTCCAGCGTCAGCGTTTCATTCAGCGTCAGTCCAAAGAACACCCGACCCTGTTCCATCATCCACACGCGCTCGGTCTCCGCCTCCACCTCCCATAGGCGCGCGTCTGCGCTGGCAACCGCCAGGGTCAGGCGCGCCTGGCTCTCCCGAAGCGCCTGATCCGCGCGCCGCCGGGCGAGAGCATTGCCTATCACTTCGGCGACCATGCGGAAGCTCTTCACGACCTCGTCCGGCCACGCACGTTCCGCGCGCGTCGCCGCGAAGCTGAGCACCCCGAAGACCGCGCCTTCTGAGAAGAGCGGAATCGCGACGAGCGATTTGGTCCCGTATTGTTGGTAGGTTTCGCGGTCCCGAGCGGCTTCCGGCGGGAGGTTCGCGAGTCTTGTGATGATCAGCGGCTCCCCGCGCCTGATCTTCTCGACCGACCAAGGGATGACGTCTCGCATATTCATCCGAGCCGGAAATGGCGGCGTCTCTGACGGGGTGTGGACATGCGTCATACGCATGGCGTCGGGCTCATCCTCAGAAATTTGCAACAGCGTGGAGCGATCGAGGTCCAGGATTTCACAGATACGGCGCTGAGCGTCTTGGATTTCGCGCTCGATGCGGTTGGCGGGCAGATGGATAAAGCGCGCCGACAGCTCGGCCAGCAACGTTTCCGTCCGCAATTGGTCCGCGAGTTGCCGTTCGGCACGCTGACGTTGCGCGCGGCTCACCGCAAGGCTCACGATCAGCAGCGCCTGCAAAGCAAGCACAAAAAATGCGACGATCACCTCCGTGCGGTACCGCTCCCAGAGCGAGTACTCTCGGTTGATGATGACGCTTCGCGGCGGCACGGCCTCCACGCTCAGGTTCCAGCGCTTCAGCTCGCGCCAATCGAACCTGGGCGCCGGCGACACTTCCAGAACGGACGGGACGGCTCCCGAGGGTGGCCCGCCCCGGAGGATCTCCAGCGCCAGTCGGCCCGCACTGGCGCCGACGTGCTCGAAGCTGTACAGCACACCCCCCACGATGCCGCGTCCCAGCGAGGTCTCGAGGACCCCGAAGACCGGCGCCGCGGACGCCTGCCCCACTCGCTGGGCCACGTCAGGGGAAAAGAAGAGCTTCCCCGTTACGTCGCTGCTGACCGGCAAGAGCAGGACAATGCTGTCGGGGGGCGCGCCGGCCAGCGTCGTCAGCATCGCCTCGAAGGGCTGCCCGCTCACGTAGTGAAACTCCAGTCGGTTCTCCCAGGGCTTCAGCTCAACTCGGGCCCGTTCTTCCTGGCGTCGGTCGACCTCGTGGGCGCCGCTCACGACGAAGACCCGTTTGGCAGCGGGGACCAGTTTGAGCGCGATCTCCAGCGTGCCCTGAAAGTCGAGCCTGGCTGCGTGCCAGAAGATGCGCCGGCTGGCGTCGGTGGTGGGCCGCTCCGTGTCGGCCGGCATGTAAAGGGCCAGTACGGGGGCGTCGGCAAAGAGGGACTGCGCCTCGTTCAGAACGAAGTCCAGGGCCTCCGGGTAAATCGTGACGATCAGGTCGAAGCGACGCTGGCGGTACTTCAGCTGCAATTGCTCGAGCAGAACTCTCCGGTATGCGGGGTCGGGATTCCGCCGCAGATCCAGGGAGTCGAAGAACTGATTCTGGAGCGGCACCCCGCCGGCCAAGAGGACTTTCGCGAGCCCGCTGTCGGTCTGCGCGAACACAGGCGCCTGGCTTTCGAAGGCGTGCAGCACCAGCACCTGCTTTGCGCCCAGGGCGGCGGGCGGCTGCGTCTGTGCACCGGCCGCACACGTCCCACAGGAAAATAGGACGAAGAACAGCAACGGAGGAAAGAACCTGAGATATTCGATCCGGCAAGCACGCATGATCAAACTCACCGTCTCCCCGACGGCCACTCCGGCCATCGGAGCGCACCCTACACTACAAACGCGCAGAACATTGTCTTTCCGAAGAGGTTTTGCGGTTCCCAGTGAAATCGGCCAATCTGCGTAATCTGCGGATTAAGACAGTCCGTTGTCTTGGTTGCGGCCGTCAGGCCGCGCTGTGCGTTCTGCGGCAACCAGGTGTCACACCCGTCCCCAACGGCCACGGATGCGCCACTCATCGGACAGGAGACTATCGAATGCAGCACGGCGAGTCAAAAGGAAAGACCGGGCATGCAGAGAGACTGTGCGCGAGGAAGCGGTGGCCCTATCGCAGTACGTTTGCGAAACGCTTGCTGAACGATCCGACGAAAACAGCCGAGGGAGGTCAAAAATATAAATATTTGTGTTCTTATGGACGTGCCCCAGCTTTCAGCATTTGAGAGCGGAAGGCCCAGCGGAGACCGATGGGGGCAACGACCGTCGTCACCAGCACCATGAGGACGATGGCCGAGAATGCGCCCGCGGACAAGATGGGTTGCCCGTTCAGGCTCAACCCCACGCCGATGCCCGCGAAGATGAGCCCAACCTCGCCCCGCGGCACCATCCCGATGCCCACGGCCAGGCGGTTGCCTTGCCGCGAACCCAGGACGAAACCGGAGGCCAACTTCCCGATCAGCGCCACTAGGATGAGCCCGGCCCCAAGCAGCAGCACGCGAGAACTGAACAGGCTTCCCAGGTCAACCTTGATGCCCATCAGCACGAAGAAGAGCGGCGTGAACACCGCGGCGACAGGATGCAGGGCTTCGAGCAGCGTCGCGTCGCGCTCTCCGACCCGGACCCCCTTTCCATAGGGGTCCAACATGATCCCGGCCGCAAATGCGCCGATGATATCCGCGAGGCCGATCACCTCCGCCAGGTAGGCCAAGATGAAACAGAGCGACAGGGTGAGTCCCAGCACCACCTCGGGGCCGGCCCACCGGCTGAAAGCGTGCATGAGACGGGGTACGACGTAAATGCCGACCAGGGCAGTCAGCCCCAAGAACAAAATGGCGCGCACGAGGATGCCGCCGACCGCAACGACCGAGACCCCCGGACCGCCCGTGCCTGCAGCCCCGACGGCCCCGGTGATCACCGCCAGGACGACGAGGCCGAGGATGTCGTCGATCACGGCCGCCCCCAGGATGATCTGCGCCTCTCGTCGCTGCATGACGCCCAGATCCTTGAGGACACGCGCGGTGATCCCGATGCTGGTGGCGGTGAGCGTCGCTCCCACGAACGCATGCGCGAGAGCCGGGCTGTCCGGCATGAGCCAGTGCGCCACTCCGAAGCCGAGCGCGAATGGCGCCACGATGCCGATGACGGCGACGAACAGCGCCGGCCACCCCACCCGTACGAGCGCGCGCAGGTCCGTTTCAAGCCCGACATCGAAGAGGAGCACGAGGATACCGATCTGCGCCAGAACCAGGATGGTCGGTTCCGTGCGAAGAAACGCGACCTCGCTCCCCCGAAACACGAGCGGCAGCAGGTTGCCCAGGGCAATGCCCGCCAGCAGCTCCCCGAGGACGGCCGGTTGCCCCATCCGTTCCACAAGACGGCCGCCCGCCTTCGCCGCGATGACCAAGAAGGCCAGGCCAAACAGGATCGGCCCGACGGCCCCATGGCCGGTATCGCTCGCCGCGAGAGCGACACTCGGGAGACCGACGGTCAGGATGACAGGCGCTCCCTGCGCGAGTATTTTCTTCATGGTGTGGTACCCGCACCAGTCAACACTGATTGCCGATTGCCGACTGCTGATCGCTGCCTGCTGACCGCCGATCGCTCGCCGTCGCCGCTGACTGCTGAACGCTGGTCGCAGGTCTCCGACCGCTGACCGCTCCGCTTACTTGAAATCCGCCTCGCTAAACTGAACGAGGGGACGTCCATAAAAGTATAAAGATTTATACATTTATGGACGTCCCCCTAAGCAACGGGACGGGCAAGGACTTCCTGACAACGCAACAAGGCGCTCCCCACCACCGTGCTCGTGCGCCCGTCAAACCGAAGGCCGATGGTATCCGCGTTCCCGGTGGTGTCTTGGCACCCTGGTGGTAAAACTGAAATGTTTGGGCTGCGTGCGCGTCGCCGCTACCACGCCTCCGTCCACGTCGCGTCGGGGTTGTACTCCTGCATCGCTTTGGCGATCTCCGTGGTCCGCGGCCCCAAGTCCTTCTGGTACACCTTACCGTGGTGGCTCACGACGAACGTCATGATGCCGGTGTTCCCGTACTCGGCGGGGAAGGCCACCAGGGCGAAGCCGGCGATCATGTTCCCGTTGATCACGTAGTTGTAGCGACCCCCGGGGACGTCGCTGCCCTGGCGGGTCAGGACCCGGAAGTAATACCCGTAATACGGGTCCCCGACCTTGTGGCCGGACTTCAGGAACTCCGCGACGTGCGGGCCGAAGGGGCTCTCCTCGCCGTTCGCGACGGCGGGATCCCAGTAGAGGCCGTTCTGGGCGCCGGCGGTGCTCACGAGTCGCTGGGCGAACTGCCGCACGTCGCGCCCATCCCGAATCTTGCTCGCGTACTCGCGCTGCGCCCAGATGTAGTACTGGGAGACCCTGATCGCGTTGAGCTCGTTCCGGCCGATGCGCCGATTTATAATCTCCTCAATCCCTTGAGCGGTGTAGAACCGCCAGTCTGTGCCGCTCCGGACCAGGGGGATCGGGAACGGCCAGTCGTACTCGCCGATGACGAGGATCGCCAGGTCGGCGGTATCCTTCCGGAGCGTCCACTTTTTCTGGGCCGCCTCGTAGAGGCGCGTCCGGTCCTCGCGGGCGGCGACTTTGTCCTTCGAGAGCAACCGGTCCGCGTACTCCGGCCCGAACAGCGCGGCCAGGGTGCCGTCGTCGCTGTTCTTGAACGCCGTTAGCAAGACCTCCACGGCCGCCTCGGGCGTCCCGAAGCGCATCTGGGGCTCGGCGGTGGCTGCCTGCGCCGGCCATACGGTCGCCAAGGCCCCCAGCAGGACGGCCAAAATAGACACCAGCCTCCTGGAACCACTGTGGTGCGTCGCGCCGTGCATCATCGTATCCTCCTGGGTCTTCCCGGCCGTTGGGCGGGATGTCGTGAGTCGCGAAGCATCGCTTTGTTCACGCGCGTGCCTCAATGGGCCGCATTGCGATCAGTGAGGCCGATCGTCATCGTCTCCCACCGCCACGGCCGCCACCGCCGCCGCGGCCACCACCACCGCCTCCGCCGCGGGAACCGCCCCCGCCGCCACCGCCCGAGAAGCCGCCGCCTCCGCGGGAGCCACCGCCGCCACCCATGCTCGCCCCGCCGCCGCCACTGCCGCCTCGCGATCCGCCGCCACGATCCATGGTGGACGCGCTGGCACCACCACCGCCGCCGCCGCCGCCCCGCTCCGCGGTGCTCACGCCGGCGGCGCCAGAGCTACCGCCGCGGCTCTGCGCTCCGCGGCTGGCATCGCGCGCCGCGTCCGATCCGCGCCCGCCACTGCCGAAGGCATCGCCCCGGGACGCGCTGCCGCTCCCGCTACTCCCGGGCCGCGCCTGGGCCGTCTGGGGCGACCTGCGGCCCTGACTGACATCGCCCGGCTTCTTCTGCGACTGCCACTGCTGCGCCCCGCCCTGGCCGCCGCGCTGCTGCGCCCCGGCCTGGGCCCCCCCTTGGCGCTGCGCCCCGGCCTGATCCGCCCGCTGCCGGGCCTCGTTGGTCTTCTGCTGGATCTGCTGGTTGTTTCGAGTCGTCTTCATGTTTTGGGTATTATTGATGTTGACGTTGTTCTCGACATTGCCGCCGCCCCAGTTGCAGGCATAGGCGGTCGCCGCCCCGAGGGCGAACCCCCCGGCCAACGCGAGTCCCGCACCGTAAGGATAGTAGTAGCTGGGGTACGGGGTCGGGTAGTAGGCGGGGGGCGGGGGGGCCGATTGATAGACCACGACCGTCTGCGGCTGGTACTGGGGGACGTAGATCACCTCCGGGTCGGCCGAGACGATCTGGATGACTTCCTTCTCCTGGACGATGATCTGCTTGTCGTCCGTCTTGAGGTTGCCGGCCGAGGCCGCCTTGGCGCGGAAGGCCTGGATGGCCGTCAGGACGTCTTTTTGCTGGCTCACCATGGCCTCGCCCAGGTCCTGCGTCCAGTCGAGGTCCTGGCTCATCATGCCGATGACCTCGGGGTAGTTGAGCAGGTTCCGCACGCTCTCGTCCCAGCGCTCGTCGGGCTTGAGGTTCTTGTCCTGCTTCACTTTCTGGAGGAACCGGTCCGCCTGGACGATGTCCATGGGGAACGTGGCCGCCGGCAGAATGATCGCCACGAGATCGTCCGGGTACAGGGCGATCCGGCCGACCAACTCCTCCAGTTGCGCGGCCGAGAGTGTGGCGGGCGGCGGACTGTCGCCTGCCGCCGGGGCCTGGGCATATGCCTGTGGGACCGGCAGGCCGATCAGGAGGCCGATCAGGATGACGGCAAGCATTCGCATACACATGTCCTGCCCCCTTTCGTGGCGCTGTCGGGCCGGGTATCCCGCGGCCCGGACTGTGCCAGTGACAACCGTCGTGAACCTGCGTGACGTCAACGTTGGCTATCTCCTGCTGTGATCAGGCTCGTCGTTACATCCCCTGGTTCACGAAGTGCACGCACCGGGGAATGCGGCGACCACACTTCACCACGGGGCATACGAGACGATCGGCAGACAATTAGGAAATCGCTGGTGTAGGACGGTCTTGTCGTCCTCGTCCGCCCTTCCCGGTGTATCTCCTCGTCGCTGACCGCTGATCGCTGACTGCTGATCGCTCGCCTGTCGCCGCTGAGCGCTTATTGCTTGCCGCTGACCGCTGATTGCTGTTTGCTGCGCCTACTTGAAGTCCGCCTCGTTAAACTGGAGCTTGAAGCCCCGCACGCGGGGGTCGATCTCGAACTGCCGGCGCCATTGCACGGCGGGCAGCGTCCCGGGGGCGCCGCCGGTCGGCCGCGCCACCATACTATGCTGGCCGGCGCGGAAGGCAACCTGGAGGTTCCCGTTCGGCCGCAGGATAGCGAAGGGCGCCACACCGGGGCCCCCGGGCTCCTGGTTCAGGTAGAGGCCGATCGTCCAGCGCGTCCCATTGACGAGCGTCCCGACCGCCGCGGATTGGGCCCCGGCCGATGCCGGCTTGGGCGCCGTGACGACCTTGACGCCTTGCGGGGGCGGACAGCTCGGCGAGCCCTCGTACGCCTGGCGGACCTCCTCCTGCTGGATGGTCACCTCGGAGAGCCCGATGGTGGCGACCCCTAAGAAGAAGCGGCCGAAGTACTTCCCGTCGCGATCCTCGATGGTATCGCACCGCGTGACCGCCAGACTGGCGCAGCCGGCCAGGGCCAAGAGGCCGGCCAGCGCGCAAACCAGTGCGCCCACACGTCCATACGCCAACACGTCCCTACGCATGTTCTGTGCCCTTTCAAGAGTGTGGGGGTCTGAGAGTATGGGGGTGTGGGGGTGTGGGAGCTTTTTTTGGCGGGACCACACCATCTCTCCGCATCATCCATCATAGTCACCAGACCGCCACTTACGCCTTCGTAGATCTGGTCCAACTCTGAAAATTGCTGCTTCGAGAGGTAGCCGCAGGAATGCGCATAGCGCTCTTCCTGTGGCCACGATTTGGATAATTGGAAGATTGTCATGGCCGCGGCGAAGGCATCCTGATAAACGCGCAATTCTCGAAAATGCGTCACCATCCCTCGTGTCCCCACGCCCACACGCCCATACCCCCATACCCCCATACACTCTCACGCTGATCCCTTCAGAGTGTCGGAGTCTGGGTGTATGGACGTTGGGTGCGCCAGACTGCCCGGACTGCTACTTGACCTCCGTCCAGGTCTGATCCGGATTGTACTCCTGCATCGCTTTGGCGATCTCCGTGGTCCGCGGCCCCAAGTCCTTTTGATACACCTTACCGTGGTGGCTCACGACGAACGTCATGATGCCGGTGTTCTCGTACTCGGCGGGGAAGGCCACCAGGGCGAAGCCGGCGATCATGTTCCCGTTGATGACGTAGTTGTAGCGGCCGCCAGGGACATTCTTGCCCTGGCGGGTCAGGACCCGGAAGTAGTAGCCGTAGTAGGGCTCGCCGGGTTTGCGGCCGGAGGCCAGGAACTCCGCGACCTTCGGGCCGAAGGGGCTCTCCTCGCCGTTGGCGACGGCGGGATCCCAGTAGAGCCCATCCTGCTTGCCGGCCGTGCTCGCGAGCCGCTGGGCGAACTTCCGGACGCCGCTCGCATCCCGGACCTTGCTCGCGTACTGGCGCTGCGCCGAGAGGTAGAACCGGCAGACCGTGATCGCGTTGAGTTCGTCCGCGCCGATGCGCCGATTCACGATCTCCTCGAGGCCCTCCGCGGTGTGGAACCGCCACTCCGTGCCACTCCGGACGAGGGGGATGGGGAAGGGCCAGGCGTCCGGGCCGACGAGTAGGACCGCCCGCTCCGCCGTGTCTTTGCGCAACGTCATTTTCTTCTGGGCCGCCTCGTAGAGGCGCGTCCGGCTCTCCTTGGCGGCCACCTTGTCCTTCGAGAGCAGGCGGTCGGCGTACTCGGCCCCGAACAGCGCCGTCAGCGATCCATCGTCGCTATTCTTGAACGCGGTGAGCAGGGCCTCCACGGCGGCTTCGGGCGTCCCAAAGCGCAACTGGGTCTCGGCGCTGGCGGCCTGGGCGGGCCCGCCGAGCGCCACGCCCACCAACAGAACGGCGAGGATCGCTCCCAGCCTCCTGCAACCATTACCGTATATCATCGTATCCTCCTGGCTCTCCCCGGCCGTTGGGCGGGATGTCGTGAGTCGCGACGCGCCACTCGGTTCCCGCGCGTGCCCCAAAGCACCGCACGGCAATTCGTGAGGCCGATCGTCATCGTCGGCCACCGCCACGGCCGCCCCCGCCGCCACCGCGGGAGCCGCCGCCCCCGCCGCCACCGCGGGAACCGCCACCGCCGCCACCGCCCGAGAAGCCACCGCCACCGCGGGAGCCACCGCCGCCACCCATGCTAGCTCCACCGCCACCACCACCACGACTGCCGCCACCACCACGATCCATGGTGGACGCGCTGGCACCACCACTCCGGGAGCCGCTGCCGCGATCCGCGGTGCTCACGCCGGCGGCGCCAGAACTACCGCCGCGGCTCTGCGCCCCGCGGCTGGCATCGCGCGCTGCGTCCGATCCGCGCCCGCCGCTGCCGAAGGCATCGCCCCGGGACGCGCCGCCACTCCCACTACTCCCGGGCCGCGCCTGGGCCGTCTGGGGCGACCTGCGGCCCTGACTGACATCGCCCGGCTTCTTCTGCGACTGCCACTTGGTGCCGCCGGCTTGGCCGCGCCCCCCTTGTCCTGCCTGGCCGCCAGCTTGGCCGCGGCCCGTCTGGCCTGCCTGGCCGCCGCGCTGCTGCCCGGCCTGATCCGCCCGCTGCCGGGCTTCGTTGGTCTTCTGCTGCATCTGCTGGTTGTTCCGCTGCGTGTTCATGTTTTGGGTATTATTGATGTTGACGTTGTTCTCGACATTGCCGCCGCCCCAGTTGCACGCCCAGGCGGTCGCCGCCCCGAGGAAGAACCCCGTGGCCAAGGCCGCCCCCGCCGGGTACGGATAGTAGTACGAGGGGTACGGTGGGTAGTAGACGGGGGTCGGGGGCGCCGGCTGGTAGACCACCACCGTGCTCGGCTGGTACTGGGGGACGTAGATCACCTCCGGGTCGGCCGAGACGATCTGGATGACTTCCTTCTCCTGGACGATGAGCTGCTTTTCGTCGGACTTGAGGTTCCCGGCGGCCGCGGCCCTGGCCCGGAAGGCTTGGATGGCCTTCAGGACGTCCGCCTGCTGGGTCACCACCGCCTCGCCGAGGTCCTGCGTCCAGTCGAGATCCTGGCTCATCATGCCGATGACCTCGGGGTAGTTGAGGAGGTTCCGGATGCTCTCGTCCCAGCGCTCATCCGGTTTGAGGTTCTTGTCCTGCTGCAGCTTCTGAAGAAACCGGTCCGCCTGCACGATGTCCAGGGGGAACGTGGCCGCCGGCAAGAGGATCGCCAGGAGGTCGTCCGGGTACAGCGCGACCCGGCCGACCAACTCCTCCAGTTGCGCGGCCGAAAGCGGGGCGGGCGGCGGACTGTCGCCCGCCACCGGCGCCTGAGCGTATCCCGGCGGCACCGGCAGGCCGATGAGCGAGCCTATGAGGATTAGGGCCAACACACGCATACACATCTTCTGCTCCCTTCCGTGGCAATGCCGGTCACATCAGGGGCGCGCGGCGTGCTAACGGAGAATCCGGCGCACCTCCTCGATCGCTTCCGCGTTTTGCTGGACCGAATGGCCCGAGGTGACGACCAGCTCCGACGCCATGCCCTCCAGATGCGCGCTACTATAGGCCACGACCCCGTCGGTATCCTGCTGGAACGGCCCCGATCCCTTCACGGCGATGATGGAGTGCCCGGTGACACCGGGGGCCAGGGGGGCCGGCGCCAGTGTCGTCACCAGGGGGCTCCCGGGCGTCATGGCGTACACGCTGCTCAGGCGGCCACGGAACCGAAGGGCAAACCGCGGATCTCTCGTCAAGACGTCTTCGGTGGCTCGCAGGACCTGGCCGGGTAGCCGCACCAAGCGGCTCACCTGGTGTGCCAGCCAGTTCCCGGCCACGTAGCTCCCCTTGTGCGGTGTGGCAAGAAAGATCACGCTGCGAACGAACGGAAGGGGCCGCACCGCCATCATCTTTTGCACAAGGTCGCGGGTCTCGTCCGACAACCCTGGATTTTCCAGTGTCATCTGCAACTCGGTGCGGATTTCTTGTTCCAGGTCCACGACCATCAGCTTCACCAGGAGGCCCCCCTGGCTGTGCCCGATGAGGACCATCTGGCGCAGGGCCGGGTCCTGGCCGTTGGGGTCGAGTGTGGCGACGGCGTTTACCAGCGCCTCCCGGAGGCGTAGGGCCGAGTAGAGAACCGGGTTCCCTGTTTCGTAGGTGAAGAACCAGAACTGGTACCGCTGCCGGATGTGGGGGTCGTTCTGCAGCTCGTTGAACATCTCGGCCCAGCGGGCCGGGCTGGAAGCCGTCCCGTGCACAAAGACGATCGGGGCCCGCCCGGGCCGATATGGGTCGAGCGCACCGAGTTGCGTCGATGTCCGTTGACGCAGGAGATCACCAAAGAGGAACCCGCCCAGCTCCGTGTCCCACACCTCCGCACCGCTCAGCTGGTAGGCGAGCGCCGCCGTTGGCTCCGCCTCCAGGGCGATCTTGCGCTCCCCGACCTCCACGGTCTCCGTGTCCGAGGTCACGTACAGTTCCAGCTGGCCCTGCAGGCGCTGGGTGCGGAGCTGCGCCCAGGGGTCCTCGAGGCGGAGGAAGAACGTGGCGGGTACCTTGACGCGCGGCGGGATCTCGAGCCCGGGCCGCGCGGCGCCCGCGACCGTCGAGGCTGCGACCGGCGCCCCGAGGCCGGACCGGCGATACCGGTCCCGCAACCCTTTGACGTCCAGGTTGGCGATCGGCGCGAAGTCGACGAGCACCCGGTCGAGCCAGACGAGCTGCGCGCGGTCGAACGCAAGGTCGAGCGTGCCGAACGGCAGCGGGAACACGCCGGCACCCGGTTCCACCCGCGACCCATCCTTGGACTGCAGGGCGGCCGTCAGCGCCCGGTTGTACAGATCGCAGGCAATGCGGAACCGGGGATCGTACGGCTCCGGCGCCGGTGTCCCGGCCGGGGGGAACAGGAAGGCATACGCGTAGAGGGCCGCCGCGAGATGGTACGACCGTTGCTTGGTCTTCTCCGCGTGTAGAAACGACAGCTCGGCGAGGGCGAATACTTGATCGATCCCCCGCCGCCCGGCCACTGCCTCGCTGTGGAGCGTCCAGAGGACGGCCTCGGGATCGTCGGCGAACTGATCGAGGAGCCCCGCCCGGTTCAGGATGATCTGCGAGAAATCGCTGGGCTCTCCGGCGGAGAGGACATTCCGGGTCAGTTCCCGGTGGACGCTGGTGGGGTCCGCCTGCGTCACGCTGATCGGCGTGGCGCAGGCGGACGCGACGAGCAGGATGCCGCTCAGGCTGATCAGGCGGAAGCCGGACATGTCATACACTCGATACTCCGAGCCGCATACAGCCGGCCGATCGCAGCACGCGCGGCCTTACTTCGCCAGCGGGATTTCGCCGGCCAGCTCGTACTTGATCAGGGCGCGGATCTTGTTCTCGAGCTGGAGGTACCGGGCGACCTTGACCTGCGACACAATCGCGCCGAGCTTGGGCACGTAGGCCCGCTTGAGGTCCACCTCCGCCTGCTCGATCTTCAGCACCTCGTCCATCAGCCCCTGGGCTTTGTCGTTCGTCAGCGTGTCCGCCCGGTAGGCCGCGGCATACTCCTTGATGACTTGGCCGAGCTGGCCGTTGATCTTGTCCAGGTCCGCTTGATACGCGTCGTACACCGGCCAGAATCCCTTCGCTTCGGCCTCCGTGAGCTGCATGGCGGACGCCACGACCAGTTTCTTGTCGGCCTTGATCTTCTGCCGGAGGATTTCCATGTCGCTCGCCGTCTGCGCGTCCGAGAAGACGGGCAGGACGAGCACGAACGCAGCCAACGCGACGATGCAGCGTGTCACTGTACGCACTGGGAGCTCCTTTTCTGCGCTGCAGGACCGAGGCAGGGCCCACAAGGAGGCAGCGAGACTCGCTTGGTGCCGATCCCACCCTTTCATCTCTGCGCTGCAGCACTGGATCGTAAGTTATAGACAATGTCCCGGACACTCGCCTGCGTGGCTCGCGTGCGCGCGACGCCGTCCGGGGATCGCCCCTATTTTCGTTCCAGGACCTTCTTTCGCTCTTTCTCATACTCCTGCTGGTTAATGGCACCGGAGTCCAGGGCCTTCTTCAGATCGATGAGTTGCTGGCCGGTGGTCGTCGTGGAGACCTCGCTCTTGACCTCCGCGCCGCCGCCACCACAGGCGGCCGCGCCGAACAGGAAGAGGCCGCACAACGCGAGCAACACAAGTACGTGAGTCAGGAACCTTGACATGGTCTGTCTCCTGTTGGAAGCCGGATCGTTGTTAGCGCCCCTGGAGCACGAAGTGCCCCCGGCGGTTCCACTTCCACGCGCTCTCGTCGTGGCCGAGGACGAAGGGGCGCTCCTTCCCGTAGCTGATGGTCGAGACCCGATCGGCGGCGACGCCGGCGGCGACGAGGTAGTCCTTCACCGCCTTGGCGCGGCGCTCCCCGAGAGCGAGGTTGTACTCGGCGGTGCCCCGCTCGTCGCAGTGCCCCTCCAGGAGGACCTTCGCGCCGGTGTTCCCCTTCAGCCAGCCCGCGTTGTCATTGAGGGCGGCCTTCTGGTCGTCCCGGATGCTGGCCTTGTCGTAGTCGAAGAAGACGTCCTTCAACGGCGCGGGGGCGGGGGCCGGCGGGGGCGCGGGGGCGGGGGGGGCAACCGGGGCCGGCGCGGGGGCGGGGGCCGGGGCCACCGGGATCTCCACGACCTTCGGCGGCTCGGGGGCCGGGGCGGGGGCCGGGGCCACCGCAGCGGGCGGGGGCGCCGGCACCGCAGCCGCGGCGGGGCCGGCGGGGGCCGGGGCCGCCTGGATCACCTCGGGCCGCTTCGGGCAGCCGGCGAGGACGAGGGCGCTTATGAGGACCATAGCTGCGAATCCGAGCTGCACCTGCGAACGAACACGCATTCGAGGTCTCCTTCCTCCCTTGCGGGTCGGGATCATGCCGCGGGCGTCGCGCGCCCTCGGCGCATGCACCGTTGCCGCCTACTGGATCGGCTGCACCATGACCGGCTCGCCCCACCATGAGCACTTTTGAGTTCCAATGCAGTTGTCTGCCTTGGACAGCTCAACGTCTTTCTTCGTCGTCGACTCGGGCGTTCCCCGATTCACCGAGTAGCCCATGTGGTTCCACGTCGCGAAGTGCGCCCCATTCTTCTTGGTCTCTTCCATGGCCAGCTGCGTGCGGGCCGAACAGGCCGTAAGAGCCAGCAGCGCGGCCACCACCAACCCTGCTACCGACACAGACTTCTTCATGGCACGACCCTCCTTCTCCGAGTCCAGACAACGCCTAGTGCAACGACACTTCACGCTGGAAGCCTTCCCCTCTACTTCACCGCGTACCCTTTCCCCTCCAGGCAAACGGCGTAGGCCTTGTCGTACTGGGCACGGGCCCCCTGCTGCTGGGCCTGCGCCTGCTGCTGGGCCTGGGCAGCCTGTTGGTTCCGGTCGGCCTGTCGCATCGCACCCCCCGTGCCGCCCACGGCCGCACCGATCGCCGCGCCTTT
>Ga0316616_100000211_pt1 | contig 16231 bp, 19 predicted proteins | sample OWC_Aug_M1_C1_D1_FD_207660 | JGI IMG/M metagenome (GOLD analysis project Ga0316616, IMG submission 207660) | Wetland soil microbial communities from Old Woman Creek delta, Ohio, United States - OWC_Aug_M1_C1_D1_B | ecosystem: Environmental > Terrestrial > Soil > Wetlands | place: USA: Ohio... | reverse complement strand
CGAAGGCAAGATGGTCAAGTTCAGGGATGTGATCGAGTGGAAGAGCGAAGACCACCGGGTGCTGACATCGCGCATGCTAAGCAAGGACGGGCAGTGGCGCGAAATCATGACAGCCGACTACCGGCGGCAGAAATAGCCCTGCGGAGCGATGGAACTGGAATTTCCATAAGTCCGCAAAATTCAAGACTGAAAAACGATCGGCGGGTCCTCGCATGACGCAGGGTGCCGCCAACACGGAAGACTACCATGAAAAAGGCGATACCGGAAGGATTTCATTCCGTTACACCGATGTGCATGTTTAAGGACGCCCGTAAAGCCATAGAGTTCTACAAACGGGCATTCGGCGCCGAGGAGCTCTTCGCCATGCCGGGGCCTGACGGCAAAGGAGTGATGCACGCCGAGGTCCGGATCGGCGACTCGATCATCATGATGGGCGAAGAAAATCCGCAGGAAGCCTGTAAGAGCGCGGAAACCAAGGGCGGCTCTCCCGTCAGCTTCTACCTTTATGTGGAGAACGCCGACAAGGCTTTCCGCACAGCACTGCAAGCTGGCGCAGAAGCACAGATGCCTGTCGAGGACATGTTCTGGGGGGACCGCGCCGGCAACGTGAAGGACCCCTTCGGCTATAGCTGGATGCTGGCCACCCACATCAAGGATCTGACGAGGGAGGAAATCCAGCAAGGCGCTCAGGCTTTCTTCGCCCGGATGGCAAAGAAATGATCGGGATGCGTGTGGGAGAGGCTTCCGGCCTTCGTAGCCGATGCTATTTCGGCGGAGTAGGCTCCAGATTAGATTCAGCCATCACAGCCAAGGCTGCAGTGGCGAAGTCGGCTCAACGCGGCAGGATGCCGCTCCCACCAAACAGGGCAGTAACGAGGATCAACTTTCTTAGAAGGAGGAGCAATCATGACCGGCTCATTCAAATACACCCGGCTATCGAAAAACAACGCCGCCTGCCTGCTGGTGGACCACCAGTCCGGCCTAATTTCATTGGTTCAGGATTTTTCGCCCGGTGAGTTCAAAAACAATGTGCTGGCCCTGGCTGCCAGCGCCAAGTACTTCAAGCTGCCGACGATCCTGACCACGAGCTTCGAGAAAGGTCCGAACGGGCCGCTGGTGCCGGAGCTAAAGGAAATGTTTCCCGATGCGCCTTATATTGCGCGTCCCGGGAACATCAATGCCTGGGACAATGAAGATTTCGTCAGGGCGGTGGAAAAGACCGGCCGCAAGCAGCTCATCATCGCCGGTGTGGTCACCGAGGTATGCGTGGCGTTTCCCGCGCTTTCCGCGATCGAAGCGGGCTATGAGGTGTTCGTCGTCACGGATGCCTCGGGCACCTTCAACGACGTGACCCGGCACACGGCCTGGGCCCGCATGGCGGCGGCCGGCGTGCAACTGATGAACTGGTTCGGCGTGGCCTGCGAGCTCCACCGGGACTGGCGTAACGATATCGAAGGCCTGGGCGCGCTTTTCTCCAATCACATTCCCAACTACCGGAACCTGATCACCAGTTACCTCGCAAGAAAGTAGAGGCGTGCGGAAGAGGAGGAAAAAGATGAGATAATCGGCGACGTTGATGATAGCAGTTGTATGGCTTTCTTTTACCGGACTCTGTGCGGCATATGCTGGAGAGCATCAATCCGGTCAGTACACCTATTCCAAGGAGTTCGAACGGTTGAAGCAACTGGTCGGCGCCTGGGAAGGCACTTCGGACATGGGTAAGGAGGGGGAGAAGGTGCGGGTGGAATACCGCCTGACGGCCGGCAACAGCGCTCTCGTTGAAACGCTCCTTCCGGGCACTCCCGAGGAGATGGTCTCTATATTTCACGACCGCAAAGGCAAACTTGCCATGACCCATTACTGCATGCTCCACAACCAGCCGCGCATGACGCTCAAAAGGGCTGATGCGCGAACGCTCGATTTCGTGTTCACAAAGGATAACGACATCAATCCTGCGAAAGAGACCCATATGCACGCCTTGAGCATCACCTTCGAGGATAATGACCATATCGTCCAGAAATGGACTACGTTCGAGAAAGGCAAGGCCAAGGGAGTGCTGACGTTCAAACTGACGCGCGTGCGTTGAACGCCGGGCGGAAACAAATGAAAAGATCAGCGGCGGACGACGCCTGGCGCCGCCGCTGATGCCGAGCGTTAGGCGGTTGAAATTAAGAGGAGATTAAGATGAAAAAGGTTCAGACAATTAAAACAATTGTGGCCCTATTATTCGCGTTTGTAGTGAGCGCGGAAAGTAAACAGACTCTCAAGGTGATGAATAAAATCGAGCCGTTGCCGCGCGATTTAGAAATTCAGCTGGCGCTGAGCGCTCTGCCGCCACACCTCCGAGACAATGCAACTGTATACGTTTTAAACCCTGACAAGGGCTTTGAAGTTGCCCGCAAAGGCAGGAATGGATTCCACGCCTTTGTCGCGCGAACCGGAGATGATTCATTCAGGGGGTCCTGGCCTTTAACGGAATATCGGGATGATATTCTCTATCCGATTTCCTTTGATGAAGCGGGCATCAACGCACAAATGCGGATCTTCTTTGATGCGGCGGAGATGCAGTCCAGGGGCACCCCTGCCGACGAACTCAAGAAACTCATGAAAGACCGTCTCAAGGCAGGGTACTATAAAGCGCCGGAACGGGCCGGCGTTTCCTACATGCTGTCCCCAATACTGAGGACGTACGTTAACCCGGAGGAAAGCGACAGCGTCGCCACCTCCAACAATCCACACGTTATGTACTACGCTCCCAATGTGTCCAATGAAGACATTGGCGGGAAACCACCCAGCATACGTTTCGAAGGTTATGCCATGATTGTTAGTGGCTTCTATCCTTTTGTTATTATGCCCGGCCCTCATGGTTACATGATCCATCTTCTCGGCCCGACGGAAAGAGCGGCAATCAACAAAGAGTATGAGGAGATGCTTGCGCGACTCTGTAAAATCAAAGAAGTGTGGTGCTTGCCGAAATAGAAAGGTCAATCTCAAACCGAAGTAGATAAAAAGAAGGTCGCGCGATAACCAAAGCGTTTCTCAGACTGAAAAAATTTGACCTTGGAGCGATCAAGCGGGCTTACCAGGGAGGATAGGATGAGAAAACTTGTTGTTTTGTCATTCATAACTCTTGACGGGGTGATGCAGGCTCCGGGCGGGCCTGAAGAGGATCCCACGGGTGGGTTCAAGCACGGCGGCTGGGTTGCGGGTCACTTTGATGACTTCCTCGGCAAAGTGATGGTGGAACAGATGAGTAGGCCCTTTGATCTATTGCTTGGCCGAAAGACATACGAGATATTCGCGGCGCACTGGCCGTATGTGGAGAACAAAGAAGACCCCATCGCAGCAGGGATTAACAACGCGAAGAAATACGTAGTTTCAAGAACGCTGACAACGCCCCGTTGGAGCAATTCAGAACTCATCAAGGGAGATGTCGCGAAAGAGATTAGGAACCTAAAGGGGCAGGACGGGCCTGAAATGCAAGTTCACGGTAGCAGAACTCTAATTCAGACCCTTTTAACGCACGATTTGGTTGATGAGCTTTGGCTGAAAATATTCCCCATCACTCTCGGCAGGGGGAAGCGCTTATTTGGTGAAGGAACAATTCCGGTTGCCTTCAAGCTGCTTGAAAGCAAGGTTTCACCAGGGGGCGTCATCGTTGCCCAGTACGTGCGCGCGGGAGAAGTCAAGACCGGATCGTTCGCTCTTGAAGTCCCCACGGAAGCCGAACTTGCCCGCCGCCAACGGCTTAAGGATGAAAACAGCGAGGAATAGAATGTCGAAACTCCGCGTCCAAAGCTTCGCGATTTCCATCGACGGCTACGGTGCTGGACCGAACCAGGATCTGCAGAATCCGCTCGGCATCAGGGGTCCTGAGTTGATGGAGTGGGTCTTCCACACCCGTGTATGGCGTAAGATGCACGGCCATGACGATGGAGAGACGGGGGTCGATAACGGAATTGCGGAGCAAGGTTTTGCCGGAATCGGCGCCTGGATTATCGGGCGTAACATGTTCGGCCCCGTCAGAGGCCCGTGGCCGGATGACAGCTGGAAAGGCTGGTGGGGCGACGATCCGCCGTATCACACGCCCGTCTTCGTGCTGACGCATTACCCGCGGCCGCCGCTTCGGATGGCGGGAGGAACAGAGTTTCGCTTTGTTACCGAAGGCATTCACGCTGCTTTGGAGCAGGCGGTTGCTGCGGCAGGCGGCCGCGATATCCGACTCGGTGGTGGCGTATCCACCATTCAGCAGTATCTGAAAGCGGCCCTAATTGACGAGCTGCATCTTGCCATCCCACCTGTCTTACTCGGTTCCGGGGAGCATCTCTGGAAGGACATCGATATGCATGCATTGGGCTATGAATGCGCAAAGCACGTCGGAGGCGAACGGGCGATCCACATCTTTGTGCGCAGGCGGGCATGATCTGTCCGGCCTGCTCGGTGGGCATCTACCCGGAGGGTTGAGTTACGAGGAAAAGGATCATCTGGTTTCGCCAGACTTTCTGTTTACGAAAGATCAACGATTAATGGCTCATCACGCATTTACACCAATCGCTGCCCTTCTATCCCATCTATATGGACGGCAGCTTCAAGGTAGCCATTGATCTCAAGCCATAGAAAGAGGAGAACTCAAGAAGGCGAGTGAGGGCTGACAGGCGAATCCAAGAAACTATTTCGGAGGGGATGAATATGCAGAGCACGATGGATCACATCGTTCTGAATGTGGAGGATGACGGGAAAATGATCGAATTCTACACGGAAGTGCTTGAGATGATGCCTGAACGCCTGGAGGAATACCGTGCAGGCAAGGTGCCGTTTCCCTCTGTGCGATTGAATTCAGACACTGTTATTGACCTGTTCCCAAAGAACATGTGGTCAAAAGGCCCTCAGGCCGTAAAGGGTCGTGGAAACCTGAACCACTTCTGCATCGTTTTAACCAAGAGGACCTGGGAGAATCTCTTTGAGCGGCTCCGGGCCAAGAATATCACCATAGAGGAAGGCCCTGTCCCGCGATGGGGTGCCCACGGCAGCGGAACGTCGGTCTATTTTCGAGACCCGGAAAACAACCTTATCGAAGCGCGGTATTACGAGACAGGCAGCGGTTCAGAAAAATGCCTCCTGGGATCTTAACGGCAGGATTAAGTAAGGATGACATGTATGGCTGATTTCTGGCAACAAGGCACCATTACCGTCTTGCAGCGGTTGAAAAACCGGCCCATCGAGGAGCTGGAGAAAGAAATCGAGGCGATTGCCCGGCGCCGGAGAATCGTCCTGCTGCTGCCTGCGCTTTACTCAGAATTCGAAACCGCTTCAATGCCCCGGATCTTGGAAGAATTAAAGAAGGTCAAATACCTTCATCAAATCGTTATTTCTCTTGACCGCGCCGACGGGGAGCAATTCAAACAGGCCAAAAAATTTGTCAGCGGAATTCCGTTTGATGTTAAAATCGTTTGGCATGACGGTCCGGGCATGCAGGCTCTGTATGGGGAGCTCAAGGAGGCGAATTTCGACCTGGATAACCCGGGAAAAGGGCAGTCGGTGTGGATGACGCTGGGGTACATCTTGTCCGAGCGCGCTGTATACGCCGTCGCCACCCATGACTGTGACATCGTTAATTATAACCGCGAAATGCTGGCTCGCCTGGTCTATCCTGTAGTTCATCCGGCGACCGAATTTGAGTTCAGCAAGGGATACTATGCCAGGGTCACCAATAAGCTTTACGGCAGGGTGACACGGCTGTTTTACACCCCGCTGATCAGAACGTTGCGGAGGATCTTGGGGCAGAACCTCTTTCTCTCCTATCTCGACAACTTTCGCTATGCGCTATCGGGAGAGTTTGCTCTGATCGCTAGCCTGGCCAGCGGAATCCGAATCTCTCCCACCTGGGGCCTTGAAATATCGCTGCTGAGCGAAATTTATCAAAGGGCGTCGGTCAACCGCATTTGCCAGGTTGAAATCGCCGAAAACTATGAGCACAAACATCAAGTGTTGGAAAAAGATCGACCGGATGAGGGCCTGATTCGCATGGCCTGCGACATTGCCAAAGCCCTGTTTCGGTTCCTATCGCAGGATGGCATCGTCATGAGCGATGCGTTCTTCCGAACAATCCTGACTGCATACATGCAAGAGGCGCAAGTAGCCGTAGAAAAGTATCACGGTCTCTCCCTGATCAACGGATTGTCTTATGACCGGCATGAGGAGATTGACGCCGTGGAGGCGTTCGTAAGTTCGTTACGCTGCGCCATCGCCGAATTTGTCGCCGACCCGGTTGGCATTCCGATGCTGCCTGCTTGGGTGCGCATTGCCGCTGCTATTCCAGATTTTCAGGAACGGCTCAATGCATGTGTGGAGGAAGACAATCGGCGATAGAACCTCAGCTTCTTTTATACTGACGACGACAGAGGATGGTCACTCGGGAAAAGCTGAGCGGGTGTCACTGACATCAGCTGGCATCCCATTATCTTTCTGGAAAGATCAGATACTTTGCCACTCTTGAGAGATTCGGGGTTAAGTGGGAGGTGGCTCTTGAACGATATAAGAGATTCCAAGGAGATTAACTCATTGGAAGTTAAGCCTCATGCAACTTCATTTATTAATCAAACTGCACCGCAACGTTATGAAATCGTGGAGCGTGAAAACAAGAGAATCCTGATTTGCCTTGAGGCTCCAAATATCGAAGTGCATGTTGAGGCAGGTTTGACAGTTTCATCCTCAGCAGCGCGGAAATCTCATTCCCACACGATATATCTCGACGGTGTGGTCAACTCCGAACCTTTTTTAGACCTCGAAAAACAAATTTATAATTTCGATCACCATGAAGGATGTCTAAGGCCGTTTACGCTTTCCACCTGCGAACAGGTCTTGGTAATGATTCTAAAAGGCTTGGACTTGCGAGGTCCAGACTGGTCTGTCTTTGCAAACGATCCTGATTTGGACACCATACTGGCGATCTGGCTAATTTTTAATCACGTGAGGATACAACAAAAGGAATTTGGCGCATTGAATCGTTTATGTGCGCTCGTTCGATTAGAAGGCATAATTGATTCACATGGGTTGGAGATGGAAGCCTTAAGTGGCTTTCATCCCAAGACTCTTTTGAAAACAAAACAAATGATCAATTACTTGAGGGCCGAGGAAGTTGATTTGAAAAGCAAGGGAATCTGGACGCAAAATGACTTTTTAGAGCATACCGCTTTGATTTTACACAAGGTGGACCGCATCATTTACAAAGCAGATGAGCTAACAGACTTCAAGGATTTGAAAGAGTTGTCTCGGATCGATCTTGGGAATAGCCGCATTGCCGTTGCAGTTGAAACCAAGTTGGGTGTTTACGATTTAGAACCCTACCTGACAAGGCTATATGGTGAAAGCCTCGGACTGGTCATTCTCAGGAAAGAACAGGGAACTTATACATTGCGGATTATGGACCCCTTTATGCCGGGGGATCTGAACGCGGTATATAAAATTTTGAATTTCATCGACCCGGCAGTAAGAGGTCGCTCGGAGGGCAATAAGTGGGGCGGTTCGTCAGACATTGGCGGGTCTCCTCGCGGGAATGGAGGTACAAGGCTGGACCCCCAGGAAATCGCCAATGCGTGTAAAGATGCTTTTCATAACCCCGACTTCAGTGTGAATGTGATCCGTTTTATTTTCAGCTTAATAATAACAAGTACCATAATCGGAATTTCAATCATAATCTCTTCAAATTTCTTATCCAACCCTTGGCTGGGCACCGTTACACGCAAAATTTATATACATTCTGATTTAATATTTTTTATCTCAGTGATTTTCTTTACCGTGATGAGTCTGAACTTTTTGGGACGTAAAAGACCCTGGCAATTTGGATTGGCAGCACCAGTAGGCAAGAGCTGGTTGATTCTGTTCCCATTGGTAATCACCATGGTCATTGGCATTGGGATTTATTTTCCATACAAGGGCATAAAATTGGTTGGCAACCCTGAAACGGCATATCTTTTTATAGTGGCGATCCCTTTAGCTTCTGAGCTTTTATTTCGAAGTTTGATTCACGGGCTTTTTGTAAATGCGAACAATATTCAAGGTTTCAGCAGCCATTGGTTTATCTCGTTCCCATCGGTTGTCGCTGCCATACTATATTCAGTATATATGGTTACCATTTTGATGTATCCAGCATCCTTGCAAAATGGTTTTCAAGCTATTGCAACTATCGAATGCTTAGCTGCAGCACTGGTGCTTGGATTGTTAAGTGGTTTAGTCAGGGAAAGATCACAGAGTGTTTTTCCTGTCATACTATCTCACGGGCTAGGTATATCCGTTCTTATCGGTAAACTGCACCTTGCCTAAACCAAACCCAAGATCAGGCCCCTCAGTCGAAGTTATTCGTTGTAGGCGCGCAAACTAATCCAAAGTTGTCGAAAAATAGTCGGATTTTCATTGATCCATTGAACTTCATCAAAAGACAAGCAGTTTGCTGCCCCGCTGATTTAGCTGCTTCGCCTTCCTTTTGGCCGGATGCGCGGTGCGCGGTGAAAAATACATGATTTACCCCATTTCCTAATAATTAGACCAATCATAACTTCTCCGGCATCGAGCTTTAGCGGGTTGCCACCACGTTGCTTTAACCGCTTCGTCCTCCTTTGGACTGGATACGTGGGGTTTTGCTGATAAATTTAGGTTTGAGCCCCTTGGCCGCTGCAAAATAATAAGGCTGGACTGATTGTTGGCGGGGAGTACGGGGAAGGTGCCCTGCAAGTGGGAGGGAAGACGAGTTCCTACTATAATCTTGCTGCAGGATCGGTGGGATTCCAGATCGGCGGAGAGGCCAAGGACATCATCTGGTGCACGAGGAAAGGAGCTTTCCGATAGGTTAACCAGGTTATTTTCTATAGATGATAGACTTAAGGAGAACCTATGGACATCACGGGCGTGTTAATTTTTCTCGTCATCGGTGCAGTGGCGGGTTGGCTGGCGGGGACAATTATGAAAGGTGGAGGCTTTGGTCTCCTGGGAAACATTATTATTGGTACTATCGGTGGGGTCGTAGGCGGTTTTTTATTCAGGCTGCTGGCAATCGTCGCTGGCGGCTTAATCGGCTCCGTAGTAACAGCTACTGTGGGAGCTGTGGTGTTGCTCTTTTTAGTCAGACTTTTCAAGAAGGTTTAAGAGAGCATAGGTGCATTAACAAGGAGACGCGATATGAGCACGAAAGAAGCCTACAAACAGAAGATAGAGGCCGAACTGGAACTGGCGCAGGCCAAATTAGCCAAATTCAAGGCCCAATCGAAGAGTTCCGCAGCCGAGGCTCGTATTAAATATGCCAAGCAGATTGACGAGCTTGAACAGAAGTTCGACGCCACGAAGACCAAGCTGAAGGAATTGGGCGAGGCTAGCGATGACGCTTGGGAGCATCTTAAGGACGGTTTGGAGAGTGCTTGGGGTGCATTGAGTGCTGCTATTCGAAATGCCGCTGCCAAGTTTAAAGATTGAACGTGCCAATGGCATCAAATTTTGGAATAGTCATTGATGAAAAAAGCGACGGCGTTGGCTTGAAATTGGAGGGCACTTCGACGCCACATCGGCATATGAACCTATTTATGTCATAAAGAATCAGATTACGCCGCTTTGAAATGAACAGGAGACTTTGATGGAAGAATCTGTTGTAAGCTTAGCCAAAGCCCATCTGCGGGTTGCACGCCCCACGGACAACCTGACCGAAGTCATGTCATTCTACCGAGATGGCCTCGGTTTTGAAGTTCTGTATGAGTTTAACGACCATGGCGGCTTCGACGGCATCATGCTGGGGCACAAGGGTGCAGGCTATCACTTGGAGTTCACTCATAAGCACGGTCATACCGCTGGGAGGGCGCCAACCGCAGACAATCTCTTGGTGTTCTATCTCACTAAAAGACCGAATGGCGGAAAACTGTGCAGTGACTAGAAAGCCGTGGGTACAAACCGGTCAAGGAATTCAACCGGAAGGAGACATCACCATGAGAGCGACAACGACTCAAGGGCACGAAATCGAATTGAAGCCGGACACAGTTAACGGATTGAAGATGCGTCTGCGGGGGCCAGTGCTTTTACCCGGCGATGCCGGTTATGAGGAGTCCCGGACCGTCTGGAACGCCATGATCGATCGCCAGCCCGCCGCCGTCGTGCGCTGTCTTGGGGTTGCCGACGTCATCGCGGGCGTGCAGTTCGCGCGCGAAAATAACATTCTGCTCTGCATCAAGGGTGGAGGACACAACATCGCCGGCCTTGCCACGGCGGAAGGTGCATTGATGCTGGACATGTCACTCATGCGCGGCGTATGGGTAGATCCGCAGAGAAAGGTCGCCCACGCGCAGGCGGGTTGCCTGCTCGGCGATGTGGACCGTGAAACGCAGGTGCACAGACTCGCTGCCGTCCTTGGTTTCGTCTCACTCACCGGCATCGCAGGGCTAACCCTCGGCGGCGGCTTCGGCTACCTGACGAGGCGTTGGGGCTGGACGTCAGACACCGTCGTCGGCATGAACCTCGTGACCGCTGATGGACAACTGGTGCGGGCAAGCAGCGCCGAGAACGCGGACCTCTTCTGGGGGCTGCGGGGGGGTGGCGGAAACTTCGGGGTCGTGACCGGCATTGATTATGAACTCTTTCCTGTCGGACCTGAAATCGTCGGTGGCGTCGTAGCCTGGCCTGCAAGCGAAGCGCCCAAGGTACTCGAGTTTTATCGAACGCTTGCCGAGGCAGCACTGCCCGAACTCACCCTCGTCGCACTCATGCGTCCGGCGCCCCCAGCAGCGTGGCTCCCGAAAGAGATGCATGGGAAGCCGATTGTGGCTTTGCTGGCTTGCTATAGCGGTAGACCTGAGGAGGGCGAGAAGACCGTTGCCCCCATCAAGGCGTTTGGCAAGCCCATCGGCGACGTGCTCGTGCGCCGACCGTACACACAGATTCAATCGCTGCTCGATGCGACGCAGCCCAAGGGTCGGCGCTACTACTGGAAGAGCGAGTACCTTTCGCGTATCGAGCCCGCCCTATGCCAGAAAGTCATCGAGCATGCCGGAAAGATCCAGTCGCCTTATTCCGCGGTGATCCTGTTCCAAATAGGAGGTGCCCTTAACCAGCTGAGCGAGGAGCATTCTCCCGTCGGTAATCGCGGCGCTCGCTACGTGCTTAACATAGCAGGTTCGTGGGAGCAGGTAAGTGAGGACACCGCGAACATCGAGTGGGCGCGCAATGCATGGAACGACATGAAATCCTTTTCCACCGGTGGCACATACATTAACTTCCTTACAGAGGACGAAAGTTCCGAACGCATCGAAGCGGCGCTCGGCAAGGGACTCGTGCGGCTCGCCGAAGTCAAGGCGAAATGGGATCCGCAGAACGTGTTTCGCACCAACCGCAACATCAAACCGGCCTGAGAGGCTGCAGGCAGTGGACTTATGAAGGGCGATTGAGATAGTGCTCGTACCCTGCGCGGTTGTATGGAATCTTCAAATGATCCGAGTTGCTATCATCGATGACAATCCAGAGTCGCGGAAGGATCTGGTGAGAATGCTTGGGAAGGAGTCTGACATCCGTGTGGTAGCTGAAGCAGAGGCGAACCTTGCCGGAATCAGAGAAGTTGAGCAACAAAAACCGGACGTTATTGTACTGGAAAGCAACAAGCCCTTTACCGATAATTTGGAGGCCACCCAAACGATTGTCTCTATATTCGATAATACACGAGTCATCGTCCTGGCTATAGACTCAAAAAGCACCATACTGCCCCTTTATTCAAAACATACTATGGCAGCCAGTTTTTGCCAGGTGGGAGCATGCTTTCACCTCTGCGAAAATTGCAGTACCGATGAAATCCTGGCTGCAATCAAGCCGACATCTTACTGAGATGAATCCCGCACGGCTGATCCATTTTGGAAAACGCAGTTCGATTCAAAGGCAGGCATTAAGTGCTAACGACCGCCGCCATCATTTACTATTGCGGTGGTGCGCTGCTTTCGCCATGATGGTATCATGCAACGTCTCCACAAAATGCACATACTCAACATAGACCTCGATATATTCCCTTCCGGCATCGACACTTTCATCTTTGTGCTTTTTGGCACTCATTAACCGCTCATAGCGTTCCCGCACCGCTTCCTCGGCAGCTTTGCCGATTTCTTTCGCGAGTCTATCAACCGAGCCCGCTTCGATCGTTTTGTCCGCGGCGGCTACGGAAGGCTCAAGTGACCCAGCCGGCTTGAGACCGGAGTAACCCGCGCCTTCTCCGGCACGGTGCAGACGCACCAAAGTTTCAAAAAAGTATAAATCGGCCAGTTCTTTAGCCTCTTTGCCTGAAGGCCGAACAGCCAAAACCTTATTGAAAACTGTCTTTATTTCCTCTTCGTTTTCGGCTTTTACCCATTTCAATACTATCGCAACGTTTCCTTTTTCCAGAGCCAACTTGGCATCCGCCACGACGGGGCCATCCAGGGTGTCACAATGCGCCCACAAATTGGCCGAAAACATTGCCCCCAAAACCATGACAGCGATTCCATTCATTACCCCCAAAACCAGCGTTGTCATGTTTTTCATTCGTCACCTCTTTTTTATGATTCGTTATGGTCGTTTTCAGCCGGCAGTTATGTCATTCGCTCTGTTGACGCGCATCCGGATACTAATGAAATGGAGCAGTCACCGGCCTGGAGATGCTCCATTTTCCGTTCTGGTAGTACAGCCGCTCCTCCGAAATGCAGTCCTCCCCTTAAAAATCGTCAGTTAATTCGTTCCGGGCAAGTTTGATCAGGTCTGAATAGTGTCATTTTTTGCCTCCCAGCGTTCAAAAACCTCAAAAAGCGGTCGTTTCAACCCATATTTGACCTTCAGTTTTAGCCAATCTGGGTAGTTTTAAACCCAGGATGATTTCGACGACCCCCAATATGAAGTATAAGGGCTGGGAGAAATTCAGCAGACCAATAATTCCTATTTCAATCAAGATATAAAGCACCAGAAACCCTCCCAAGAAAATTGCTATGTTCCCGAAATGTCTGTGACGATAAAAGGTAGCTATCCCACCCAAAACATTGCCAACTCCAATGACGATAAGGAGAACCAGGCCAGGGATGAGATAGTTCGTAAAAAGGGAATTCTCCAGAAGTTTTAAAGGAACCTCCATTCCGGCGCCGCTAGGGTCTGAAACCAATCCGAAGCCACCAAGGATTGCGGTAATACCGACGAACATCTGGAGTACGCTTAAAATTATGTTGAAGCTGCGAGTAGTTTTCATTGGTGCCCCCTATTTATTGTAAAAAGACTTGCCGATGTCTGCGCTAGCAAGCAAATTGGCTGCCTGGAAACAGGAAGAGGATGTCAATAACTACTAAAGCACTTGGTCTTGAATGTGTATGGGGTGAATCATGTATTTTTCAGCGTCCACAAAACACCCGCCCAGGCAAAAGAAAAGGCATTGAAGCCAGTTGAGTTGAGTGATTGTTGGGGTAAAACGGCAGCCAATTCATTAACTTGAAATCGAGTCTCTTCAAGGATTAGCATTCCTACGGATAATTTTCGACGGAACGTTGGCGAATTGGGAGTTTACATGGACATGATAGAGGCTGCTCGAAACACGGAGAAATGCCGTTTCTGATATTGCGGCTCAACCAGCTTCGGAAGGGATGCTGCGGGTTTCTACCACCGCGGCTTTTCGATCATCAATCGGCGCCATGTGACAATAAGGATGAAAACTACCACTTCCCGAGAGGTACGGAAAGTTCGTTAATCACCAATCGCACTTTTAATGCCGAAAAGTAAGGTCGACAAACCGATGAGGTTTGGACTTCTGCAACGAATCACGATGCGAGCAAAAGGGATTTAAGATTAGCAGATCAAAGGTGGAGGTTTAGAAAATTGCAAATTTGTTCCAAATTCCGGCGTTATTATCGTCCCTAAAGACTTAGGCTGGGGCTATCCCAGAAAAAGAAAACGGGCATGCACCCAGGAGGGAGGGGAAGGCGCATGCCCGTCGGTGACGGGGAGCCCGAAAGCTCCCCGGGCGGAAATCAAATGTCGAAGTACAGGAAGAATTCGTGCGGGTGCGGCCGCAGCCGCACAGCATCCACCTCGGCCGTGGTCTTGTATTCGATCCACATGTCGAACACGTCCTGGGTGAACACATCGCCCTTCATCAGGAACTCGTGGTCTTCATTAAGGCACTTCAGGGCCTCGTCGAGCGACCCCGGTGCCGAGGGCACTTTAGCCAGTTCCTCGGGCGGCAGGTCATAAATGTTTTTGTCCAGCGGATCACCCGGGTCGATCTTGTTCTGGATGCCGTCGATGACCGCCATCAGGATGGCAGAGAAAGCCAGGTAGCCGTTGCAGGAGGGGTCCGGGGTGCGGAACTCGATGCGCTTAGCCTTGGGAGAGGTGGAATACATTGGAATCCGGATGGCCGCGCTGCGGTTGCGGCTAGAGTAGGCCAGGTTCACCGGCGCCTCGTAGCCGGGCACCAGGCGCTTGTAAGAGTTCGTGGTCGGGTTGGTGATCGCGCAGAGCGCCTTGCAATGCTTCAGGATGCCACCGATGGCATAAAGGGCCATCTGGGAGACCCCGGCATACTTGTCGCCGGCGAACAGGGGTTTGCCGCCCTTCCAGATGCTCACATGGGTGTGCATGCCAGAGCCGTTGTCGCCGAAGAGGGGTTTCGGCATAAAGGTTACGGTGTGGTTGTTGCGGCAGGCGACGTTTTTGAGCACATATTTGAACCACATGAGCTGGTCGGCCATTTGCACGAGCGGTCTGAATTTCATGTCGATCTCGGCCTGGCCGGCGGTGGCGACTTCGTGGTGCTGGGCCTCGATCTCGATTCCCAGCTTTTCCAGGGTGAGCACCATCTCTGTGCGCAGGTCCTGAAACTTGTCCGTGGGGGGAACCGGGAAGTAGCCTTCCTTGGGACGAGGCTTGTAGCCCAGGTTCGGGCCCTCGTCGCGGCCGGTATTCCAGGTGCCCTCAATGGAGTCGATTTCATAGAAGGCCCCGTAGCTGGTGGACTCGTAGCGGATGTCGTCGAAGATGAAAAACTCCGCCTCGGGCCCCATGAAGGCCGTGTCGCCGATGCCGGTGCTCTTGAGGTAGGCCTCGGCCTTCTTGGCGATGTTGCGGGGATCGCGGGAGTAAGCGGCGCGGGTGACCGGGTCGGCGATGTCGCAGATCATCACCAATGTGGGGGTCTGGGTGAAGGGGTCCATCTTGGCCGTGGTCGGGTCGGGAATAACCAGCATGTCGCTCGCGTTGATGGGCTGCCAGCCGCGGATGCTGGAGCCGTCGAAGCCGAAACCGTCCTCGAAGTTGCCTTCCTCCAACTGACCGATGGGCACCGAAAAATGCTGCCAGATTCCGGGAAAGTCCATGAACCGCAGGTCCAGCATCTTGGCGCCGTTTTCCTTCGCAAAAGCCAACACATCTTTGGGTTTCATTGCAATTCCTCCTTCAGGTAGAGTGATAGGGTACATTATTGATAGATCGATTTCGTTATCCCGTTGGCCCGTGGACCCGTTCGCCCGGGATCATGAGCACGTGGTTGCCGGGCGCAACGGACCAACCGGCCAACGGGTGCACGGTTTCAAATCGCATCCGTTCCGGTCTCACCGGTTCGCACGCGTACGGCTTGCTCGACCGGGGTTACAAATATCTTGCCGTCGCCGATCTTGCCGGTGTAGGCGGCTTCCCTGATCTTGGCGACCACCTGGTCGGCCTGCGCCGACGCGACGACGATTTCGATTTTGATTTTGGGAATGAAATCGACCACGTATTCGGCTCCCCGATAGACCTCTTTGTGGCCCTTCTGGCGGCCGTACCCCTTGACCTCGGAGACGGTCATGCCCTGGATGCCGATGGCGTTCAACGCCTCCTTGACGTCATCCAGCTTGAACGGTTTGATGATGGCTTCTACTTTTTTCATCATGGGACATTCCTCCTGTTCTCATTCCGCCCGGTTTACTCGATTTCAAAGGCCCGCTCACCGTGCACGGCGCTGTCCAGGCCGATCCTTTCATTTTCCTCTTCCACCCGCAGGCCTCCGGTCAGAGCCTTGGTGACGTAGATCAAAACCAGGGTTCCGACGGCCGTAAACACCGCCGTGGCCAGGATGGACACCAGTTGAATCAGCAGCTGCTTCGGGTTGCCGAAGAAAAGCCCGGTGCCGGCGGGGTTCACGGCCGGATCGGCGAACAGCCCCGTGGCGAGCGCCCCGAGGGTTCCGCACATGCCGTGCACCCCGAAGGCGTCCAGCGAA
>Ga0316616_100000210_pt1 | contig 16288 bp, 11 predicted proteins | sample OWC_Aug_M1_C1_D1_FD_207660 | JGI IMG/M metagenome (GOLD analysis project Ga0316616, IMG submission 207660) | Wetland soil microbial communities from Old Woman Creek delta, Ohio, United States - OWC_Aug_M1_C1_D1_B | ecosystem: Environmental > Terrestrial > Soil > Wetlands | place: USA: Ohio... | reverse complement strand
CAGATCTCGGCAATCGACTTTTCTTCGACCACGGCGATTTCTCCCGATTCTTTCTTAAGAAATTCCTTTGTATTTTTGCACTCGGGGTAATTGGAGCAGGCCAGGAACTGCCCGTGCCGGCCTAATTTGATCACCATCGGCGCCCCGCATTTATCGCAGGTCAGCTCCGTGGGAACTCCCTTTCCTTTTATGTCCTGCATCTGGTCTTTGGCCCTGACCAGATCGGACTGGAACGGATCATAAAAATCCTGCAACGCCTGGGTCCAGGGCAGCTGCCCTTCTTCCACCTTGTCAAGCTCGTCTTCCATCTGGGCCGTAAACTGGATATCAAAAATGTCCCGGAAATTTTCAACCAGCAGCTCGTTGACCAGGCAACCGAGTTCCGTGGGAAAAAGCCGGCCCTTTTCCTTGGCGGCGTATTCCCGTTCCTGGATGTTGTCGAGGATGGCGGCGTAGGTCGACGGGCGGCCGATGCCCTTCTCTTCCAGGTCTTTGATCAAGGTCGCCTCGGTGTAACGGGGCGGAGGCTGGGTAAAGTGCTGCTCCGGCGTCAGATTCAGAAGTTTCAGAGATTCGCCGACGCTAAGCTCGGGCAGCTTGCCTTCCTGGTCCTGGGTTTCGCCGTTTTCCTCGACGGTTTCGATATAAAGGGTCATGAAGCCGGGGAAAAGAAGGATCGACCCGGTGGCGCGGAAAAGGTATTTGCCGGCTTCGATATCGACCGAAGTCTGGTCATAAACCGCCGGATTCATTTGGCAGGCCACGAACCGGTTCCAGATGAGCTCGTAAAGGGCCAGGTGGTCCGGGGTCAAAAACGGTTTTACCGTTTCGGGGTCATATTTCAGGGAAGTGGGCCGGATCGCCTCGTGGGCTTCCTGGGCGGTTTTGCGGCTTTTATAATAAATGGGGTTTTCCGGGAGATAAGCCGCCCCATATTTCCCCCCGATGAATTGGCGGACCTCCTGGAGCGCCTCGGGGGAGAGGCGAACCGAATCCGTGCGCATGTAGGTAATGAGGCCGACAGGCCCTTCCTGGCCGAGTTCAACCCCCTCATAGAGCCGCTGGGCCAGAGCCATGGTCTTTTTCGCCGGGAAGCGCAGCTTGCGCGAGGCCTCCTGCTGGAGCTGGCTGGTGATATAAGGCGGGGGAGGGAATTTCCGGCGCTCTTTCCTTTCGATCTCCTTGATGGAAAAAGGAAGGCCGGAAAGGTCCCGGAGAACCGCCTCGGTTTCTTCGTGAGTTTTAAGGTCGGGTTTCTTGGATTCGATTTTAAAAAGGGAGGCTTTAAAGGGCGGGGGGTTCGCCCCTTCCAGGGAGGCGTCGATAGTCCAGTATTCCTGGGACACAAAGGCCTGGATTTCCTTTTCTCGTTCGCAAAGCAGGCGGACGGCGACGGTCTGAACCCGGCCGGCGCTCAGGCCGCGGCGGACCTTCTCCCAGAGGAGGGGGCTGATCAGATAGCCGACCAGACGGTCCAGGATCCTGCGGGCCTGCTGGGCTTCGAATTTGTTGCGATTGAGCCGTTCGGGGCGGGCCATGGCCTCCCGGATGCTGCGGGCGGTGATCTCATTGAAGAGCACCCGGTGGATGTTCGCGGAGGGCCGGCTCAGCTCCTCGGCAATGTGCCAGGCAATGGCTTCCCCCTCCCGGTCCGGGTCGGTGGCCAGGTAGATTGCGTCAGCTTTTTCGGCGGCCTTCTTGATTTCCTTCAGAACCTTGACTTTGCCCTTGATAACATTGTATTCCGGGGTAAAACCGCTTTCGATATCCACGCCCAAACGGCTTTCCGGAAGGTCCTTGATGTGGCCCACGGAGGCTTTGACTAAATATTGGTCTTTCAGGTAATTGGCAATCGTCCGGGCCTTGGCCGGCGATTCCACAACGACTAACGGTTTGGCCATGAAACAACCTCTTTTTTACCGCAGCGAGCGCAGAGCACGCCGTTCTCCGCGCTCGCTGCGGTGAATTTATGTTTTCAAAAACCGCATGCCGGGGAGCTGCTTCGCGTGACCGGCAAGCTCCAACGACAGCAAAATCGACGAAACCCTGGCGACGGGCCATCCGCTTTTGGCGGCGATGGCGTCGATGTGCAGGGGTTGCCTTTCCAGAATGGAAAAAACCCTGTCTTCATCCGCGGAAAGCCTGGGCTTGGGCGGCTCGGGCGCAGGGGCCTGCTTAAGATGGGGCAGGATCTCCTCGACGATGTCCTCGGCCGCCATGACAAGCTTCGCCCCCTGCTTGATCAGGCGGTTGGTCCCTTCGCTCCGGGCCGAATCCACGTTTCCCGGAAGGGCGTATACTTCTCTTCCCTGTTCCAGAGCGAAGCGCGCCGTAATCAGGGAACCGCTGCGCAGGGTCGCCTCAACCACCACAACCCCCAGGGAAATTCCGCTGATGATCCGGTTTCGGATCGGGAAGTGGTCGCTGTCCGGCGGGGTGCTCAGGGGGAATTCCGAGATGACGGCCCCCTGCCCGGCCACCTGCCGAAAGAGGTCTCCGTTTTCGGGAGGATAAACCAGGTCGATTCCGCATCCGAGGACTCCGATGGTCCTGCCCCCCGCGGCAAGGGCCCCCTGATGGGCGGCGGAATCGACGCCCCTGGCAAGGCCGCTCACCACGGCAATCCCGAGTTTTCCCAAGCCGAAGGAGATCTTTTCGGCGGCAATTTTTCCGTAGGTGGTAGGGTAACGGGATCCGACTACGGCAACCGCCCGCCGGTCCTGGGGAGCAATCTTCCCCTGGAGGTACAGGACCGGAGGGGGGTCGTAGATCGCTTTCAGGTTGGGAGGATATTCGTCATCTTCCCAGGTGAGAATCCGCCCTCCGATCTTTTCCAAAGAACTCAATTCCTTTTCCGCGACGGATTTCCAATCGTGGCGGCGGAAGGAAGAAATCACCTTGGGGCCGATCCCCTCAATTCCGGCCAAATCCTTCGCCGATGCCCGGAGAGCCGCAGCCGGGTTGCCGAAAGCTTCGACCAGGCGCTTGAAGAGGACACTGCCGATCCCGGGGGCCATGGAAAGGGCCACCCAATGGTAAAGATCCCCCACCTGCTCTCCATTGAATAAAAAAGGGATCGCGGTTATGGCTGACCCACAATCCCTGAGCTTCCAATCGGCCTGCGTCTGCCGGCAGTCCCGGGGTTATTTCCGGCCCGAAGCCACCCTGTCCCCGATATGAATTTCCTGAAGGGATTGGGTCACCAGGGCGGTTGAGGTCTCCTCCTGGACAGACACGACCACGAGTTCTCCCACCTTAAATTCGGGCAACTTCACCTTGGCCTTCATGGTTTCCTCGGTGAAGAACCCGGTTTGATAAACATAGAAGAGATCTCCCGGAATCAGCCCGTCCCTTCTCCCGCGGTCGATAAATACGACTTCCTTATCCGTGATGTTCTGGCTGTCCTCCAAGGAAAATAGAATAGATCCCTCGATGTCTTTCGGGGAGCGGATCGGAATGCTTGCCGGAGGGTTAGGGAAAGGGGAGAGAACCAGGTCTCCCGCGAAAAATGTACTGAGCGATTTTTCGATTCGGGCAGTGGCAATTTCTTCCTTGGCGCTCACAATCATAATCTCCCCGGCGACGACCACCAGATCCCCCATTTTTTTCTTGGCTCCGGGGAGAAAGACCTCCTGGGCCAAATGTCCGACAACGAACCGATCTCCCGGTTTAACGTTTGCCCCGGGGATAAGTCTCACAAAAATAATCTCCCCGGCGCTAAGCTCAAAAGCCTGGTTTTTCGTGCCCACAATCTTTCCCCACGAGGCCACGGGCTGGGTGGCTATGAAGCTGGCATAGACCCGGTCTCTCAGTTTCTGGGAAGAAAGGTCGAGAACCTGTACGTTTTGGGCGGCCGCGGTTGAAACGAGGATTCCTACCACGAATAAGAAGGCCAACCCTATGATCGGGAATGATTTCTTTCGGCCCATTACGCACCCCCTATAAACGTTGATAGTCATAATTTCGGATAAAATATTGTAATCTTTAACAAAAATATGATTTCTCCGCTCTGCTTGAATGAAGAAGGAGCGATCTCTCAAAAACCCCCTTCTCAGGAGCAAATAAAATAATAAAGAAAGGCAAAATTCATGCCCGATCTGCCTCTAAAAATACATTTCGATTCATATTTTTGTCAAGGGAAAACTGTCTGCTCTCTTTCAGGGGGATGGAAATTGCCTTTGATTTTCCGCAGGGGGATGATAAAATAACGGCGGTTTGTAAGCTACAGGAAATAGGGGGAAATTTTAGAAAACTGCAGGCTCTCGCCGGATCGGAAAAGGGAGAATTAGAAAGGAGCGCGCGGATGAATTTTGAGCTGACGGAAGAGCAAAAAATGATTCAGCAGATGGCCAGGGATTTTGCCGGCAACGAGGTAAAACCCAAGGCCCCGGAGCTGGACAAAACTGAACGGCACCCAGCCGAAATCGTCCAGAAGCTGGCGGAATTAAACATGTTGGGGATCGCCATCCCGGACACCTACGGGGGGGGAGGGGCAGATATCGTCAGTTATGCCCTGGCTCTCGAAGAAATTTCCTGGGGGTGCGCTAGCGTGGGGGTCATCATGTCGGTGAACAACTCCCTGGTTTGCGATCCCCTCAACACTTTTGGAACGGAGGAACAGAAGCAAAAATTCCTGACCCCCCTGGCCTCCGGGAAAAAGCTCGGCTGTTTCGGCCTTACGGAGCCCGAAGCCGGGTCGGATGCTGCGGGCCAGAAGACGGTCGCCGTTCTTAAAGGCGATCACTACGTGATCAACGGCAAGAAGAATTTCATCACCAACGGCAACGTGGCGGACACCTGCGTCCTCATGGCCATGACCGACCGCTCGAAAGGATACAAGGGGATCAGTTCCTTTATCGTGGACTGCAAGACGCCCGGATTCTCCGTGGGGGTGGTGGAGAAGAAACTGGGCATCAAGGCATCCGGGACGGCGGAGCTGATTTTAGAGGACTGCCGGATTCCAAAGGAAAATCTCCTGGGGCAGGAAGGGCAGGGGTTCTACGTGGCCATGAACACCCTGGACGGGGGAAGGATCGGGATCGCTTCCCAGGCTCTGGGTATCGCCAGGGCGGCCCTGGAAGCGGCCGTCGAGTACGCCAAAACCCGGGTGCAGTTCGGTTCGCCGATCGCCAGGTTGCAGGCGATTCAGTGGATGATCGCCGACATGGCAACGGAGCTGGATGCGGCCAGGCTTTTGACCCACCGCGCGGCCTTCCTGAAAGACCACAAAATGAGGTACGAAAAGGAAGCGGCGATGGCCAAGCTCTTCGCCTCTGAGGCGGCCAGCCGGATCGCCACCAAGGCCATCCAGATCCACGGCGGCTACGGCTACATCCAGGAATACAACGTGGAACGGCATTTCCGAGACGCCCGGATCACGGAAATCTACGAGGGAACCTCGGAGATCATGAGACTGGTCATTGCCAATAACATTCTGAAGGGAAGATTATAAAAAGAAATAATGGAAAAATGGAATATTGGGAAGAGCAAGGGACAATTTATAGCCCCTTTTCGATCATTCCCAGATTCTAAGGAAAGGGAAAAGAAATGATACGAACCAAAGAGGATTACCTCAAAAGTCTGAAGGAGTTGAAAACGGTTGTCTATTACCGGGGCAAGAAGGTGGAGGATGTGACTGTCCACCCCGCCTTCTTGCCCCATATCAACGCCGCGGCGAAAACCTACGAATTAGCCCTGGACCCCCAGTATGAAGACCTCATGACGGCCACCTCTCACCTGACCGGCAAGAAGATTAACCGGTTCACCCACATCCACCAGAGCCGGGAGGACCTCATCAAAAAAGTCCAGATGCTGCGGTTGATCTCCCACGAGACCGGCTCCTGTTTCCAGCGGTGCGTGGGCTTCGACGCGATGAACTCCATGTACAGCACGAGCTACGAGATTGATGAAAAACACGGCACCTCTTACCACCAGCGGTTGAAGAAATTCCTCGAATTTATCCAGGACAACAACTTCATGGTCGTCGGTTCCATGACCGACCCGAAGGGGGACCGGTCGAAAGGGCCGAGCCAGCAGGCCGACCCCGACGTTTTCACCCACGTGGTGGAGAAGAACGACAAGGGGATCGTGATCCGGGGCGCCAAGGCCCACCAGACCGGCGCCATCAATTCTCACTACATGCTGATCATGCCTACTCAGGCCCTGCGGCCCGAGGATAAGGATTTTGCGGTGGCCTGCGCCGTTCCCGTGAACGCCCCCGGGGTGACGATGATCTTCGGCCGGCAGACCAACGAGGAGCGGAAATTCGACGCCACCGGCGTGGACGCCGGCAATCCGGATTACGGCCTGGTCGGAGGCGAGGCTTTGGTCGTCCTGGATAATGTTTTCGTCCCCTGGGAGCGGATCTTCATGTGCGGAGAGACGGAGTTCGCCGGCACCCTGGTGGAGCGGTTCGCCACCCTCCACCGCCAGAATTACGGGGGGTGCAAGGGGGGCCTCGCCGACATCATCGTGGGTGCGAGCGCCCTGGCGGCGGATTACCAGGGGACTTCCCAGGCCTCGCATGTGAAGGACAAACTGGCCGAGATGACCCACCTGGCGGAGACGATCTACACGGGGAGTATCGCCTGCTCGGCCATGGGCCACAAGACCAAGGCCGGGAACTGGGAGCCGGATGTTCTCCTGGCAAACACCACCAAGTACAACGTTACCAAGAATGTCTACGAGGTCGCCCGGCTGGCCCACGACGTGGCTGGGGGAATCATCGCGACGATGCCCTTCGACGACGACCTGAAAAGTCCCGAGGTGGGCAAATATGTGAAAAAATACCTCAAGGGGGTGGCCGATGTCTCCACCGAGGACCGGATCCGCATCCTCCGTTTGATCGAAAACATGACCGGAGGAACGGCCCTGGCGGAGTCGATGCACGGTGCAGGCTCCCCGCAGGCCCAGAAAGTCATGTATATGCGCTCGGGAAACATCGAGCAGAAGAAAAGGATGGCCAAAAAACTGGCTAAGATTCAGGAAAAGAACTAACCCGGATTCACCGCCGAGAACACAGGGACCGCACAGAGCGAATGAATAGCGTTGTGCTCTGCGCTCTCCGCGGTGATGATTAAAATAAATGGAGGAAAACATGCGAGAAGTGGTGATTGCAAGTGCGGCGCGAACGGCCGTAGGCACTTTTGGCGGGGGACTGAAAGAGGTCCCCGCGGTGGAGTTGGGGAAGATCGCCGTGATGGAAGCCCTGAAACGAGGCGGCGTCAATCCCGAACTGGTTGAAGAAGTCATTCTGGGCTGCGTTTTGACGGCAGGGCAGGGGCAGAACCCGACCCGCCAGGTCCTGATCCGGGCGGGGATCCCCAAGGAAGTTCCGGGAACGACGATCAACAAGGTCTGCGCCTCGGGCCTGAAATCGGTGATGATAGCGGCCCAGGCTATCAAAGCGGGGGACGCAGACATTGTTGTCGCCGGGGGAATCGAATCCATGAGCCAGGCTCCCTACCTGCTCACCGGCGCCCGCTGGGGCTACCGGATGAACGATGGGCCGGTAGTGGACGGGATGATCCACGACGGCCTGCTGGATATTTTCAACCGCTACCACATGGGCATCACGGCCGAAAACGTAGCGGAAAAGTTCGGTGTTAGCCGGAAGGACCAGGACGAACTCGCCTTCCGCAGCCAGCAGAACGCCGGGCGGGCCATCAAGGAAGGGCGGTTCAAGGCCGAAATCGTTCCCGTGAGCATTCCGCAGAAAAAAGGCAATCCTCTAATTTTTGACACGGACGAACATCCCCGCCCCAATACGACGATGGAAACCCTCGCCGGTTTGCGTCCGGCATTTAAGAAGGACGGGACGGTCACGGCCGGGAACGCCTCCGGGATTAACGACGGCGCGGCCGCGGTGGTGGTTATGTCCGCAGAAAAGGCCAAGGCCCTGGGAATCCAGCCGCTGGCCAGGATCAAATCCTACGCCACGGCCGGCGTAGCCCCGGAAATCATGGGCACCGGCCCGGTGCCTTCCAGCCAGGTGGCCCTGAAAAAGGCCGGGCTGACCGTGAAGGACCTCGACCTCGTCGAGGCGAACGAAGCCTTTGCCGCGCAGGCCGCCTACGTCAACCGAGCCATGGGCTGGGATCTTGAAAAGGTCAATGTTAACGGCGGGGCCATCGCCCTCGGCCATCCGATCGGCGCCAGCGGGGCCCGCATCTTTGTGACCCTGCTGCATGAGATGAAAAAACGCCAGGCCCGCTACGGTTTGGCAACCCTCTGCGTCGGCGGCGGCATGGGCGGGGCCATGATTGTCGAGAGGATGTAAGGCGCCGGCGGATCGGCCCCCCCGGACCCATGCGCAACATCAAACTTCTCATTGAGTACGATGGGAGCCATTACCACGGGTGGCAGATCCAGCCGAATGGGATCACCGTTCAGGAGGTTTTACAGAAGAAGCTCGCGATCATGACCCGGGAGCGGGTGCGCCTGATCGGTTCCGGGCGGACCGATGCGGGCGTGCACGCCCTGGGCCAGGTGGCCAATTTTCAAACCTCCGCCTCCATTCCCCTGAAGGGTTTTCACCGCGGGTTAAACAGCCTCCTGCCGTCCGACATCATCATCAAGTCGGTGGAAGAAGCGGCGCCGGATTTCAATGCCCAGCTGCTGGCCAGGAGGAAAACATACCTTTACGTGATCCTGAACCGGGAAGTTCCCTCGGCGATGCACCGCAATTATTCCTGGCATTATCCCCTTCCCCTGGATCCGGACGCCATGCAGGAGGCCGCGCAGCGATTGGTAGGGGAGAAGAATTTTGCTTCTTTCCAAGCCGCCGATGCGGACACGAGCAATCCGGTCCGGGAGGTTTTCCGGGCGGACTGGTTTGTCGGAAAAGCCCCCTTTCTCTGTTTCGCCATCGAGGCCGGGGGGTTTTTAAAACAGATGGTGCGCAACATCGTCGGAACCCTGGTCGACGTGGGGCGGGGAAAGATTTCCATTGGGGAATTCGAGAGGATCCTGAAGGCGGAGGACCGCCGCCAGGCTAGGATGACCGCCCCGCCGCAAGGGCTTTTTCTCGTGAAGGTCGAGTACTGAGGTGAGATTGCTCGATTACCCAATCGCTCTCGCAGTCGGTTTGCAAGACTTTTTTCGGATTAAAAAATTCTCTAATGTAGGGGCGTGAGGCATCGTGCCCCTACGGTCATTTTTGCATTTTGGAGGAGGTTTTAATGAGCCAGAGTGAAACGAAGAAATACGACAAGGAATACGTAGTCCATTCGTGGAGCGTCCAGAGCGCCCTGGACCCGCTCGTGATCACCCGGACAAAAGGAGTGCACATGTGGGACGAGAACGGGAAGCGCTATATCGACATGACTTCCCAGCTCATGAACCAGAATATCGGCCACCAACACCCCAGGGTGGTGCAAGCCATCAAGGACCAGGCCGACAAACTGTGTTTTGTAGCTCCCGGGGTTGCCTATGAGTCCCGTTCTCTGCTGGGGAAGGCTCTGGCCGAAGTCACCCCGGGCGACCTCAAGCGGTTCTTTTTCACCCTCGGAGGAGCCGACGCCAATGAGAACGCAGTGAAGATCGCCCGTATGTTTACCAAAAAGTGGAAAATCATCACCCGCTACCGCTCTTATCACGGGGCTACTTACGGCGCGATTGCTCTTACCGGCGACCCCCGCCGCCCCCCGGTGGAACCCGCCATGCCCGGCGTAGTCCGGGTCTTCGACCCGTACTGCTACCGCTGTTCCTTCGGACTGACCTACCCGGGCTGCAATCTGCGCTGCGCCGATTCCGTGGAGGAAGTGATCCAGTACGAAATCCCGGAGACGGTGGCCGCGGTCTTAGTGGAATCCGTGGTGGGCAGCAACGGCCTTATCGTCCCTCCCGACGGATACATGCAACGCCTGCGGGAAATCTGCACCCGCAATAATATTCTGCTGATCGCCGATGAAGTGATGTCGGGTTTCGGCCGGACCGGGAAGTGGTTTGCCGTCGACAACTGGGGCGTGGTCCCCGATATGATCACCATAGCCAAAGGGCTCACCTCGGGTTACGTTCCCCTGGGGGCCGTGGCCATTTCCCGAAAGATCATGGATGTTCTTGACAAACAGATGCTCTGGGCCGGCTTGACCTACAACGCCCACCCTCTGGCCTGCGGCGCCGCTATCGCCACATTGAAAGTTTATGAAGAAGATAAAATGTTTGCCAACGCGGTAGCCATGGGGGAGGTGATCCGGCGGGAAACCGAGGCCATGAAAAACCGGCATAAGAGCCTCGGCGACGCGCGCGGCCTCGGGCTTTTCTGGGCGCTGGAATTGGTGAAGGACAAGAAGGGCCGGGAGCCCTTAGTGAAATGGAACGCCATGGGCGCCGACGCGGCCGGGGCCCGAGAAATCAACAAACGCCTCCTCGAAGGAGGAGTGTATACGACGGTGCGTTGGAACTACCTGTTCATCGTCCCTCCGCTCTGCATTAACGAGCAGGAGCTACGGGAAGGGCTGCAGGTGATCGACCGGGCGTTGGATTACGCGGATACTTTGGCGGTGTAGGGGCGACCGGCCGGTCGCCCCTACATAATAACCTGCCGGAAAGAAGGCAAATGAAAAAAATCGAAAACCGCTTGAATCCTTCGTGGCCCCCGCAAGAGGCGGCCGCAGATTTGATCCTCACTGGCGGAAACGTGATCACCGTCGACCTGCGGAAGCCCGAGGCGGAGGCCGTGGCCATCAAGAACGGCCGGTTCCTGATGGCCGGCGGGGATGCGGAGGTGCGGGCCCTTGCCGGGCGGAACACGGAAGTCATCGCCCTGAAGGGGCGGACGGTCGCGCCGGGGTTTATCGATTCCCACCAGCACCTCTTCGAATACGGGACCAATCTGCTCCAGCTCGACTGCAGCCCCAAAAAGGCCCGCTCGATTGCGGATATCCAGAAAATCGTCCTTAAGGAAACCCGGCGGAAAGCGCCGGGGGCGTGGATCCGGGGCGTGAGCTACGACGACACGAAGACGACCGATCCCCGTTCGTTGAACAGGTGGGATTTGGACGAAGTCGCCCCCGAGCACCCGGTGTTCATCCAACAGGTGAGCGGGCACTGGGCGGTGGTGAATTCCCGCGCCTTGGAGGTGGGAGGCGTCAAGGACGATTCTCCCAACCCCAAGGGAGGGTCTTACGGCCGGGATCCTCGAACCGGCCGGCTGAACGGGATCCTTTACGAGCAGGCGGAATTCGCTTTTGTCTATGAGGGCACCACGGGCCGGCCGCCGATCATGCCGCCCTTTTCATTGAAAGAAAGAATCAAGGGGGTCCGCCTGGCCAGCAACCGTTACCTCAGGGCCGGCTTGACCAGCGTCAACGACGCCCTGGTTTCCGCGCAGACCATCGAAACCTATCAGGAAGCCCTCAGGAGCGGGGACCTGAAGGTCCGCGTGTACATGCTGGTTTCCATCGAGTACCTTCCCCAGTTTCAAGCCCTGAAGCTGAAGACCGGTTTTGGAAACGAATGGCTGCGCCTCGGCGGGATCAAGATCCTCGCCGACGGAGGCATCGCCGGGAGGACGGCCTATCTCACCGAACCGTACGTGGGAACGGAAGATTGCGGGATCCTGGCGGTCGAGTCCGAGGAAGCGCTCCATGAATTGATCCGCCGGGGCCACGAGGCCGGGTTCCAGGTTTGTGTCCACGCCAACGGCGACCGGACCATCGCAATGGCGCTTAACGGGTTTGAAAAAGCGCTCGCCGCCCTGCCGCGGAAAAACCACCGCCACCGCCTGGAGCACTGCACGGTCGTCAACCCGCAGATCCTGAGGCGGATTCGGAAGAACGGCCTCCTGGTCACGCCTTTCGGCTCTTATATTTATTTTCACGGGGAAAAAATGAACCCCCATTACGGGCCCGAACGCGTTGCCCGCATGTTCGCCCACAGATCCTTCCTGGACTGCGGCATCCATGTCTCCGGGGCCTCGGACAGCCCCTGCGGCCCCTATGAGCCTCTCCTGGCCATCCAGAGCTGCGTGACCCGGAAAAGCTTTGCCGGGGAAATTCTGGGAGCAAACCAGGCCATCACCGTTGATGAAGCCATATTTCTTTACACCATGGCGTCCGCCTACGCCTCGTTTGAAGAAAATATCAAGGGCTCGATTACCCCGGGGAAATTGGGCGACCTGGTCGTCCTGAGCGATGACCCCAGACGGGTGACCCCCGAGGAGATCAAAAACATCCCTGTCGAGATGACGGTGGTGGGAGGGGAAATACGGTTTAAGAGATAGGGCGTGGGGGATTGGGGGTAGGGTGTAGGGAAACGCGATGACAAAACACCGGACGTTTCACGAAATCGGAAAATTTCAGTGAAGAAAAATCTTTATCCTGTAAGGAGGGTTTGATGAACAGAAGAACTTCAATTTGGTTTGGGACGATGCTGATTACGTTAGCCTTGAGCCTTTGCGGGCTCTGGACGGGAGAGGCCCTGGCGCAGAACCCCGTTTACGGCGAGACTTTGACCGTCACCCTTTCGGCCGAGCCGCCCGGGCTTGATCCGACAACCAGCCCGGCCGCCACGATCAAAAGGGTGGTGCATTACAACCTCTTTGAAGGCCTCCTCAAGGTGGACCGCACCGGGAAAGTTGTGCCGATGCTGGCGAAGAGCTACACCGCCTCCAAGGACGGCAAGGAATACACCTTCGCGCTCCACCCGGGGATCAAGTTCCATGACGGCAAGCCCTGCACGGCCGAAGACGTGAAATTTTCTTTAGAGCGGATCTTGGACCCGAAAACAGCGGCGCCGTACCGGATGTATTACGAAGGGATCGAAACGGTGCAGGTCGTGGATCCCCTGAATGTGAAAATCACGCTGAAAAAATATGACTCCATGTTTCTCTTCAACATCGCCCGCGGGGATGCGGTGATCGTTCCCCGGCAGGCCGTGGACAAGCTGAAGAGCCAGCCCATCGGGACGGGGCCTTTCAAATTGGCGGAATGGAAGCGGGGGGACAGCATCGTCCTGGTTAAGAACACCGATTATTACCTCAAGGGCATTCCTTACTTAGACAAGGTGATTTTTAAATTCATCCCCGATCCCAGCTCGCAGCTTGCCGCCCTCAAGGCTGGAGATGTGGATGTGATCGCCTATGACATGGCCCCGGAAAATGTGGCCGCCCTGGAAAAAGACGCCCGCTTCAAGGTCCTCAAGGGCCACACCACCACGGACGTCATCATGGCCATGAACCATTCGAAAAAGCCCTTCAACGACCCCAAAGTCCGTCAAGCCATCACCTTGGCCATCGACCGGAAGGCCGTCATCCAGGGGGCCATGTCCGGTTTCGGGACTCCGATCGGCAGCCATATGGACCCGACGAATCCCTACTATGTCGACTTGAGCGGGCTCTACCCTTACAACCCGGAAAAGGCCAAACCGCTCCTGGCGGAAGCCGGCTACCCCAAGGGATTCGAAGCAATCCTGAAGCTTCCCGAACCTTACGCCTACGCGCGGAGATCGGGGGAGGTTATTGCCGACCAGCTTTCGAAAGTTGGAATCAAGCTGACCCTCGAAGTGATCCAGATGGGGCAGTGGGTGGACCGGGTTTTCAAGAACGCCGACTACGACCTGACGGTCATGGGACATGCCGAGCCCTTCGATATTGAAATTTACGGAAAGCCCAACTATTACTTCCGGTACAGCAACCCGAAATTCCAGGAGATGCTGAAGAAAGCGGAAGAAGAGATCAACGAGCAGACCCGCAAGAAGATTTATGCCGATATCCAGAAACTGATTGCGGACGATTTCGTCAACGTGTACCTCTTCGTCAACCCGGCGCTCCCGGCCATGAAGAAGGAAGTCCAGAACTGGTGGAAGGACTACCCGACCATCGCCGTGGATGCTACGGAAGTCTGGCTGCAGAAATAAGAGGAGGGTCAGTGTTTCGTGCCAGGGTCAGGAGGAAATAAAGTTTTTTTCTGACACAAAACCCTGACCCATTTTTATCCTATTCCTGTGCTCGCTTTTCTCTGCAAACGCATTTTCATCCTCATCGCCACCCTTTTCCTGGTCTCGGGGGTGATCTTCCTTGTCCTGCGGGTGATCCCGGGCGACCCGGCGCAGATCATCTTGGGAATCCAGGCGACCCCCGAGACGCTGCAGACGCTGCGCCACAAGTTAGGGCTGGATCTTCCGTTGATCGTCCAGTACGGGAACTGGCTCGGTGGGATCCTCCGGGGGGATTTCGGCCAGTCCATTCAATACGACGTTCCCATCGCCTCCCTGATCCTTTCCCGCATGCAGGTGACCCTTCCCCTGGCCGTCTTATCAATTTTTTTCGCAGTGATATTTTCAATCCCCCTCGGAGTCTATGCCGCCACGCGGCGCAACCAGGTCGGAGATTATGGGGTCATGCTCTTTTCGCAAGTTGGCCTGGCGATTCCCCAGTTCTGGGCCGGAATCCTGCTCATTCTGTTTTTTGCCGTGCACCTGCAGTGGTTCGCCGCCGGAGGGTTTAAATCCTGGGGCGAGTCTCCTCTTCTGGCTTTGAAGTCTTTGCTCCTTCCCGCTCTTTCCTTGGGCTTGATCCGCGCCGCAGTCCTGGCGCGTCTGACCCGCTCATGCATGCTGGAAACTCTGGGGGAGGACTACATCCGTACGGCCCGGGCTAAGGGGCTCGCCGAGCGGGTCGTCGTTTACAAACACGGGTTCCGCAACGCTCTGATCCCGGTGATCACCATTCTGGGACTGCAGATGGGGGAATTATTGGCCGGGGCGATCATTATCGAAAACGTTTTTCATTTACCGGGTTTGGGCCGGCTTGTTTTCCTGGCCATCGGGCAGCGAGACCTGCCGGTGGTTCAGGGTGTGGGACTGCTGATCGCCTTCATCATCGTGGTGGTGAATTTCCTGGTGGACATCTCTTACGGGGCCGTGGACCCGCGGATCCGGGCCGGGGAAGAGGGGGCCTGAAAAGGTGCGAAGGGTCCTGCAAAATCGAAATCTCATGATCGGCGGACTCATGGCCCTCCTGATCTTTGCCACGGCGGCGGTCAGCTATTTCTACACCCCTTACGACCCCAACCGCATGAACCTGAAGGAACGTTTCCTTTCCCCCTCTGCCGCCCATTGGCTTGGAACCGACCAGTACGGACGGGACATCCTCAGCCGGGTCATGAAAGGGGCGATCAATTCCCTGATCGTCGGCTGGGTAGCGGTGGGGATCGGCCTGTCCTTCGGAGTTTTCTTGGGATCGCTGGCCGCGTACTGGCGAGGCTGGCGGGACGAGGGGATCATGCGCCTCGCCGATGTTTTCTATGGGTTTCCCGCAGTGCTGAGCGCCATCCTCATCACGTCGATCCTCGGGCCGGGGATGGTCAACAGCATGCTGGCGATCGGGATCTTCTACATCCCCATCTTCGCCCGGCTGACCCGGGGGACCTCCCTGTCCATCTGGAAGAGGGACTACGTCACCTCGGCCCGGGCCGTCGGCCAGACCAACCGATCCATCATCTGGTCCACGATTCTTCCCAACATCCTTTCACCCCTGATCGTGCAGGCCACGGTCCAGTTTGCGATTGCGATTCTGGCCGAGGCGGCCCTGAGCTACCTCGGTCTGGGAACCCAGCCGCCGCACGCAAGCTGGGGCCGAATGCTCAACGAAGCCCAGACTTTCATGGAGATCTCGCCCTGGCTGGCAATCTTCCCCGGCCTGGCCATCGCCGTCGCCGTCCTCGGCTTTAATCTCTTAGGCGACGGCCTTCGGGACTTCTTAGACCCGAGGTTCGTGAGACAAAAGACGTAGTCCGAATTGGCAAATCGATTCGGAGACGGATGGAAGTTCCGCAAATTTGGGGTCAAATCTTTATTCTTGACAGAAGGATAGATTCGAGGTAGAAGAAGCTATTATGGCGAGGTCGTTGCGGATCCAGTTTGAAAATGCGTATTATCATTTGACCTGCCGGGGGAATGCCCGGCAAGGGATTTTTGCCGGCGACCGGGACCGGGCGGCGTTCCTTTCTATCCTGAAGCAGTCGCAGGAGATTTACCAGGTCGAGGTCCTGGCTTATGTCCTCATGGAGAACCACTTTCATCTCCTCGTCAAAACCCCCCTGGGCAACCTGCAGGAATTCATGCGGCACTTCAACATTTCTTATACCTCGTATTTCAATCGGCGGAATAAAAAGATGGGGCATCTTTATCAAGGACGATACAAATCCTTCTTGATCGACGCCGATAATTATCTCCAGGAAGTTTCCCGTTATATCCATTTGAACCCGATCCGGGTCCGGGCCAAATCGGATCTAACCTTGCCGGAAAAGGAAAAATATCTGCGGGGATATCGGTGGAGCAGTTTGGG
>Ga0316616_100000209_pt1 | contig 16306 bp, 12 predicted proteins | sample OWC_Aug_M1_C1_D1_FD_207660 | JGI IMG/M metagenome (GOLD analysis project Ga0316616, IMG submission 207660) | Wetland soil microbial communities from Old Woman Creek delta, Ohio, United States - OWC_Aug_M1_C1_D1_B | ecosystem: Environmental > Terrestrial > Soil > Wetlands | place: USA: Ohio... | reverse complement strand
CTCGGTGACGACCGGGGCCCGGTCGAAGTTGAACGTCGGAGGCGGCGACGGCGTCTGCCACTCCAGCCCGGTGGCCCCCCACGGATTGTCACCGGCCGGTTGTCCCTTGAACAGGGACCAGACGAGGTAAAGAACCGGAATCAGGTAGCCGAGGCCAAGGATGGTGCCGCCCGCGGTCGAGAGGACGTTCAGCATCTGGAACTCCGGCGGATAGACATGGTAGCGACGCGGCATGCCCAGGAACCCGAGGACGAATTGCGGCAGGAAGGTCAGGTTGAAGCCGACGAACAGGATCACCGCGGCGGTCCGTCCCCAGGCATCCGAGTACAACCGCCCGGTCATCTTCGGCCACCAGAAGTGCAGGCCGCCCATGAACCCCATGATGGCGCCGCCGACCATGATGTAGTGGAAATGGGCCACCACGAAATAGGTGTCGTGGACGTGTACGTCAACGGCCAGGGTGGCCAGGAAGAGGCCGGTCAGTCCGCCGACGGTGAACAGTCCGACGAATCCAAACGCGTAGAGCATCGGTGTCCGCAGGGCGATGGAGCCCTTGTACATGGTGGCGGTCCAGTTGAACACCTTGACAGCCGACGGCACGGCGACCAGGAAGCTCAGCAGCGAGAAGATGATCCCCGCATACATCGACTGGCTGCTGACGAACATGTGGTGGCCCCAGACCAGGAACCCCAGGATGGCGATGGCCATGCTGGACCCGGCCACGAAGTTGTAGCCGAAGACTCGCTTGCGGGAGAAGCAGGCCACCAGTTCGCTCATGACCCCCATGGAGGGGAGGATCATGATGTAGACGGCGGGATGGGAGTAGAACCAGAACAGGTGCTGGAAGAGCACCGGGTCGCCGCCCAAATTGGGGTCGAAGATGCCGATCCCCAGGCCCCGCTCCAGCGCGACCAGGACGATGGTGATGGCGAGAACCGGGGTGCCCAGCAGCATGATGAGACTGGTGGCGTAATGCGCCCAGATGAAGAGGGGCAACCGGAACCAGGTCAGCCCCGGCGCCCGCATCTTGTGAATGGTGACGACGAAGTTCAGACCGGTGAGGATGGACGAGAAACCGGTGATGAAGACCCCCAGGGCGGTCACGATGACGTTGGTATTGGCGTAGGTGCTGCTGTAGGGCGTATAGAACGTCCAGCCGGTGTCCACGCCCCCTGTCACCATGGCGACCACGGTGAATGCGGCGCCGAGGGTGTACACGTACCAGGACAGCAGATTGATCTTGGGGAACGCCAGATCGCGAGCCCCGATCATCATGGGGACGAGGAAGTTTCCCAGCACGGCGGGAATGGAGGGAAGCAGGAAGAAGAAGATCATGGTGATGCCGTGCATGGTGAAGAGCTTGTTGTACGTCTCGGCCTGGACCAGATCCCCGTGCGGCGTGAGCAGTTCCAGTCGGAGGAGGCCCGCCAGCACCCCTCCCAGCCCGAAGAAGAGGGTGATGGAGATCAGGTACAGGATGGCGATCCGCTTGTGGTCCGTGGTCAAGAGCCACGACCGCACGCTGTAGTCGCTGTTGAGGTAATGCGTCCGGGGCTTGGGTGCCGCGTCAGTCATGGCTTGGCCTGTCCGTCCGTCTTCAAGGATTTGAGGTAGGCGAGGAGCTGCACGAGCTGATCTTCGGTGACGAGCCCCTTGAACGTCGGCATGATCGGCGGATACCCCACCGTGATCTTGGCCTGAGGATTCAGGATCGACTCGCGCAGGTAGCTCTCATCCACGGCGATCGTCTCGCCGCTGGTGAGCTTTTCCGTCCTGCCGAATTTGCCGACCAGGGATGGGCCGCGGCCGCTCCCGTCGGACCGGTGGCAGGTGTGGCAGCCCAGCCGCCCGAAGAGTTTTTCCCCGGCGGCGGGCAGCGACTCTTCGCCGACCCCGCCGGCCAGCCACCGCTCGTACTCCGCCGGCTCCATGACCACGATCCGTCCGCCCATCACGGCGTGGCTGGTACCGCAGTATTCGGCACAGAACAGGTGATACTCGCCGGTCTTGGTGGCCTCGAACCAGACGCTGGTGTACTTGCCCGGCACCACGTCCGCTTTGACCCGGAACGCCGGGACGTAGAAACTGTGGATGACATCTTCTGAGGTCATGGTGAGCTTGACCGGCCGGTGGACCGGGACGTGCAATTCGTTGATCTCGCGCTGCCCGGTGGGATGCTGGAGCTTCCACATCCACTGCTTGCCCACCACGTAAACCTCCATGGCCGCGGCGGGTGGCCGGGAGATCACGAAGTACAGGTAGGTGCCCCAGACAAAGATGGCCAGCGCGATGCCGAGAGGAATGACGGTCCAGAGGGCCTCGAGCAGCAACGAGCCGTGGATCGCCCGCGGTCGGTCGGCGTCGCTGCGGCGCCGGTATTTCAAGGCGAAGACCACGACGAGAAGGAAGATCAGCCCGCTGAAGAACACGGTGACCGCCACCAGGAACAGGAAGAGCGCATCCACCTGGCCGGCGACGGTGGAGGCTTGTTCGGGGAGGAGGCGCAGCGCTTGAGGCACCTGTGGCCACATGATCTCAGCGGTCCTCCCCGGGCACGGCGGCCTTGCGGCGGTCGCGGCGGAACATGGCGACCATGAAGGCGCCCAGGCCCAGGACCGTGGCCGACCCCGCGAGGCGTATCACATTCATGATGAGGACCCCGTATTTTCCGGTGAGCGGGTCGTAGTGGTAGCAGTACAGCAGGATCTGGTCGATCGGGTTGCCGATGGTGTTGTTGCCCGCCTCGATGAGTGCCAGGCGCATGTCGCGGGGCGAGAACTCGATTCCGTAGAGGTACCGCGCCGCCTTGCCCTCGGGGGTGAAGATGACGACGCCGGAGGCGTGGGCATATTCGTCCTTCTGCTTGTCATACACGTACCGGAAACCCACCGCCTGGGTGAGCGCGGCGATTGCCTCCGGCTTGCCCGTGAGGAAGTGCCACCCCTTCTCCGCACCAGGACGACCGTAGCGCTGGATGTACAGGTCTTTCCGGGAGGCGGCGATGGAGAAGGTCTCCCGGGGATTGACACTCAGCGTGAGGACCGTGAACTGCTTGCCGATGTCGAAACTCACCGGACGGAGAGTTCGCACCAGACCGTCCAGGAGGAGAGGGCACAGCATGGTGCAGTTGTAATAGGTGATCAGCATGATGACCGGCTTCTGGCCGAAGTAGTCGCCCAGGCGGACCGCCTTGCCGGTCTCGTCGGTGAAGGTGAGATCCAAGGGCAGTTGCGCGCCCAGTTTCTGGTCGAAGCCGATCTCTTTCAGGAAGGCCTCGTCCTTCGTGTAGGGCTCCTTCCCCGTGTGGGCGAGGGAGATCGAGGGAGTGACGAGTCGGAGGCCGACCGCGACGGCGACCGCGACAAGAAGGGCGAGTCGGAGGGTCATCGGGCGCCCCCCTTCACCGGCGGAGCGGCCGGCGCGGCCGGCCGCGGGGCCGGGAGGCCACGCTCCAGGACCAACCGCATGGCGCGATCGACCGGGACCCGGGCGATCCCCGCCTCCTTGTTGACCCAGGCGTAGCTCGTGAGGATCTCCTGCTCGGCCGTCTGGAGGGCCTTGAGTTCCTTCGGCGCCTGGACCTGGAGGCGAGGCTCGATCGGCACGGTCCGGGTCGCCAGGGGTGAGGCCGGGGTTTCCAACCGCGGCCGTTCCCACCAGCCGAGGAGCCGCATCATGCCGTAGGCCGCCACGAAAACCAGGACCGTGACCACGGTCAGAATCACGCCGGAGATCAGGATGGGCTTCGGCCTGACGTCGGACTTTTCGTAGCCGCCGGGGGCGGAGCCATGGGGCGTCGTCATCCTCACGCTCCGTGCGGCGCGTCCGCCAGGTCGGCGAAGCGCGGATCCCGCTCCGCGAGGAGCGGCCGGCGCTTCAGGAGACCCAGGAACGTCGCCAGCCAGAGCCCGCCCAGCCCGATGGGCAGGACGAGATCGAGCCAGTGCAGGTGGAAGCCCTCCGCGTGGAGGGCCGGGGCGATCAACCAGAAGAGATCGACGAAGCGCACCACCAGGATGCCGGCCGCGACCGCGCCGAGCATCTTGGCGCGCCGCTTGGTGGTGCGCGACAGCAAGAGCAGGAACGGAACCACGAAGTGGAACACGATCAGGAGCAGGGCGACCGCCCCCCACCCACCCGCCATCCGTTGGAGGTACCAATGGTTTTCCTCGGGCAAATTTCCCGACCAGATGATGAGGTACTGCGAGAAGGCGATGTAAGCCCACAGCATCACGAACGCCAGCAGGAGATTCCCGAGGTCGTGGAGCTGGGTCGGCCCCATCGCGCCCTGGATGGGAGGCCGATTGGCCAGGCAGACCACCACGCGGGTCACGAAGGCCAGCGCCAGCAGCGCTTGGCCGACGAGAAAGACCACGCCGTAGATCGAGGAGAACCAGTGCGGCTCGAGCGACATGACCCAGTCCACGGCCGCGAATGTGACCGCCATCCCGTAGAGGACCAGGCCCGGGCCGCTCACGACTTGCAAACGGCGGGTGAGGGGTTCCGTGCCGATGCCCTGATCCTGTCGCGCCGAGAGCATGGTGAGGATCGTGCCGGTCCCGATCCAGATCAGGAAATAGAACGCGGCGCGGCCGAAGAAGGCCGGGCCGTTCAGATACCGTTGCTTGTGCTGCAAGAGCGCGTCGGTCGCCACCAGGTCGGGGCGCGCCCAGGGATAGAGATCCTGCAGGCCGAAGAGGAGCGGCACGAACAGGAGCGCCAGCAGCGGCAGCGTGCGCACCCCGGCTTCCAGAAACCGCTGGATCACATACCCCCAGCGGCCGGCGACCAGATGGTGGAGCATCAGGAGGCCGAGGCACCCCACGGCGATCCCGGCCCAGAAGACGTATCCCAGGAGGTAGGCCTGGAAGAACGCGGCCCGGTTCATGAGGCCCCCGAGGACGGCCAGCGCCAGGGCACCCAGGCCGACCATGAGGGCCTTTCGCTGCATCCCATCGAATTCCCAGGCGCTGCCTTCACCCGTCATCCGTTCGTCCTCGGGCGGCCGGTGCTCTCCGCCGCCGTGTCCGCGGTTGCTACTTCTTCTGATCGAGCGCGGCGCGTTCTTCCGCCGTCAGATCGGCCACCGGAATTCCCTGGCTGACCTGCAGGGTGCGAATGTAGGCCGCGATGGCCCAGCGATCGGCCGGGGGGACCTGCGCGGCGTAATCCGGCATGACGCCGAAGCCATTGGTCATGACGTCGAAGAAATACCCGAGCGGGACCTCGCGCAGCCGCGGGATGTGGTACGACGGCGGCGGCCGCAGCCCCCGCTTGGTCACGGCGCCTTCCCCCGTGCCCACGCGGCCGTGGCACGGGGTGCAAAAGATCTCGTACCGCTCCCGTCCCCGCTCCAACAGGGCCCTGGTGAGGGGCACCGGCAGCGGTTCCACCAGGGCATCACCCACCTTGCCCGTGTAGAACGCGGCATCGGCCTTGAGCTCCCCCCGCGCCACGGTCCCCGGGACCAGCGGTCGGGCCAGGCGCCGGTCCTCGAAGAAGGCGCTCTGATCCAGCGGCTTCTCCCGGCCGGTCTCGGCCATCTGCTGCCGGCAGCCGACCAAGAGAAGCAGGCAGCAGGCAGCGAGCAGCAGGCAGGCGAGGAGATTGCGCGGTACCGGGGCGATCCGACGACCCACTGCCCACTGCCACCTGCATGCTGCCAGCTGAACGCTACGGCTCAACGTCCGTCACCTCTTTCGCCCCCAGCCCTTCCAGAAATTTCCGCGTGGCCTCGGAATCGAACCGGGGGTCGGTGGCCTCGATGCACAGGAAAAAGCGGTCCCGCGTCGCCAGGGCAAAGCGGGGCGCGTTGAAGACGGGGTGGTAGGGTTGGGGCAAGCCGTTCAGCGCCAGCATCCCGAGGACCGCGGTGGCGGCCGCCGCCAGGATGGTGACCTCGAAGGTGATGGGGATGAATGCCGGCCAGCTGTTCAAGGGGCGGCCGCCCACATTGAGCGGATAGTCGATGACAGCCGCGTAGTACTGGGAGAAAAACCCCGCCCCCGCCCCGACGATGCCCGCGATGAGCACCAGGAGCGGAAGCCGGTTGGTGCGGAACCCGATGGCCTCGGCCAGCCCGTGGACGGGAAAGGGAGTGTAGGCATCCAGCCGACGGTACCCGTCGGCGTAGGCCCGCTCTCCCGCGGCCACCAGCTCTTCCGGGGCGTCAAACTCGGCCAGCAAACCGTAGACGGGCGCCGTGCTCATGGCTCAATCCCCCGCCGGGCCGGCGCCCGGCGCGGCCGCCGGCCGCGGCTTGGGCGACGGCAGGATGGTCCGCATCTCGAAGATCGAGATCATCGGAAGCACCCGGATGAAGAGGAACAACATCGTCAGGAACAGGCCGATGGATCCGACGAAGATCGCCCAGTCCACCCAGGTGGGATAGTACATGCCCCAGGCCGAGGGCAAGAAGTCGCGATGGAGGCTGGTGATCACGATCACGAAGCGCTCCAGCCACATCCCCACGTTCACCACCAGCGCGATCAGGAAGAGCAGGGGCACGTTGGCCTTGACCCGCTCCGACCACAGGAGCTGGGGGACCAGGATGTTGCAGCAGATGAGCGCCCAGTAGAACGGGCCGTAGGGGCCGGTCATCCGGTTCAGCATCATGAACATTTCGAAGGGGTTCCCACTGTACCAGGCGAAGAAGATCTCCATCAGATAGCCATAGGCCACCATCAGGCCGGTCGCCAGCATGACATTGGCCATGTTGCGCAGGTGGCGCATGGTGATGAAATCGTCCAACCGGTAGAGCCACCGGATGGGGATGGTGAGCGTCAGCACCATGGCGAAGCCCGAGTAGATGGCCCCGGCGACGAAGTAGGGCGGGAAGATCGTCGTGTGCCAGCCGGGGACCAGGCTGGTCGCGAAGTCGAAGCTCACCACGGTGTGCACGGACAGGACCAGGGGGGTAGCCAGGCCCGCCAAGAGCAGATAGGCCGTCTCGTAGCGGTGCCAGTGCTGCGCCGAGCCGCGCCACCCGAGGGCCAACATGCCGTATCCGATCTTGAGGGCCCTCGCCTTGGCGCGATCGCGCAGCGTGGCCAGGTCGGGGATCAGCCCGACGTACCAGAAGAGCAGCGAGACCGTGGCGTAGGTCGAGACGGCGAAGACGTCCCAGACCAGCGGGCTGCGCGTCTGCGGCCAGATGGCCATGGTGCTGGGATACGGGAACATCCAGTACCCGAACCACGGCCGCCCCATGTGGAGCAAGGGGAAGAGGCCGGCGCAGGAGACCGCGAACAGCGTCATGGCCTCGGCGAACCGGTTGATGGAGGTGCGCCACTGCTGACGGAGCAAGAGCAGGATCGCGGAGATCAGGGTCCCGGCGTGGCCGATCCCGATCCACCAAACGAAGTTGACGATGGCGAAGCCCCAGCCGACCGGGATATTGATCCCCCAGGTTCCCAGGCCGAAGACTACCGTCCAGCCGATGCCGAGGAGCAACGCTTGCAGCAGACCGAAGGCGATCAGGAAGCCGGCGAACCAGGAGAGCGGGGTCGTCCCGCTCAGCACGATGACGCTGATCTTGTCCGTCACCGAGGCGTAGGTGTAGCCCGGCGTCACGATCGGGGTGCTTGGCATGCCGGGTCCGGTCTCGGGGTGCGTCGCCATGCGCTCAGCCCTGTTCCAGCGCCGGATTGGGATTCCGGAGCCGTGCGAGATAGGTCGTCCGCGGCCGGGTGTTCAGCTCTGTGAGGAGGCCGTAGTTCAGCGGGTGGGCCTTGAGCTGGGACACGCGGCTCTTGGGGTCGTTGATGTTGCCGAAGACAATCGCCTGGCTGGGGCAGGCCGCCTGGCAGGCGGTGATCACCTCCCCGTCCTGGATGTCGCGGTCGTGGGTCTTGGCCTGGATGCGGGCTTCATTGATCCGCTGCACACAATAGGTGCACTTCTCCATGACGCCCCGGCTCCGCACCGTCACGTTCGGGTTCCGGAGAAGCGCCAGGCTGGGGGTCCGGTCGTCGGCGTACTGGAGGAAGTTGAAGTGTCGGACCTTGTAGGGGCAGTTGTTGGAACAGTACCGGGTGCCCACGCAGCGGTTGTAGACCATGTCGTTCAGCCCTTCGCTGCTGTGCACGGTGGCCCCGACCGGACAGACCGGCTCGCAGGGCGCGTTCTCGCACTGCATGCACAGAACCGGCTGATGGACCGTCTCGGGGGCCTCCAGGCCGCCCTTGTAGTAGCGATCGACACGGATCCAGTGCATCTCGCGGCCGACCAGGACCTCCGCCTTGCCGACCACGGGACTGTTGTTCTCGCTCTGGCAGGCCATGACGCACGCGTTGCAGCCGGTGCAGGCATTGAGGTCGATGGCCATCCCCCAGGCGTACCCTTCGTATTTGTGCGCGGGGTAGAAGCTGGGCTGATGGCCGGCCCCATGGTCGCCCGGATCGCGCGCGAAGTCCGGATGCTTCCGGAACTCCTCGGCGGTGGCCATCCGGACCAGGTTCCGGCCCTGCATGGTCTGGTGGCCCTGCGTGCTCGCCAGGCGGGAGCGCGCGCTGGTCGTCTTCAGCGTCAGCCCGCTCCCCCCCCAGGGGGCCGCCGCCGTCCGCAGGAGATAGGCGTTGACCCCGATCCCGGAGCCAGCCCGGCCCGCCTGCGTCCGGCCATAGCCCAGGTGGAGGGTCACCGTCCCGTCGGCCTGGCCGGGCAGGATCCAGGCCGGCGCGTTCAACCGCCGCCCCGCGAACGTGAGCTCGACCACGTCGCCGCTCTGCACACCCAGCCGCTCCGCGGCGGCGGGGCTCATCAGTGCCGCATTGTCCCAGGTGAGCTTGGTGAGCGGCTTGGGCAGCTCCTGCAGCCAGCCGTTGTTGGCAAAGCGGCCGTCCCAGACGGCGGGGTCGGGCCGGAAGACGAGGTCCAACCCCTGGGGGGCAACCGACGGGGCCGCGGGAATGACGCCCTTCCACGTCGGGACCTTGGCGGGAAGCGCGGAGTCCGCGATCAGACCGTCATGCAGGGCCTTGCGCCAGACGGTCTCGAAGTCGCCGCTGCGGCGCTGGCTCTTCCAGTAGTCCCGCACGATGTCGTATCCGGACCGCGGGTCGCTCAGCAGCGCCGACGCCACTTCGTGCGCGGTCCGTCCCCCGTAGAGCGGTGCGATCAGGGGTTGCTGGATACTCACCGTGCCGTCGTACGCCCGCCCGTCGCTCCACCCCTCCAGGGTGTGCGCCTCGGGCAGATGCCAGTGGCAGAGCGCCGAGGTTTCGTCCTCGTAGAGGGCGAGGTGTGCGCGGAAGGCGACCTTGTTGAGTGCCTCGGCAAAGGGAACGTCGGCCGGCGCGGTGTACACGGGATTGCCGCCCAAGATGAGCAGCGTCTCCACCTTTCCGGCCTGCATGTCCGCCACGAGCTGTCCGAGCGACTCCCCCTGGTCCACGGGGACGGCCTCGATGGGGTCGGTGAAGACCACGGTCCGGCCGTGGTTCTCCAGGGCGCGGTTCATGGCGTGGGCGAGCAGGTGAACTGCGGGCGATTGCTCGTCCCCCGCCACCACCAGGCTGGCGCCCCGATGGGCCGCCAGGTCGCGGGCCAGCGCGTCGACCCACTTCGCCTGCTCCGGGGTGGGGCGCCATGAGTGGCCGCCGACCTCGATCCCCAGCCGCACCGCGAGACCCCGGGCAAAGGACTCCAGGTCATCCGGGCGCACCACCAGCCGGTGGTCGGCCATCCCGCCCGTCAGCGTGGGCGTGGCCTCGATGGCGTACAGACGGTTCAGCGCTGTCGCCGGCGTCTCGGCGCGGCGGCGCGACGCGAACTCGCGCGCGTAGCGGACCGCGCCCGGCCCGGTCGTCAGGAAATCGCTTCCCAGCGAGACGATCACATCGGCCGCCTCCACCCGATGGATTGTGTTCACCGTCTCGCCGAACGCCAGTCGGGCGCCGGCCCGGACCGTGTCGCGCGAGACCGGCTCGAACTGATGCCAGCGGGCCGCCGGGAACTTCGCGAGCACGGCCTGGAGCTGGGCGGCCAGCGTGGGCGAAACTACGGTCTCGGTCAGGATGCGCAGGCCGCCGCCTTGCGGCTGCGTCCCCGAGTCCAGTTGCGTGGCCAACCCGGACACGAACGCGTTCCAGGTGCTCGGCGTTCCCGTGCGCAGGACGACCTGCGACCGGTCCGGATCGTACAGCCCGAGGATGGAGGCCTGCGTCAGGGCGTCGGTGGCCCCGAGGCTTCCCGGATGAAGCGGGTTCCCCTCGATCTTGGTGGGTCGGCCCTGATGGCTCTCCACCAGGACGCCCACGGAACATCCGCCGAGCGTGACGGCGGTGGCGAAGAAGAGCGGCTTGCCCGGGATCACCTCTTCGGGCGCGCGCACATACGGGACGATCTTGTCGCTGGGCTGGCTGCTGCAGGCGGTCAGCCCCGCCAGGGCCAGCGACGCCCCCATCAGCTGCAGGAACTGGCGCCGGCCGACGGGATCCGTCCACTCGGTGGCCCCCTCGGGGAACTCCCGGTGCAGAAGTTCCTGAAACTCCGGCGTGTCCGCGACCTCGTCCAGGCTGCGCCAGTACTCCGGGCCCTGCCGCTCGGCCAGCCGGCGTCGGATCTCGCCCCAGTCGATCCCGTCGTGTCCAGGCATCGCGTCGTGACTCATCGGTGACAGACCGAGCAGCTTTCGAGCCGCTGGATCTTGTATTCGGCGACCAGCTTCTTGCCGAGGGCGGCCTGATCGGCAGGCGGCGTCCACGTCATGCTGAAGACCTGCTCGCGCGGCCGGACGAACCGCTCCGGATTGCGGTGGCACTCCAGGCACCATTCCATGTACAGCGTGTTGACGCGCCAGGTGAGGGGCATCTGATCCACGCGCCCGTGGCACGTGACGCAGGCCATCCCCTTTTTCACGTGGATGCTGTGATCGAAATAGACGAAGTCCGCCACCTTGTGGACGCGCACCCACTCGATCGGCTTGCCGGTCCGGTAACTCTCTCGCACTGGCTCCAGCATGGGGGCGTCGGCCCAGAGTTGGGCGTGGCAGTTCATGCACGTCTTGGTGGGCGGGATACCCGCGAAGGAGGATTGTTCGACCGAGGTATGGCAGTACCGGCAGTCGATCCCGGCGTCGGCCACGTGGTGCTTGTGGCTGAACGGCACCGGTTGCTGCACGGCGACGCCGACGCCCGACACGTAGGGGGACCGTACGAACGCGCCCACGGCCCAGCCGATGCCGGCCAGGATGAAGACCGCGCCGAAGATGCTGACCTTGGCGAGAACGTTAGTGCTGCGATGGAAGATTTGAGCCATCAGGGCGTCGCGTTGTGCCGGTTGAGATGACCCAGAACAGGATACACGCGCCGAACGAGCGGGATAGTATGCTACTAACTTCACAAAGACAACTCCAAAAAAGAGCGAGTCAGTGTCGAATTTCCACGAGGGAGCGCGCGGCGCACGGACGGTCACCGAAGGGCCATCGGCCGCGGATCAGCGATGCGGACCGCGGAGCGGGCACGTCCTCCGGGCGCCCGCGCCACCCGCTCGCGATCTGCGGCGTGTTGTCGAACCCGCCGCGGCTTTGGCTATCGCCGCGCGCGCTGGCGTGGTAAAGTCAACCCCGGCTGCCGGGGGTAGAGGCGATGCGGCGCGCTCGCGCCGCGGATCGGCGGGGAGCGAGGGACGGATACGCATGGAGCAGGTTGTGGAGCAACCGCGTCTCGAACAGGGTGAGGTCGACGGCCCGGCCGTGCTGGTCGACGGCCTCAGTCATCGGTACGGCGATCGCGTCGCGCTCTCGGACGTCACGCTCTCCGTCGCGCGCGGGGAGATCTTCGGGCTGCTTGGGCCGAACGGGGGCGGGAAGACGACGCTCTTCAAGATCCTCTCGACGCTGCTCGGCACGACCGCGGGGCGGGTGACCGTGTTCGGCCACGATCTGGCGCAGGAGGCTGCCCACGTGCGACGCCACCTGGGGGTGGTCTTCCAGCGGCCGAGTCTGGACCCCAAGCTCACGGTGATGGAAAACCTGCGTCACCACGGGCACCTCTACGGGATGCAGGGACGACCGCTGCGGGAGCGGGCGGACGCCCTTCTGGTCCGGTTGGGTTTGCCGGAACGGGCCGGCGAGCGAGTGGAGACGCTCTCCGGCGGTCTGCAGCGTCGCGTCGAGCTGGCCAAGGCCCTCATGCACCACCCGGATCTCCTGCTGTTGGACGAGCCTTCCGCGGGGCTCGATCCCGGCGCCCGCCGCGACTTCACCCATTACCTGGAGCACCTGCGGGCCGAGGAGGGGGTCACCATCCTGCTCACGACGCACATCCTCGATGAAGCGGAGCGCTGCGATCGCCTGGGGATCCTGCACCAGGGAAAACTGGTGGCCCTCGGAACGCCGGGTGTGTTAAAGGCCGCCGTCGGCGGAGACGTGGTGATCATCCATTCGCATGCGGCGGCTGCGCTCCGCGTCAAGATCCGGGAGCGGTTCGGCTGCGATCCCGTCCTGGTGGACGGGAACCTCCGGGTGGAGATGCCGGAGGGCCACGAGTTTGCGCGGGAGCTCGTCAACGACTTCGGCGACGAGGTCGAGACGGTGTCGTTCGGGAAGCCGACGTTGGAGGATGTGTTCATTCACCTCACGGGGTCGCACCTGTGGGGCGAGGGTGACGCATGAGGGAGACAGGGTGGACCGGGGTGGCGCTGCCGGTGTGGACGCTCTGCCGGCGGGAATTGACCCGTTTCTTCCGGCAGCGGAGCCGCGTGATCGGCGCGGTCGTCCAGCCGCTGGTGTTCTGGCTTCTGGTGGGTTCGGGATTTCGGGCCTCCTTCCACCCGCCCGGCGTCCCGCAGGGGACCACGTATGCGGAATACGCCTACCCGGGCATCCTTGCCATGGTCCTGCTGTTCACCGCGATCTTCGCCACCATCTCGGTGGTGGAGGATCGGCGCGCTGGATTCCTGCAGGGAGTCCTGGTCGCCCCGGTGAGCCGCGGGACCATCGTCCTCGGTCAGGCGCTCGGATGCACCGCGCTGGCCCTGTTGCAGGGGGTGGGCTTTCTGCTCCTGGCACCGGTGGCCGGCGTGCCGCTCTCCTTCCTGGCGGTGTTCGCCACCACCGCCGTCATGGCGCTGCTGGGCTTCGGCCTGTCGAGTCTCGGTCTGGCGATCGCCTGGCGACTCGATTCCACCCAGGGATTCCACGCCATCATGAATCTGGTGCTGCTGCCCATGTGGGTTCTCTCCGGGGCCTTCTTCCCGAGTGCCGGCGTGCCCGGCTGGATGCGCTGGGCCATGGGAGTGAATCCCATGACGTACGGCTTGGCCGCCATCCGCCGCTGCCTTTACCTTGGTTCCCCGGAGGCGGCGGGGGCGGTGCCGGCACTGGCCGGCGCCTTGACGGTGACGATGCTCTTCGGAGGCGTGGCGTTCGCCGCGGCGGTGTGGGTTGCCACGCGGAAACCGGCCTGAGAGGAGGGCGGCGTGATCAGTCTCGCGACGTGGATTCTCTGGGTGCACATCCTGGCGGCGGCGCTCTGGCTGGGCGGTGCGGCGACAGTGCGCACGGTGGTGTTGCCATTCGAGGGCGCGGCACGGGCAGCCGCGGCCCGGCGGGCGCAGTTTCTGACCTCGCGCGCCATGGAAGTCCTGCTCCTCACCGGCGTCATCAACGTCCTGCTGAAAGGCCTCCAGGGCGGCTTCACGCTCGGTCGGGGGTTCTTCGCGATGCTCTCCCTCAAGATGGCGCTCCTGGTCGTGATGGCGGGTCTCCAGATCTGGATGGGTGTGATCTGGCGGCGCACAGGCGCCGGCGAGACCGACGCCGTGCACCGGGCACGGGTGGGCCTGAGCCTCCAGTGCGCGTTGGGTGCCGTGGCCGCCTTGCTGGGCCTGGGTCTCCGCGCCGCCTGATGCGCCGGGCGGCCTCCAGCGCCTGCTTGGTGATCCCCCCATCCTCTATCCTGGAATAGACCTGCCTCAGCGTTGGGGACCGTTTCCACGCGCCCGTCCCATCGGTGTTTTTGTGTGCCTTCCTCGCCGGGACCGCGTCCACGCTTGTGCAAATTTGCTCAGACTTTCCGCGAGTTTTCGCTTGACAAGAACACAAGATATAGGGCATAAAGTGTCGGCCTGCCCAAGATGTTGCGCCAAATGGCCTGGGAAGGATCCAGACGAAGGTCGCGGAAGGATACCGGGTTCCGGGGGTTCCGACGGGTTCCGGATCCGGTTTTCGGGTGGGTCCGACGCGGGTCGGTCACGAGGTGCTCGATAGGTATGGAGGAAGTTGCTATGGCAGAGCTCGCGCGTCCGTTGAAGCAAGGCCAGTGGTCGGAATCCGCGCTGCGGGTCTTGCGGGAACGATATCTGGACCGATCACGCAAATGCGGTGGCGACGCGCTGGCGCCAGGCGCCGGAACACGCGAGACTGCCGAGGACATGTGCTGGCGGGTGGCGACGGCCATTGCGAGCGCCGAGGCGACGTGGGGTCGGACGCCGCAACAGATCCACGAGGCGGCCAGCCAGTTCTACGAGTTGATGGTGGACGGCGCGTTTCTGCCAAATTCCCCCACGCTGATGAACGCCGGCAAAGACAACGGCCTGCAGTACTCGGCCTGCTTCGTCCTTCCGGTGGGCGACTCCATGGACCAGATCTTCGAGGCCGTCAAGCGCGCCGCCATCATCCACAAGAGCGGCGGGGGAACCGGATTCGCCTTTTCGCGGCTTCGACCCAAGGATACCGAGGTCCGGTCCACCGGCGGGAAGGCCAGCGGGCCGGTGAGCTTCCTGCGGGTCTTCAACGGCGCCACCGAGGCGGTCAAGCAGGGCGGCACCCGGCGCGGTGCCAACATGGGCATCCTGAAAGTGGATCATCCGGACATCCTGGAGTTCATCCACTGCAAGATGGACGGCGGCATCAGCAACTTCAATATCTCCGTGTCGATCACCGAGCCCTTCATGGAGGCCCTGGCAAAGAACGGCGAGTACGAGTTGCGGGACCCGCACACCCACGAGGTGGCGGGTCGCCTCAAGGCCCGCGAGGTCTTCGACCGCATCGTGAAGGCGGCCTGGCAGACGGGCGATCCCGGTCTGGTCTTCATCGACCGCGTGAACGGCGGCCCGGCCAATCCGGTCCCGGACCTGGAGACGATCGAGGCCACCAATCCCTGCGGTGAGCAGCCCCTGGCTCCCAACGACGCTTGTAACCTCGGGTCCATCAATCTGGACAAGTTCGGCCGTCCGGGCGATCCGACGGGGCCGATCGCCTGGGATGCGCTGGAGCGGGCGGTTCGCCTGGGGGTGCGTTTCCTGGATGACGTGATCCAGGTGAACCCGTACCCCTTGCCGGAGATCATGGACCAGGTCCACCGGAACCGCCGGATCGGTCTCGGCGTGATGGGCTGGTCGGACCTCCTGATCCAGCTCGGGATTCCCTATGACAGTCAGGCCGCGCTGGATCTGGGCGGCAAGGCCATGGAGTTCATCACCACGATCGGCCGGGACGAATCGGCGCGGCTGGCCGAGGAACGGGGTCCGTTCCCGAATTGGTCCAAGAGCATTTACCGGAACGCCCGCCCGCTCCGGAACTCCACGGTGACGACCATCGCCCCCACCGGGACGATCAGCATCATCGCCGGCTGCTCGTCGGGGATCGAACCCCTCTTCGCGGTGGCGTACAGCCACATCGTGGGGGACCGACACCTGACGTTCGTGAATCCCCACTTCGAGGCGGTGGCGCGGAAGCGCGGCTTCTACAGCGAGGCGCTGATGGAGGCGGTGGCGGAGCACGGGACCGTGCACGACATCGCCGAGGTGCCGGAGGACGTCCGCCGGGTCTTCGTCACCGCGCACGAGATCGCGCCCGAGTGGCACGTCCGCATGCAGGCCGCTTTCCAAAAGGCCACGGACAATGGCGTCTCCAAGACGATCAACCTGGCCAACTCGGCCACGGTCGAGGACGTCGCCCGGGCCTACCAGATGGCGTATGACCTGGGATGCCTCGGGATCACGGTCTTCCGGGATGGTTGTAAGTCGGCCCACGGCGGCCAGGTGCTCCACGTCGGGACCGGCGGCGCGGGGAAGGACGTGCTGGAAGAGCACGAGGGGGTGGCCCACGTTCCGACGACGGTCAGCCCGCGTCCGCGGACGCTGCGCGGGGTGACGTTCCGGGTGGACACCCCGCTTGGCACCGGGTACGTCCACGTGAATCAGAACACCTCGGGGGAGCCGTTCGAGGTCTTCCTGAACGTGGGCAAGGCGGGGAGCGACGTCCAGGCGGACGCCGAGGCGCTGGGCCGGCTCATCTCGCTGATCCTGCGCATGCCCTCGCCGTTGACGCCGCGCGAACGGGTGGAGGAGATCGTCAAGC
>Ga0316616_100000208_pt1 | contig 16332 bp, 12 predicted proteins | sample OWC_Aug_M1_C1_D1_FD_207660 | JGI IMG/M metagenome (GOLD analysis project Ga0316616, IMG submission 207660) | Wetland soil microbial communities from Old Woman Creek delta, Ohio, United States - OWC_Aug_M1_C1_D1_B | ecosystem: Environmental > Terrestrial > Soil > Wetlands | place: USA: Ohio... | reverse complement strand
ACCTTCGTCCAGGGTTTCGTCACGGCCTCCGTACTTTACTGTACGGGAGCCATGGTGATCGTTGGTTCCATCCGGGACGGGACAGTGGGCGACCCGAGCATTCTCTATGTCAAATCCCTGCTCGACGGGGTGGCTTCCATTGCCTTTGCTTCGTCCCTCGGGCTGGGGGTTGCCTTTTCCGCCCTTTCGGTTTTCGCGGTCCAGGGGGCAATCACCCTGCTGGCTTCGAAACTCGCCTTCCTGCAGAGTCCCATGGTGATCGAGTCCGTCACCGCCACGGGCGGCCTTCTCATCCTGGGGATCGGCATCAATATCCTGGAGATCAAGCAGATCCGCGTGGGCAATCTCGTCCCGGCTCTGGTCTATGCGGCCATAGCGGCGCTGTATATCTAGGGTTCAGGGTACAGGGTCTAGGGTCCAGGGTCCAGGGTTCGCCCAGAGCGAGTGAAAACGTACGTGAGCGCAGAACGGGCACAACGAAAGATGAAAGTGTTTCCGTCATCACAAAAAAGTGTCCTCGCGAGCCGAGCCTCGCGAGGAGTGGCGATCCACGCTTGAGATCTTTGCTCGGATTCTATGACGAAATTGCGTCGCTGCGCTCGCAATGACGATTATTTTCGCAACTGCTTTCATATAAACAAGTGAATACGGCCGCGAAGCGGCCCCCGGAAAAAGAAAAATCCCCGTTGAGGGGATTTTCCTAAGATGAAAGGAAATGGGAGTTGGGTGTACTGCTGTCAGCCCTGTCATGGGGCTTTTTGTTCTTAATTCCCACCCGGGGGCTCCCCGAGCTGAATGCCATAATGAGAGTGGGTTCGTCTGATCTTCTCTACGCGCTCCCGCTTTTCTGACTCGGCCTTGCATTCTATACACTGAGTCGCAGCAGGTGCAGCCAGGAGCCTCTTCTCGGATATGGGCTTCCCGCAATCCTCGCAAATTCCATAGACGCCTTCATCGATCCGCTTGAGTGCGCTGATCAACTCCACGACTGACCTTCTTTCCCGGTCCATCAGTGCATATTCGTATAGCCGCTCGGACTCGAAAGAGGCCAGATCGTGCACGTCCGGGAGCAACCCGTTGAGATTCTCCGTGGGGAACAGAGACCTTCCGTTTGCTTTCAGGATTTCCTCGATCCGGTGATGCAACATCGATTTGTAGCGCTTGATTTTCACCGTAGCCATTATTTAACCTCCTTTTTCCGGGCATATTGTATAGCAACAGGCCTGCCATGAATCCTTTTCGCGAGAAAATTTTCATAACTCATTGTCAGATAAGAGGAAATGATAGATTGAAATGCGGCTCCACGATCGCGCCTGGATGCCGCCTGTTGTGCCGGATCGGAAAAAGCCGTCGAAAAGGAGGCTTAATATTTTGCTAAGATGTTGAATTAAAATGCGAAAAACGAAAGCGACATTTTTGTCGCCAAAGAAGACCGAAAAGTCGTACAAAATTGGGTATAGGGTACAGGGTCCAAACTTTGGGGACTAGGGTTTCGGGTGTAAGGTATAGGGTCCAGGCCGCTGCGCGGCCGGAATCGGGCATCCGGAATCCGGATTCCGGAATCCTGAATCCCAAATCATTAAACCCGATACCCGAGCCCCGATACCCGATGCCCTTCTTGACGATGGGATGGACGGAACAGACGGAAGAGACCGAATAGACGGGATAGACTGGACAGACGTATTTCAAGGGTCAGACGGCGAAGTCGATCTGCTGGATCGAGCCGGCGACGCCCCCTTCACGGAGGTAAAATCCGCTCGCGCGGACCGTTCCCTGCAGCCGGTTGGACTCGTCCCTGTAATCAAAGGGGGCCTTGAGGGCGCCCAGATAGATAGCCCCTATCGCCTGATCCTGCAGGGTCTGATAGGTCTCGTTTCCGGAGACGTCGCGGCTCCAGATCCTCAAGCGGTCGTAGACGGTGTCGTTTTCGTCGATCCAGCGGTTCTGGTCGGTATCGAAGGCGGCCAACTCGGCGAAGCCCTCGCCTGTCGAAGGCCCGAATAGCTCGCTGCCGTCGTTGGCGATGTCGTCGCCGTTGCGGTCCAGGACAAGGAACCCGCTGCCCGCGCCCGGCGCTGAAATCATGTCTTCCCCGCCGTCGGTATCGATGTCGAAGGCAAACCGGCCGCCTGAAAGCGAGGCGGCGCTTTCCCCGTAATGGATGACAAGGGGATCGACTTTTGCGGCATCGCCTGCCCGGAAGCGGAAGTTGTTCTGCTCGACGTACGAGCGTTTGAGGTCGAAATCGAGGGCAAACTCGATATCCTGCCCGTCGGCCGTGCGGACCACGCCCCGGGCGTTGAAGGAGAGCGACTCCTCTTCCCGGTAGGTCTCGCTGCGGTCGTAAGCGACACCCCAGCCGGCGCGACCGTCCGCGGTGCGATCAGCCGCACCGGGATCGGAGGCCGGCATCTCCACCTCGGGCGGGTCTTCGTTCATGCGCGCAAGGTTGGAGAGATCAACCTTGATCCCTGTAAAAGCCTCGATGATGAGCTTGGTAAGCCATAAGTGTGAGCCGACCATGTCTTCCGCGTCGGTCTTTGCTTTTGTACAGGGACTGCAGGAGCCCGCTGAACATTTCTGGCGCCGGGACCCTTCCGTAGACAGGGAGACACGATCCTCCGCGGCCGCTTGAGGCGTGCTGCCCGGTTCCCCTGCCCAGAGACGAAGAGATTCGTTGATTTCCGTGGTGGCAAGGGTGGAACGAGTTACCCCGGCATAAATCCGTGAATCGGCGATGCGCATACCTTGTTCATCGGTATTTCGGTGGAAATATTGAGGGATGAAGCGAAGGGGGTGATATGGAACGGGCAGGCCGGCGATCGGATCGTCAGAAGCATCACGCCCGACGATCCGATCGCCACCTCTTTTCGCTGAACCCAAGAGTCCCGACAGGACCTGAGGCCGTTATTTTATCCAGTTATTTCCTTTTGCAGGGCGGCATAGAATTCGGCCGCATTGCGGATCACGACCTCATCGGCATCGAACGTCGAGTTGTGGTGCCCGCCGTGGGTCGGTGTCCCGAACAGGGTGATGAGTGCCTTGCCCCCCTTCTGCTGGACCCGTTCCATCATCAGCGTGATATCTTCCGAGGCATTGAAAGGAGCGCTCGGTACGACCTGCTTGACGGAGGGAAGCGTTTTCGCGACACGCTCGGCGACGGCGATAAGCTCAGGAGAGCTTTGGGCCACCACGGCCATGGCCGCCGGTTTGATCTCGACGGTGAGGTCATACATCTTTGCGGCGCCCTCTATCACGTCGCGGGCTTTCTCAACCATGTACTCGTTGAGTTCGTTGGTCACCCCGCGTGTTTCCATGCGGAAGTAGGCTTTCTCCGGGATGACGTTCCAGGTGCTTCCCGCTTGGAGATAGCCCACGTTGATCCGTGTGGCGCCCTGGCTGTGCCGGGCAATTGCGAAGAGGTTCGTGATGGCGCTGCAGGCGCCCAGCATGGCGTTCTTCCCCTGCTCGGGGCTTGCGGCGGCATGGGTCGGGCGGCCGGTGAAGGTCACCTCGAAACGGGACAGGGCCAGGAAACTGTGCACGTTGAACGTGATGTGTCCCGTTTCTTTCACGGATAGCCCGATGTGGCCGCCGAGGATATAATCCAGATCATCCAGAATGCCTTTTTCGATCATGGGCGCGGCCCCCGAGAGATTCTCCTCGTTGGGCTGGAAGATCAATTTCACCGTGCCTTTCAGCGCTTTTTTGTTGTCGGCGAAATATTTCGCCAGCAGAAGCCCCGTGGCCGTGTGGATGTCATGCCCGCACATATGGGCGTAGCCCGGGTTCTGAGACACGAAACCCTGCCGCGCGGGCATGTGGGTCCGGTCCTGGGACTCCGTCACCTCATTGGAGTCGATGTCGAATCGGAATCCGATGACCGGTCCCGGATGGTCTCCTTTGAGGGTGGCCATCACGCCGGTGAAGCCGCCCTTTGCCGGGGCGAGGAACTTCTCGTTGGCGCCCGCCTTGAGGGCTCGGTCGTATTCTTCCTGCAGTTTCTCTGCGTCGGGCAGCAACAGCAGCTTGTCCTCGGCCACGACGTTGCGTCCCTGCTTTACGTCGTATCCCCACCCTGTCAGCTTCTCCGCCACGAAAGCCGTGGCAAAGAATTCCAGCCACGAGGGCTGAGGGCATTTGTGCAACGTGCGGCGCCATTCGACAGCTTCCGGGTAGTGAACGGCGATTGAATCTTGCGGCTTGTAGCTCCCCTTTGCAGACATGTTGAATCCTCCTTTTTGTCAGTCAGGTGCAGCGACAATTGCTATAATCGTAACAGGCATCGTCTGTCAATATCGTTGAAACTCATACATGGGTCAGTTATAGTTCAGCCGCCGATCCCTGTCACCCAGCAACCGTCATTTGACGATCTCCAGCGCCTGAATGAATTTCATGATCTGGGGTGTGCCCGTTGCCGGGAAGATCTCCACGGCGTCGGCCAGGAGCCTTGTCAGGTGGTATTCCGGGCTCACCCCGTAGCCGCCCAGTACCTGCATGGCCTTCATCGTGACGTTTGCCGCCACCTCGCCCCCGATGTATTTCGCTCGGGCCGAGAGCTTGCCGATGTCGCGGGGCGCCATGCCCCGATCCAGGCACGCTGCGGGATGGTAGATGAGCCAGCGGGCGGCATCGATCTCCGTGTCCATGTCCACGAGCAGGAACTGAATCGCCTGGAGGTTTGCTATGGGCTTGCCGTAAAGAACCCGCTCCTTGGCGTACTTCAGGGCAATCTCGAAGGCCCCGCGCGCGATGCCAAGCCCCACGGCTCCCACGGCGGCGCGGCTCACCGTGAAGGTTGCCATGGCAACCGCCTGACCGCCGCCCTCCTTGCCGATAAGGTTTTTCTTCGGGATGCGGCAATTGCTGAATCCCAGTTCGCAGACGTCGCCCGATTTGAACCCCATCATTTCCTGCCGCCGGCTAACCACGAATCCGGGCATCCCTTTTTCCACGGCGAGGAAGCTGGCTCGCTCGCCCGTCTTGGCCAGGACCAGGACGATGTCGCCCACGCTGCCGTTGGTGATGTAGACCTTCCTGCCGTTGAGGATGTACCCATCGCCGTCGGCAACGGCCGATGTGTTCAGCGTGGCCAAGTCGGAGCCTCCCGTAGGCTCTGTGGCTGCCACGGCGGCGATCTTCTCGCCCCGGATGAGCGGCGGCAGCCATGCCTGCTTCTGTTCCGGCGTTCCGTAGTTCTCGATCATGTACAACGGCGCCTGGGTCACCTCCAGGATGAAGGCAAGCGACGGGTAGACGCGGGCGATCTCCTCGACGGCGATTACTGCAGGCAAGTGCCCAGCCTTCGATCCGCCATATTCGCGGGAGGAGGCCACACCGATGATCCCAAGAGCCCCGATTTTTTTGACAAGCTCGAAGGGGAATTCCCCTTTCCGGTCCAGCTCGAGTGCTTTTGGCGCCAGTTCCGTGTCGGCGAACTCGCGGACCATGGCCCTGATCATTTCCTGCTCTTTCGTGAACTCAAACATGGCGATTCCCCTTTCCGTGATTCATGATTTCTCTTTGATTCGTTGTGAGCGGCCTGTGCAGATTATTCTTTCGCTTTCAGCTCCTCCACGAGGGCGGGAATGATTTCCTTGAGATCTCCCACAATGCCGAAATCCGCGATGTCGAAAATAGGCGCTTTCGAGTTTTTGTCGATGGCCACGATGAGCTTCGCTTTGGCAAACCCCGTCGTGTAGTGGGGCGCCCCGGATGCGCCGATGCTGATGAACAGATCGGGGCTCACGGTCCTGCCGCTCTGCCCGACCATCCGCGACTCGGGGATCCAGCCCGCATCGCAGGCGGGCCTCGACCCCGCCGTAACACCGCCGAGTGCGCGTGCGAGTTGATCCAGAAGGTCGACACCCCCCGCCTCGTAGAAACCGAACCCTCCGGAAACGATGATCTTTGCCTGTTCCAGGGCGCTTTCCTCTGATTCCAGGACCCTCTCGAGGGTCCTGGCCCGGAAGTCTTCCTCGTCGATATCCGGGCTGACGGCGACGATTTCCCCTTTTCGAGAAGGATCCGGCCTGCCCCTCTCCAGTACACCGGGTCGGATCGTGGCCATGACGGGCCTTTTCTCGGGGCACACGATCTTCACCATCATGCTCCCACGCCATCCGGGGACAACCATCACCAGTTGATCCCGGCCCTCGACGGCCTCGATGTGCAGATCGGTGCAGTGGGCTGTAAGCCCCGTCCCGAGCCTGGCCGCCACGGCGGGGGCCAGGTCCGCACCGACGGAGGTGCCCCCCATCAGGACAATCCCGGGACGGATTTCGCCGATGAGCCTGCAGAGAATTTTTGTGCAGGCATCCGCCTGGTAAAGGCCCAGCCTCGGATCTTCGACGGCGAAGACGCGGCCCGCCCCGTAGGCGATCAGCTCGGCGGCACATTCACGGCACTCCTTCCCGATGACAACGGCCGAGACTTGCCCCTCGAGGCTTGTCGCGAGATCCAGGGCCTTCTTCAGGATTTCGAGCGCTACACCTGCTGCCCGGCCGTCCCGCTGTTCGGCCCAGACGAGAATGTCTTTCATGTGGTCCTTTTCGTAGTGTCTTATCCGTTCTTCACTCAATGCACTTCCGCACTCATTCACTGACTCAAAGTGCATCCATCTCCCTGAGCCTCCGGATCAGCTCCCGCGCGGCATCCTTCGATTCCCCGCCGATCATCTCCACGTGCCTTTTCCGGTGTGATTGGAAAACCCCTGCGACGCGCGTCGGCGACCCCGCCAGGCCCATCGCCTCCGCAACGAGACCGGCGCATTCACAGGCGGCGCAGCCGACCTCGGCGATCTCCTTCTTCCCGGCCTCGAGAATGCCGAAGATGGTGGGCAGCCGGTACCGGTTGATCCGTTTCACCACGGCGATGACGGCGGGAAGGCTAACCTCCACGCGCAAAACCCCTTCCTCGATTTCCCGCTCGACGAAGGCCGTCCCGGCCTCTTTCGCGATCTCGATCTTCCGGGTGCATGTGACGCGGGGCCAGCCCAGCGCCTCGGCGAGCTGTGCGGGGACCTGTCCCGTCGCCCCGTCCACCGATTCATTTCCACACAAGACCAGGTCGAAATCGCCGGCGGAACGGATCCCTGCCGCCAGGACGGCGGCCGTGGCGAGGGTGTCGGCACCGGCGAAGGCCATGTCGCAGAGCAGCACTCCCCGGTCGGCCCCCATGGCCAGGGCATCCTCCAGGCATTTTCTGGCCTGGGGTGGACCCATGGTCAAGACGGCCACGCTTCCGCCGAAGGCTTCGCGGATGCGCAGGGCTTCTTCTATGGCATGGCGGTCGACGGGATTGGTGACCGGCGGGATGCCGGCGCGGTTGATGGACCCCGTGGCTGGGTCCAGAGTGATTCGGTCGAACTGTTCCGGGTCGGGAACCTGTTTGATGCAGACGAGGATGTTCAGTGGCATGACATGAGCCCCTCCCGAGCCGATGTGTTTTCCTATCTGAAGAACGAGGCCGATGTCAAGGTGATTGCACCGGATTGGCGCTCCGATGAATCATATCACATCGAGGGCACGGAGATCTTCGATATCCCGGTCGGCAAGACCCAGTCCCCGGAGGATTTCCTGCGTGTGCTCGCCGTGTTCCGGCGGGTGGGATCGCCAGCCCGGCCGGTCCCCGCCGAAGAGAATCGGGAGGGCAGCCTGGGGCACCTTTTCTCCCCGGGGTAGTTCTCCTTCAAACCAGGTTCCCTGTTCACGGATGTGGGGATCCTGAAGAGCTTCTTCGAACGTGTTGACCGGTGCGACACAGATCGTATCGGGATCAAGAATCCCGAGCCATTCATCGAGTGTGCGGGAGAGGATGATGGAACGGACCTCTGCAATCAGCTCGTCCTGCCGGGGTGGCGCCGACCACTGCTCTGCGATAAAGGCCTCCCTGCCGATGACGCGGCAGAACGTCTCCCAGAATTGAGGCTCCAGGCAGCCCAGCGAGAGGTACCGACCGTCGGCCGTCCGGTAGACATTGAAGCAGGCGTACCCGCCCCCTCCTTCCGTGAGGCCTCGCTTCGGGATGTGGTGACCGGCCATGTACCGGGACATTTCGAGTGCCCCAAAGGCGGAGACCCCGTCAAACAGCGAAACGTCAATGGACTGACCACGGCCGGTTTTCCCCCTGCTCAGCAGGGCCGACAGGATGCCGACAACTCCCTGGAGGGCGCCGCCGAGGCCGGAAATCTGGACAGGGGGCACGATCGGCGGGCCGCCCTTGTTGCCCAGCAGGTCCAGGACGCCCGAGAGGGCGAGGAGGTTCAGATCGTGGGCAGGCCTCATCCGGTAGGGGCCTGTCTGCCCGAAGGCGGTCAGAGAGCAGTGGATCAACCCCGGGTTTGCCTCCTTCATGGCGGCATATCCGATTCCCATGCGATCCATGGTCCCGGGCCGGAAGGCTTCGACGACGATGTCCGCCTGCCGGACCAGCCGGAGGAAAATCTCACGGCCCTTCGGGTGTCTCAGCTCCAGGGTCAGTCCCTTCTTGTTTCGGTTGCAGACGTGGAAAAGACTCCCTGAGCCATTCACCAGCGGTTCGAAACGGCGGAAAAAATCAGGTGCACGCGGGCTTTCAACCTTGATGACCTCTGCGCCGAGATCGGCCAGGATCTGGGCGCACATCGGTCCGGGCATGCGGGAGGACAGGTCGAGGATGCAAATCCCTTCGAGCGGCAGGGTCATGGCGGCGTTTTCCTTTCTCAGTTGCTCAGATTGTATTTCTCCAGTTTCCGGTAGAGTGTGCTGCGTGCCATCTGCATCCTGCGCGCGATCTCCTTTTTGGGGAGCCGGGCGTGGACCATTTTCTCGAGGATCTGCCGCTCCATGTCGCGGGGCGATTCCACGGCGGTCAGAACCTCCGGTCGCGGCGAACCGTGCAGGATTTCGGAGGGGATCAGATCGACGGTCAGTTCGTCCGTGTGCACGATGTTCATCATCCTCTCGATGACGTTCTGAAGCTCCCGGACGTTTCCGGGCCAGGAATAGCCCATGAATTTCTCCAGGACTCTCCCGTCCACGCGCACCAGACTCTTCCCCATGGTTTCACAGATTTTCCGGACGAAGCTGTCGACAAGCAATGGGATGTCCTCGGGCCTGTCGCGCAGGGGGACCATCTGGATGGTGAAGACATTGAAGCGGTAGTAGAGATCGTCCCGGAACCGCCCCTTGCGCACTTCCTCCCTGAGATTCTTGTTTGTGGCTGCGATGATCCGCACATCCACGGGCGTGACCCGGGATCCGCCGATCCTCGTGATCGATTTGTCTTCGATGACGCGCAGCAAAACCGACTGAAGCTCCAGCGGCGTCTCGGCGATCTCGTCGAGAAAGATCGTTCCGCCGTCGGCGAGCTCGAATTTGCCCTGGTTGCCGCCGCGTTTGGAGCCCGTGAAGGCTCCCTCGGAATAGCCGAACAACTCGCTGGAGATGAGATCCCGCGGGATGGCAGCGCAGTTGATAGCCACGTAGGGGCCATTGCTTCGAGTACTGGCATTGTGGATGGCCTGGGCGAAGATGTCTTTCCCGGTGCCGCTCTCTCCCAGCAGCAGCACGTTGGAATTGCTCTGGGAGACCATCCGGGCCTGTTTCATCGTCTCGATGAATTTCACGTTGCCGCCGCAGATGTCATCGAAGGCGAATTTTGCTTTGGCGCCCATCATCCGGGTCACAAGGGTCCTGGCACGCTTGATCTCGCTCAGAATGATCAGCCGCCCGATGACCCTCCGGTCCTCCGTGCGGATGGGGTTGCAGGTCATCGTGTAGTCAACGGCCTGGCCGCCGCGCATGATGATGCGCGCTTCCACATCGGTCAGCGTCATGTTGTTCAGGATGAGGTTGAAGAGCGCTGCATTATCCTCACCCATGACATCCCTCAGGCTCCGGCCGGCCAGCTGGCGCGAACCGCGGCCGATGATCTTCTCGGCGTTCTCATTGACCATGGAGATCCGGTAGAGATTGTCAATGGCGATGAGAGCCTCGGGGATGGATGCCAGGATGGTCTTCTGGAATCCGTCTGCAATCTGGCACTCGGACAGGGCCTTGCGCATTCTCATGTCGTTCTCGATGGCGTAGGCGGCGGCTGCAACCATGCCCAGCGTGTGGGGGTTGGCGTTGAGGTAGGGACCCGTCATGTCGATCACGCCGATGAGATCCCCATCGGGGTCGTGGATCGGGGCGCCGGAGCAGGTCCACTTGTGCGAGTTGATGCAGTAATGTTCCGTGGCGAAGACCTGCACGGGCCGGTCCATCTTGAGAACGGTGCCGCAGCCATTTGTGCCCGCCTCTTCTTCGCTCCAGCAAGCACCCTGGATGAAATTACCCTTCTTGACCCTTTCGACCACGTCAACATCACCCAAAACCTCGAGCATGTATCCCTGATCGTCGAAGAGAGCCACGACGAATCCGGAACCCCGTACGAAGCCATACAGGTTCTGCAAGAAGGGCCGGCTGATCTCGATGAGACTTTCGTTGCGTTCGAGCAACTCCTGCAGCGCTTTCTGCTCCAAGACCCTGTTGACCCGGGTTGTGTACGGGTTGACGTGGTGCTCCCTGCATCGCCTCCAGGACTCGATGATCATGTCGGGAATGATCAAGGGGTTTTCCATGGGCTGGGTATTGATGAATCTCTTCCATTCTCCCAGGACCTGCTCGAAACGTTCTCTGTGAGATTCCTGCATCTTCCACACCTCTTCGTCTGGTTGTGTCCCAAAAATGTCTCATGCATGTCTCGCAGTGGGACATGTGTATCGAAATGGGACGCATAATCAAGACACATCGTTAACAAGAAAGCAATAATAAATTTAATATTCAATTAATACAGATAGTTACAATAATAGGTCACGGTGGCATGGTGCGTGCTCTTTCAGACGTGAATTGAGTTTAGAAATGAGATAACCAGTGACAAATCTGTTTAACGTAAGCTGAAAGGAGAGTGCGCCGTGCTGAGAACAAAGGAACAATACCGGGACCGGCTTTTCAAAATGAAGCCTAACATCTATATCGGGGGTGAAAAGGTCGGGCGGGACGATCATCGGCTGATACCGGGGATCAACGTTCTGGACGTGACGTATGAGTTAGCGCTCAATCCGAAATGGAAAGGCCTCATGACCGTCCAGTCCCCGCTCATCGGTGAGGAGATCAACCGGTTCGCTCACCTGCCGCAGAATCCTTACGACCTTATGCAGAAGCAGAAGATGATCCGTCTGGCGGCGCGCCGCGTCGGCGGGTGCATCCACCGGTGTATGGGCCATGACGCCATCAATGCGCTGGCCATTTGCACGAAGGAGATGGACGAGGCGAAAGGGACTGATTACCACGAGCGGTTCATCACTTACCTTAAGGAGTACCAGAGAAACGACTGGGACGGCTGCTGCGCCCAGACGGACAGTAAGGGGGACCGCATGAAGCGGCCCAGCGAGCAGCCCAACCCGGATGCCTATGTCCACATCGTCGAGAAGAGAAAGGACGGGATCGTAGTCTCCGGCGTCAAGATGTCCATCACCCAGGTCGCATACGCCGATGAGATGTTCGTTCTCCCCACCCGGGCCCTCATGGAGGACGACAGTGCCTTCGCCGTTGCCTTTGCGGTCCCGGCGGACTGGGAGGGGGTCCATCTGATCACGAGGCCGGTCTGGCACCGGGAGAAGGACGATCCGGATGCGTCGCCATTATGCAAGTACGGGGTCTCCGACTCCGTTGTGGTCTTCGACAACGTCTTTGTTCCCAATGAGAGGGTTTTCATGTGTGGCGAGTGGGATTTCGGAAGAAGGATCGCCCTTCTATTTGCCGATTCGCACCGCCACAGCTACAGCGGCTGCAAGCCCGGGGTGTCGGACATACTCTGCGGGACCACGGCGCTTGCCGCCGAGGCGAACAACATCCAGAAGGTGGGCCACGTGCGGGAGAAGCTCTCCGAATTTGCCGGCGCTGCCGAACTGGCCTACGCAGCGGGAGTGGCTGCAGCCGTTTACGGCGAGAGGACCTCGAGCGGCGTCTTCTTTCCCAACAAGGTCTATGCCAATGTTGGCCGCAGGATGACGGGTGAGCTGATCTATCACGAGTACAACATCCTCACCGAGATCGCGGGCGGCATCGCCGTGACACTGCCCTTCGAGGACGACTTCCACGCGCCGGACACCAAGAAGTACCTGGACAAGTTTATCGTCCGCAACCCCAAGCTCCCGCCGGATGTTTCCCTGAAAATCTGGAAATACGTGGAGAACATCGGGGCCTCACCCATGTCGGCCTGGTACGAGATTGCCGGAGTTCATGGGGGCGGCTCGCCGATCATGGAGACGATCGCCCTCAATCTCGACTACAATTACGAGCGGAAGAAGAAACTCGCACGCTACCTCGCGGGCATCGACCCCGAGTTCGACGACTCGGCAGATCTGGCGTTGGAACCCACTTTCGGGACAAGTCTCGTGGAGGACCCGAAGGACAAACAGAAAAAATAGCGCGGGACGGCTATCCCGTCACCTGCGGGAAGGGGAGGAATATGGCTTCGGAACTTCTGGAAAAACTCTTTTCACTCAAGGGCAAGACAGCGCTCATCACGGGTGGGTATAAAGGGATCGGACGATCCATTGCCGAAACGTTCGCGGAAGCGGGAGCCGACGTGGCCGTTGTCGCCCGAAACCTGCTGGGCTGCCAGGAGGCGGCCCGGGAGATTGCCGGCAAATATGGCGTGAAGGCCATCGGAAAGTCCCTGGATGTGAACGACTCGAAGATGGTGGACCGTGTGGTCCAGGAGATCGTGAGCGAATTGGGCCGTGTCGACATTCTCGTCAACAGCGCCGGCATCCCGGGGAGCGAAAAGCCCGTGCTCAAGATGACCGACACGGACATGGACGAGGTCATGAACGTCGATTTTCGCGGGACGTTCCTGGTCTCGAGGGCAGTCGCCCAGGTCATGATCAAGCAGAAGAGCGGGAAGATCATCAACGTCTCCTCCATCCTCGGGAAGATTGCCGCCCGCAACATGGCGGGATACTGCGCCAGCAAGGCGGCAGTGATTCAGCTTACGCGGGTCATGGCCCTGGAACTGCTGCGCGACAACATCCAGGTCAATGCCCTGTGCCCCGGGTACATCCTCACGGAGTTCAACCGCGACTTTTTCGAGTCCGAGGCGGGAAAGGGCCTCGTCAAGAAGATGATTCCCCTGAACCGCGTGGGAACGCTCGATGAACTGAAATCGACGGCCCTCTACCTGGCGAGTTGTCCCTCGTTCCTGACGGGGGCCGAGCTGTATATCGACGGGGGGCACACGATCATCTAGGGGATCGGGTACAGGGTACAGGGTACAGGGTACAGGGTACAGAATGCCCTGTTGACAGCATTTTCCTGTTACCTGCCACCTTGCACCTGTCACCTTGATTTGGCGCGAGGCGATCGTTGAAAGCCGCCGGGGGAAGATCATCGGTGGGGTGGGCGAAGAGCGGTCATGAAGCGGGTGGCGCTGAAATACTGCGGGGGGTGCGACTGCACCTATGACCGGCTCGAGTATGCGAAGAAGCTCAAGAAGGCGGCCGAAGGCCACGTTGAATGGGTGACGATGGACGAGGGGGGATTCGACACGGTCCTGATGATACACGGGTGCCACGTGGCCTGCCCGGCGGAAAAACTGGAACCCGGTCACTCCTGGCGAATCCTGTCGGTCATTGATGATCGGGTCGCTCCGGAAGAGATAATCAATAAACTCCTTGAATGAGGTGAGAAATGAAACGGATCGTTACCAAAGAGGATTACGTCAAGAGCCTGAAGGACCAGAAGGTGCGGATTTTCTATAACGGCGAGCTGGTGGAGGACCGAAGCACCCACCCGGCGTTCGTGCCGCACATCAACTCGGCGGCCAAGACCTACGAGCTGGCGCTGATGCCGGAGTACGAAGACCTGATGACGGCCAAGAGCCACCTGACGGGCAAGAAGATCAGCCGGTTCACCCACATCCACCAGTCCGTCGACGACCTGATGAAGAAGGTCCAGATGCTGCGGCTCATCTCCCACGAGACGGCAAGCTGCTACCAGCGCTGTGTGGGGTTTGATGCGCTCAATGCCTTGTACATGACCGTCTACGAGGTCGACGAGAAATACGGCACACCCTACTTCAAGCGGCTCGAGGAGTATCTCAAGAGGATCCAGGAGGAGAATTTCATGCTCGTGGGCGGAATGACGGACCCCAAGGGGGACCGCTCCAAGCGGCCCAGCGAGCAGGCCGACCCGGATCTGTTCACACGGGTCGTGGAGAAGCGCAAGGACGGCGTCGTCATCCGCGGCGCCAAGGCCCATCAGACAGGGGCCGTCAACAGCCACGAGATCATGATTCTGCCGACCCAGGCCATGGGCCCCGGCGATGAGGCCTACGCTATCGTGGCCGCCATCCCGCTCGATGCCCCCGGCATCACGCTCATCTTCGGCCGTCAGACCAACGAGGAGCGCAAGGTCGAGGGGAGCATGGACGCGGGCAACGTGGACTTTGGCATGGTGGGCGGTGAGGCCCTGGTGATCTTCGAGGATGTTTTCGTTCCCTGGGACCGGGTCTTCCTGTGCGGCGAAGTGGACTTCTGCGGGACGCTGGTGGAGCGCTTTGCGACCATGCATCGTCAGAACTACGGCGGCTGCAAGGGTGGCGTGGCCGATATCATCGTGGGGGCATCGGCGCTGGCAGCCCAATACCAGGGAACGCTCAACGCTTCCCATGTCAAGGACAAACTCGTCGAGATGACGCACCTGGCCGAAACGGTCTATTCGGGATCGGTGGCCTGTTCTGCTTTGGGCTCCAAGACGAAAAGCGGCGCCTACTACCCTGATCCGCTGCTCGCCAACTGCACGAAGCACAACATCACGCGACACATCTACGAGATCTCTCGGCTCGCCCACGATGTGGCCGGCGGCATCCTGGCGACGCTGCCGTTTGCCAAGGACTTGCAGAGCCCCGAGATCGGGAAATATGTGGAGAAGTACATGAAGGGGGTCAGCGGAGTGTCCACGGAGACCCGTATGAAGATCCTGCGGCTTCTGGAGAACATGACGGGCGGGACCGCCCTGGTGGAATCCATGCACGGCGCGGGATCGCCCCAGAGCCAGCGGGTCATGTACCAGCGACTGGGCAAGCTCCCCGAAAAGATGAAGATGGCCAAAAAACTGGCGAAGGTCGCAGAATAGATCCGCGAGATCCGTGACGGAGGCTGCCGGCCTGCCGAGGCCAGCAGCCTCCAGTTGCTGCGGTTTGTAGTCGGAAAGGACCAGGCATCAATGAAAAAAGTTGACATCTTTTCCTTAAGAACGTATGGGGTTATAAACCCGTTTATTTGTAAGCAGTTGATGTGCAGTAAAAAAAGAGACTGAGCGCTCAATCATTTATCGGAAAGGGGGGATGCTTCGAAGTTCTTCAGTCGGGATGCCATCGGCCGGTCGTTTGTCTTGCCTTCATAAAAGTAAACCGACCCGTCCCTGGAGGGAATGAGGAAGGGTGTTTCATTCTTATCACGGATCCAACCGGCGCAGATGGTAAAAAGGAAGGGAACAAAAAAGCAGAAATCACATTGAGAAGGAGGGTCGTCGATGAACGAAACTGCCAAGAAAGCCTGGGGTTACAGATATGTAATCCTCTTTATCGTCTGGTTGCTTTACCTGATCAACTATTTTGACCGGATCAGCGTCCTCACCTGTCTTCCTTATATTCAGAAAGACCTGAACCTCAATGCCGTCGAGATCGGGTGGCTGGGATCGATCTTTTTCTTCGGGTACGCCTGCGCGCAGTTCACCTCGGGGTTCCTTGCTGACCGATGGGGGCCCAAGAAGACCATGAACATCGCCATCTGGGTCTTTACGCTGGTCACTTTCGTCACCGGCTACGTCAGGACCTTCTGGCAGTTCATCGCCCTGCGAGTAGGACTGGCCCTTGGCGAAGGTCATCACTATGTGCCTGCCGTTCGCGCCATCGCCAACTTCTTCCCTTCGACGGAGCGCGGGCGGGCCAACGCGGTCCTCGCCACCACGTGGGCCGTGGCTCCCGCCATCGTGCCCCTCATGACGACCTGGATGATGGCGGACTGGTTTGACGGCGCGTGGCGCCCCGTGTTCTTCGTGTTGGCCGTACCGGGCGTCCTCGGGATCTTCCTGCTCTGGAAGTACATCCAGGATTCCCCCCGCGAGTCGCTCGAGAAGGGCATGATGAAAAAAGACGAGCACGACATGATCGTCGCCTCCATCGGTCATGATTCCACCGTGACGGGCAAGAAGTACAGCGCCAAGATCTTCACGACGGACGTCCAGTTCTACCTCTACTCGATCAGCTGGTTCATCATGCTCATGATCTACTGGGGCATGACGA
>Ga0316616_100000207_pt1 | contig 16343 bp, 42 predicted proteins | sample OWC_Aug_M1_C1_D1_FD_207660 | JGI IMG/M metagenome (GOLD analysis project Ga0316616, IMG submission 207660) | Wetland soil microbial communities from Old Woman Creek delta, Ohio, United States - OWC_Aug_M1_C1_D1_B | ecosystem: Environmental > Terrestrial > Soil > Wetlands | place: USA: Ohio... | reverse complement strand
TTACAGGAATTGGGATGATATGACACCGGGTGGTATTTGGACTCGCGGTTGCGGTAGGTGGTCATATATTTCCAAAGAGCGAAAAGAAGAATACGACGCTGCCCGTAAGGAAAGGGAAGAAAGGGAGAAAGATGTATGGACAGCAGAAAAGCAATAGAAAAACTTGCCGACTTTCTCGGCTTTCTTCTTTTACTAAACCCTATAATGATTTTTGCGTGGGCCTATGTGCCCCATCTTCAACTATCTGATCTCTCCTTTACAGAGCTTATGATGGTGACAAACACTTTAGGCCTCATAGTCCATTTTGGTATGGGGTATATTATGAATAGATAGGAGAACAAAATGGTTAAGACAAAAGTAAGAGTAAAACTTATCGGTGAGGATGGGAACGCCTTCAATATTCTTGGCAGGGTTCAATCGGCTATGAGAAGGGCGAAGATTGACCAAAAGGTTATTGACGAGTATCTCAAAGAAGCCACGAGCGGCGATTACAATCACCTTCTGGCTACAACCACGAAATATGTCATTGTGGAGTAGGAATATGAAAATAAGAAAATATAGAGCTGATATCTCCAACTATAGTAGAGGGATATTCAAGGATTTTTTCTTTCTCAGCAACGCTAAGAAATGGATAAAAGAGAAAATAGGCACCAGCGGCAGTGAGTATGGTGATGCTATGGTAGTTTACATCACGGATAGACGGTCAGGGAAATCTCATACAGTAAGAAACTGGTATCCGATTGCTAATATCGAAATGGGGTCTGGATATACTTCGATTTCACTTCCTCTGGAAAAACCGAAAGACAACTATGATTATGGAATTTGATGGTCGTGATATTGGTGCGTTAGTTACTATGGGAATTGCTCTTGGTGTGTTTATATCACTTATTTTGTATAAGGTCTTATAATGAATTTGTGGCAGAGATACATAAGTGAATGTCAGAGAATGGACAGGCTCCTACAGAACGCCTGTGGAGAGCTGTGTCCTAAGTGTGATGTTTTCTTTGATGAGGCCGCTTCCTCTGGATGCTGTGGTCATTGTCGTGCTATGGATGCCTACCGTGATATGGGTTCAAGGAAGTGGTTGTCACCCGAGGCATTCGAGAAGTTGAAAATCAGATACAGGTGGGATGAAACCTACGGCTTTCTCGACTTGAACGAGGGATGCAGGATCCCCCGCATCTACAGGGCTGATATTTGTTTGACCTTCATGTGCAGTGAATTGAGAGCCAAGCTGGGTGAAGAAAAGGTCAGACGAATTGACAAGATTATCCAGAGGATTTTATTTGACCGTTATAATGAAAATTTGATGGATATCATTGACAGAGAAGCGGTATTGGTTTGAAACCCTTGATATCTCTACGAGATAAGAATGTTTACATTTGATGTTGATTTTGTTATAATGTACCGAAGGATGTATTTATGTCAAAAGAAATAATCCATTACTTTGAAGTGTCTGAAATTACTGTTTTGGGGGCACTCTATTCTATAGTAGTTGTTTATTGTCAGGGAAAGATATACGAAGTTTACCCCCCAGCGGCTGCGCCATGGGATAATTTCAAAATCATATCGGCATCGTTTACAGGATTTGTCACTAAAAATCCTACGAGAAGTTTTTATGAGCGAAATCGGTGGCGCTCGGCCGGCTCTCTTGGAGAGCAAACTCTCTATGTCAAGGACATAATCAAATATCCGGCTACGGATGGAAGTTTTCCCGGCGGAAATATTACATTGGGTTTACCGAAAGGTATGTGGTTAGTTTTGAGAGCTAAAATAGATGAGTATAACTCCGGTGGCACTGTGAACATGGGTTCCGGTCAACCACTGGATAACAAGATGTTTGAAATTTAAATTGTAGGAGGATTATTATGGGTAGTGTTAAAGGTATTGAATTAATTTTGGCAAATCTGTCGAAGGATGACGCATCGGTTGTAGTCACTGTTCCTATCAGAGATTTGAAAAAGGTGTTTCTTGAGACCGGCGGATCGCTGACGGTTAAAGGAAAGGTCAGGGAGCTTGGTTACAAGAGACTTTGCCCCGGCGTGTTCAGCTTATTCTTGAAGCCCGGCCGCGTGGAAGCCAAAAAGAAATAATCGGTGTTCTATGAAGATTAGAATACTGCAGGTTATTTACGGTATAGTGCTCATGGCGCCCGCCATATATTTTGGTGTGGCGGGCTTTCCAGATGCACTTATGCTAACATTTAAAATTATCGGCGGTATCTTGTTCGGTATATTCATTTTAATGTTAGCTATGCTTGGTCTTTGGCTGATAAACGATGCAATCGAGGGAAAATAAAATGAAAGCACGCAAAATAACAATCAAACTGGAAATTTCTGTTGGCCCTGTTCTTTCAAGAGCGGAATATAATCAATCCCTCTCGGATTTGAGGCGGATTACTGGTATATCAGATGTTCAAGTAAAATACGACCATGCTCAAGGATATCTTTTTTTGATAGACCTTGATTTGGATAAATTCGATAAGCCGTCCATGTTGAAGATACATGACATTTTTTCTGAGGAAGAAAAAGAGCAGGACACAGAGGAGTTTCCTCGACCTATTATTGAGGAGTTTCTGGAGGAGTAGATTATGGCCAGCGCAACATTTACCACAACGAGTTACCATACTGCTACACCGTCGAAAAGTTATTCATTTTATATATTCAAACCGGGACAACCTTTCTATCCTTCCGGCGCCTTGATTGTTGAGCGCGGTTATTTGAAAGAGGGAGTGATGGGCCTCTTTAAGAAGCACGGTCTTGATTGTGGTAAAGACGATTTAAAATTTATCGAGAAACTGGAGCCCGGCGAATATCTATTGATTGACCGGGATTTTTGTTATGATTACTATATAGAAAGAAATGCATAGGAAAGGAAAATTATGAGAAAGGTTTTGTTAGCTGTCTTGCTTGTATTGTTATTTTCGGTTAATGTCTGGGCTCAAGAGCCAATGGTAAACATCGGTGGGGGAACACTTATTCCTATTTCCAAATTGGAGTGGACTTCCATTTCCGAAACATCCGATGCCTATATAGCCATTCAGAGTTATAAAGAAGATAATTTGATTTTATCCGCCTGGTTCAAAATGATAAAACAGAAACAGGAAACCTATGTGTTGTTTACTACCAGCCTCAGAGTAAACGAGGACGCCATCTGTGCAATACAGGCATGGGAGCCGGGAAGGGAAATAGATATCTTCAAGGAGCCCATGTGTTTTCTTGTTCAAGACAGGACTACAGGCGAGAGAGTAATGGTTTCGTTATTTGTTATTTTCATTACTAAACATCCGGATATTCTTGACAAGGCGAAAGAGTATGAGCGCAAGAAACTGGAAAAAGAGAGTAATAAAAAGACTTTATAATACAATGGAAAAGATAAATACAAATAGGAAAAAATACATAGGGGGTGTAAAACTCAATAACTCAAAGGAGACATATATGATGAAAGTAAGAGACTTCTTCTGTTTCTTCTGTTGCCTCTTACTACTTGTCTATGCTGTGCAGGATTTCACAAGGATCCTGCCCGTTCCAGTAAAGACAGGTGTTGACCCATTGGTGGTCAAAACAGTAAGAATACTTACGGTTGCTGGTGCACCGGAAAAAAGAATACCAGAGCTTTCAAACGCTATTGTGATGGTTTCGAGGGCAAAAGATGTTTCACCAGCGTTTATTATAGCGTTGATCAAAACGGAGTCAACCTTCGATAAGAACGCTAAATCCCCAAAGGGATATAAAGGTGAGATGCAAACGCCGTGGTCTTGTGAATTTTCTGATACAAATATCAGCTACGGTGTAAATATTTATCTTGATAAACTCAAGATGGCAAAAGGAGATATGTTGAGGGCGTTGGCTATGTATAAAGGTGGAAACACACCACCGCCAGCAGCATGGACACAGGCACAACATACTTACAATCTGTATAAGCAATTAGCAAGACTATAATAGAAGGGAGAAAGTAAAATGTCGTTTACCATGAATACTATAAGACAATGGGTATTTCAGCAGTTGCCTTTTGTTCTTCTAATCGTGTTTATTCTTGGCACGGTAGCAGGTGTGTATTTCGGGAAACTTTACTATTCATATCGCTTGAATGAAGCTGTGAAGTTGGAAGGTTTTGTGAACCCATCAGACAACCATGTTTACACTGTCAAATTAAAACCTTAAAATATGAAAACACTATTCAATAAGAGAGGAGCCATACAGGCGCTGATTGTTCCTATCGGGATACTTATAGCGGTAGGGTCTTTGATTTATCAGATTTACAATTCGGTGAAGGAGCCAACACCACCGGAAAAACAGAAAGTTGAATGTCAGATAAATGAAAAGTAAAAACAGTTGGAGAAATCTACAGGGTTTTGTGGATGCAAGGATTGATACCAAGCGCAGTCTGTACTGGAAACTTGCGACCATGCCCCGCGATGATATTGTGGATGTATATCTGCCCCTTTACAGAGAGGAGCTGATAGGCGTTCCCAAAGATAAAATCATCGAGATTGTGTTAGGTGAATTATGAGCAGAGACTATGATGATTTTTGTGACGCTATAGACGAAATGACATTAGACTATATGTGCGACGAGTGTGATCAACCAAACTGTGATAATTGTCCTATTCTTGACAAGATGGCCGAAAGGAAATTAAAAAAGTCAGAGGACGAGGATCCAGTATTTTTTCAAGATGTATAGGAGGAATAAAATGGCATCATTTAGAGAGATGAGAGAAATGGATGACGCAAAGAAAAAAGCGTTAGTAAAGAAGGTGGGGATTATAGGGATATCAGCTATAGTATTACTGTTCCTGATATTAATACTTAATCCTCTTGTTATTATCAATGCTGGTCAGCGCGGGGTTGTCTTAAACTTCGGGGCCGTGCAGAATTATGTTCTCGGAGAAGGCCTTCATTTCAGAGTGCCGATTTATCAGAAGATTATAAAGATGGATGTTCAAATCCATAAGGCCGAGACAGAAGCCGCTTCAGCATCTAAGGATATCCAAGAGGCGCACGCAACTATCGCTGTCAACTACCACGTTCTTCCTGATAAGACTTGGTGGGTCTGGCAGAACATCGGCGAAAGTTACAAGGAAAGAGTTGTTGACCCTATGGTGCAGGAAGTGTTCAAGGCCGTGACCGCAAGGTTCACCGCTGTCGAGCTAATCACACAGCGTGAAAAGGTCAGACTTGAAACGAAGGAAATGCTTACGCACAGATTGTTGGAATACGGTCTCGGCGTGGATGATTTGTCCATCGTGAATTTCGCTTTCGGGAAAAACTTCACCGCGGCTGTCGAAGCAAAACAGACAGCGGAACAGTTGGCCCTCAAGGCTACGAATGACTTGAGAAGGATTGAGATTGAGGCCAAACAGATTGTCGCTAAGGCACAGGCTGAGGCCGAGAGCTTGAGACTACAGAAGATGAACATTACGCCAGACCTTGTGCAGTTGAGACAGATTGAGGCTGCTAAGATGGCCATCGAGAAATGGGATGGTAAGTTACCGTCTGTTACCGGTGGGGTCGTTCCGTTCATTGATGCAAAGTCTTATACCAATACGAAATAAAGGAGGGTGGGAGAGCTTCGGCTCTCCCATTTTTTTCTATGTCAATAGATATTGAAATATTGAGAGATATACTGGAAGGTCTTGAATTGAACCCGATAGACTTTTCCGAATTGGTGAACATTCCGCTTAATCATCTTTTAGCTGTTCTCAAGGGCACAGAGCACTTTACCCTTGAGGAAGAAAGGACAATACTATCTTATTTTGGAGTAAACAAAATATGACATTTCCAGACAGATACAATATGCTGAAAAGCACCATCGAGGAATTTTTATACAATATTGACAGACGGAGCGTGGTCAACTTTGACATACTCAGGGAAGGCCTGATACGGGCTGCATCCAACTATATTGACCCTAAAGACGGTGATGTGGTATGTATTGAATGGTCGGATGGCGACCATACTCATCACACAAAAATCGGGGCCCCCTTAAAAAATTGCAGCCTGACCTTTTACAACAATAAGTGGTTTGTTGTCTTGGGTGAAGATGGAGCGAAGTCCGATTGGATATATCAGCCGCTCTTTAATATAGATACATACGCACGAGTGATAAAGGTGGAATAATGGAAATGGTTTCAGTAATAGAGTTTATGGCGATGGTGTTTGTGTTCATTGGCGTTTACCTTGTGTCCATACCAAACATCAAGGGGATATATGTAATGATAGTGGCCCAGACTTTATGGACGGCCTTCGCTATCATCAAATTTGCCCCATTCCTGTTATTACAAAATGTTGTGTTGATGGGCCTGAATGTTTGGGCCATTAAAAATTGGAGAAGGAAAGGCGTAGGTGTAGAATGAAAAAGATTATATTTGTGGTTGCTATTTGTTCTATGTTTTTTGTAGGATGTGAAAGGAGAGATACCTTGAGTTCTCAAAAGAACAGGTGGTCTGATACTGATACATATAAAGTTATCAGGGTTGGCGGGCATTCTACTAATTTGGGTGTTTATGAAGTAATAACAGATGCAGGCGAGAAGTATATTGTGTTTTCAAACGGTGACGGTCTGGCCGTGGTGAAGAAATAATATGAGACCAATCCTGACAACCGTAACAACGGAACAGGCTAAGCGCCTCTGTAAAGAGATAATAACAAAACATCATTCCTATGTGCCTACCTACAGGTCTGTGGGCAGGCGAATAGATTGGCTTGTGGAGTATGAGAATGAGCTGGTAGGTATGATAGGTGTAGGCAGCTCAACCTATCCGCCTCCAAAAGACCTGTTACGATATCTCAATATAACCAAACTGGACTACAGGACGCTTTTCAATCGGTTCGCTAATAACTGGCGGTTCTGCCTGACCAAACAGATATCCAATCTGGGCACGATGGTTCTCAAGGAAATGCGATGTAGAGCCAAAGAGGAATGGAAGGCGAAGTATAATGACACTCTTGAATACATTATTACCTTTGTGGGCGAGGGGCGAGACGGTGCTGTTTACAAGGCGGATAACTGGACGATGATAGGGGAAACCGCTGGGCTACCGGCACATAAGAGTGTCTCGATGAAATGGGATGATGGAAAAGGTATAAAAGCGAAATTTGTGAAGCCCACGGGCGAGAACAAAAAACTGATTTTTATAAAAAAGATATAATGAAAACAAAAATCTGTTCAAAATGTAAAGAAGAAAAACCAATATCAGAGTTTTACATAAGGACAAACGGATATCTGTACTCATGGTGTAAAAAATGTTCTATCATTTACAGTACAGAAACCATGTCAAGGTACAAGGAACAACACAAAGAATACATGAGGGAATATTACAAAACACACAAGGAATACTGGAAAAGCTATTATAAAACCGAAGAAGCCAGAGAACGAAGAAGGGAATATGAAAAAACAGAAAAATACAAGGAACGAAGAAGGCCTCAGAGGAGAATATACGAGAAAGAGAGAAGAAAAGACCCAGCGTACAGACTCAATAATAATATATCCACCGCGATATCATCAGCATTAAGAGGAAGAAAGAAGGGCAGACATTGGGAAACCATCGTAGGATATACAGTAAAGGAATTGAAGAAACACCTTGAAAAGTATTTTACGAATGGAATGGCATGGGAAAATTACGGTGAGTGGCATATAGACCATATCATACCCATTTCACTATGGACATACACAAATCCAGAGGACATAGAGTTTAAAAAATGTTGGTCACTGGAAAATTTAAGACCTGTATGGGCAAAAGACAATGTAAGAAAAAATGGGGATATATTCTATATGTTCTATGAAAAGGATTAAACTATGACATTTTATGTGCCAGCAGTAAGTATTATAGATATGGACACCCTGATAGGTGTGTTGATTTTGGTAGGGATATATTTTATCTATACCGTGATAAAAAACAGGAGGAAATAATTTATGACAGAAATTGTGGTAACAAAGAAATCGCCGGGAATAGCTGTATTGCTATCATTTTTAATAGCTGGCGCAGGGAGTATGTATTCCGAAAGAATAGGTAAAGGTATTGCGATATTTATCTGTGCTGTTATTGGAATGTGTATATTTGTAATTCCCGGTATTATTGTTTGGATAGTGGGAATGGTAATGGCTCACAGCGATGCTGTCAGCTATAATGAAAAATTAGAGATGTCTCTAAAACGAATAGGAGATAATTATGGCATTATTGACAAAGGAACAAGAAAGAGAAGTCAGGATTAGATTTATCATTGCGATGGTCATTATATGCACTCTGATGTATTTGACCGTCCTCGGGCTGAGCTGGGTTTTTGCGGATACCAAAATCTATGACGAGAATTACAAGACAAAAGGTTATGTCAGGGATGGTGTTATCTATGACAAATACAATAACAAGACGGGCTACATAAAAGACGGTGCTGTATATGACCAAAATTATCATCGCCAGTATAATATCAAAGACAATAACCTGTATGACAAGGATTGGAATTACAAAGGCAAGATTGACGGCGATAGGATTTACGACAAAGAATATAAGACAAAATACCACTTGGAGGACAAAAAATAGCGTGTACCAAGGGGTACAGACCCTAAAAACCGAAAAAAAGTTGTAAAATATTGATATTATTGAACAATAAGTGAATTTTGTAAGTGGTTGAAATCATTGAGAATGATAGATAAGTTATTGAAATCATTGACGAAAATAGTTGTTTACATTCACTTGAAAGTATGATAAGATGTACCCATCAAAATCAAGAAAGGGTTTTTAGTCAATGTCCAATTTGTTTCGTAGAATGTGTGAAGAAAAAAAGAGCCACCTTGATGAAATCAAAGTCAATCCGAAACAGGCCGACCTTATTGCCTACCGTGTTTCAAAACATCTGAATGTTAAAACCCCTCAAATCATTTTCACCGGTAAAACCTTGAGAAGAACCCGCGGCACCTATTACAATCAGGATAGCCACGGTAATTTTCTCAACCTTATCAAGCTTCACAAAACCGGTGAGTGCCTTATGACCCTTCTCCACGAGCTTACTCATACCGTCGCGTTTCACCACAAACAATCTTTTTGGTATCAGTTTCATCTTCTCATCGACTTTTGGGAAGTGGTGTTAATCAAAGACAAAAAAATCAGAGAAGCCTTCAAGCTTGGTAAACAACCGAAAGAGAAAAAGGAAAAGCCTATGACCGAAACGAAAAGGTTCAAGTATGTTATGGAAATTCTGGAAGGCGAGATAATCAACAAGACCATAAAAATGTCCATCATCGGAAAGACACTCGCCGAAGAAGGTATCAATAACAGAGACAACATCCTTAAAATTCAGAACATCTTCAAAAAGAAAGGTATCAGGATTACAAAGTAATGAAAATGACGAAAACGATTTGTGGTTGCGGACAAGAGATTTACGACGCTAATATGGTTCATCCCATTCTCACTAACAATATCATCAACGAAAGATTTGAGCGGCCGCGGCCGGTTTCGGTTGACGGTATTCTCGGTTTCTACTGGACAGAGCATCGTTGTGACAAGTGGCCCACTTATATCACGATGTTTACGGATCCCACAAAGAACAAATAAGAAAGGATAGATATGAAAATCACAATCGAAATCAAAACAGACAATGCGGCTTTTGAGGAACGATATGAACATCAGCTGGCGGAAATCCTGAGCGACGCGTCCTACAGGATAGTGTGTGGTGAAACCGAAGGTTCGCTTCGGGATATCAATGGTAATCGAGTTGGAACATTCACTGTAAAAGGAAAGTAAGATAATGTTTACGATAGACGGAAAATATACGAAAGCGCTCATCACGATTGACAACATAGAACCCGAATGTTTAGCCCAGATTGGTTCTATGGTGAACAATGTGGCGTTTTCTAATCAGGTTGTCATTATGCCTGATACGCATTCTGGAAAAGGTTCTGTTATCGGCTTCACGATGAAAATGGGTGACAAAATTATCCCTAACATCGTGGGTGTTGATATTGGATGCGGTATGTTGTCCTGTGATATCGGAAAGGTGAACCTTTCTGAAAATGACCACAAGATGTTAGACGATTATATCCGTAGGAATGTTCCCTTTGGTATGAATGTTCGCGAAGGGAATGTTTATGCCTATGGTATTAATGGCGTGGAGATTGTTGCTCTCTGTAAAAAGATTGGGATGGATCCTGACTACGCTATGAAATCCATCGGAACGCTGGGTGGTGGAAATCACTTTATCGAAATTGGTAAATCCGTGAACACGGAACACATCTGGATCACGGTTCATACGGGCTCCAGAAACTTAGGTAAAAGGGTTTGTGAATATTGGCAGAGGGTAGCTACGGATCGTGCTTATCGTGGTGAGTCCAAAGAGGACGGTATCAAAAGAATCAAATCCTCTTTTCCTAAGTCTGAATGGCAGAAAGAAATTGTTAACCTGAAAAACAACATCAAGAAACACCGTTCTACGGGCCTTGAGTATCTTGAAGGCGAGGACTTAAAAGGGTACTTAAAGGATATGGCTGTCTGTCAGCACTATGCTAAAATGAACCGTTACGAGATTATGGAAGTAATTCTCAATTATCTTATCCATAAATCTGTTCCTGAAAAAACGGTTGAAACGGTTCACAACTACATAAACTTTGGGGATGATATAATCCGTAAGGGTGCTATTTCTTCCTACAAAGGTATCGAAATGATAATTCCCTTGAATATGAGGGATGGTATTCTTCTTTGTATTGGTAAATCCAATTCCGATTGGAATTGCTCCGCTCCTCACGGTGCGGGAAGGGTGTTGTCTCGCTCCAAAGCGAAACAGGTGGTTGACCTTGATGAGTTTAGGGAAACGATGAAGGGTGTTTTCTCTACTTCGGTAGGACAGGGAACGCTTGACGAATCTCCTTTCGCTTACAAGGATTCCACGATGATTGAGGAAGCTATCGGCCCTACGGCTGATATCGTTGATAGAATTATTCCGTTACATAATATGAAAGACTCTGATGGAGAAAGGGAGTAAAATATGAAAGTATCATTTTCAAGACCGTTAGTTAAAAATCTTCGTAAGGAGATTGACAAGGCTCTGGCCCCACTTGGAAAGAAATATAATGTTGATTTCCAGCTGGGTGCTATTCATTTTGACACCAATGAAATGAGGGTGAAGTTAACTGGTATCGCCGACAAGAAGGCTGCTCAGAAAGAGAAGAAGAAAAAGCTGGCCGAGGACTTCAAGTTTTGGGGCGAGTATTCGGGTTTTAAGAAATCTGATTTGGGGCGAGTATTCACCTTTAGAGGTACGGAGTATAAGGTGGCTGGTTGGAATTATCGGGCTAAATCGAAGAACATCAAGCTGGAGAGAACCCGCGATGGTAAGACCTTCAAATGTTCACCCGCTGACCTTAAAATCTTTTTGAAAGGATAGTATATGGAAAAGACGATTTGGGTAAAATGTAACGGTGAGGCCCATACTAATCCTCACATCGATCATTGTATGGTGTGTTTGCCGTGGTGGGGCTCTTATCCTGTGTGTCCTTATTGTGGTAAGGCTGGTTACAGGTCGAGAACAGGTAAATCCAGAATGAAATGTTGTTACTGTAAGAAATTCGCTGAAGTTTCAGAGAGGGATAGATAAATGGGATTATATGACACCGTAGGAAAAAATTACATCCAGATTAAATCCACTCCGGATTGTAGTCTCACTCATTACAAGGTGGGCGATGAGATTGATTTGCCGGATGGCCTTCATATCGGATATGAGGGATGGTTCATCGTGTCTCACGGTAAGATTATGAGGACGGGCACCGATATCTATGACAAGTGGGGAAACCCTCTTATTACGACCGAGATTTTGCTGGGAAATCCGGTAGCCGAAGCTATAAAAGCTTTCAAGGAGAACAAGGATGAAAAACTCGACTAAGAAGGGTCTGACGGATCTGATTATCAGAATACAGGCCGTTGAGGACAAGATTAACAGGTGCTTCCATATAGACGAGGACAACCTTACTATCAAGGATGCCCGTGAGTATGGTTACATCAATACGGCTATCAATGAGATGGTAACAATCGTGGAAGATATGAAGGCCGTCAGGCGTGACTTCTTCTCAAAGGATGGTGAATAATGAGTAGATCTAAATATGGGCCCGTAATTTTCATTGATGATAATTACGGTGTTTATGAAATCAACGATCAGGATGATATAGACTTCTACCACAAAACCCAGCGTAATTCCGTCTGGAAAAACTGTGACCGTTGTGGAAAGCGAGTTAAAATCCGCAGGGATTATGCCACCTGTAACAGCTGTGCAGAGGCTATCGAGAAAGGATTGGATTATTAAAATGGAAAAGAAATACTATGTGAAGGTTCAGTTTCCTCTGGACAAAGTTGATATGGATAAACTGCATGAGATCGAGAAACTATTTGGTGAGCTCGGTATTCATTTCGATACGGGCGCCGGTTTCGGATATCGTGATTGGGAATGGGATTGGAGTTTGTCCGGCCCCATCGAAATAACGGTGTTTGAAGATGATGATTAATAAACCGATAAAACCGCCTTGTCCAAAGACACTGAAAACACTTGACACCTATGAGTGTTGGTATAATTGTCACGGTTTCCACAAGGGTAAGGATTGTAAGTCCTACGCTGAGTATCTTCGTAGGTATAGGGTAAACAAACACAAATAGGAAAGGAGTATGGCTTTCAACGACACTATAAAAGAATTACAGGTGGAGAGAGAGAAGTTATTGGCTAAAATCCGACCACTCAATAATGCCATTCATAAACTGAACGCAAAAATAGAAAGGTTGATTAAGCAGAACCGAAAAAAGAGACAGGAAAAATGTCCTCACACCAAAACAAAAGAAAGAACAGATGGTGGATATTTTGAACAGGGTAGAATGACCGCTCCTCTGTATTGGAATGAAAAGGTCTGTGTCAGGTGCGGGAAAGTTGTAGAAAAAGAGGAAACTAAAAAGGTCTGGAAAAAAGCATAGGAAAGGAAACAGTATGAAAGTTTTGGATATGAAAGTAAATTGGATGGAGAGTTGGGATAATGACCCGGAGATCATGCTTTTGGTGGACAAAATGCCAGATCCCGATAATGTGAGATATGAACAGAAGGACAATCTTTTCTTCGCAGAGGATGATGGTTATGTGTCTTTCTTCGCATATTCTCGGCCCGGTGATGGTTATGGTGGACGCACCTTTAATATCACCTTAACGAATGGTGAGGAAAGGGCTCTCAAAGGCCCGTGGTCAAGTAGAGCCGGCGTTATGAATAGTGCAGGATTTGAGCCGTGTCTCGATGTTATCATCACCGATGATCCCGAAGTGTGGGAGAAGGGATATACTTTTATGGCCGGGGCCGTAACGAAGAAACTGGTTGACGAGTATCTCGACAAGTTTCTTCCTGATGTCTTTCTCTATAAGATTGAGGATGAGAGGGATGGTGATATCATCTATCAGCCCTATTTGAAGGACGGCCGGAAGAAACCCGAGCCGAAAACATATTGGGGTAAACAGAGAAATAACTGGAAGGAGAAATAATATGGAATTTTTAAACTGGTGGTTTAATGACCACTACATTTTGTCAACAATTTTTACATCGTTCTTTTCTTTCATCTGGGCGATCTTTTACGATTTGACGATCAGAGCGGTGGTGTCTTTCATTTTCGTTTTACTTTGGTGGGGCGTGGAGCTAAGGTGATAATATGTTCAAATACACTTGTTTTATTTTTGGATTGATGTTGCTTCACTGGGCGGCCGACTTTGTTCTTCAATCGGATAGGGTGGCCCTCTCAAAATCAGAGAAGAACAGTGTTCTTGGGGAACACTGTATCATCTACAGTTTACCGATGGCGTTTCCGTTCCTTGCATTCGGGTTCACCGCGGCAGCTGTGGCCTTCTCTACACTTCTACTCTCTCATTTCGTCATTGACTATGTGACGGCCAGATTGAATAAGAAGTTTTGGCTGAATAACAAGCGTCACGAATTTTTCGTGATGGTTGGGTTCGACCAGTTTTTACATATCGGTGTTATTCTGTATTTAGCACTAACTTTTTGGAGGATATAAAATGGCTAAGAATGAATGTGGAAAGATGCGGAAAGTGGATAACCCCTACGAGATTTGGGTCTGTGAGGCTATCGGATGGGAATGGCGTGTATTGAAGAAGTATCAGACGCCTGAGAACGAGGCGAAGAACCCTTATGCTCGGTGGTTTGTGGCTGTGAAGTCACCGAATACTTTTGGCAGCTACGATATGGGCGATACCTATGTCAACGACATTAAATCCTGTGCAGTGAGGGTGAAGTAATGGGTAAACTTATTTTATTTCCTGCTCATAGAGCAAGACAAAGCACAAGGGAAGCATTGGGTGCGGTGCGTGGACTGATGTATGCCACGCCGATATCAATTCTTTTATGGGTGATGATAATACTCATCGGCCTTTACATCTACAGGGGGTAAATATGAAACTGTTTACAATATCCTATGGTAAATGGGATGTGTTTTGCACCGAAGAAGATTTGGTGATTATGTTGGGTAATAATCTTCCCGGGGAAAATCTTATTGAAGTATTAGACCTTCTCGATGTCGGAGATCAATATGGTGAAGATGGCCCTGATGGAGAAACCCTCAATATCAAAAGAATAGAATAGGAGAGTTTTATGCCAGCAGACCTTACAGAAAAGATGATGGAAAAAATAAAGGCACAGACAAGTGCCTTAATCAAGGATAATTTCAATACTAATCCCAGTGATGCCGTATATCAGCTGGTGTTTTCAGCGATGTTGATAGGTGTGACTATCGGTATGGAATGGGAAGATAGAATAACACAAATAGCCGAGATGAAGGGAGCAGAGAAACATGGCAAATAATTTAGCACCGTTTACAGCATTTGAGGATAGCGCCCATATTTGGTCGGAGTCTTTACAGGATTTCATACTAACTAAATATATTACGGTCTATGATAGTCACGGCCATCCATATCAAATGGATAAACAGGTCATTCTGGATTTCTTGAATTTCCATAGTGATGATCTGGTGGTTGTGCAGAAAAGAAAACACGAACATTTAGTGTGGGGTGCATAATGGATGAGCAGACATACAGAGAAGCGGTTCAGCGAGTGGTAAACTATCTCTTACTGGTTTCGTCGTGGTGCGGTGATACTGCTGTGGGTAAAATGCACTACGACCTGTCTGAGGCAGCTTCTATCGGAACGATGAGACAGGTTTTCATCGAGAAGGAACCCGCTGTTATAGAGAGGGATATTCGCGTCGAAATGAAACGGAAAAAAGAAAAGTTTAACTAATATTTACAATCAACCTGTTTTGGGGTATAATATGACTGTGATGAAAAAGAAAGAGTTGACCTTTGGGAAGAAACTCGAAATCCTTGAAAGAGCGTGGAGCAAGTATAAGATTGGTGGCTTTGAGCTCGACAAAAGAGTTAAAGTGATATCTGTTATCCAGATGCATCAGGCCTCACTGTTGAAAGAGTATTCTAAACTTCCTAATAAGGAAAAGAAGCTCTATAAGTTTAGAATTGATACTCTCAAAGAGTGGTTGGAATTTGCCCACTACATTCTTGAAGGGGAAGAATAATATGGGGGAGCTTCTGTTTTTCTACATAGTGATTACCCTGTATTTCATCCTTGAGCTGGACAGCATCCTGCACTTGAGAAAGCCCGGCCATAAATGTTTACATCGTGATGATAAAGACTATTACGAAAAGTATATTGGGAAAAAGAAACTGGACACTGATTGAGTGGAAGTGCTGTGGTAATCTATGGCAGCTAATCTATACACCAATGTTTCCCGATAGAAAGTATTGGAACCCTGTATGCCCAGATTGCGGGAAAACTGTAGATGGAAAAAAGATATTTAGTTAAAGTAAAATGTGCGTCCGATAAAAAATGCTGGTATTGTAAAGAAACCGGCCAGACTTTTCTTGTGGAACACTGTGCTTGGGAGCCCGATTGTTTTGTCATTGTAAACGATACAAAGGGGTTCTATAAAAAAGATGTTGATGTTTTAGTAGAGCTTTCGGTAGATGATGATCTATTCAAGATATGAGTATAAACAAGTTTTTTAATACCAATATAAAGGTCAAAGGCCTCAAAGAGAAGTATAAAAAGGAGCTGGGGGATTTTCGCTCATACAGGGAAGTCCTCGATTTTGTACCGAGAAGTGTATGGGATGTAAACAGCAGGACGGACGAAATCAAAACTGTCTTTGAGGACGATGTTGAGAAGCACAGGGCCCAGAGAACGAAAAAGGGATATGCCGTTTCCATTGAACAGGAATATTCCGTATTCAATCCGTTGTTGGGTATCAATATTCTCAAGATATGGTCGAATGTAGGTGACAGGGTTATAGACCCATTTGCGGGGCGAGAC
>Ga0316616_100000206_pt1 | contig 16350 bp, 14 predicted proteins | sample OWC_Aug_M1_C1_D1_FD_207660 | JGI IMG/M metagenome (GOLD analysis project Ga0316616, IMG submission 207660) | Wetland soil microbial communities from Old Woman Creek delta, Ohio, United States - OWC_Aug_M1_C1_D1_B | ecosystem: Environmental > Terrestrial > Soil > Wetlands | place: USA: Ohio... | reverse complement strand
TTAACGTTTCCGAAGATCCATTCACCCGATTCCCGTATTGCAACCTCGTGTGACTCGAACTTGAGCCCCCCTTCCTTCTCTTCTACCCATGCGACCTGGAGCAATCCCTTCTGTTCATTCAAGACCTTGATCGTTATGGAGTGATCCTTGTGTATCCATGTTCCACCCCATTCATTCTGCGATATCTCTTTCGGACGCTCTCCTACCGGCTCAACCGAAGAAACGGTTGCGCAGCCAAAAATCAATGCACCCAAAAGCAGCGTGAAAAACCCTCCGACTCTCGCCATACCCTTTCACCCCCTTAGGGAAGAGCTTTGTTGAATGGACATCCGTTCATGTGAGCCTGTTGAAACGGAACTGCGAAGATGTATTATCTCGTAACCACGCTGGCAAGTCAAACTCTTTGACTTCATAAAATCGGTCATCTTGACAAGGGATGGCAAAAAAGATAGGCTGAATTAAATCATTTGAGTAAATTGGCTTTTCTGTGAGGCATGGGGAGATTCGATGAACCGAACGGGGGTCGTTAAGGATCGAAGATTTATGGAGCATGTGATGGACCCCGGTCATCCGGAGAGTCCGGAGCGGCTCCGGGAGATTCATCAAATGATCGAGGAGGAGGAGATGAGGGGGCGGCCTCTGGGGAAGGTGAAGCCCCGGCTCGCCACCCGCGAGGAGATCGAGATGGTCCACTCTCCTCGGTATATTGACCTCGTTGCTTCGACGGCGGGCAAGCCTTCGGTCCGGCTCGATATGGATACCTCCACTTGTGCCAAATCGTATGAGACTGCCCTGTTGGCTGCCGGAGGTCTCCTGGAGCTGATTAAAGTTGTGATGCAGGGGAAATTCAATAATGGATTTGCGCTGGTGCGACCGCCTGGCCATCACGCAGAGAAGGACAGGGCCATGGGATTCTGTCTCTTCAACAATATAGCGATCGGGGCCCGATATGCCCTTCAGAATTTCTCCCTGCAGAGGATTTTGATCGTGGATTGGGATGTCCACCATGGCAACGGAACCCAGAATTCCTTCTACGAGGATCCCCAAGTCCTCTATTTTTCCACCCATCGCTACGGCTTCTTCTATCCAGGGACAGGAGGGGCAACGGAGGTGGGCAAAGGGAAGGGAGAGGGGTTCACCGTGAATGTTCCTCTCCCGACAGGAGCGAGTGATACGGATTACGGAAATATCTTCGAAAAATTGCTCAGGCCCATTGCCCTGGAATACCAACCCCAGTTGATCCTGGTTTCCGCCGGGTTTGACACCCATTTCAACGATCCTTTGGGTGGAATGGACGTATCGGAAAAGGGATACGCAAGAATGACAGAGATTCTGATGGAGATAGCGGAAGCCACCGCCCAAGGAAAATTGGTGCTCACCCTTGAGGGCGGTTACAATGTGGCGAGTCAGACACGGTCTGTGAAGGCCGTCTTGGAAGAGCTTTCTCAGGCCTCTCCTCTCGAGAAGAACGACCTGCTCGAAAAAGAGAAGGCGGATTATCCCCGAGTCGAAAAACTACTCCTTCAATTGAAGGAGATACAGAAACCGCACTGGAAGAACCTTGGATAGACGGACAGTTATTTTTTTGGCGACTTCAAAAACCGCATATCTCAAAACCAGTTAAACTTCACCTGCGTTTACCATCTCTTTCAGTTCTTTTCCAACCTTAAAGAAAGGGAGTTTCTTCGGAGGGACATCTACAATCTCGCCGGTCTTTGGGTTTCGGCCTTTGTATCCCCCGTAATTTCGCACCACAAAGCTTCCAAATCCTCTGATCTCGATGCGTTCCCCCTTCTCCAGACTTTCCTTCATCCCGTCAAAAAGGGTGTCGACAATTACCTTGGCAACCTTCTGTGTCACGTTCGCCTTCTCTGAAACCTTCGTAATGAGTTCCGCCTTGTTCATAGCTCCTCCCTTCCTTCTCATCCTTCCCCTTTTCCCCTCCCGCTTTACGGGACAACGGCAAGGGATGAGGCATAGGGTGAGGGATTAAAGTAGATGGTTTCGAATATATTGCACCGCATTCCCAAAAAAGGCAAGACCCTTTCTCTCCTCAGGCCTCTTCTCGCGTCCTGCGGGAGGACGGGTTCGATGAAGATAGTGATTGGACAACTCTTAACCCCGGACTCCGGGCTTCGAACTTCTCTTACGAATCTCCTCCACCAGCTCACCAAAGGTCTTTTCAAAACCCACCCGGTTCTTGTCGGCGGAACCGGCCAAAACAATCTCTCCCCCCGGGCTTTTTGGAATTCTTACCCAAACCCTTTGATGGGAAAAGAAGAAGGCGACAATGAAGCCGAGTATCATCAGGCTGCATCCAATCCAGACCACCCAGACTCCCGGATCTTTCGTCACCGATAGTCCGGTATATTCCTTTTCCGTGACCTCTTCAACGGTGAGGATGAACTCATCTTTCCTTTGCTCGTCAAATTTCGGGAAGGCTTTTAATAACCAAAAGGGGCGCGGTTCCTCGTTGGGCTTAAACAAAACCACCTGGGCCCCTTCTCCGAAATTGTGGACTTGATGTTCATATTTCAGCAGCCGAATCAAGTAACGGGTGTTCGGGACCGGGACCGTATTTCCTTCAAGGACCTTGAAAAATGCTTTTTCCTTTTTGCCCTTCCATTGAATTCCCAGGTTCACATCGTGAATGGCTCCATAATTGGATTGATAGAAGGCCAACCCTTTGTAGTGAAGGGGATGATTGACCTGGACGGTTTTTTTCAAAACCTCTTTTCCATTTTCAAGAATCGAGATGATGCTTGTATATTCTTTTACCTGTTTTTCTTTTCTTCCTGGAAGGTTGTAATAGGTGATGTTGAAATCGTCACATCGGACGGAGAAATCAATCGGCTTGGCTATCTCCCCATCCTTTGCCCTCAAGAAAATCTGATCCACCGTATCCCCTTCCAGGATATTGACCTGTCCTCTGAACCCGTAGAGGGAACCGATAATGCCTCCGATCAGGATGATCAGAATACTTAAATGGGTGATGGGGACCCCCAATCTGGAGTATCTCCCCTTTTCTGAGAAGAGCGTAACGGCTCTTTCTGTCTCGATCCGCCCCCAGTCCTTGAACCATTTCTTCAAGGAAGATTGGAGATCCTCCTCCCTCTTTGTCGGATCCTGAATCCGGATCTTCTCCACATAGGGGAGTGTCTTGAGCATCTTATCTTCCAACTCTCCTGACCCACGAGAGATCTGGCTCAGGATCCCGGGGAGTCGACGGACGGAGCAGGTGATCAAATTGATCACGAGGAGCAAGAGAATGGCAATGAACCACCAGGAGTGGTACATATCGAAGAGGTTAAAGAAGTTCAACACCTCATACAGACCGACCCCGTATCGCTGAATATATTCCGGACGGGTGGCATTCTGTGTGATCACCGTGCCGATGATGGAAAAGATTGCAAGCAGAATGAGGAGAGAAATGGTAAGTTTGAGTGAACGGAAAAAATCATAGAGGATAGAAATGATTGCCCGAAAAAGCCTATAGATGATGGAAAGGAAATCACTTTCTTTCTCTTTAGCCGCGTCTCTTGTTTCTTTCATAACATCCTTTTGACCAATATTCATATAGACAAATTTTAATCCGGCCTGAAGTGCAACAGGACTGGCAGGGAAGTACTTGAAATACCTAACATATCCTTTTATCTACTGTCAAGCAAAAAGGGGTAGCTCCTTTTTCGGAACTACCCCTTTCCAATTTGCCTTCGCTTGCGGCAAGCAGGAAGAAACCTTCCGCTTACTTTTTAGCCTTCACATGGCACTGGGCGCATGCTGTTGGACCGGCAGGTTTGCTGGCTTTCTTCGCTTCATCATGGCAGCCTTTGCAATCCTTATGATAGGCATCCTTTGCAGAAATGGTCTTCCCCTCGGCCTCTTTCTTATGGCAATCCAAGCAAAGTTTGCCTGTGGTCTCGCCTTTCTTCCAGGTGTGGTGGCATTTCACACAATCGATTTTCAGTGTTTCGGCATGCTTCTTATGAGTGAATGTCACCTTCCCATAGGCAGGATTGTATTCGACCACGTCTTTTGCAAAAACACCACTCACCATCAGGATGGAGAGCAGGAAACCTGCGAGGATCCCCACACTAATCAACCCTTTCTTCATAATTGTCTCACCCCCTTTCTCCCCCGAGCTATCCACTCTTACTATTAGACAAAAAAGTCTAACAAATATTCATTAATTGTCAAGAAAAAAAAAGGGCGAGGTCAAAGGATTTCAATCTGCTCCAGGATTCGTTCTTTTATTTTGAGCGGGGTATTGTTCTCTCTGGCCTTTTCCGCCATCTCTTTTCCCAGCAAAGCAGCGCCCAGGGCTCCAGTGATCAAAGGCTCTTCGGGCACCAGAATCTCATGTCCCAATTGCTCGGAAAGGGCTCTCAGGAGACCCTTATTCTTGGCCCCTCCTCCTGTCACAATAATCGCCTCTTCCACCCTCAGCCTGCTGACCATTCTGCCTATCCTGTCTGCAAGTGAATGATGGACCCCCGCCAGCAGATCAGACACAAGTATCCCTTGTGCCAGGCTGGCGGCTACCTCTTGTTGTGCCCAGATCGTACAGATGTTGCTTATCTTTGCAGGGTTCTTGCTTTTCAGGGATAAATCGCCAACTTCATCCAGAGAGACCCCAAGGGTATCGGCAATTACTTCTATGAATCGGCCACTGCCGGCTGCGCACTTGTCGTTCATCACAAAATCGACGGTCTTACCCTTGGCGTCGATCCGGATGGCCTTCACATCCTGACCTCCGACATCCACGATCGTCCTGGCTTCAGGGAAAAGATGGCTGATGCCCTTGGCATGACACGTGATCTCCGTGACCTGCTTATCGGCAAACGGAACGTTGATCCTGCCGTACCCCGTGGCGATAACGCAGGTGATGGCTTGGAACGGCAGAGAAGCCTTTTTCAGTGCTGCTTCCATGACCTTGTTCGCCAGCCGACGCTGTTCTGGACCTGTGGGGCCAACGATGGAACCGACGATCCCGTGATTCACGATCACCGCCTTCGTCATCGTCGAGCCGACATCAATGCCCGCAAAGTAGGTTGCCAATGTCACCTTTTAAAGATTCAGGCTGAGGTTAAGGCTAAGGGGGAAAAAATCAGTTTAAAATCTCATGAACCTTGACCTTAACCTTCCCTATGATTAGGCTGCTCTGCTGAGTCGATTGGATTCCAAGGTTTCGATGAAAGCATCAATCTTGTTCCTTGTATCCTCTTCCGAATAGGAGGTGATATCAATGATATCACTTTCCAGAATCAGGGAAGGAAGCTCTCTGTAAATCCTTTCCTTCTTCCCATCCTTTCCCATCACAAAGACAGGGATGGGTTTGTATATTTTTGCCAGCTGATGCAACTGCCAAATGAGGCCCACATGCCAGGTTCGACACGAAAAGGCCTCATGCATGACGATTCCATCAATCTTGTATTCTTCGATCCAGTGGATGAGGCGTTCCACATCGGGTTCGGACCCTGGCCGCTTCTTGGCCCGATCGTACCAGAACGTCCAGAATCCAAGCCATCTCCATGCGAGGTGCTCGATGGGATCCTTGGTTTGGGGGAGATCCATCGCGTCGAGGGGAGCGACCATTCGATAGGTTGTTTCGACAGGGAACGAAGCCCCTTTGCTGTTGAAGTAATTGAAATCCGTCAGGGCAAACCAGGAAGGCAAGCCACCTCCCCACATGAGTCTGTATTTTTCTTCCTGAACCTCTCCCTCTCCCTTGGCAATCTTTTCTTCTAACTCCTTTTTGAGGTTTACAAAAAAATCGTAAGCCGTCTGAGTGGCCATCATGAAGTTGATCGGCACCATGGTGTTCATCGCATCGCCGGTCCCCATGGGACAAGGGACAGCTTTTCGGAGGCTATAGGTTTCTTCGATCAAGTTCCAGGTACGATCGCTTAGATCAACCAACTCTGCGAGGCGGTCATCATCCATCTTCTTTCCAGTCTGCTCTTCGAGAAAGGCCACCAGCCCGCGCAATTGTTTGACGATATACTTGTGGTAGTAGCCCAAGACATCCCGGTGATCCCGGTCCCTCTGGAACAGGGGGTAAGGAAGGTCGATGTTGTAGATCGGCACATCGGGCATGAATTGCTGGGAGGCCTGAAACCACTTGGACCTCGGGTCACATAGGATCTGCCCGGTGGATATCATGAAGTCAGGCCGTGCCTGTCCCCCCCACGGAGCATTAGGTGGCATTTGGCCCAATTCCTCTCTCCATTGATCGAAACCGATCCCGCAAAGCGCATAGGTGCACAAAGAGCGGGAAAGACCCAGTGACTCCGCTCGCTGAAGAAATCTTTCTGCGTCTCTCTTTGCCCCACAGATGCCTGCAAAATTCTCCGTCCACAAAGGGACGACATCCATGGCCCGGAAGATCTCCTCATGATGGCAGACGATAAAGGTGTAGGCCAACTTCTGTTTTCCCTCTGCCCGTGCCCGAAGGGCACCGGTAATAAACTCCTTGACCATGGGACCGATGGAAGCCGCGGCCTGCGTGGCCGTCATCCTCTTTTTCGGTTTCGCCTCTTTTTGTTCCTCAACCATGATTTTCGCCCCCTTGACTTCAGAATCCTTATATTCCTAACTCGGCGTGGACTGAATCAAACAGTTGTTGCACTAACAAATTCCAAGCATCAAACTCCAAATCCCAAATAAATTTCAATTTCCAATTTCAAATGACCTAACCGCTTTTATCTGGAAATTTGAATTTCGGTCATTAGAGTTTATCTGTAATTTGGTGCTTGGTACTTAGTGCTTCGCACCGCATTAGCCGATCATCTCCAAAAAGGCCTGAATCCTCGTCCGGAGTTGACCCATCGTCCCCGCAGAGTAGACATCCTCCAGGCAAAGGAGGGGGACATGGATGGACTCGTAGTAAGCTTTTCGTGCAGGGACTTCAAAGCCGAAAGGGTCACAATATTTATAGACGTAAAGAATGGCGCCTTCCACCTTGAACTCCTTGGTGTAAGCTCCGATATCGCCAAATCGAGAGGTGATATCTCCTTCGAACGTACCCGTCTTGTTCTCCCTGTACGTCTTGGGGCAGTTGATCTTCCCCAAGTACCGCCGGCTGAGCGCACCGACGGGATCTCCTCCCATCTCTGTCTTTGGAAAGTGATCCCTGGCCCCGTTGCATATCGTATCGGCCACCACATTGCCTCCGAGTTCTTCTACAAGCTTGATGAGTTCGATATTATCGAGACAGGCGCCGTCAATAAATATTCGGGGACCTTTCTTAAGAGGAGATTTCCCTCTTCTCCCGATTTCCGTCAAGACCTGGTCAAACAATCTATTCGCCTCGGCAATGGGCAGACTTGCTCCAACCGTCAGCACCTTGGTTAATTCTGCTCCCGAGAGGAGAGGGGGATCGGCCTTTCTGAATTCATAAAGCGCTCTTACCTTGTCCCTGCTTTCATTATGGACTCGGATGGCTTCTTTCAAATCCGCATCGGTGATCGCCTTTCCGGCAAACCCCTCCAGACTTTTTCTGAAGGTGTTTATCTCTGCGTTGAAGAATTCGAAGGAAGACTCGGCACAGACCGTTGGAATGTTGACAAAGTGGAAATAGGAATAAGGCAGAGAATAGCTCCAGGTGCTGAAACTCCGCACCATGCTGTCGCATCCATGAGGAATCACCAGGCCGGAGAGAAAATCATATTTCCCCTTTACCGAAAGGTCGAAGATGCTCCGGTAATAGGGGCATACAATGGTTTCGAGAAGGGCGTCTCCTTTGGTAATAGGCTCATGGACATTCCCCCTCACCCGAAAAGGGATAGCGCCGGACGCTGAGATGACTTCCAAAGGCACAAAGGAACAGACATAGCCGATAACCTTTTTCCCCTCGTTTTTCAGCTCCCTTGCCCTGACCCCGTAATTCTGGTAATACGCTTCCACCGTGTCAAAAATGTTGCCTTTGGCGCCATCCATCGATTCTCTCCTTTTACAACCCGTCCCTTGAATCCATCCGATTTCTTAGAAGGGTTTATGCATCCACTTATTTAATAGAAATATACAATGATTTGGCCTTATCTTCCAATTTTTTGCTCTGAGCAGGTTCTTTAAAACGATATTCTTTCCAGGCCGATCAAAAATGCCCCTGCCTTCGTCCCGCAAGGCGGGACTACGCGCAGGCAGGCAGATGCAAGTTGCGGTTTGCGAAATCCCGCTTGCGGGCGATCCCGAAATCCTTCGTAGGGAACGGTTTGAAACCGTTCCCTACCGGCGAAGGCCGCAACGACTTGCCCTGTTAGATAATACCCTGCTTGATCTTCGCATTTATCAGGCCGTATGAGGTATACTGCTCCTTCCCAAGGGCCAGCCCTCTTCATCTAACAGGGCGAGGATAAGGGGTGCCGTTGCGACGGGTAAGGAGCAACTCTTGGCACGTCCCCGAAGGGGGCCGGATAGCGGCAGATGGGCGTTTTTCAGCGGCCTGCCAAACTTTCCATGGCGATCAACGCCGCCCCCAATGCAGCCGTCATATGAGGCTCGGGCGGTATAAGGATATCGTGACCTCTCTCCTCCTTCAGGGCCCGAACAAGGCCTACGTCTCTTGCCCCACCCCCCACCAGGGCCACCTCCCGCTCCACACCTATTCTTTCCGCTAAACTGTTGATCTGGGCCGCAAGAGCTCTATGGATGCCTGCCAAAAGATCTTCTTTCGCAACTTCCTGGGAGAGCCGGGAGATTGCCTCCGACTCGGCAAAAACCGCGCATCCTGTGTTAAACTCCACTCTTTTTTTTGATTTAAGAGACAGCTCCCCGATCTCTTCCACCTTGAGATGGAGAACTTTAGCAATGACCTGAAGGATCCTGCCGCTCCCGCCAGCGCATTTCCCGCTCAATAGAAAATGATGCACATTTCCTGCACCATCGATGCGGAGAACCTTGGTGTAAAGATCTCCCACATCGATGATGGTCCTTACAGAGGGGAGAAGAGAAGCGACCCCCTTGGCCTGGCAGACGATATCCGGCTTGACTTCATTTGCGAAAGTCACCAGTTTTGAACCATATCCGGTGGCGACGGTCCGGGAAATACGGTCTGCCGATAGTTCTATCCGGGAAAGTAACTCGTCTTTGACTCTGTCGGCCGTGCGCTTGAAATCTCCCCCTGACGGGCACTCAAAAGAACCCCTCGGCCCTCGATCCCCGAGAACGACTCCTTTTGATGAAGCCGACCCAATATCAATACCCAATACAAAAACCATTTATCCTCTAAGGAAATGAAACGGATGAAGGAGAATGAACCAAATATTCATAGATTCTTTCCCGCAGGAAAATTTCCAGGATCCTTGGGTCGAATTGTCTTCCCTTGTTTTGTTCCATTTCTAAAAGGATGGCCTCAAGATCTCTGGTCTTCTGGTGGGGTCTCAGGCTGGCCATGGCATCGAAGGCATCGGGAACAGCGATGATTCTCGCCTCCAGGGGAATGGCTTCCCCCGCCAAACCATCCGGATACCCTTTTCCGTCGAATTGTTCGTGGTGATTACGAATCATGGGGATCTTGTCCTTGAAAAACTCAATCCCCTCCACGATCTTTACGCCGATCAGCGGATGTTCCCGAATCGTCTGATACTCCTCGCCGCTCAGAGCTCCCGGCTTCCGGAGAATCTCATCCTTAATACCGATCTTACCGATATCGTGGAGAAGGGCTCCGTACTCCAAAATCTCCATTCTCTCCTCGCTAAATCCCAGAGAATGGGCAATCTGCAAACTCATCTGTCTCACTCGGTCAGAGTGGCCCCGGGTGTAGGGGTCTTTGGCGTCGATCGCCTCTCCCAGAACTTTGACTGAATCCAGGTGGGCTTTCTTCAAAGTGAAATAAGCCTCTTGAAGCTTTGCCGTCCTCTCCGCCACCAATTTCTTCAGATTTTTGTGGTAGGACTCGAGCTCCTCCTCCATTTTTCTCTGATCGAGGGCTTTTTTCACGCTGAAGACTGCAAGTTCCAACTCGAAGGGCTTGAGGAGGAGGTCATTCGCTCCCAGGTGCATCGCCTCAACGGCGACATCGATCTCTGCATAGGCGGTCATGATGATGAACTTCATGTTGGGCCGCACCGCCTTCACAAGCCTCAGGAGCTCTAAACCATCCTTTTCAGGCATTCGGATATCCGAAATGACCAAAGAAAAATTTCCCTTACAAAAATATTCGAAGGCCTCCTTCCCGTTCTGGGCCGTGACGCACGAATATCCTTCTCTCGTCAACCTTTGAGCGATCACATTGCAGATTATCTTTTCGTCATCCACAATCAAAATTTGATCTTCCACGGTTGTCCCCTTTCCCGAATTCCCTCGGTTTTCACAACGATATATTTACTAAGAATTTGATCAACAGTCAACTCCGTTGAAAATTTGGCATCAAGAATTCTCAAAAAAATCTTTCCCATTGATTTAAAAACCGATTTTTGGTTAAAATACCGCGAAGAGGAGATGGATGCTGAAGCCATGAAAATATTGGTCGTCGATGATGAAGCCCTTGTTCGGGACATCGTTAGGAAAGGCCTCTCCAAGATGGGAGGATACGATGTCGAGGTCGCTCAAAACGGTCTCGAGGCCATCGAGAAGATGGAAAGGGACGTCTTTGATTTGGTATTGACCGACCTAAAGATGCCCGAGATGGACGGCATCGAGCTCTTGAAAACCATCAAAGGAACGAGACCCGAGATGATGGTCATCCTGATGACCGCCTACGGATCGATCGAGACCGCCGTGGAGGCCATGAAGTTGGGGGCAAACGACTACATTACCAAACCCGTTGACTTTAATGACCTCCTCATTCATATCTCCAAAGCCCAGAAGGAAAGCTTCCTCCTGAAAGAGAACAGACTCCTGAGGATGGAAGTCAAAAAGAAATTTGAGTTTAACAACATTATTGGAAAAAGCAAGAAGATGCAGGAGGTTTTCTCCCTGATTGAAAAGGTTGCCCTTGGAAACAGTACAGTGATTGTCTATGGAGGAAGCGGAACGGGCAAAGAACTGGTGGCGAAGGCCATCCATTATAACAGCCCGAGGGTGGATCGGCCTTTTATCCCTTTTAATTGCGGAGCGATCCCTGAGACGTTGGTGGAAAGCGAGCTTTTCGGCCATACCAAGGGAGCCTTCACCGGAGCGATCCAGGCGAAGAAGGGTTTATTCGAAGAGGCCAATGGGGGAACACTCTTCTTAGACGAGATCTCCACGATCCTTCCCTCCGTTCAGGTCAAACTTCTGAGAGTCCTTCAGGAGAAGGAGTTGATGAAGGTGGGCAGCACAGAGAGAACCAAAATTGATGTCCGAATGATTGCAGCGACCAACGAGAATTTGGAGGAAAACATGAAGAAGGGAAAATTCCGAGAAGACCTCTTCTATCGTCTCCATGTTTTCCCCATTTTTCTTCCCGATTTGAAAAACAGAAAGGAAGACATCCCATTGCTTGCTTACCATTTTCTTGAATTCTATGCGAAAGAAGCCAAAAAGGCGATCAAGGGAATCTCCAAAGAAGCAATGAAAATCCTTTTAGAATACCATTGGCCGGGGAATGTCAGAGAATTAGAAAATGCCATCGCTAGGGCGGTGATTATGACCGACCAGGACCAGTTGGAACCCGGTGACTTTCCCAAAGACCTGGTGGAGGGGTTTACAGAAATGATTAAAAGAGGGGTGAAGGATCGTAAATCCTTGGATGATATCAAGTCCGAATATATAAAAGAAATACTTAAGGAGGTCGGGGGAAACAAAAGAATCGCTTCAGAAATCCTTAGGGTAAATCCGAGAACCCTGTATCGCTTTGAGAAAAAGGAACAAACCAACGAGATTTCCTAATTCTCTCATCACCGATGCCAATAAATTCTCTTGACGGACAAATTCGCCAAATCCGTCGAACCTCCACGAATGATTCCTCCCGGATCAACGATCCTCTCTGTCACGACCCGTACGTTCCCACAAAAATCAGAAACAAAAACCCGATAACTTTTTGGCAAAAAAAATAGCTTTTGTCATGAAAATAAAAAAGTTAAGTAGACCTTTTTTCATTGCCTCCTAAAAGGCTATAATACCGTCAGGAGGTGTGATCATGAAGCGAATGATGATGACCACGATTCTGTTCTCTTTTTTGCTCCTCCTTCCTCTCAGCAAGACCCTTGCCCTCACAAACGAAGAAGCCTCTCCGATATTAAAGGAATTCATTAAGACAGAATTTAGAATCTTGGAAATCAGAGAAGCCCCTCTGGAGGGGTTCTGGGAGGTGGTTACGGAGATCGGTCAGGAGAGGAGGATACTCTATATCCATAAGAACTTGAGATTTGTCATTCACGGCCAGATTTTGGATCGCCAAGTTAAAAGAAATATCACTCTCGATAGATTAAAAGAATTCCGAAAGGTGAACATTTCCACCCTCCCCCTTGAGAATGCCATCCCCATGGGACAGGGGAAACGAAAACTTTATGTCTTTACGGACCCCCAATGCCATTTTTGTTTCCAGCTCCACGAAGAACTGAAGCGGATCAACGATCTCCAGACGTTCTTCTTTTTATACCCCTTGACCCCTGCTTCCTATGAGAAAGCGAAGGCCATATGGTGTTCGCAAAGTAAATTGAAGGCATTGGAGGAAGCTTACGAAGGGAAGGAATTAAAATCCCTTTCCTGTGACACAAGTCCCATTGACAAGAATATACAATTGGGGAAGCGCCTGCTCATCGAATCCACCCCTACGCTACTCTTTCAAAACGGGAAAATGGTGGAGGGTTATATGGGTTTGGATACCTTAGAGAACCTTTTAACATTGAATTCCAATTTTTGACTTTATGATCAAAGTCTGTTATTTTTTAACGATGAAATCGCCTTTCATCAAAGTCTTCGCAATCTTTCTGTCCCTTTTCTTTCTGGGGGCCTGCGCGGGAAAAACTATACTCCAAAAGCAAGAAAAAGAAGCTTTTTCCGCTAAATCCACCCCATTGAACCCGGAAAGAATTAAAAAAGAATCCCCCCCTCCAGATCACCGTGCCTATTACTTCTTTCTGCTCTCTCAGCTGAAATTGCGGGAGGGAAAAGTCGATGCCGCGATAGAGGATCTTAAACAGGCCATCGCTCGTGACCCCCAAGACCCTTCCTTGCGTGTTGAATTGGGTACCCTTTACATCCAGAAAGGCCTTTTAAACGAGGCGATTAAAGAATGTAAAACCGCCCTCCTTTACGACCCCGATCATCTCTCAGCCCATTTGCTCCTGGGCGGGTTGTATTCCATCTCTAAGGACTACCCCTCCGCCATCGCCTCGTACAAGAAAGTATTGCAGATCAACCCCCAACATCGGGAAAGCTATCTCTTCCTCAGCTCCCTTTACGAAGACCTCCAGCAGTATGATCAGGCCATCCAGACCCTGAAACGGTTCCTCACCATCGAACCCGACTCCGTGATGGGGATCTACGCTCTGGGAAGAATTTATATCAGGGCCAAATCTTACGAACTGGCGAAACAATGTTTTTTGAAGGCACTGGCCATCGAGCCCAATCTGACCTCCGTCCTGATGGATTTGGGATTGATCTATGAGATCCAGAACCAACCGGAAAAGGCAGCAGAGGTTTACCAGAAGATCCTGAATCTCGATCCGGACAATAAAAGGGCGAGGAGCCGACTCGGCCAGATCTTCCTGAAAAAGAAGAAGCTCGATGAAGCCTTGGACCAATTTCGCGAGATGCAAAAGGCCGATTCAGAGGATCTCAATATCCGGACGAAGATGGGTTTGATCTATTTGGAACAGGGCAAATTGGACCAGGCGATTCTGGAATTCAATTTCGTCCTCGCTGCCAATCCCAAAGACGATCGGGCGCGGTACTATTTGGGAGCCACCTATATCGAGAGGGACGCCCTGGATCAGGCCATGTCAGAGTTTAAGAAGATCGCTCCCGAATCGCCTCTTTTCGCGGACTCGAGAAGAAACATCTACCTCATTCTGAAGAGACAGAACAAGACGGGGGAGGGCGTTCGGATCCTGGAAGAATCGATCCAGGCCAAACCGAACGAGGAAGACCTCTACTTATTGCTCGCCGAAGTCTTTGAAAAAGAGAACCAGTCGGAAAAGGCCCTGGCCACCCTGAAGAGAGGACTGGAGAAAATTCAGAATGCTGAAGGAATTCATTTTCAAATCGGTGCGCTCTACGACAAGATGGGAGCCTTTGATCAGATGGTTGCCGAGATGAAAGAAGTTCTTCGGCTCAACCCGAACCATGCCGACGCTCTCAACTTTCTGGGCTATTCCTATTCCGACCGGAGCATTCATTTGGAAGAGGCCCTCACACTGATCCAAAAGGCGATGGAATTGAAACCGAATATGGGGTACATCACCGATAGTTTGGGCTGGGTCTATTATAAACTTGGGGACTACAAGCGAGCCGTCACCGAGCTTGAAAAAGCGAACCAACTGACTCCGGACGATGCCACGATCTCGGAGCATCTGGCTGACAGTTATGTCAAACTGAGCCGGGTCGAAAAGGCCATTGAGTTTTACGAAAAGGCCTTAAAATTGGATCCCAAATCGGATCAGAAGGAAAGGCTGCTCAAGAAGATTCAGGAACTGAAAGGGAAGCGCAAGTAGATTAAATCCCAAACATCAAATCATTTTAGGTTCAAATTTCAGGTTTTAAATTTCAGATTTCTGCAATCCGCAATCCACAATCTGCAATCTTACTAGCCTCCTGCGACAGGAGGAAAGATGCTCAGGACATCGCCCTCTTTTAATACCTGCTCCCTCTTTCCGTGAACGCCATTGATCAAAATAATCTTAGGAATCTCTTCGGGTATTTTGAGCTGAGACAAGATATCCTGAACTCGGGTAGAGTCATCGACCTCCATCTTACACGAGAACCGACTGCTTCCCTTCGGGAGATAATCCCGTAGCGTCGCAAATAATTTTACCTCAATCTCCATCGCTGTCAGCCCTTCATTCTCTTTTTTCCGACTTGTTCGGTCTTTTCGCTCAACGGAATGGATCCTACAGAAATCTCAATATGAATGCTACCGTAATTTTTCTCCAACTGCAAGAGGGGTTTGGGGAAAAAGGATCAAAAAATTTGAATTTTCCCGACAGGTTCTTTCACGATCTCGCCCACGATCCACGACCCAACGTCCTTTTCTTTCTTGAGCGTGGCGACCAATTCCTCTGCCTCGCCGGAAGGGAGGGAAATCAGAAGCCCCCCCGATGTTTGAGGATCATAAAAAATATCCGCTAAAAGGGGGAGAACACTGGAATCCATTTCCACTCGACAGGAGAAAAAATCTCGATTGGAATACGCACCTCCGGGAATCAGTCCCAGTTTCGCATATTCCATGGCCTCGGGGAAGACGGGAACGGCTTTCGATTGAATCACCATCCCCACCTGGCTCGCGGTAGCCATCTCTAAGGCATGGCCGATGAAACCGAACCCTGTGATATCCGTACAAGCATGGGCTCCCAGTTTCTCCATCCATTCCGACGCTGTCCGATTAAGAGTCCCCATGCTCTCCACGCTCTTCCGGATCGCCTCCTCGGAAGCCATCTTGGCCTTGAGGGCTGTGGAGATGATCCCCGTACCGAGAGGTTTTGTCAAAACCAACTTGTCCCCTGCCTTTGCTTTGGCATTGGTCAGGATTTTACTCGGATGGACCACGCCTGTCACAGCCAGACCGTATTTGATTTCCGGGTCCTCGATCGAATGTCCTCCCACGAGAGCCACGCCTGCCTCTTTCATTTTCGAAAGCCCTCCGAGAAGGATGTCTTTCAAAATGGAAGGAGAAAGAGTCTTGATGGGAAACGCTACCAAATTCATGCCGGTGAGGGGAGTTCCTCCCATGGCATAGACGTCACTCAGGGCATTGGCCACAGCGATCTGGCCAAAGGTGAAGGGATCGTCCACGATCGGAGTGAAGAAGTCCACTGTCTGAACCAGGGCAACCTCATCATTCAGTTGATAGACCCCTGCATCATCCGACGTCTCCAGTCCCACCAGAACCCTCGGATCTTTTGGAATCGGCAACCCCTTCAGGACCTGGTCCAGATCCTCCGGACCTAGTTTGGCAGCTCAACCCGCTTTTTTCACTGTCGACGTCAGACGCACTTCATCCATTCTTCTCTCCGCCCCAAGATGAAATCAATCATAAGTTCAGAGTATCACATAGAACCGACTAAATAAATAATCTTTTCATCTCCGAAAATTTTGGGAAATAAACCATGAAAAGAAAAATGGGAACTAAGGTCTTTCTTCCTCCGAGGAGAATGATAAAAGTTTTTACCATTATTTTATGGTTTAATCACACGATCTGCCTCGATCATCGATTGGACAATGTCGTACATATTCGAAATGATTCCTACCTTCGTTTTCCCTTTCAGC
>Ga0316616_100000205_pt1 | contig 16366 bp, 12 predicted proteins | sample OWC_Aug_M1_C1_D1_FD_207660 | JGI IMG/M metagenome (GOLD analysis project Ga0316616, IMG submission 207660) | Wetland soil microbial communities from Old Woman Creek delta, Ohio, United States - OWC_Aug_M1_C1_D1_B | ecosystem: Environmental > Terrestrial > Soil > Wetlands | place: USA: Ohio... | reverse complement strand
TCCCACTCGATAGTGCTCGGCGGCTTAGAGGAGATATCGTAGACGACCCGGTTGACTCCCGCCACCTCGTTGATGATTCGGCTGGACATGCGCCCGAGTACCTCGTAAGGGATCCTGGCCCAATCTGCGGTCATGGCGTCGACGCTCTCGACGATGCGGAGCGCGATAACCCGGTCGTAGGTGCGCTCGTCCCCCATGACTCCCACCGTTCGAACCGGGAGCAGCACGGCGAAGGCCTGCCACACCTGATCGTGGAGACCGCTTTTCTCCATCTCCTCCATGACGATGGCGTCGGCGCGCCGCAAAATCTCCAGGCGCCGAGCGTTCACCTCACCCAATATCCGGATCGCCAGCCCGGGTCCGGGGAAAGGGTGACGCTTGATGATCTGCCGCGGTAAACCGAGCTCTTCCCCCGCCCGCCGCACCTCGTCCTTGAACAGCTCCCGCAAAGGCTCGATGAGCTTGAGGTGCATCTTCTCCGGGAGACCGCCCACGTTGTGGTGGGTCTTGATCGTGGCCGACGGCCCCTTGAAGGAAACGCTCTCGATCACATCCGGATACAGGGTGCCCTGGGCGAGAAATTCGGCGCCGGGAATCTTCCCGGCCTCGGCCTCAAAGATCTGGATGAAGAGATTACCGATGATCTTCCGTTTCTGCTCCGGGTCCAGCACCCCCTCGAGGCGAGAGAGGAAGGTCGAACTCGCCTCGACAAAACGCAGATTCAGCTTGAAGGTATCCCGGAACACCCGCTGAACTTCCTCGGCCTCTCCGAGACGGAGCAAACCGTTGTTGACGAAGATGCACGTGGACTGGTCCCCCACCGCCTTGTGGAGAAGCACCGCCACCACCGAGCTGTCCACCCCGCCGCTCAGGGCACAGATCACCTTCTTGGAGCCGATGGTCCGCCGCAGGCGTTCCAGGGTGCTCGCCACGAAGGATTGCATGGTCCATGAGGGCGTGCAGCCGCAGACGCCCATGAGGAAGTTGCGGAGCATCTCCCGGCCCCGGAGGGTGTGAACCACCTCGGGATGGAACTGGACGCCATAGAGAGCCTGGGAGACATGACGCATGGCGGCAACGGGCGAGTTCCCGCTGTGGGCGATGCCGATGAAACCGGGGGGCGGCACCTTGATCTTGTCGCCGTGGCTCATCCACACCTGCTCGCCTCCGTCCAGACCGGCGAAGATTCCCTCGTGGGAGTCGATCGCGAGCTGCGCCTTGCCGTACTCCCGTTTGACCGAGCGCTCCACCTCGCCGCCCAGCAGGTGGGTCATGAGCTGCATGCCGTAGCAGATCCCGAGCACCGGCACGTCGAGCTCCAGTACCTCTACAGCCACCGATGGCGAACCCTGGTCCAGGACACAGGCGGGGCCTCCGGAGAGAATGATCCCCTTGGGTGCGAAGGCCTTGATCTCGTCGAGGGGCATGTTGAAGGGATGGATCTCGCAGTACACCTGACACTCCCGCACCCGGCGGGCAATGAGCTGGGTGGTCTGGGAGCCGAAGTCCAGGATGAGAATTTTCTCGGCATGAGGGTCCATCTACTTCCAATCCACCTGATAATTCGGTGCTTCCTTGGTGATGATCACGTCGTGCACGTGGCTCTCCCTGAGCCCTGCCGAGGTGATCCGGATGAAACGGGCCCTCTCCCGAAGCTCGTCGAGATTGATGCAGCCCACGTATCCCATGCCGGCCCGAAGGCCGCCGACAAGTTGATAGACACTCTGGGCCAGGGGGCCCTTGTAGGGAACCCTGCCTTCGATACCCTCCGGCACCAGCTTCACGTCCTCCTCGATGTCCCCCTGGAAGTAGCGGTCGCGGGCGCCGTCCTTCATGGCACCGAGGGAGCCCATGCCGCGATAGACCTTGTAGGTTCGCCCCTGGTAGAGGATCGTCTCACCCGGGCTTTCGTCGGTACCGGCAAAGAGGCTCCCGATCATGACCGAGTTCGCCCCGGCGGCGAGCGCCTTCACGATATCCCCCGAGTACTTGATGCCGCCGTCGGCCACGATCGGCACCCCGAACTCCCTGGCAACCTTGGCGCACTCCATGACGGCGCTGATCTGGGGCACCCCCACGCCCGCCACCACCCGGGTGGTGCAGATAGAGCCCGGACCAACGCCAACCTTCACGGCGTCGGCGCCGGCGCGGCAGAGATCCCTCGCTCCCGCGGCGGTGGCAACATTCCCGGCAATCAGATCCATGTCAGGGAATCTCTTCTTGATAACCCGGACGCTCTCGAGCACGGCCTCGGCATGCCCGTGGGCGGAATCCACCGCGATCAGATCCACCCCGGCCTTGACGAGCGCCTCCACCCGGGCGTCACGGTCCGGTCCCACCCCCACCGCGGCACCCACCCGCAGTCGACCGAGGCGGTCCTTGCAGGCGTTGGGGTACTTCTTGATCTTCATGATGTCCTTGATGGTGATGAGGCCGCGGAGCTCCCCCTTCTCGTTCACCACCAAGAGCTTCTCGATGCGGTTCTCGTGAAGGAGGATCTTGGACTCTTCCAGGGTGATCCCCTCGAGAGCGGTAACCAGGTTCTCCTTGGTCATGACCTCGGAGACTTCCTGGTCCAGATTGGTCTCGAAGCGGAGGTCCCGGTTGGTCACGATGCCCACGAGCTTTTTCCCGTCGCCGACGATGGGAACGCCGGAAATGCGGTACCTTTGCATCACATCCAGGACCTCGGCGATCTTCTGGTGGGGTCGCATGGTCACCGGGTCCACGATCATCCCGCTTTCAGATTTCTTGACCTTGTCCACCTCCGTTGCCTGCCGCTCTACGCTCATGTTGCGGTGGATGATGCCGATGCCCCCTTCGCGGGCCATGCTGATCGCCGTATCGGCCTCGGTCACCGTGTCCATGGCGGCGCTCACCAGAGGGATGTTCATGGGGATGGTTCTGCTGAGCTGGGTCCGCACGTCCACATCCCTCGGGAGCACGGCGGTCTGGGCCGGAAGGAGGAGAACATCGTCAAAGGTCAGCGTGAGAGGCATATCGTTTGGTTCCTGGATCATGGGTGAACCTCATGCGGTAGGTGTCAGCGTAAAATAGTTCTTCAACGTATCAAAAAAAGGAGCCGGTAACAAGAGGAACCCCTCTCCCGGCTACCTATAGGTGCGCCAGAGTCGCTGCGTTAGATCTGCACGACCAATCCTGTCAGGCTAGCAACAGAATCCCCCCCTTTGAAAAAGGGGGGTACGGGGGGATTTTGAGAGTGACCTATCGCAAAATCCCCCTTGATCCCCCTCTTATAAAAGGGGGACCTGCTAACTCAACTCTGCCCGTTCTCCTCGCACGTCGCTCACAGGGCTCAGCTTGCTGGGAATGCCCTCACGATCTTTATGGGAGCGATAACCCCCGATGGCGCTGGCAGAGCTCGAGGAACAATCCCTCCAAGAGCCCCGCATCGCTCACCGTGACCCGTGAGAAACGGAAGGTCTCCATTAGCTCCAGGATAACTAGCGCTCCGGCGAGAATGATGTCCTCCCGACCCGGCTCGAGGCCGACGATCGCCCGCCGCGACGCGACGGGTGTATCGGCAAGCCGGTTGCAAAGATCCACGAGCCACGACCGCTCCAGCACCACCCCGTTGATCCGGTCCGGGTCGTAGTGCTGAAGCTCGAGGTACATGGCCGCCAGGGTGGTGACTGTCCCCGCAGTTCCCACCCAGAGGAGCCGATCGAGGGGAGCGGCAAAGCTCACGGCCTCGAGGATGGCGCGGACGTGGCCGGCCAGCCGGGCGCAGGCCTCGAGCCCGGGAGGGTCATCCCGCAGGAACGTCTCGGTGAGATGGACCACGCCGATTGGGAGACTCACGCTCTCGACCCCCGGGCTTCCGCCCGGCACCTGACGGATCACCTCGGTGCTCCCGCCGCCGATATCGAAGAGGGCGATCGGGGCACCACCTCCGGCCGTGACCAAAGCGGCGCCCCGGAGGGCAAGTTCCGCCTCCTCCGTGCCGCTGAGGAGCCGCACCCGGAGCCCCGCCTCCTCCTCCACCCGGCGCAGGAACTCGGCTCCGTTCCCCGCCTCGCGGACCACGGCGGTCGCAGCCGCCAGGTAGTCCTGGACCCCGTTCTCGGCCATGAGCTGGGCGAACTCCCGCAGGGCCGCAATGCTTCTGGCCATGGCAGGTGGTTGCAGAATCCTTGTGGGGAGAAACCGTTCGCCGAGACGGGTGATCCGCCGCTCGACCCGGATGGGCTTCAGAGGGCCTGAGGTCCAGCCTTCGGCGATGAGAAGCCGCAAGGTGTTGGAACCGATGTCAACGGATGCAAGGGGCGGCATGAAACTTTCTGAAGTGTTTTCGCTGGAGGGCGGGATCCGCCCGCCCTACGTCCTCATCCCTTTGGGAAACTGGGGATTGACACGCTGTCCGACAACCCCACAAACATTCTCCTCTCCCCCTTTCGAGGGGGAGACGATGAAGGTGAGGGGGTGAAGGGTGGCGCCCATCCCTCTCACCCTACCCTCTCGCCAGTTGGGGAGAGGGAGCTAAGGGCGGCAGTGGTCGGACAGCCTGGCAACCCGTTTTATTTCCGAAGTAATAGCAGATGGTCCAGGGGATTTCAATGAAGCGGCGTTCTGGAGAAACACGGTGGGAAGTGGGCGAGGAGGGCAAGGGTGGGCTGAATAACAGGGGGGTCCAAACCCGGCCCCCCTGTTACTACACGATCTAAAATTTGTATGCGAAGTTGATCCCGAAGATGTGGGCGTTCACATCCTTGAATTTACCCGTCATCCTGGGCATCGTGAGTGGAGCGGGAAGAACAGGTGAATCGCCCACCGTGTTGTTGAAATCCCGCGACTCGTCCTGGAGATAGTTGTAGGCAAAGTCAAAGGTCATGTTCTCCTGGTGAACGCCGAAGCCCAGGCAGTATAACTTCCGGTCACCGGAGGGGATGAGGGGATCGAGGGTCCTGCTCGGAATCGGCGATGGATCGTAGATGTATCCAACCCGGAGGTCGAGCCAATCGGTTACGCTGTACTGCGCCCCGAAGCGGTACGCCCAGACAGCGTGCCAGTCCTTCTCTTTGGAGATCCCGGTCTGCTGAGTCACCCCGGGCACGCCGATGGGTTGATCAAAGTTCACCTCTAGCTTGTTGTAGGAACCCCAGTCGGTGTACTGCATATCGAACTCGAAGGTGAAAGGCTTCGGGGACCATGAGAGCCCCAGATAGCCAATGGCAGGGAGGTTGAGAGGCGCGGTACCACTGGTGTTGTAGTAACCGTTCACTCCCTCGGGGTCGAAGTGCACGTTCCCGTTCGTGATCGAGTGTTGGATCTGGCTCCGGTAGGAGGCGCCGAACTTGATGGTATCGGTAATCTGGTAGAGGAGCGCCACGTTCCAGCCCCAGTCCCAGTCCTCGCCTTGCAGTTTCACGCTACCTTCGGAGATGGCAGCCGTGGAGGGGCCTAAGAGGGGATTACCCGTCAGGTTGACGTTGGGGATCTTGTACTTCAGCACGATCTCCACGTACTGGAGGACAGGTCCAGCGGACAGGGTCAGCCTGTCCCACGGCTTGAAGGCGATCACTGGATTCAAAGAGAGGGTGGTGATCTCCGCGCTGGTGCCGCCCGTGATGAACCGTCCCTCCCACCCGTCATCCCACCGGGTCGAGAGGCCGAAGTTGGAGAAGGCCCCAAAGCCGAAGCCCCAGGAGTCACTCATCTTCTGGGTGATGTAGGCGTTGGGGATGTAGAAGGTCGTATCCCGATTACTGGTATTGGTCCCTGCGGGAGGCCCGCCCCAGGCTTGAGGCCGTGGTGGAGCCAAATTCGCCCGGTTCCCGTCGGTCTCGAAGCTGGCGTGGGGCCTGATGGCGCTCAATCCCACCGAGAACTGGGTGCCCTCCAGTTGAAGAATGCCGGCGGGGTTGTAGTACACCGCCGAGGGGTTGTCCGCCTGGGCCACGAAGGCGCCGCCCATGGCAACGGCCTTCGCATCCTGCTCGTTGATGGCGAAGCCGTTCCCGAAGGCGAGGCCGGGCAGCAGCACGAGGCTGAGAACCCCGAACCAAGTTGCCAACCAACCTTTCTTCATCTCCTTCCTCCTTTCTCCCGATGTTTTCGACTGCAGCCCCTGTACAAAGACTAAGGTTCTAAGACCAGGTATGATCGTTCAGGCAACCAGGTTGTTGAAGCTAGTCAAGGAAGGGTTGTGATTAATTTTTCTTACCAGAGCTCGCCGTCGATGTCAAGGAAAATGCAAATATCTCTGCGTGTTGGGGGGCACATCGGAGAAGGGCGACAAAGGGAGTGAGGAAAACTTGCGAAGCGTTCACCGAGAGACCTCGGGCTGGTCTACGTACCCGCCCTCTATCCATTCCGCCGCTCGTCGATGATCCGGCCGAGGCGCCCTCGGTGCTCACTCATCGTTCCCGACTCGACCAGCCGAACCCGCGCCGGGATGCCGAGGCTTTGCTCCAGCTCCCGCCGTATCCGGTGGGCCAGGATCTCAAGCACCTTGATCTCGTCCGAGAAGAGCGCCTCGTTCACCTCCACCCAGACCTCGAGGAGGTCTAGCTCCTCCACGCGCTTCACGAAGGCGACGTAGGCAGGCTGGGCACCTTTGACCATCCGGGTCATGATCCCCTCGATGAGGTCCGGATGGAGCTTAACGCCACGGATCGACACGAGCTGATCAGCGCGGCCGGCTATCATCTCCAGGCGGGCGAAGGTGCGGCCGCAGGGGCACGGCTCCGGCGTGAGGAGCGCCAGATCGCCGGTACGGAATCGAATCAGCGGATAGGCCTTGGCGGTCAGGGTGGTGAGGACAAGCTCACCCTCCTTCCCCAGAGGTAGCGGCGTCCCCGCGGCAGGGTCAACGATCTCGGCAAGAAAGTGATCTTCGTTGAGGTGAAGGCCGTGCCGCTCCTGGCACTCGTAGGCGATCGCTGGGCCCGGCACCTCACTCAGCCCATAGGCCGTGTGGATCTGGATATGGAGCCCCTCCTCGAGCTGAGACCTGGTCGTCTGGCTCATCGCCTCCCCGGCCAGGACTGCCCGCCTCAGGGCGAGCGCCTTTGGGGGGAGGCCTCTCCTCGCCATCTCCCGGGAGAGCTGCCCCAGGTAAGAAGGTGTGGTCACGAGCACCGAGGTCTTGTAGTCGTTCATGATCATGAGTTGCTTGGGGATCTCGAGAGGTGTCATCGGGATCACCGACGCCTCCACCGTTTCGGCGCCGTCCTTAAAGTCCCGCGCCCAGTTCGCCAGCCCGGGGTCGAAGCAGATCTGGACGATATCCTCCGGCCCGACGCCGGCGGCGGTGAGGCAGCGGGCGACCACTTCCTTCCAGATGCCGAGATCGTTCCCCGTGTACCCGCTCACCGTTGGGCGCAACCCAGTGCCGGTGGCGCTGTGGATGCGGACGATGTCGCGGAGGGGCACGGCGAAGAGCCCGTAGGGGTAGCTCCGGTTGAGATCCTCCCGGGTCGTGAAGGGGAGACTGACCAGGGCCTCGAGAGAGCGGAGCGCCGACGGGCTCAACCCGCACTCCTGGAGCCCCTGGAGGTAGAAGGGCACGCTCTTGCACGCCCGATTGAGTGTTGCCTGGAGCCGCTCAAGCTGGAGCTGGGCAAGCTCGTCCCGGTCCTGACACTCCATCTCCCGATTCCAGATCTCCACGGTCACATCCTTCCTTCCGCAAACTCGCGATAATCTCTCCCCAGGTATGCCCGCTTCACGTCGTTATCGTCCAGGAGCTCGCGGGCACTTCCCTGGAGCACGATCCTTCCCGTTTCAAGGACGTAGCCGCGGTCGGCGATCTTGAGGGCCGCCCGGGCGTTCTGCTCCACCATCAGGATGGTCAACCCCTGGTCCCGGAGGTGACGAATGGTCCGGAAGATCTCCAGGACCAATCGCGGCGCGAGCCCCATGGAGGGCTCATCCAGGAGAAGCAGGGCGGGGCGGGCCATGAGGGCCCGGCCGATGGCGAGCATCTGCTGCTCGCCGCCCGAAAGGGTTCCGGAGATTTGCTGCCGCCGCTCCTCGAGGACCGGGAACAGGGCGTAGACCGTCTCCAGGTCTCGCCGGATCTCCCGCTTTTCCCGCTTCCGGAAGCGGAGGTAGGCTCCCAGCTCGAGGTTCTCAAGGACGGTGAGAGGCTGGAAGATCTGCCTCCCCTCGGGGACCTGGCAGATGCCGAGGCGGACCACCTCCTCCGGCGGCTGGCCGTTCAGCCGCTTCCCCTGAAACAGGATCTCGCCCTCCCGCGAGGGGATCAGCCCGGAGATGCTGTTGAGGATCGTGCTCTTGCCGGCGCCGTTAGCCCCGATGAGAGTGACGATCTCCCGGGGCCGAACCGAAAGCGACACCGTATCCAGGGCGCGAACCCGGCCATAGAATGTCTGGAGGCTCCGAACCTTAAGCAACCAGTTCCTCCCCAAGGTAAGCGGCGATCACCTGCGGATGTCGCTGGATCTCTCGCGGTGTACCCTCGGCCAGCCGCCGCCCGTAGTCCATGACCAGGATCTCATCGCAGATCTCCATGGTGAGGCTCATGTCGTGCTCGACCAGGAGCACCGTGATGCCCCTGTCGCGGATACGACCCAGAAGACGCCCCAGATCGCGGGTCTCGACGGCATTCAAGCCGGATGCCGGCTCGTCGAGAAGGAGCAGGCGCGGCTCGGTGGCAAGGGCCCGGGCGATCTCCAGCACCCGCTGGAGACCGAAGGGCAGGGCCGAGCTCACCCACTCGGCCTTGTCGACAATGCCAACGAAACCGAGGATCTCCAGCGCCTTTTCCCGGATAAGCCGTTCCTCCCCTCGGGCCCCGCCAAGGCGAAAGGCGGCGCTGATGAAACCGGCCCGGGTGCGGGGGTGCCTGCCCACCATGACGTTCTCGAGGACGCTCATCCGTTCGAAGAGCTCCACGTTCTGAAAGGTTCTGGCGATCCCGCGCTCCGCCATTTGGTGCGGCGCGAGTCCGGCACACCTCTCTCCGTCGAAGCGGATGGAGCCGCGGTCCGGCCGGTAGACCCCAGTGATCAGGTTGAAGAGGGTTGTCTTCCCGGCGCCGTTCGGACCGATGATCCCCTTGATCTGCCCCTGGCGAACCGAAAAGCTCACCTCCTGAACGGCATGGACTCCGCCGAAAGACTTGGAGAGACTTTCGGTCTCGAGAAGCACCCTGTCAGACACCACCCTTCCTTCCTAAACCTTCGCCGCTGGAATGCCGCGGCGGTAGAACCTCCAGCGTTCCGCCAGGTCGAGAAACCCCCTGGTCAGGCCCTGGGGCAGAAAGATCATGACCACCATGAGGATGAACCCGAAAATCAGGATCTCGTAGTCGTGAAAGGCGGCCAGCACCTCCGGAAGGGCGGTGAGGGTGGCAGCGCCGAAGACCGCACCCCAGACGCTTGCCATGCCGCCTACGACCACCATGGTGACGAGCTTCACGGAGAACATGAAGCCAAAGGAGCTCGGGCTGATGAAGGTAACGAAGTGGGCGTACAGGCTCCCGGCCAGGGAGGCATACGCGGCACTCACCACGAAAACCCAGATTTTTAGGCGCGCCGTGTCCACGCCCGAGGCCCGGGCTGCAACCTCGCTGTCGTGGATCGCCCGGAGAGCCCTCCCCACCCGGGAGTCGACGATATTAAGGCTGACTGCGAGCGCGCCGAGAGTCACACCCCAGATGAGATAATAGACATAGCGGGGCTCGTCCAGTACCACCCCGCCCAGGCTGAGGGGCGGGATGCCTACCAGCCCCGACGGACCGCCGGTGATCCCGGACAGCTCGCGGAAGCAGATATTGACGATAATGCCGAATCCGAGAGTGGCCATACCCAGGTAGTAGCCGGTGAGCTTCAGGGTGGGAACACCGATAACGAGGGCGACCATGATGGTGACGAGGACTGCGGCGCCCATGGCTGGCCAGGGCGAGACGTGGTAGGTGACGGTAAGGATGCCGGAGGTGTAGGCCCCGAGCCCGAAGAAGGCGGCATGGCCCAGGCTGATCTGGCCGGCATACCCCATGAGCAGATTGAGCCCCAGGGTGAGGAGGGTGTGAATGCCGATGAAGATGAACAGGTTCAGGTAGTAGCGGCTCGTCACCATGAAGGGCACGAGGGCCATCAGAAGCGCGAAGGCGGAAACGTGAAGCAAGTGGTGTCGAAAGAAGGCGGGCATGGAGAAGTGCCTAAAATGACTTAAGTGATCTAGAATGCCTAACGTTGTGGCAGTTGTCTGCTGTCATTTGACCTTTGACATTTGTCATTTGTCATTCCCTCTCTGCCTTCTGCCCGCTGCCTCCTGCCGGCTGCCAGCTGATTAGACCCTCTTCACCTCCCTCGGGCCAAACAATCCGCTTGGCCTCAGGAAAAGAACCACGAGAAGGATGAGAAAGGCGATGGCGTCCTTGAATCCCGAACTGATTAGGCCGGCGCCAAGGGCCTCGAGGATACCGAGGAGGAACCCGCCGAGGATGGACCCGGGGCTGCTCCCCAGCCCCCCAAGCACTGCCGCACAGAATCCCTTCAGCCCGAGCATAGTACCCACATCGTAGCCACAGAGGGTAATGGGAGCGACGACGATGCCGGCCACCGCCCCCATGGCAGCGCTTAGGGCAAAGGAGATCAGCACCATGCGGTCCACGCTGATCCCCACGAGCCGCGCCGCCCTCCGGCTGAAGGCGCAGGCCCGCATCGCCTTCCCCGTGATCGTGTGCTTGTAGAAGAACTGGAGCCCTGCCATCACCACCACGCTTACACTGAGGACCCAGAGGCTCTGGGGGGTAAGCGTCGCTCCTCCCACGGCAATCGGGCTCACCCCGCTGAAGGGGCGAAGACCGAGGGGGTCCTTGCCCCAGACCAGCATGGCCACCCCACGGAGGAAGATGGAGGCGCCCACCGTGATGATGATAAGGGTGATGGCGCTCGGTCGCCTCACCGGCTGGATTGCAAGGCGCTGGAACACTACACCCACCAGGGTCACCGAAGAGACGGCGAGGATGAAGCTCACCGGGAGGGGAAAACGCCCGGTTGCGTCAACAGCGATCATCACCATGCCCCCGAGCATGACGAACTCCCCCTGGGCGAAGTTAATCACCTCCGTGGCATTGTAGATGATGGTGAATCCGAGGGCGATAATCGCGTAGATCGCCCCGCTGGTGAGCCCCGATATGAGGTACTGGGTGAGCTCGCTGATGAGGTCCATGGGTCGCAGCTCGTGGTCGGTTGTCTGTTACCCGGCGGAGCGGGCTGGATGGGCGGGTCCGGCCGGCGCCGCAGGCAGGAGTGGTCTGCGGCGCAAAGCGCATCCGGAGCATCTACCTTCCTTCGCCGACTGGACGGCGCCCCAGGCTTTCCACCACAACCCCACCCAGAGACCTGGCCGCCCTCTCCACTATGATGCGATCACGCCTCGGCGTGACGCCTTTGCAGAGCAGACCTCCCTGCCGCAGCTCACTCACCCCGGATGGTCGCTCGTGCATAATGCGGGCTAGATGGGCGGGTGCGGAGACCCGCCCTACGCCTCATGCCTAAATGAGAATCTGCCAGTCGCCGTTAATGATTCTCACCATGACGAAGGCCTCATCCTTGCTGAGCCCGTTATGATCCTGGGGCGACAGGCGAAAGATGCCGCTGATCCCCACGTAGCCGTTCACCTTCTCGATCTCGTCGCGGAGCTTGGCCCGATCGGCCCCGGCCTTCTGCAGGGCCAGAATAATCATATCGAGGCCCTCCCAGGCGTAGCCGCCGAACCCGGATACAGCGCTCTTGTACTTGGCCTCGTAGTCGGCGATGTATTTCAGGAGTACAGGCTTCTGGGGGTCGTTATCCGGGAGGCTCTTGGCCACGAGGATCTTGCCGGTGGGCAGGACGATCCCGTCAGCGGCTGTACCCGCGAGCTCGATGAACTTCTTGGAGGCGATTCCGTGGCTCTGATAGAGGGGAATCTTGAGCCCGAGCTGCTGCATGTTCTTGGCAACGACGGCCGGCCCGGGGTTGGTGCCCCAGCAAACGATGGCCTCAGGGTTCAGGCCCCGCAGCTTGGTGAGCTGGGGCGTCATGTCCGCGTCGCTGGCGCCGAACTTTTCATCGGCCACGACCTGGAGCCCGGCGCCAGAGGCTTGCTCCAGGAGCTGCTCCCTGCCGCTGTCGCCGTAGGCGTTGCTCACGCTGAGAACGGCGATCTTTCGAATTCCCTGGCGCTTCATGAACTCATAGAGCTTGGCCACCGCCATGACATCCGTCTGCGGCGTCTTGAACACCCACTTCTTCACGGGTGTCGTGATCTTCACCCCGGCGGCGCAGGAGATAAGGGGCACCTGCGCCTTTTCCACGATGGGGATGACCGCCATGGTAGTGCCGGTGAGTGATGGGCCGACGATGGCCAGGACCTGGTCCTTTTCGATGAGCTTGCTTGCGTTCAGCACCGCCTTGGCCTCGTCACCCTCGTCATCGTAGATCACCAGCTCGAGGGGACGGCCGTTGATCCCCCCCTTGGCATTGATCTGCTCCGCCAAGAGCTGCATAGAGTTCCGTTCCGGCTCGCCCAGAAACGAGTTGGGGCCGGTAATGGAGAATAGTCCCCCAATCTTGATTGGTGCCTTGGCAGTATCTTTCTGGGCGCAGCCCCCTGCCAGAAGCAGCACCGCAAGGACAACTGTCGTCACCATCGCCAACGTGGTCTTCCGTTCCATCATGGTCAACCTCCTTCTTCCTTCCCTTTGCCGCGCCCCGGCTCGACGCCTCAGCGCGCGATCAGAGATCTCTCCTCCCTCCAGGAGGGATCCCATTCATGAAAGCCCCTTGACCCTGCGAGCAGCTAGGAGCTCGCAGCTCCCTTCCTCGGCACGAGTACTCCCGTTCCTCGTCTCGCCGTGTCACCGTTTCTCCGCGTTACCCCGTCTCTCCCCGTCGCTGCGTCTCCGTGTCACTGTCCTGCCGCCTCCCCCCTCGCCGCGTCGCGACCCAGAGATGGGAGGGTACGGCCTGCCCGTCGGAGTCCTGCCGTTGCAGGACGAAGGCGAGACGCCCGCCCTACCCCTTGCGCCTCCCGCCTTACGCCCTACATGGCGTAGAGCCTCGTGCCGTCGATGACGTTTACCCCTTCCCGGCGCAGCACCTCGATGGCCGCATCGCTGTCGTCGAACCGGAATATGAGCACCGCGTTCTGCCCGCTCTGCTGGACGAAGGCGTACATGTACTCCACGTTGATGCCGGCCTTGGAAAGAATTTGTAGGATTACGTTCAGGCCGCCGGGCCTGTCCTCCACCTCCACAGCCACCACCTCGGTCCTCCCCACGGTGAATCCGTGCTCTTTGAGGACCTGTTTTGCCTTCTCGTGGTTATTGACGATCAGCCGCAGGATGCCGAAATCCGAGGTGTCGGCCAGAGAAAGGGCCCGAATGTTAATTCCCCCTTCGCCGAGAACCCGGGTCACCTCGGCAAGTCGCCCCGCCTTGTTCTCCAGGAATATGGAAATCTGCTCGACCTTCATGTCTCCCTCCTCTCACAGCTTGACGGCTTCGTAAAAAGTCCATCTGCGGCGTTGCGCTTCATCTTTCGTCATTGCGGCGTACGTCTATGTACGCCTCATTTCTCAAGATTCGCGCGCCTTGCATCTGGAGTTTCTTACTGTGCCGTCTACCTTGGTGACTTCTTACGAAGTCATCACAGCTTTCTCTGGTCCACCACTCGAACCGCCTTCCCTTCGCTGCGCTGGATGGTCTTGGGTTCAACGAGCTTCACCTCGGCGGCCACCCCGAGGGTCTCCCGGAGGTTCTTCTCCAACGTCCGTCCCATGGCCTGGAGGTTCTTGATCTCGTCCGAGAAAAGCTTCTCGTTTACCTCCACGAGCACCGTGAGCTGATCCAGGCTTGCCACCCGCTCGACCACGAGCTGGTAGTGGGGCTCCACCCCCTCGGTTTCCATGATGACGCTCTCGATCTGGGAGGGAAACACGTTCACCCCGCGGATGATGAGCATGTCGTCGCTCCGGCCCTGGACCCTTCCCATCCGGACCATGGTGCGGCCGCACCGGCATGGTTCCGGGTGGAGAATGGAGATGTCTCGGGTCCGGTAGCGAATCACCGGGAAGGCCTCCTTGGTGATGGTGGTGAAGACGAGCTCGCCCGGAGTGCCGTAGGGAAGCACCTCCTCGGTTCTCGGATCGATGATCTCGGGAATGAAGTGGTCCTCGAAGACGTGAAGCCCGTTCTGGGCCTCGATGCACTCCACCGAGACTCCCGGACCGATCACCTCGCTGAGACCGTAGATGTCCATGGCCTTCAGGTTCAGCTTCCGCTCGATCTCCTGGCGCATCTGCTCGGTCCAGGGCTCCGCCCCGAAGACGCCAGCCTTGAACTTGAGGTCGCGGAAGCTCACGCCCATCTCCTCCGCCACCTCGGCGATGTGGAGGGCATACGAGGGGGTGCAGGTCAGGATGGTGGCACCGAAATCCTTCATGATCATCACCTGCCGTCGCGTATTGCCGCCGGAGATGGGAATCACCGACGCTCCCAGCTTCTCAGCCCCGTAGTGGAAACCAAGGCCACCGGTGAAAAGGCCGTAGCCGTAAGCATTGTGAACGATATCGTTCTTGGAGGCGCCCGCCGCCATCAGGGTCCGCGCCATGAGTTCGGCCCAGGTCTGCACGTCCCGCGCCGTGTACCCTACCACCGTCGGCTTCCCGGTGGTGCCTGATGATGCGTGGATGCGGACCACGTTGTCCATGGGCACGGCGAACATGCCGAAGGGGTAGTTGTCCCGGAGATCGTCTTTGTGCGTGAAGGGGAGCTTCCGCAGGTCGTCGAGGGTGCGAATGTAGTCGGGTTTCACCCCCTCCTCATCGAAGCGCTTCCGATAAAAGGGGACGGTGTTGTAGACCCTGGCCGCAGCTGCCTGGAGCCGTCGCACCTGAATGGCCTCCAGGGCCTCCCTGGGCATGGTTTCGAACTCTTCATTATAGATCATAAGAACCTCCTCTTGGCGATACATCCATCCGGCGGCCGGGGCACCGGCTCATTTTGTGGGTGCTCTCGTGCCTTCCTTCTCCTTCCAGAACTCGTTCGCCCACACCGGATCGTAGATTCTTCTCACCCCGTGGACCTCGATGACGGGAGCAAACTCGGCCTCCCCATCCTCATGGAAGAGCCTGTCCACCGTCATCAAGGTACCGAGGACCGCCCCATGTTGTTCGTAGGCCTGGATGCTATAGGCGGAGCAGGTGGGATAGCTCGGGCACCGGTCCCCGTCAACAGGTGAAATAACCCGCTGGAAGAAGGTCACCAGAAGCCGAAAAAACGATGCCGCCGGGGACGGTGTCTCATGCGATCGCGGCTGGGACGACACAACGGCTCCCGAAGGTCGCTGGTCCCAGGGTCCGCGCATGGGATCCTCCCCGGCGAGGCTCACCCCATCCGGTCGGCTCAAGGCCGTCAGCAAGAGGAGCGAGAGAAGCAGCAGTGGCAGAAAACGTGTCATGCCCAGTCGCCTCTTCAGAAGGAAAAGGTCAACCGCACACTCGGCACCGGCCCGGGGTGCACCTCGAGACTTAGCTCTTCGTAGGGCGCGAGGCGCAGCCGCAGCCGACGCTCCTCGCGGTCGTTATACTTATCAGCCACATTGACGGCGCTGAAGACGTTCCCCCCATAGAAGGAGAGAGCGATGAAGCCAAGGCCGATCCCGACCGCCTGGTGGTCCTGCTGGAAGGCCTCCACCGTGGCCCAGGCAAAGGCTCCGGTAAACACGAACGCTATGGCCCCATCTCCGGGTCGCTCGCAGTAGAGATGGCCGGCCCCGGGAAGAACCGCGGCTAATAGGCCCGCAACGGCGGGATCCTTCCTCTTGGCTGCGGGGGCCTGGGCCAGCACCTGTCGCATCCCCTGGGCGGCGACAAAGCGACCGCTCTGGGAGCCGATCTGGCGCAGCGCCTCGTCAGCCTCGAGCCACCGCGACTCCCGGGCCAGGGAGATGGCGGTGAGATACCAGGCTTCCGCTGCTACGGGTTCCCCCGGATGGGTGTCCAGCAGGTGCCGGAGCTCCTCCCGGGCTTCTTCTCCCTTGCCCAGCTCAATGAGCACTCGCGCCTTGAGCATTCTACCCTGTACCGCAAGAGGGCTTGAGCCGTAAGCCCGCAAAAACTCTTCCGCCGCCCCGAGGGCCTCGCTCCAACGCTTCCCGTGGGCGTAACATTCGGCAATGCGGACCGCGGCAAAAGGCGCCTCTCCTCCCTCCGGGGCGAGGAAAAGGTAGCGCTTGTACTCGCCGATGGCCCGGTAGTACTCCTCCTGCGAGTAAAGGTGGTTGGCGAAACGGAGCGTCGTCTCCGCCAGGTCGTCCGCCCAGAGGTCTGTGGCCGGGGGGGCTAGCCAGAGGAGGAAAGTCCCGAGCGCCAGCACCAAGAGAACCCT
>Ga0316616_100000204_pt1 | contig 16394 bp, 18 predicted proteins | sample OWC_Aug_M1_C1_D1_FD_207660 | JGI IMG/M metagenome (GOLD analysis project Ga0316616, IMG submission 207660) | Wetland soil microbial communities from Old Woman Creek delta, Ohio, United States - OWC_Aug_M1_C1_D1_B | ecosystem: Environmental > Terrestrial > Soil > Wetlands | place: USA: Ohio... | reverse complement strand
TACGAATTACTCTATCGCAACGATATTCCCGAGCGCGTGGCCATCAACGAGGCGATCGAGTTGGCGAAGTTGTACGGCAGCGAGGAGTCGAGCGCGTTCGTGAACGGGATCCTGGACCAGATCCGCCTCCACCTCCATCCCCAGCCGCATTCCCCCGCCTGAGATGGACATCCCGACCACCGACGAACGCCTGGAGGACATCCGGACCGAAGTGCTTGTCCTGTTCGATCCGAAGGACGAGCCTGCCCCGCAAGGACGGCTGGGGCGCCTCGACTGGATCCTGCTGAGCCCCGTGTCGCGCCTGCGCGCCCGGGGAAAATTCACCGGGGAGCGAGACAGCAGCGTCCTCCTCCGGCCCCATCACAAGGTCAAGGCCGAGCGCGTCCTGGTGGTCGGCCTCGGGGAACGCGCTGAATTCTCCATGACGGCCCTCTATCGCTTGTCGTATCAGACCGCGCAGACCATCCTCGATCTCCGCTGCACCCAGATCGCCCTGGACCTTCCCTTTCGGCTCTTCCCGAAGGAGCCGCCCGAGAAGATCTGCCGAGCTTTCCTGGAAGGCTTCCTGGCCGAGTTGACGCGCGGCCGACCCGACGTCGAGTTCGCGGTCACCACGCTTTCCCCGGCGGCTGACCCGTGACACGGTCCGCCGCCCGCTTCCGCTCCCGCTGACCGCGCCGAGCCGCACGCCGCGAAAGGAGACCTCATGAGTGACGGACACCTGATCGAGTACGCCGACGCCGGGCCGGAAGTGCGCGCCGTCTTCGACGACATCAAGCGAACCCGCAACCTCCCGGACGTCAACAATTTCTGGAAGGTCCTGGCCCACGACCCGCGGACGTTGAAGCGCACCTGGGAGAGCCTCAAAGAGGTCATGGCGCCCGGCGCGCTCGATCCCCTGACCAAAGAGATGCTCTACCTCGCCGTCAGCGTTGCCCACAACTGCGAATACTGTATCGCCTCTCACACCGCGGCGGCGACCAAGCGCGGGATGACCGAGGCGATGCGGGGCGAACTGCTGGCGGTGGTCGGAATGGCAAGCGAAACCAACCGCCTGGTGACCGGCTGGCGCGTGCCGGTCGACGAAGCCTTCCGTTAGGAGCCGTTACGAAATAACTTGTCTATTGTCTGCAATTTCCTTACGGCTCCTTATGCGGTTCTCGCCGTTCACAACGCGCGAGAGATCAGGCGGAGCAGCTCCTCCGGCATGACCCGCGCGCGGCCGTCGGGCCCGGTCACCAGGTGGATGCTCTCCCCCTCTGCCAGCCGCGTCTCCCCACGCCCAACCTGGTAGGCGAACACCACCTTACGGCGTCCGGCTTCTTTCAGGTGGGTGCGGACTTCCACGAGTTCGTCGTAGCGGGCGGGTGCCCGATACCGCACGCGGAGTTCCGCCACGCTCATCATCACCCCGCGCTTCTCCCATTCCGCATAGCTCTGCCCCAACTGGCGTAACAGATCGGAGCGGCCCAGTTCCATCCAGACGGGATAGACCGCGTGATGGACGATGCCCATGGCATCGGTTTCCGCATACCGGACCCGAATCGACGTCGCAGATTCCATGGCCCCCTCGGCGGCGGCGGCGCACGCTCCCACGTCGGCGACGCCCCTCCAACCCCCAATGACAAAACGGGCGAGGCACTCCGTGCCCCGCCCGTTCGGTATCGCGCGAGCCGAGCCGACTACCCCTGCTTCTTCACCTCGGCCTTGGCCAGCTTCTCGTAGTAGCGGACGATGGCGGAGTGGTCCGCATCACCCATCCCGTCGATCTTGAGGGCCTCCATGATCTCGCGCGCCTGACCGGTGAGGGGCAGGGGCACTCCGACCGCGTGGCCGGCCGCCATGGCGTTGTCCAGGTCCTTGATGTGGAGGTTGATCCGGAACCCCGGCTTGATGTTGCGATCCAGCATCATGGGGGCCTTGGCGTTCATCACCGTGCTGCCCGCCAGACCGCCCTTGATGGCGTCGAACACCAGCTGCGGATCCACCCCGGCCTTGGTGGCCAGAACCATCGCCTCGGACAGGGCGGCGATGTTCAAGGCCACCACGATCTGGTTGGCCAGCTTGGTGACGTTACCGGCACCCACCGCGCCGCACAGAACCACGCTGGCGCCCATGCACTTCATGATCGGGAAGGCCTCGTCGAAGTCCGCCTTGGCCCCACCACACATGATGGACAGGGTTCCGTCGACCGCCTTGGGCTCGCCGCCGGAGACCGGCGCGTCCACGAACCGGATCTTCTTCTTGGCCAGCTCGGCGCCGACCTCCTTCGACACGGTGGGATCGATGGACGACATGTCCACCACCAGGGAGCCGGCCTTGGCCCCTTCCAGCACGCCGTTGGGACCGAGGATGGCCGCCTTCACGTGCGGCGAGTTCGGCACCATGGTGATGATGAGCGCGCACTGCTCCGCGACTGCCTTCGACGAGGCCGCGGCCTTTGCGCCGGCCGCCACGACCTCTTGCACGCCGGCGGGCACGACGTCATACACCACCACCTCGTGTCCGGCCTTCAGCAAGTTCTTGACCATGGGCTTGCCCATGATCCCCAATCCGATGAATCCGATCTTTGCCATGTCTCTCACTCCTTCGTTTTTGCGGTTCATACGTTAACAGGTTCCTCAAGAACACGCCCTCACCCAGGCTGCTCAAAAAGGCCCAGATGCAAGGCGGCGCGCGATGCGCCGAGTGAGGCGTACTCCAGGTACGCCGCAACGAGCGCGCAAGCACGCCAACGCCGCAGATGGGCCTTTTTCGGCAGCCGTCAGGCCAACTGGCAACCCATCTGCTTGATCCACCCAAACGAGCTCAGCGTGTCCGGCTTCGGAACGTATTCCAGCCCGACGTACCCCTGGTAACCCAGCTTGTCCATCTCGGCGAACAGGAACGGGAAATTGATCTCGCCCGTACCCGGCTGGTTCCGCCCGGGGGTGTCCGCGACCTGGATGTGGTCGATCTTGGCGAACTGCTCGCGGAGCGTCAGCGTGAGGTTCCCCTCGGTCCGCGCCGCATGGTAGATGTCGTACTGGACGAAGACGTTGGACCGGCCCACCTGGGCGATGACGTCGAGGACCTCGGAGACGCGATTGAGCACGAAGCCCGGGATGTCGAAGGGGTTGATGTGCTCGATGATCTGCTTGACGCCGATCGCCCCCAGCGCATCCGCGGACATCTTCAGGTTCTCCACCGCCGTCTTGATGTGCTGCTCGCGGGAGAAGCCGGGGACCATCTTCCCCACCAGGCAGTTCACGCGCGGGGTCTTCAGGATCTTGGCGTACTCGACGGCCGCCTTGATGCCGGCCCGGAACTCCTCCACCCGGTTCGGGCTGGCTCCGATGCCGCGGTCGCCGCCGGCCCAGTTGTTGCCGCTGGGCAGGTTGAAGTTGATGACCTGGAGGCCGTTCGTATCCAGCGCCTCCTTGACCTTCTCGGCCGGCGCCTCGTACGGGTGCAGGAACTCCACGTACTTGAAGCCGGCCTGCTTCGCCAGGGCGAAGCGCTCCAGGAACGGCTTGTCGTTGAACAACATGGTCAAATTGGCAGCAAGTTTCGGCATGGTCAACTCCTCCTGTGTATCGCCAATGATGAAACGACCCCTCCGGACGCCTGGACGTCTCGGAAGACCGGATACGACCCCGCGGGCCGAATCAGGGCCCCCGAAGCACACAAACGAAACGGGCCGCAAGATCGGGGCACCCGGGTCCCCACCCCTCCCCCGCAACCCGTCCCCGCAGACCTGCGTTACCCCTCGAACCGCCGGAAAACCAGCGTAGCGTTGGTGCCGCCGAATCCGAAGCTGTTGGTCATGGCCACCCGCACCTGGGTCTCGCGGGCGATGTTGGGCACGTAGTCCAGGTCGCATTCCGGGTCCGGCGTCTCGTAGTTGATCGTGGGCGGCAGCAGTCCCTTGACGATCGCCAGCACCGTGATGACCGACTCGATCCCGCCGGCCGCGCCCAGGAGGTGTCCGGTCATGGACTTGGTCGAACTCACCGGCAACCCCTTGGCGTGCTCGCCGAACACCTCTTTGAGGGCTTGCGTCTCGTTCGCGTCGCCCACCGGGGTGGACGTCCCATGGGCGTTGACGTAGTCGACCTCCGCGGGAGCCACGGCGGCATCCTTCAGCGACAACCGCATGGAGCGTACCGCGCCATCCAGGGCCGGCAACGTGATGTGATGGGCATCCGCCGACATGCCGTACCCCACCAGTTCGGCGTAGATCCGGGCCCCGCGCCGCTGGGCGTGATCGAGAGTCTCCAGCACCATGATCCCGCTGCCTTCACCCATCACGAACCCGTCGCGGTGCTTGTCGAAGGGCCGACTGGCCCGCGTCGGCTCATCATTGCGGGTGGACAGGGCGCGCATGGACGAGAAACCGGCGATGGTCAGCGGCGTGATGACGGCCTCGCTCCCGCCGGCGATCATGACATCCGCCTCGCCGCGCTGGATGATCCGGAAGGAATCTCCGATGGCATGATTCCCGGTGGCGCAGGCGGTGCACACGCAGGAATTCGGCCCCTTCATGCCGAACCGCATCGAGATCTGGCCCGAACCGAGGTTGGTGATGATGGACGGGATGAAGAAGGCGCTGACCCGACTGGGGCCGCGCTCCAGCAGGATCCGATGCGACTCCTCCAGGGCCGGAATCCCACCCATGCCGGTCCCGACGAAGACACCCATGCGCTCGCGATTGTCGTCGGTGACCTTCAAGCCCGCATCGTCGAACGCCATCTGGGCGGCGGCGATGGCGTACCGGATGAAGAGGTCCATCTTTCGGACCTCTTTCTTCTCGATCCACTGGAGCGGATCAAACTCCTTGACCTCGCCCGCGATCTGGACGTCGTGCTTGCTCGCATCGAACCGCGTGATGGTCGCGACGCCCGAGACCCCGTGGACGAGATTGTCCCAGAACCGGTCGATCCCGATCCCATTGGGAGCCACCGCCCCCACGCCCGTAACGACGACACGTGCCATGTGCGCGTCCCTGACTCTTTCTGCCGCGCTGCGGCGATACTCCCTTGGCAGCCGTCCCTACCACACCACGTACCGGATCCCTAAGCCGGTATCAAAGAATAACTCGACCGGAGAAATGCAGAAACGGCAGAAGGAGCCGTAACGAAATTACAAATATGGACACGTAATTTCGTACCGGCTCCTAATCCTTCTTGTGACCCACGATGTAGCCGGTGGCGTCCTTCACGGTGGTGATCTTCTCCGCGTCCTCGTCCGGAATCTCGAGGCCGAACTCCTCCTCCAGCGCCATCACCAACTCGACGGTATCCAGGGAATCAGCACCCAAGTCGTCGATGAATTTCGCCTCGGGGGTCACCTCCGCCTCGTCCACGCCCAACTGATCCACGATGATCTTCTTGACCTTCTCTTCGATGCTCGCGCTCACGATGGCCTCCTTCTTCCGGTAAATGCACAATTCCCTGTCGTCGATAAACCCATTACGAGGACCACATACCGCCGTTGATATGAAGGACCTGGCCCGTGATGTATGCGGCCGCATCCGAGGCCAGAAATTCCACCGCCGCCGCCACCTCGGCGGCCGTCCCGAACCGGCCCAGCGGGATCTGGGCCCGGTACGCCTCTTTCGCGGCCTCGGGCAGGCTCACCGTCATATCGGTCTCGATGAAGCCGGGGGCCACCAGGTTGACCGTGACGCCGCGCGAGGCGACCTCCTTCGCCAGGGAGCGGGTGAGCCCGATGAGCCCTGCCTTGGATGTCGCGTAGTTCGCCTGGCCGGCATTCCCCATGCTCCCCACCACCGACCCGATGTTGATGATCCGCCCGCTCTGTTTTTGCTTGAGGATGGCGCGCAGCGCCGCCCGGGCGCAGTAAAACGGGCCATTGAGATTCACGGCCAGGACGTCGCTCCAATCCGCGTCCTTCATGCGCATGGCCAGGCCGTCCCGCGTGATCCCCGCGTTGTTCACCAGGATATCCAGCCGCCCAAACCGCTCGATGCAGGCGGCCACCACGCGTTCGGCGTCCGCGGCCCGGCTCACGTCCGCCGCCATCCCGAACGCCTGCCCGCCCTCCGCCCCGATGGCGGCAGCCGTTGCGGCCGCCGCCTCCCCGTTTCGGGCGCACACCGCCACCGCCGCCCCCGCCGCGGCCAGCGCCCGCGCCGCGGCCGCACCGATGCCGCGGGACCCCCCGGTCACCAAGGCGACCCGTCCCTGCAGCCTCATCGCAACGCCTCCACGGTCGTCTGCAGCGAGGCGCGGTCTTCCACGTTTAGGACCTGGATCTGGGGAACGATCCGGCGGATCAGCCCCGACAGGACCTTCCCCGGCCCCACTTCCACACACGTCGTCACCCCGTCCCGCGCCAGCCGGAGCACCACCTCTTCCCAGCGCACTGGGGCGGTCACCTGGCGCACGAGGGCGTCCATCACACGGGCTCCTTCGGTCAGCAGATCGGCGTCCACATTGGTCACCAGGGGCACGGTCAGATCTCGGAACCGGATGCCCCCGAGCACCTCCCCCAACCGCGTCGCCGCCGGTTTGAGCAGGGCGGAATGGAAGGGTGCGCTCACCGGCAGGAGGACCGCGCGCCGCGCCCCTTTCGCCTTCGCGAGGTCCGTCGCCTTCTTCACGGCGCCCGTAGCGCCGGCGATGACTGTCTGGCCCGGTCCGTTGAGGTTGGCCACCTGCACCGGCCCAACATCGGCAGCCTCGTCGCACGCCTGCGCCACCAGCGCACGATCCAGGCCGAGAATGGCCGCCATCGCCCCCTCACCGGAGGGCACGGCCTCTTGCATGAACTGGCCGCGGGACCGCACCGTTCGCACGGCGTCGGTGAAATCCAGCGCACCCGCCGCGACCAGCGCGGAATACTCCCCCAGCGAATGGCCGGCCACCAGGTCGCACCGCACCCCGGCCGCGGTCAAGGCGTCCAACGCCACGATACTGGTAGCCAAGATGGCAGGCTGGGTATTGGTGGTGAGCGTCAGTTCCGCCTCCGGTCCCTCGAAGACGAGCCGCCGGAGATCGAAGCCCACCGCGTCGTTCGCCTCGGCCCAGCGCGGCGAGCCCTCGCCCAATTCTCGGCCCATGCCGACCGCCTGCGAGCCCTGCCCCGGAAACACAAACGCAATGCGCGTCATAGAGCGTTTACCATCGAATCAGGGACGACGCCCAGGTAAGTCCCCCCCCGAACGCACACAGGAGCACGAGGTGCCCCGGCTGAATCCGTCCGTCGCGCACCGCCTCGTCCAGCGCCAGCGGGATGGAGGCTGCCGAGGTGTTGCCGACCTTGTCCACGTTCACCACGACCTTGTCGCTGGAGAGGCCGAGCCGCTGACCCAACGCGCTGATGATTCGCAGGTTCGCTTGATGCGAGATGATGAAGTCCACCTCGCCGATCTCGTACCCGTTCTGCTTCAGCGCCGTCAGCGCCGCGTCCTCCATGGCCCGCACTGCCAGCTTGAACACTTCGTTGCCGCTGTTCATCTGGATCTTGTTGAGGCCGGCGTCCAGCACCGCTTGGGACAACGGATGCCGCGAGCCGCCGCCCGGCAGAATCAGGAGCGGCGCCTTGCTCCCATCCGCGTAGAGGTGCACGGAGAGCACGCCTCGTTCTCCGTCGTCGGCCCGGAGCACCACGGCGCCCGCCCCGTCCCCGAAGAGGACGCAGGTGTTCCGGTCCTGCCAGTTCACCACCTTCGTCAACGTCTCGGCGCCTAGCAGGAGCACGGTGCGGGCGGCGCCCGAGCGGATCAGGCCGTTGGCCATGCTCAAACCGTAGATGAACCCCGAGCAGGCGGCTGAGATATCCAGCGCCCCGGCCCTTCGTGCCCCCAAACGGTCCTGCAGCACGCAGGCCGTGGAAGGAAAGACCATGTCGGGCGTGGCAGTCGCCACCAGAATCAGGTCTAGGTCGGCGACATCGAGGTTCGCCGCCTCCAGCGCGGCGCGGCTGGCGTGATAGGACAGATCCGACGTCGCCTGCTCATCCGAGGCGATGTGCCGTTCGGAGATTCCGGTGCGCGTCACGATCCATTCGTCGCTGGTGTCCACCAGCGTCTCGAGATCGGCGTTCGTCAGCACCCGTTCGGGAACATACGCCCCCGTTCCGATGATCCTCGCCCTCGGCATCAACTGGTCATCCCTCGTGACGCGGACGGCTGGCGCCTCGCGTCGGCCTAGCCACGGGCGATGCCCTCGCGGATATGGGCGATCACCGTGTTGCTCACGCACCCCTCGGCCGCCCGGATCGCGTTCCGAATCGCTTTTCCCGTGGAGCGGCCGTGGCTGATCATGCACACCCCATTCACCCCCAAGAGCGGGGCCCCACCGAACTCCGAGGAGTCGATACGGCGCTTGAATCGCCGGAAGGCGGGGATCAGCAGCAGGGAGCCCACCCGTCCGCGGAGATCCTTCTTCAGTTCCTCCCGCAAGAGGTGAAACATGGTCTCCACCAGACCTTCCGAGATCTTGAGCGCCACATTACCGGTGAACCCGTCGCAAACGATCACGTCGGCCGCGCCGTTGAAGACGTCGCGCCCCTCGACGTTCCCGATGAAGTTCAGGGAGGACTCGTCCTCCATCTCCTTGAACGCCTCGCGGGTCAGCTCGTTCCCCTTGATCTCCTCTTCGCCGATGCTGAGGAGCCCCACCCGCGGCTGCGTCTGCCCCAGGATGTCCCGGGCGTAGACGTTCCCCATGATGGCGAATTGCAGCAGGTGCCGCGCCTTGCAGTCGACGTTGGCCCCGACGTCCAACAGGACCGCCTGGTGGGTGAGCGTCGGCACCACCACGGCAATGGCGGGACGCTCCACGCCGGGCAACGGTCCCAACACCACCACGGCGGTCGCCATGACCGCGCCGGTGTTCCCCGCGCTGACGAACGCCTCGGCCTCGCCCCGCTTCACCAGATCCAGGCCGATGCGGATGGAGGAATGCTTCTTCTTCCGGAGTGCGGCCATGGGGCTCTCCCCCATGTCGACCGACTCCGGCGCGTGTCGCACGGTCAGATCCAGCCCCCCCACCTCGTGGCGGGCCAGATGCGTCCGGAGGACCTGCTCATCCCCCACCAGGATGACCGTCGAGCCCAGCTCGCGGGCGGCGGATACGGCCCCCTCCACGGTGACCTCGGGTCCGCGATCCCCGCCCATGGCATCCAGGGCGACCCGGATCTTGCGTTCTGGCGGCATGTGTATCGGCCCGCGAACGCTTACTCTTCGGCCTGTTTCACCACCTGGCGCCCGCGGTAATATCCGCAACTTCGACACGCCCGATGGGGAAGCGTCATCGCTTGGCAGTGGGGGCAACGGGAGAGTCCCGCCGCCTTGATCGCGTCGTGCGCCCGGCGCGTGGCCGTTCGGGTATTGCTGTGACGTCGCTTCGGAAGTGGCATCGCATGACCTCGCTAGGAACGTCGTTCGGTGAACAGAGCGCGCGGCGTGCGGCGGTCGGAGCCTACCGCACCTTCCGTAGGACCTGCAGCCGCGGATCCACGCGGGGAACCTGGCAGCCGCACGATCCGAGATTCTGGTTCGCGCCGCACTGCGGGCACAGGCCCCGGCAGTCCTCACGGCAGAGTGGTTGAACGGGCAGGCTGAGCAGGATATTCTCGCGCAAGAGATGATCCGTGTTGAACCGGCCCTCCTCGAGATAGGTCACGTCCAGTTCGTCCGGATCAAGTTCCCGCTCCTCCCCCGGTTTGGGCGGGAGGCCAGCAACGCAATATACCTCGAACCGGTCTTCCGCCTCGAACCGAAACGCCTCGAGGCACCGGCTGCAGACCAGCGCCACCTCTCCGGCGAACGTCCCGCCAATGACAATCCCGCGTCCGGATCGACCGAGATGCATATCGGCTCGAACCGACGCCGGCCCCTCCCACACCCCTGCGGAATCCCCCAAATCCAACGGCTCCGCCGGCAGGGAAACATCCAGCCCCTCAGGCGGGATCTGCGACACGTCAATCAGCATAGAAATACCTGTAACCTCTGACAAAAAGCGGGCGTAGTATACTGACGACCCCCAGGGGTGTCAAGGAAAAACCCCCGCTCTGGGCGAGGCCATACAACCCGGAAACTCCAAGAATGACAATGGGTTGCGCCCACCTTTCTTCAAGCCGACACCCCCCGTTCCGGGGCCGAAGCCCTAGCCCTTCCCCCGCGGGTAGGCGTGCTGCTCCAGCGCCCCGAAGAAATACGGGATCTCATAGGCCGCGGACTCCGGGGAGTCCGAACCGTGGACCGCGTTCTGCTCGATGCTGGAGGCGAACGCCTTGCGAATGGTTCCCGGATCAGCCTTGGCCGGATCGGTGGCTCCCATGAGCGTCCGCGCCGTCGCAATCGCTCCCGGCCCCTCCAGGACCACGGCCACGATCGGCCCGGAGGACATGAACTGCGTGAGGCCCGCGAAGAACGGCCGTTCGCGATGGACCTGGTAGAATCCCTCCGCTTCCCGCCGATCCAGCCACACCATCTTCAGCGCCCGCACCGTCAGGCCCGCCGCCTCGAACCGGCTCAGCACGTCCCCGATGTGCCCTCCGCGAACCGCATCCGGCTTCACCATCACCAACGTTCGCTCCGTCATCTCCGCTCCTCGCTGTCGTGTCGGACCGCGAAACCACCGCCTGGCCCTCGCGTAGAAAAATCACCAGGCGACCGGCCGTCCTCCCGGTCGCCCCGTGTCAAGTTCGGGTCACCCCCGCAACCTGCGGACCCGGTCACCGTTTCGCGGCCTTCCGCGACGCCGTGCCGGTCCCGCGCGTGCGCGCCGCAGACGCCCGGCGGGGCGTGGCCGCCCCGGAGGTGCCGGTCTTTCGTGCCGGTGTCGCATCCGAGCCTTGGTGCGCCGACCGCTTCGCGGCGGGCCGCGGACGGGACCGGGCGGGGCGGGATGCCGCCAGCACCCGGGCGACCGCGGCCCCCATCTCGGCGGGGCTCGCCACGACCGTGATGCCCGCCTTCTCCATGGCCGCCATCTTGGCCGCCGCCGTCCCGCTCCCGCCCGAGATGATGGCCCCCGCGTGGCCCATGCGCCGCCCCGGCGGGGCGGTTTGCCCACAGATGAACCCCGCTACGGGCTTGGTCAGATGGGCGCCGACAAAGGCCGCGGCGTCCTCCTCCGCCGAGCCGCCGATCTCCCCGATCATCAGGATCGCATCCGTTTCGGCATCGGCCTGGAAGAGCCTCAAGGCATCCACGAAGGTCGTCCCGATGATCGGATCGCCGCCGATGCCGATGCAGGTGGACTGGCCGATGCCTCGCGCCGTGAGCTGCCCCACCGCCTCGTAGGTGAGCGTGCCGCTCCGCGAGATCACACCCACTCGCCCCGGCCGGTGGATCCGGCCGGGCATGATCCCGACCTTCGCCTTGCCGGGAGAGATCAACCCCGGGCAGTTGGGCCCGATCAGGCGGCACGGGCGCCCCTCAAGGGCGCGGTGGACTCGCACCATGTCCAGCGTGGGCACGCCCTCGGTGATGCAGACAATCACCCCGATCCCGGCCTCGGCCGCTTCCAGGATGGCGTCGGCGGCCGCGGCGGGCGGCACGAAGATCAGCGCCGTGTTGGCGCCCTCCTGCGTCACGGCCTGCGCCACGATATCGAAGACGGGGATCCCCTCGTGGAGGATCCCTCCCTTGCCCGGTGTCACGCCCGCCACGACCCTGGTGCCGTACTCCCGACACGCCAGCGCGTGGAAGGTTCCCTCCTTGCCGGTCAGCCCCTGAACCACCAGGCGCGTTTCTTGATCCACCAGAATGCTCATAACGCCTCCACTTGCCGCGGGGTGCCCGCTCAGACCGCGCGCGCGGCCCGGACCGCCTTCTGGGCGCCGTCCTGCATGCCCTGCGCCGCGATGAAATTGAGACCGGACTCTCGGAGCATCTGCTGCCCAAGCTCCACGTTGGTTCCTTCCATGCGGATCACGATGGGCAGCGTGACCCCGAGGGATCGGACCGCCCTGATGACCCCTTCCGCCAGCCGGTCGCACCGCAAGATGCCGCCGAAGATGTTGATGAGGACCGCCTTGACGCTCGGATCCGAGATGAGGATGCGGAAGGCGTTCTCGATCTGCTCGGCGCTGGCCCCGCCGCCGACATCCAGGAAGTTGGCCGGCTCGCCGCCCGCAAGCTTGATGATGTCCATGGTGGCCATGGCGAGGCCCGCCCCATTGACCATGCAGCCGACCGTCCCGTCCAGCTTGATATAGTTCAAGCTGTATTGGGACGCTTCGACCTCCAGCGGAGACTCCTCGTCCCGGTCGCGGAGGGCCTGGACCTCCGGATGGCGAAACAGGGCGTTGTCGTCGAAGGTCAGCTTGGCGTCCAACGCCAGGATCCGCCCGTCGCCGGTCACCACCAGGGGGTTGATCTCGGCCAGCGAGCAGTCCTTGACCTCGAAGGCGCGGTAGAGGTTGGCGATGACGGCCGCGGCCGCCTTGACCGGTTCGCCCCTGAGGCCCAAGGCAAAGGCCAGCGTGCGCGCGTGGAAGGGGCGGAGTCCCGTGGCCGGATCCACGCGAACCGTGCTGATGGCATCGGGCCGGGTCCGGGCGACTTCCTCGATGTCCATGCCGCCCGCCGCCGACGCCATGCAGGCCGGCAGCCCCGTAGCACGATCGATCACGATCCCGAGATACAGCTCCTGCTGGATGGCCATCGCCTCTTCCACCAGGACACGCCGCACCCGCTGCCCCTCGGGGCCGGTCTGATGCGTCCGGAGCATCATCCCCAGGATCTGGGCGGCGACCCGCTCCGCTGCGTCGGGAGTTTGCGCCGGTCTCACGCCGCCCCCCTTGCCGCGGCCACCGGCGTGGATCTGAGCCTTCACGACGACCGGCCCGCCGAGTTCTTGGGCAATGCCCCGGGCCTCGGTGGGAGTCGTAGCCACCCGCCCGCGGGGGACCGGAACGCCAAACTCCGCCAGGATCGCTTTCGCCTGATACTCATGGATTTTCATGCTCGCTCCATTCTCGTGGTGGGGCGCGCACCCCTCATCCGCCCAGCAGCCGCTTCAGCATGTGCCGCGTCATGTCCCGCCCCACGGACGCGATGGATTCCGTGAGGGGGATCTCTTTGGGACACGCGTGCACGCAGTTCTGCGCGTTGCCGCAGTCCGCCAGACCACCCTCGCCCATCAGGGAGTCGAGCCGCTCCCGCGCGTGCATCTTTCCGGTGGGGTGCATGTTGAAGAACCGGACCTGGGAGATGGCGGCCGCGCCGATGAAGGACGAGGTCAGCGTGACCTGCGGGCACACCTCCAAGCAGCAACCGCACGTCATGCACCTCGACAGGCTGTACGCGACTGCGCCGGTCTCCGGGTCGACTCGCGGCCCCGGACCCAGATTGTAGGTCCCGTCCAGGTGAATCCATGCCCGCACGCGCCGCAGGGCGTCGAACATGCGCGTTCGGTCCACTGTCAGGTCGCGGATCAGCGGGAATTTGCGCATGGGCTGCAGGACGATGGGCTGCTCCAGCGTGTCGATGAGGGCACTGCAGGCCTGGCGCACCCTGCCGTTGATGATCATGGTACAGGAGCCGCAGACCTCCTCGAGACAGCTCGCCTCCCAGACCGGCGGTGTGGTTTTGACGCCGTCCACGGTGACCGGGTTCCGCTGGACCTCCATCAAGGCGCCGATGACGTTCATGTTCGCCTTGGACGGGATCCGAAACTCCTCCCAACGAGGGGGTGCGCTCGGCCCATCCTGCCGCTTCACCTTGAGCGTGATCGTCTTGCCGTCCATCAGTACTTTCGCGCCTCGGGGGTGAGCAGCGACGTGTCCACGGGTGCGTACGTGAACCGCGGCCCGTCCGACGTCCAGGTGGCCAGGGTCGTCTTCAACCACTGGGCGTCGTTCCGGTCCGGAAACTCCGGCTTGTAGTGCGCGCCGCGGCTCTCGTCCCGCTGCAGAGCCCCCAGCGTGATGACCCGCGCCAACTCGAGCATGTTCCAGAGCTGTCGCGTGAAGGAGGCGGCCTGGTTCGACCAGCGCGATGTGTCGTTGACGTCGATCCGGTGCCAGCGCTCCATCAATCCCTGGAGGGCATGGTCGGCGCCCTGGAGCTTGTCGTTGTGCCGGACCACAGTGACATTCTCCGTCATGATCTTGCCGAGCTCGTGGTGGATCACGTAGGGGTTCTCCGACCCGCGGAGACCGCGGATGCGGGCGTATGCCGCGTCCTGCCGGCGCGTCGCGGTCTCGAAGACCGAGGAGGGCAGCGCCTCCGCCGACCGGTCCAGCCCCTTGATGTAGCCCGCCATGGCCGGCCCCGCCAGCATGCCCCCGTAGCAGCAGGACAGGAGCGAGTTTGCCCCCAGGCGGTTGGCGCCATGATACTCGTATTCCGCTTCGCCGGCGGCGAAGAGGCCGGGGATATTGGTGTGCTGGTTCCGCGGGCTCCCCATCACGGGGTTGCCATGATGGTCGGCCTCGTAGTCGATCCACAGGCCGCCCATGGAGTAATGCATCCCGGGGAAGACCCGCATGGGGACCTTCCGGGGATCGTCGCCGATGAACTTCTCATAGATCTCGAGTATCCCGCCCAGCTTCCGATCCAGCGTCTCTTTGGGGATGTGGCTGACGTCCAGATAGACCATGTCCTGGCCGTCGATCCCCATCTTGCGAACCCGGCACACATCGAAGATCTCGCGCGTCGCAATATCACGCGGGACGAGATTCTTGTATTTCGGATACTTCTCTTCCAGGAAGTACCACGGCGTGCCGTCCTTGGGAACCCAGACGCGGCCGCCCTCCGCCCGGGCCGACTCGCTCATGAGCCGCACCTTGTCCTCGCCCGGAATGGCGGTGGGGTGCACCTGGATGAACTCGCCGTTGGCGAAGAGCGCCCCTTGCTGGTAGACCGCCGAGGCTGCCGAACCGGTACAGACTACCGAGTTCGTGCTCTTCCCGAAAATCATCCCCAGACCGCCCGTGGCGAGGCAGACGGCATCGGCGGGAAACGCGCGGACCGCCATGCTGCGGAGGTCCTGGCCCACAATCCCCCGGCAGAGCCCTTCCTCGTCCCGAATCGCCGCCAGAAACTCCCAGAATTCGAACTTCTCTACCAGCCCCGCCGCCTCGTACTTCCGCACCTGTTCGTCCAGTGCGTACAGAAGCTGCTGGCCCGTCGTCGCCCCGGCGAATGCCGTCCGGCTGTACAGCGTCCCGCCGAACCCCCGGAAGTCCAGCAGGCCCTCCGGTGTCCGATTGAACGGCACCCCCATCCGGTCCAAGAGATACACGATCCCGGGGGCCGCCTCGCACATCCCCCTGGCCAGGGGCTGGTTGGCCAGAAAGTCCCCGCCCTTGACCGTCTCATAGAAATGGATCTGCGGACTGTCCCCTTCCCCTTTGGTGTTGACGGAGGCGTTGATCCCGCCTTGCGCGCAGACCGAGTGGGATCGCTTGACCGGCACGAAGGAGAAAAGCTGACTGGAGAGTCCGGCCTCCGCCAGCTTGATGACCGTCATCAGGCCGGCCAGGCCGCCCCCGACGACGATCGCTCTGGGCCGCGCAGCCATGATGCCCTCCGTCACTTGAACGAATACAGAATGTGAATCCCCACGGCGCTCATGGCGACGAAGACGACATAGCTGAGGTAGATCATCCCCTGCTGCGCCCGGGCGTTGATCGTGATCCCCCACTTGTAGGTCACGTTGAACAGCCCGTGTGCGAAGTGGTAGCACGCGCACAGGATGCCGACGCTGTAGATCGCCTTCTCGTACACCGGCGCAAAGTAGCGGGCCAGGTAAGCGTAATCCACCGTCTGGCCGAAGAAGACGCCCTGCACCCTGGTGTTCCACACATGGTAGCCGATGAACAGCATGAGGAAGATCCCGCTGACACGCTGGAACAGGTAGGCCAGGTTGTGATAACGCAGGCCGAGGCCCTGCCCGGGATGCGCCAGATCCCCCTCCGCCGTGATCACCAGGCCGTAGATACTATGGAACAGGAGCGGCCCGAACACCATGCCGATCTCCAACACCGGCAGGTAGGGCAGCTCCAGCAAGAACTCCGCGTGACGGTTGAACGCCTCCGGCCCCCGGATCGCGTAGGCGTTGCCGAAGAAGTGCTGGAGCAGAAAGACGCCCAGAGGAAAGATGCCGGTCGCGGAGTGCAGTCGGCGCAGGTAGTAGTGCTGGATGTCGGTCGTCACCTTGCGCGCCCCTCCCTCGGCCCCTCGGCGACCCACGACCTCTATCGACGAATCCCGGCCGCGCGCTCGGTGGTATCATGCACCAGGAGCGTAAACAATACCATGGCCTCCTGTTCGTCAGGACGTTTTCTTCGGCTTGAGCGGGGGCTTGGTCCCCGGCTTGATGGCTATCTTGGCTTCGGCGTCTTTGAGTTGCGACTCGAGCGCTTGCTTCTCCTGGTTCATCGCCTCGACGCGTTTCCTCATCGCTTCGGCGTCCGCTTTGAGCGACGTG
>Ga0316616_100000203_pt1 | contig 16446 bp, 13 predicted proteins | sample OWC_Aug_M1_C1_D1_FD_207660 | JGI IMG/M metagenome (GOLD analysis project Ga0316616, IMG submission 207660) | Wetland soil microbial communities from Old Woman Creek delta, Ohio, United States - OWC_Aug_M1_C1_D1_B | ecosystem: Environmental > Terrestrial > Soil > Wetlands | place: USA: Ohio... | reverse complement strand
TGTTCCGATTGTAGAAAGCACCTTCACCGGAGGTCTGCCATGGAACCACGTGTCCTCTCGGACAAGAACCAGTTTCCCACCGAAGAAGTAATTTTTTCGCACATCGGCAAGAGCCGCTCTCTCTGGACCCAGCTGTTTGACTATATATACGCTGAGCACCCGGATTTCCAGAAGGAGTGGAGGTATTACAATGACGGGAAGAGCTGGCTCCTCAAAGTAACACGCAAGAAGAAGACAGTCTTCTGGCTTTCCATCTACACGGGGACTTTCAGGATCGGGGTCTACTTTGTGGAGAGAGCGCGGAAAGCCATCCTGGCGAGTGCGCTGTCTGACGACCTGAAGGAACAATTCCGCAAAAGCGACAAGGCCGCCAGCATCAAGGGTATCATTGTCACGTTCAAGAAGAAACAGGACGTCGAACAGGCAAAGATTCTGATCGGACTCAAGCTCGCGGTCAAGTAGTTCTGGTGCTTTGCCGGCGCTGTTGCTGCGTTTCGAACACAGACACACCGCCTGCTGCCGCAAGCAGCACACCCAGCGGCATTGCGGGAACGCTGTACCGGAGCCATCCCACAATGCATGCGTGTACGCACCAGTACACAATGACGACAATCACCAGCGTCCGGGCAGCCGGACCCTTCCGTCCCGCTCTGCGTATCCCGGCAGCAGCGAGCATCAGTAGCGGGATCTGCAAAACGATGACTGCCGCTGACTTCAACGGGGACTCCGAGAGGTACCAGTAGGTAATAGCATTTGTCCCAACGTGGCGCAGTAGCACCGTGGGATGCGTCCACCACCGTTGAAGCACGGCATACACGAGGGTCGCATCTCCTTCCGGTGATTCTGGCTGCAGATGTTTTGGCCCGAGCAACAGCTCCATCTGCTGCCGTCCTTTTTCCCAGATCGCCAGCGACGACCACGGTGCGGTCGTCCATTCGTCGGCAATGGCCTCTCCCTGTATGAGGTTTAATCCCAGAGAAGTGTGCACGGGTATCACCCTTCCGCTCAAAACGAAATTCCGCATCGTCCAGGGGAAAATGAGCACGAGTCCAAGCAGACAGACAAGGGCGACAGATCGTGCGTAGCTCCATGCCTTCTGCATGAAAGCGAAAAGCAACAGCATCAGAGGAACAGGCAGGATGACCGATTTGGTCAACGCGGTGAGGGCGAAGAGCACGGCACACACGGCAAGGACACGCCACGTCGGGCGTCTCCACACCAGGATCAGACTGAAGACAAAGGCGGTGATGAGCAGGGTGTGCGTGGTTTCAATCCATATGCGCGCAGTGTACCAGATGAGGATGGGATGTACAGCATGGATACTCTGCGCAAGCAACGCCGTGCGCCGGTCGAACACCGTCATGCCGATATGGTACAGCAGGAATCCCGTGCATCCGTGGAAAACCGCCTGGATCACTTGCAGGAGCGTCAGCGGATCTCCCCCGGCGATCCGGGAGAGGACCATTACGAGAAGCGGATAGACCGGACCACGGTCGAACGCCGGTTCCGCCGAACTCCCCGTCCCGTACGAGAACCCCCTTCCTTCGGCCAGATTGCGGCCCAGCTCCCCCAGTTTGTCAGGGTCTACGTTAAGGTTGAGCGGTTCCGATACGAGAGGAAAAATGAGGAACGAAAAGAGGAGAGATGCACATATGGCCGCGGTGGCGATGAGGAGTGCCGACCTGTGAGCGGTACGCCATTTCTGAACTGATGCCATGCGGATGGTCAAACGTTTTGGAAGTCAGAACGGGGTCATATCCTCAAGAGAGTGCTCCGGCCACCAGTATGAACCGGAGTGGTGACAGGTACAGCGGCTACGTCCACCGCCCCGGGAGGTGGTAACCGCACTTCGGACAGGAGCCTTCACGCAACAGGTTGGCAGTGACGGAGAACCCCGTACGTTTGACAACCGTCGTTCCACATTTTGAACATCGCGTATCCTCCAAACGCTCGGTTCGTCCCGGGAGGTTTCCCGCATAGACAAAGTGCAGGCCGCTGTCATATCCGATTTTTGCGGCGCGCAAGAGCCCGTCGGCTGAAGTCCGCGGAGGATCTGTCATCTTGTAGTCTTCATGAAACGCCGTGACGTGCCAGGGAATATCTGCGGAGACGGACATCAGGAATTGCGCAATTTCCTGAAGTTCCGCGGGGGAATCGTTGAAGCCGGGAACGATCAATGTAACGACCTCGACCCAGATTCCCATTTCATGCAACTGCGCGATTGTCGCGAGCACAGTGTCCAGCTTTCCGCCCAGTTGCTGGTAGTTCTTCTGCCGGAAACTCTTCAGGTCGACCTTGACGTAATCGATGAAGGGTTTGAGATACGCAAGCACCTCCGGTGTGCCGTTGCCATTCGACACGTAGGAACAGCGGATGCCGTGCTGCCGTGCGAGCCGGAATATCGCAACGGCCCATTCGGATGTGATCAGTGGCTCATTGTAGGTGCTCGTGATCACCGGGACATGATGCTGCACCGCCAGCGCGACAATTTCTTCGGCAGAGCGCTCCTCCGGCATCGTTCCCGCCAGCGGATCGCGGAGCGCCTGTGAGGTATACCAGTTCTGACAGTACCCGCAGTGGTAGTCGCAGCCAAGCATGCCGAAGCTCAGCGCACGGGCACCCGGGAGGACGTGAAAGAACGGTTTCTTTTCGATGGGGTCAATCTGGAGGCCGGCAACGTAGCCATGGGGGACCATCAGTGTGCCGTTCTGATTGAACCGGACCTTGCAGATTCCCTCATGATCCGGGGCGATGCGGCAGCGATGCCCGCAAGCGGTGCAGGTTACCCACTTCTCCTCGGTGGAGGTATAGAGTTCGCCCGGGCGCGCAAGGTGCCTGAGCATGTCGCGCAGCGAATCCGTGCCTGTGGCAGCCATGATCGTGCTCTCCGTGCAGCGCACGCCTTCACGTGCGGAGATATGATGCGCAGTTCACATCTATAATACATCCCGTCAGCGCATCGGTGCCTTCGGATGCGAGAAAGAGGATCGTGCGTGCAACCTCCTTCGGGGTTGCGACGCGGTTCATCGGACTCTGTGCTCGTATTGCATCGCCGTCCGGCCCCTCCAGCAACGGTTTGGCCATATCGGTATCGACCCAGCCGGGTGCAATGGCGAACACGCAGATCTTGTGCGGAGCGAGGGCCTTTGCCAGGGATTGGCTCATGGCGTTCATGCCCGCCTTGCTGGCGGCGTAGGCCGGCCCGTCAGGTTCGCCACGGAATGCGCCGCGGGAGGTGATGTTGATGATGCGTCCGCCTCCCTGACGGATCATCGCCATGGCTGCTCCGTGGGCAACATAGGCGGCACCCATGAGGTTGGTGCCGATGGTTTTCTCCCAGGCCTCTACCCAGTCGTCAAAGGATGTCGTCGCAGGCGGATGGTCGATCCAGATGCCTGCGTTGTTCACCAGCACATCGATCCGGTGCATCCGCTGGAGCACGTCGCCGATGAGCCTCCTTGCATCGGCGGTGACACCCAGGTCCGCCTGAAACGTCATGTGTCCCGAACCGGGAAGTGCCGCAAGGGTTTCTTCGGCGCTTCGTTTGTCGCGGTTGTAGTGCACGGCCACTCGTGCCCCTGTCTGCGCAAACTGCAGCGCTGCTGCCCTGCCGATTCCACGGGAAGATCCGGTGATAAGCACAACGCGGTCGTTCATGAGGAGCTACTCCTACTGTTGCTGGTGTTCGTTGGGCGTCATGTCCGCATCGAGATTGTCATTCCACAGGTAGGTGCGGGTTTCGGCGATCAGCACCCCGCTGAGCGCAAGCAGGGCGATCAGGTTCGGAATTGCCATGAGTCCGTTGGCGATGTCGGCAAACGTCCAGACAAGGGGTAGAGAAAGAACGGACCCAAGCATGACAGCGACAACCCAGAGCCAGCGATAGGGCTTCACGACACGGGGACCAAGCAGGTACTCAGCTGCCTTCTCGCCATAGTAAGACCAGCCGAGGATGGTGGAGAAGACAAATGTCAGCAATCCGACTGTCAGCACGATGTGACCAATGACAGGGAAATCAGCAAATGCTGCATGTGTGAGCTCCGCGCCTTTCAGTCCGTTTATCCACTCTCCCGAATTGACCACAACGATGCCGGTCATGGCACAGACCACCACGGTGTCCCAGAATGTCCCCGTGGACGACACAAGCGCCTGCCGCACAGGGTTCCTGGTTTGCGCAGCAGCAGCGACAATCGGTGCGCTGCCAAGCCCGGATTCATTCGAGAAAAGTCCGCGGGCGATGCCGTAGCGCATGGCTTCTTTCATCCCGGCACCGAGAAAACCGCCCAGGGCTGCCTGACCGGAAAAGGCAGACTGCAGAATGAGCATGATTGTATCCGGTACCGTCTGGATGTGCATCCCGAGCAGTATCAGGCAGCCGGCCACATAGAAGATGGCCATGAAGGGAACCAGTGCCTCGCACACACGGGCGATGGACTTGATACCACCGATGATGACGACGGCGGTCAGGACGGTCATTACAGTGCCCGTGATCCACGGGGACACAGAAAACGTGTGCTCGACCATGGACGAGATCGAATTCGCCTGGACCATATTGCCGATGCCGAAGGCAGCGATGGCGGTCAGCAGCGCAAAAAGCACACCCAGCCATTTCTGCTTCATTCCCCGCTCCAGCACGTACATAGGCCCGCCGGCCATCATGCCGGATGGCATGGTGATGCGGTATTTGACGGAAAGCAGGGCTTCAGAGTATTTGGTTGCAATGCCGAAGACGCCTGTCAGCCACATCCAGAGCACTGCGCCAGGGCCTCCGGCCGCCACTGCAGTTGCCACACCCACAATGTTTCCCGTTCCGATCGTCGCTGCAAGTGCCGTGGTCAGCGCGCCGAACTGGCTGACATCGCCGGTTCCTTCGGGCGACCGTTGCAGAGAGATGCGGATGGCTTTGCCGATATAGCGCTGTATGAACCGCAGCCGGAATGTGAGAAAGAGATGCGTGCCAAACAACAGGATCAGAAGGGGGTACCCCCAGATAAGATCGCTGATGCTCTGGAGGATCTGTTCGAGTGAATCCATGGCAAATCCGGGAGATTAATGATCGGTCGAAGAGGGGTTCCTCGTCGAAGGTAGACAGAATCGCTGCCAGATGCAACGCATCTCATCGCGCAACTTTCATTGTCCGGGTGCGTTTATGAAAAAGGAGTCCACTGTCTCTGCGGCGAACTATGACTATTTCCACCATACGATCACATCCCCGGGTCCTCTTCCTCACGGTCATTGCCGCTTTCGGATTTCCCCTCTGGGCGCAAACCGAGAAGACTATGATTCTCCGGTTGACATCAACGGCTCCGCGCATTGATGGCGAGATTGATCCGGTATGGGCAGAAGCAGATTCCGTGTCTGATTTTGAGCAATTCGGCCCCTTCTATGGTCAGCCTCCCACGGAGCGCACCGTTGTCAGACTCCTTGGTACTGACGAAGCGCTCTATTGCCTCATGGTCAGCCACCATGAAAAGGCCCCGATACAGGATATCACGGGCGTGTTTGATCAGGCAGGCGGCGACGGAGTATCCCTGATGATCGACACGTTCAACGACAAACAGACGGCATACAGGTTTTGGGTGTCGGCATCAGGGGCGCAATCGGACTCGCGCATGGTTGACGACGGACGGAACCGGGACTATAGCTGGGATGGTGTATGGTTCTCAAAGTCCCGCGTCCATTCCTGGGGCTACGTTATTGAGATGGAGATCCCGTTCAAATCCATCCGCTACAACGGAGATCTTACGGAATGGGGACTCGACGTCCATCGCTGGATCGCGTCTGCAAAAGAAGAGTTGTACTGGTGCAAATACAATCAGGCAGAGTCACAGCGGATCTCCCGGTTCGGCCGCCTGATTCTCAACGGTGCGCGACCGGTGGTCAAAGGGCTCAATCTGGAAGTGTATCCCGTAGCGCTTGCACGGGCGGTCTACAGCGATGGAGGCAAGTACCGGGTGGAGCCGGACGCCGGCATCGATATCTTCTACAACCCATCAGAGAAGCTCACATTCCAATTGACCGGCAACCCGGATTTTGCGCAGATCGAAGCGGACCCGTTTGAGTTCAATATCTCACGCTACGAAACGTACTTTTCGGAGTTGCGTCCCTTCTTTACGGCGGGGAAAGAGGTCTTCATGGCTTCCGGCAAAGAACAGAGTTCAGGGTTTTATGAACCGCTGGAACTCTTCTACTCGCGCCGCATTGGCCGCGCGCTTGGTGACGGATCACTCGTTCCGCTGAACGTGGGTGCCAAGACGTTCGGCCGTCTCGGCACATGGGAATACGGCGGGTTCCTTGCCAGAACGGGAGGGACTGACTTCGAGGATGACGATGGCATCCTGCAGCATGAGCCTGCAGCGACGTTTACCTCTGCACGCGTGAAGAAACAGATATTCGAGAACTCCTCCATCGGCATGCTCTTTGTCGGTAAGCACACGCCGGGCAGGATCGACGGAGTGATCGACATCGACGGTGCTTTCCGGAGTCCTTCGTATCAACTGGCCTATCAGCTTGCGCGCTCCATCAATAACGGCAAGGGAGATTTCGGTGGATCGGCGGGGTTCCGGTACTTTACGAAAGACCTGGGCGTATTGGTCCGCTCGCGCATCATCGGGAACGAATTTGATGTCGATCAGGTGGGGTTTGTTCCCTGGAGCGGAACAGCCAGGCTTGGAGCCATTGCCGGACCCACGTGGTACTTCGACGAAGGGACCGTCTCATCCATGTTTCAGTACAGCGGGTTCCAGGTGACATATGAGCACGACGACCTGTACACAGACTGGGTTGGCGTACTCGGTCTGAACATGCAGTTCCGGAGCAACTGGGGTTTTGAAGTGACCCTTATCGCCGGCGAGAGCAAAGACCTCGGGGCGAAGTACACGTACTACGAAGGCGACCTTAGTTCCTGGTTCAATCTCTCCCCGCGGTGGAATGCAAATGCGTGGGGCGGCATCGCACGGTCATACAATTTCTCCCGCGAGTATGTGGGATTGTACAGCTGGTTCGGCAGCTATGCCGAGTGGAAGGCACTCGACATTCTGGAACTCGGAACAAGCTACGAAATGTACATTGAGGGAAATCCCGAGGGCAAAGTCGAGGATATCACGTACAATGCACGCCCGTTTGTCTCCCTGACCCCGGTGAACAATCTGAATCTCCGGGTCTATGTGGACAACCTCTTTGTGCAGTCTTCAGATCAGATGGAACGGATCATCGTCGGGTTCCTGTTCTCCTACAACTTCCTTCCGAAGAGCTGGATCTACCTCGCACTCAACGAGGTGAGGGAGAGACGGGATGTCCTGAATGCCGAACAGGATCCGATCGGACGGCGGATGGAGACAGCGGACCGCGTGGGTGTAATGAAAGTGAAGTATCTGTATTACCTGTAAGGATATCCGGTGTATGACCGGTGTGCCTGCAGTGCTGAGATCGGTACGTGTACACTCTGTGGAAGGGAATATCGGATTCGCAGGAGTGTCCGCGGGATCAGCACAAGTAACGCCGGTGTTTTGAGGGTGTCGCCTTCTCAATAAAGAGGAATTCTGTGATGATCAAATTTCTGCTGTGGCTCATTCTGCTTGTGGTGTGTTGGCCGCTGGCCCTGCTGGCACTGGTGCTTTACCCCTTTGTCTGGCTCCTGATGCTGCCGTTCAAGCTGATCGGACTGACGGTCGATGCGCTGTTTTCATTCCTGAAGGCCATGCTGATGCTGCCTGCGCGGGTTCTGCGGGGGCCCGGTACCTGAGAGTCATGTATCATCGGCAGGATTCCTGCTTCATCGGCCGACAGGCTTCAGTTCAGTCGTTGTTGCTGCGGATCGATCAGATCTTATCCCTGCGTTTGTGCTGGGCCATCAGCTTCTTCCACCGCTGCTTCTCCCGCAGCTGTTCCGCTTTATTGGTCCGCCGCCGCTGATACGCAGCCTCGCGCTGAAGCTTTGCAAAGCTTTCAAGCCGGCCCGGGTCAAGAGTTCCCTCCTCAAGAGCCGCCCGGACCGCGCATCCGGGTTCTCCGGAGTGTTTGCAGTCGCGGAACTTGCACTCCATCGCGAGTGCTTCGATGTCGTCGAATGTATCCTGAACTTCCGCGTCTACTTCCCAGAGCTGCAGTTCTCTCATTCCGGGCGTATCGATCAGGAGTCCGCCGGATGGAAGGACGACAAGCTCGCGGTGACTCGTCCGGTGCCTCCCCTTGCGGTCCACGCTGCGGACTTCATCTGTGGCAAAATGTTCTCTGCCCAGAAGCGCGTTGACAATCGTGGATTTGCCCACGCCGGAAGGTCCCAGCATCGCCGCGGTTTCGCCGGGTGGAACAAGTCCTGACACTTCCTGCAGACCCGATCCTTCGGTTGCGCTGGTGAGCAGCACCGGGATGTCCGCAAAAGCCGTCCGTACGTCCTGGACGATCTCCTCTGCTCCGGGGTCGAGATCGGCTTTGTTCAGGATGATCACCGGACGCGCACCGGAGGTTGCGATCAGGACCAGATAGCGTTCAATCCGGCGGAGGTTCACACCCGCGTCAAATGCGTTGACCAGGAAAGCGGTGTCGATGTTCGCCGCCACGACCTGCTCTTCTTCGCGTGTCCCGGGAATCTTGCGAACGAACGACGAAGTGCGCGGGATGATGGCATGAATGGTTGCAGTGCCCTCGTTCTGGCGTGTGCGGACAACTACCCAGTCGCCGACCGCGGGATAATCGCCGGCTGTCCTGGCAGTGTAGTGAATGCGTCCGGCGATTTCCGCAGACCATTCCTGAATTCCATCTGAAAGGACATACCGGTTTTTCTGCCGTATGATCACGCGTGCAGGCGCAAAGCCTTCTCCTGCGTGTCCCGCGAACTGCTCTTCAAAGAAAGGACGCCATCCAAGGTGCAGCAGCGCTGGAAACCGTTCTCCTGTCATCTGAACTCCCGCGCTGTCTGAATGAGTGTTTGAAGATTGGCCGACGGTGTATCGGGGGGCAGGGCGCAGCCGGCGTTGAGTATGAACCGAGGGGTATCGGCAAACACGCGAAGGAGCGCGCGGACAGAAGCCGCAACATCCTGCGGCGTTCCAAGCGCAAGCACCCCGCTTGGATCGATGTTCCCGATGAATGCCGCTCGATTGTGCATGAGTGCATGTGCGCGTTTGGCATCGGTCTTGTAGTCGAGCTCGAGTGCGTCCGCCCCTGTTGCCAGCATGGAGTCAAGGATCAGATCGGTGTTGCCGCAGATATGTAATGCGTAGGGCAGATGGTGCGTGTGGGCTGCGGTGACAACGCGCTGTTCAGACGGAAAGGCAAACCGCCGGTAAAGCGCAGGAGAAACCAGGTCCGGCCCGGCAGTGCTGTCGCCATTCGACACCATGTCGGCGCCCGTCGCAGCCATCAGCGCCAGGAACTGCGTCGTGATGCCCGTGCAGTAGTCGAGGAGCGCATGAATGTGCTGCTCGGCGCGCGGGTTAAGCAGATCGGTCATCCAGGCATCGATCCCGTACAGCAGTGCGGCAAGCGTAAACGGAGACTGGTCACAGTTCCCGCGCACAAAGATCTCTGCGCCGAAGTGCCTTTTGAGAAGCCGGGTCGCTTCGAGCCACACCTGGACACGCGGGGCTGAGCGGAGGTCAACGGGAGGGAGGTCCCGGACGTCGCGAAGATCCTTGAGGCGGACTCCACAGGCGCGTGCGGGTTGATACTCGGGGCAATCAATGGGAACGCCGGCTGCTTCTGCAAGCGTCACCGTATCCACATCCACCAGCACTCCGTCATAGCCGTACCGCTCCACCGAAGAGATGAAAGCACCTGCAATGGCATGCGGATCCCGCCGGAACTGGTCCATCGTGATGCCGTACTCGCGTGCGGCCATCTGGAAGTTGTGCGGCATCACCGGGACTTTGTCCGGCCACTCTCCGCGGAGTGCGGCGGTGATGCGTTCATAGCCGTTCATGCCGCCACCCCCGGATTCTTCTCCCGTCCTGCATAGACCCGGTTGAGGAGAACTGCGGCGAGGATGAGGACACCCCGGACCACATGCTGCCAGTACTCGCTGACATTGAGAAGTGTCATGCCGTTGATAATGACTCCCAGGAACATGACACCAACCATCGTACCGCGGACGGAGCCCACGCCTCCGGAAAGACTTGTTCCCCCGATTATGACGGCCGCGATGACGTCCAGCTCCCAACCCTTTGCAGTCGTGGCAGTGCCGGACATGATTTCGGAGGATTGGAGAACTCCGGCCACCGCAGCGAGCGTTGCGGTGATCGCCAGGGCAGCAGTCTTGATGCGGCCGACCGGGATCCCGCTCAGCCGGGCTGCTTCTGCATTCCCCCCCACGGCATAGACGGACCGGCCAAAGACAGTGTGGTTCATCAGAAACGAAGTACAGAGAAACACGCAGAGAAACACAAGCGCCGGAACAGGTATTCCTGCGAGATATCCTCCGCCGAGGATGTTGTACCATTCAGGGAAGGGTGTCAGGGGAAATCCGTTGGTGATCAACTCCGCCGCTCCGCTGAGTCCGGTCATAAGGGCAAGCGTCGTGATGAAGGATGGGACCTGATACTTCATCCTGATAAAACCGGTCAGAGACCCGAGGAGCAAGCCGGTGGCCACGGCCATGACGATTGCCACGGGGGCCGAAATCGTCGACGGCCACCCGAGCGTGGTGGTCAACATGCCGGTGAGATACGCCGTCCAGCAGCCGGCGAACGCAACGGCCGATCCTACGCTCAGATCGATCTCTCCCGCAATGATGACCATGGTCATTCCGAGGGCAATGATACCCTGCATGGAACTGTTGCGCAGGACATTCAGCAGGTTCTCGGCGGAAAAGAAACCGGGTGCAATCCAGGCAAGGGCAATGCACAGGGCAACCAGCACAATCTCCAGAACGAAGTGGTGAGGGCGATGGCTCATGAAGATTCCATGCATCGTGCGAGGAGAGTCTCGAGGGTCGTCGAGCTTGCGTCAGCGCTTCCGGTGATGCGGCCGTGCTGCATGAACAGGAGGCGGTGACACAACAGGAGCAATTCCTCCAATTCGCTGGAGACGATGATCATTCCTATTCCCTGGCGGCTCAACCGGAGGATGGTCTGAAACATCTGCGCCTTTGCCTTGAGATCGATTCCCCGTGTCGGCTCATCCAGCAGCATCACATGTGGATCGGTCGCCAGCCATTTGCCGAGCACAACCTTCTGCTGGTTGCCGCCGCTGAGCGAGGAGACGGGCCGCTCGGGATCGGAGAGCGCGATATCGAGTTCCTTCTGCATACGGGTGACGCATTCCCGTTCGCGACGCCGGCTGGTGATGGCGTGAGGCGCAAGACGGTCCAGGCTCGCCAGTGAGATGTTGATGCGCGTGCTCAGGAGCGTTATCAGGCCGTCATCTTTCCGGTTTTCGGGAGTCATGACGACTCCGAGACGCTTCATCTGGGCCGGGCTCTGCGGAACGCAGGGCTGTCCATGGAGTACGAGATCGCCCGCATCAGGCGTGTCCGCTCCGGCGAGTGTCCGCAGCAACTCTGTGCGTCCCGAACCCATCAGTCCCGCAATGCCAATCACCTCCCCCGCGTGGAGGGAAAAGGAAACATCTGTAAATGCCGGCTTCCGGGTCATCCTCCGCACCTCCAGCACGACAGACGAGGATGGGGAATGGTCCACCATGCGGGTGAAGCGCACATCCTCTCCGAACATCATCGTGACCATCCGTTCGGGAGTCGCTTCTGCTGATGGGGTGGTTCCTGCGGAAATTCCGTCGCGGAGTGCCGTGACCGTGTCAGCAAACGAGCGTATCTCCTGTAGCCGATGGGTAATATAGACAACGAGCACCCCCTCGTCGGCGAGTGTCCTGAGAAGGGCAAACACACACCTGGCCTCCTGGTAGGAGAGTGCTGACGTGGGTTCATCGCACAGCAATATCCCCGGGGCGGAACCCATGGCCTTAACGATTTCGACGAGCTGCTGCCGGGCCACGGACAGATGTCGCAGTGGCGTGTGGAGAGGGAGCGAAACATGAAGCCGATCCAGCAGATCGCGGGTGTGCCGCTCCGCAGCCTTCCAGTCAACACGCCCCGGAAGCGCTCCCTTCCGTACAGGTAATCGTCCGAGATGCACATTCTCGACGACGTCCAGATCGGGGAGAAGACTGAGTTCCTGGTACACTGCTGCGATGCCCGCCCGTCGTGCATCCGCAGGGGAACGGAAACGCAGTGGGGCGTCATTCAGCAGGATCGTCCCGCTCGTGGGCGGGAGGGCACCGGTGAGGATGTTGACAAGCGTGCTCTTGCCGGCGCCGTTGCGGCCGATCAGCGCGTGAATCTTGCCTCCCTCCCAGCGTGCGGAGAACTCCTTCAGGGCTACGGTTCCGGGAAAGACCCTCGATATGTTCTGCAGTTCAAGGAGTGTCACTCTTCAGCATCTTCTGCAGTTCTTCTTTGAAACGCCGGACATCGTCCTGATGTTCGCGTGTGAGCAGGCGGCCCGGCAGCGAGACTCTTTTTGCGACGGCTTCCCCCGTGAGGGCTTTGACTGCTGTCGTCACGGAGCGCGTTCCGATGGCAAAGGGTTCCTGTCCGGTGACGGCCTGGAGGATCCCATCGTCGGCCAGGAGGAAGTCCGCAAGTTGTTCTCCTGCATCAGTTCCGAACACGACGATCCGGCCGGCACTGCGGGAGTTCTTCACGGCCATCACTGCACCGACGGTTCCGCCTTCATTTGCTGCCCACAGCACATTCACATCAGGGTTCGCCGTCAGGATGTCGCCGGCCTTCTTCACGGCTTGTTCCGCCAGCCATGCATCCTGCCTTGCGGCGATGCGGACTCCGGGGAGGGATAAGATCTCCCCTGTGAAGCCCTCACTCCGTGCCCGGCTTTGCTCGGGCGCCTGCGAGTCAAAAGCCAGGAGTGCCACCGTCGCTTTGCCTCCCCAGTGCCGCTCGATATACGCCCGCGCGGCTCTGCCGGTGGATGCGCCGAGTTCTTTCTGATCACTCTCGATATACGCGAGGGGTATGTCACGCTCGACGGTCGTGTTGTAGGTGATCACCGCAATCCCTTTGGATCGTGCGCGTTCCAGGGCGCTGACCGATGCGGTTGCGCTCAGCGGCGAAATGACGATCGCGTCCACGCCCTGTGCAATGTATGTGTTCACCAGCTGTATTTCCTTGTCGGGCCTTCCTGCGCTGTTTGCTTCAAGCAGTTGTACTCCTTCCTTTGCGGCTGCATCACGCATGCCGAACAGAACGAGGCGGAAGAACTGATCCTCCTGGAAGACGATGCCGGCAATTGTGCGCTGCCGTGGACCTTCGGACGATTGACGGCAACCCAACCAGCACATGCCAAGGATCAGAACAGACGTGAGCACAACGCGGTGCGACATCATCGATCATCCTCCGGTTCGAAAACGCTTGCGAATTTTCTCCGCATTCCGCTTCGCCGCTGCTGCAGAAGGGTTCTTCGCGTCGGAGGCGAGAGCATCGAGCGACGGCAGGACGTGTTCTCCTCCCGAGTCTCCCAGCGCAGCGATCGCCGAATTGCGGAGCCACACATTCCTGTCCTGAAGCAGTGGAAGAAAGACGTCGGCTGACAGTGCACCCCGTGCAGCGGCACGGCGCAGAATGCCGAGCGCTGCCCCGCGCACGGGAGAAGGGTATCCATACCGCATGCGCGTGAGCGCTTCCTGCCGGGCGGCAATGGTATCCACGTCACCAAGTGCACTCAATGCAGCGGCAGCAATGACGTCTCCATGTGATGGCATGTCAAGATGCGCGAGCAGCACCGGCTTTGCCTCTGCGGGAGACGCCTTGGCCAGCGCACGCAGAGCCCGCGAGACGATGATATAGCTGGAGTCCTGCAGTGCTTTGCGAAGGACGCCTGCCATTTCCACGTCCCCGGAGTCGGTCAGGAATGCAATGGCCGTTCCTCGGACTTCCGGATGCGGGTCCTGTGCTGCGCGCAGAAGCCCTTCACGAGCGGCTGATCGTGATGGCGCGAAGCCTCCGCTGACCATCCCGAGAACCTGGACAGCCTCCTGCCGGACAGCCCAGAAGGAGTCGGTCAGTGCCCTGCGCGCAACAACCGGAAGGATCCGCGCTGAATCGTCGATTGTGACAAGGTGCTCGAGTGCCAGGATGCGGTCAACAGGACTGGCGGCTTCCTCTACCTGCACGATCCATTCCTCAATCGGTTTTGTCCATGCAAGCTCTTTCAGCAGCCAGTTGCCCTTGTCGAAGATCACCATACGCGGCCGGGTTGGAGCCGGGAACGCAAAGACTGTATCCCGGGTGCTGATCGTAACGCGATGTGTAGATACTCCTCCTGATTCGGTGATCTCTATGTCGACAGGCGCGCGGAATATGCCGGTCAAACTGTCAAGGTTCTGTGTTTGTGTCACATGGAGCAGAAGTGTGCCTGTCGTATCCTGCCACGTTGAGGAAACCGCAAACTGCGGATAGCCGGCCCTGTACACCCACTGATCGAAAAACCAGTACAGATTCTGACCCGTTGCCTCCTCAATGGCAACTTTCAAATCGTTCGTTTCAACGGACGAGAACTGGTGTTTGGTGATATAGTGGTTGATCGCACGCCAGAACAGCTCTTCTCCCAGCTGGAATCGGAGCATATGCAGCACGGATGCACCCCGCGGGTAGAGGTTTGTTGTGAACGAGCCCGCGCTCACGATCGGCTTCCGGCCGAGAGCCTTATCGGTGTTGATCCCGGCTTTCTGTGCTTCATACATGGTGAAAGCAAAGTGATCCTTGCCGAGCGTTTCTTCGTGGTACAGGGGATCAAAGTAGCTGGCAAAGCTTTCGTTAAGCCAGACATGCTGCCAGTCTTTGCAGGTGACCACATCACCCCACCACTGGTGTGCAAGTTCATGGGCGATCAGACTCGTAGGGGAGTTGTCGATGCGCGCGCGGGCATCAAACAGCGTTGCATAGTCTGCCAGGTTCGTCGCGCTGGTATTCTCCATCCCGCCGACGGTAAATTCATGAATGAGTGCCTGGGCATACTTCTCCCAGGGGTATGCAAAGCCGATCTTCCTGCTGAAGAAGCGGATCATCGCCGGCGTCTCGCGGAAGCAGGCCCGTGCGTCATCCTCCCTGCCGGGGTAGACATAGTACTCGAGGGGGACCGTTCCCGCCGAATCGCGCAGGACAGCATAGTTGCCAATGGCCAGCATGATCAGGTACGAAACATGAGGTTTGCTCTGCTTCCAGTGGAATGTCCTGGTGCCCGCCTTCTTATCCTCACGCACGCTGATGAGTTTTCCATTGGACAACGCAGTCAGATCGCCGGACACCGTGGCAATGACTTCGGATGTTGCGTGGTCATTGGGAAAATCATAACACGGAAACCAGAAGTGGTTGTCCATGTCTTCGCCCTGTGTCCAGATCTGGCGCGGTTTGTTGGGATATCCTGAGTCTGGCTGCACGAAATACAATCCTTTGTGCGGCGTGCAGGAGTACTCCAGAGAGACCGTCAGCGTGTCGCGCAGGGAGTAGGTCCGGTCCAGCGTGATGGAAATCGTCTTGGGAGTCTGCACAAAGGGGAGATGAACACCCGGCCGGAGGGAGACGGTGTGGATCGACATCTCTTCAGCGTCGAACTCCAGCGTGCGGAAAGCCGTCTGGAACGGCACCAGTGTGGTCATCACGGTGCCATGCACGGTCCGCCGTGGTTCGTCAAATGAGACAGCGATCTTGTAGTGGAGGACGTCATAGGACCGGTCCCTTGCTTCGGGATTGCCCCGCACGGGAAAGAGTGCTTGTGCGCAGGTGGAGACTGGGCTCAGTATCAACGCTACCGCACTCAGTATTGACACGACGGCAAGGAGAATCCGGCGATGGGTCATGCTGGACTCCGGAGCAGGGATCGCAGCAGGTTCATATTCTCGATATCCTCATGCATGTCTTCACTCTTGTCAGTTTCCAGAATCTTGGGAACCTTGGCCAGGCGGGGATCATTCATCAGAAAACGGAAGCCTTCAAGACCGATCTTGCCTTTCCCGATATGCTCGTGGCGGTCGCGCCGCGAGCCGACGTCCTTCTCTGAATCGTTCACATGAATAACCTTGAGGCGGTCGAGGCTGAGGACGGTGTCCAGCTCGTGCAGCATGTGCTCCCACCCTTCATCAGTCCGTATATCGTACCCTGCGGCAAAGACATGGCATGTATCCAGACAGATGCCCGCGCGTGCGGGTTCATCCAGCAGGTCGATGATGCCGCGCAGATGCTCAAACCGGTAGCCGATGGAGGTGCCCTGTCCGGCCGTTACCTCAAGGAGCGACAGTGTCCGGAAGCCCCGTGTGCGCTGGTGGATGATATTCAGTGATTCGGCAATGCGCTTGATGCCCTCGTCTTCGCCGGCTCCCATGTGTGCGCCGGGATGCACCACGAGCCCCATGATGTCCAGGGATTCGCATCGGCGCAGCTCATCTTCATAGCCTCTGCGTGAACGCTGCAGAGTATCC
>Ga0316616_100000202_pt1 | contig 16501 bp, 12 predicted proteins | sample OWC_Aug_M1_C1_D1_FD_207660 | JGI IMG/M metagenome (GOLD analysis project Ga0316616, IMG submission 207660) | Wetland soil microbial communities from Old Woman Creek delta, Ohio, United States - OWC_Aug_M1_C1_D1_B | ecosystem: Environmental > Terrestrial > Soil > Wetlands | place: USA: Ohio... | reverse complement strand
CGCTGCACCGCGAGCTGGACTGGGTCATCAAGCGGGAGCTGATCGGCACTTACATGGCCAAGAAGGGCATCGGCTTCGACGACCAGCGTATCAGCATGCTGGACCTGCAGTACCACGACCTGCGGCGGGACAGGGGCCTCTACTACCGGCTGGAGCGCGAGGGCTACGTGGAGCGCCTGCTGGAGGATGCGGAGATCCTGGAGGCCATGACGGCGCCCCCCAGCGACACCCGGGCCTATTTCCGGGGGACGTGCCTGCGCAAGTTCCCGGACCAGGTCTACGGGGCCAGCTGGAGCTCGATCCTGCTGGACTCCGGCGAGACGACGGTCAAGCGGATCCCCATGGCCGAGCCGGCCCGCGGGACGAAGAAGCTGGTGGGCGAGATCCTGGAGCGCTCGGACAGCGTGGCCGAGCTGCTGGAGCGCCTGGCGGGATAGGAGGAGCGTGCCGCCCATGGACACCCGACCGACGTGGCAGGATGCGGGATCGAGCTTCTTCGATCTGGTGCGCCAGCGCGAGCCGGCCCTGCTGCCCCAGATCGGCGCGGAGGGGCGGGAGCCGCGAGAGGGGCTGCCCCCCGTCCCGACGGGGACCACGGTGCTCGCCCTCCGCTACCGGGACGGGGTGGTGATCGCCGGCGACCGGCAGGCCACGGAGGGTTACCAGGTCGCCTCGCGCCGCATCGAGAAGGTGTACGCCGCCGACGAGTACGCGGCCATCGCCATCGCGGGGGCGGCGGGCCCCTGCCTGGAGATGGCGCGCCTGTTCCAGACCGAGCTGGCCCACTACGAGAAGCTGGAGGGGGTCCGCCTCAGTCTGGAGGGCAAGGCCAACAAGCTGGCCCAGATGATCCGCGGCAATCTCCCCCTGGCCATGCAGGGCCTGATCGTGATCCCGCTCTTCGCGGGCTACGACGACAAGCGGGGCGAGGGGCGCATCTACAAGTACGACGTGGCGGGGGGCCGCTACGAGGAGGCGGACTACTACGCCATCGGCTCGGGCGGCAAGGACGCCCGCTCCAGCATGAAGAAGCTGTACCGCCCGGGCCTGGGCGAGACCGAGGCGGTCCGGGTGGCGCTGGAGGCCCTGGTGGACGCGGCCGACGAGGACCGCGGCACCGGCGGGCCGGATTTCGTCCGCCGCATCTTCCCGACGCTCAAGCTGGTCACCCGGGCCGGGATCCAGGACGTGCCCGAGGAGCGCGTCGCCGCCGAGTGCGAGGCGGTCTTGAACGCGCGCCGGACGCTGCCCCAAGGCTAGCCAGGCTGCTGAAAAAGGCCCATCTGCTGCGTTGCCGCGCTTGCGCGACGCTGCGGCGTACGGACCAAGTACGCCTCGCGTCTCGCCTCGCGCGCCGCCTTGCAGCTGGACCTTTTTGAGCAGCCTGGGAGAAGGGTGACCTTCAGTAACCCTCTCGAGGAGCTGCGCCCGGCGCGAGGAGTCGACCATGCCGCTGCCCTACTACGTCTCCCCTGAACAGATGATGCAGGACAAGGCGGAGTACGCCCGCAAGGGCATCGCCAAGGGCAAGTCCATCATCGCCCTGGAGTTCCAGGGGGGAATCCTGATCGCGGCGGAGAACCCCAGCGCCTCGCTCAACAAGATCTCCGAGATCTACGACCGGATCGCCTTCGCCGGGGTGGGCAAGTACAGCGAGTTCGAGCGCCTGCGCAAGGAAGGCATCCGCTACGCCGACCTCAAGGGCTATGCCTACGGCCGGGAGGATGTGACGGCCAAGTCGCTGGCCAACGCCTACTCGCAGGTCATCGGCAACATCTTCAGCATGGAGCTCAAGCCCCTGGAGGTGGAGATCCTGGTCCTCGAGGTGGGCGAGGGCGCGGCGGGGAACGAGATGTACCGGATCTCCTTCGACGGCAGCATCGCCGACGAGCAGGGCTATGCGGCCATCGGCGGGCAGGCCGAGGAGCTGAAGTTGTTCCTGCGCGACAAGTACAAGGCGGGCCTGAGCCTGACCGAGGCCCTGCGCCTCTCGACCCGGGCCCTCGAGGCGGCAGCCAGCCAGAAGGTGAAGGCGGAGAACCTGGAGGTCGGGGTGCTGGAGCGGGAGCGGACCGGGCGCAAGTTCCGCCGCATCCCGCAGCCCGAGCTGCGGCCGCTCATGGAGGGGGAGGGCGACGGCGGGCGCTAGGCCGCCGGCCCCACGCGCGATGCAGCGCCGGATCTTCGGCCTGGAGAACGAATACGGGCTGATCTCCTCTGCCTCCGGCGGGCGGGTCAACCTGTCGGTGGAGAGCGCCCTGGGGTACCTGTTCGAAAAGGTGGTCTCCCGCCAGCGGGGCACCAACGACTTCCTGCGCAACGGCGCCCGCCTCTACCAGGACACCGGCTGCCACCCCGAGTACGCCACCCCCGAGTGCGACAACGCCCTGGACCTCACCGTCCACGACAAGGCCGGCGAGCGGATCATCGAGGAGCTGCTGGTCTCGGCGGAGCGGAAGCTGCGCGAGAACGGCATCGACTGCGACATCTTCATCTTCAAGAACAACACCGACTCGGTGGGCAACACCTACGGCTGCCACGAGAACTACCTGGTGGAGCGGGGGGTCAACTTCCACAAGCTGGCCGAGCAGATGATCCCCTTCCTCGTGACCCGCCAGGTCTTCGCCGGGGCCGGCAAGGTCCTCAAAACGCGCCTGGGCAACCACTACTACATCTCGCAGCGGGCGCAGCACATCTACCAGGAGATCTCGGGCGCCACCACCAGCTCGCGCGGGATCATCAACACCCGCGACGAGCCCCACGCGGACGAGGAGAAGTACCGGCGCCTGCACGTCATCGTGGGCGACTCCAACATGTCGGAGCTCGCCACCTACCTCAAGGTGGGCACCACCGCCATCGTGCTGGCCCTGGTGGAGGACGGCTGCATCCGCAAGGACCTGGCCCTGGAGGACCCGGTGCGGGCCATCAAGGAGATCAGCCACGACACCACCTGCCGGCGCAAGGTGCGCCTCAAGCGGGGCAAGGAGTTCTCCGCCATCGAGCTGCAGCGCGAGTACCTGGAGCTGGCCCTGGAGTACTACGCCACCGCCGAGGCCTCGCCCCAGGTGAGCGACCTGCTGGAGCGCTGGCAGGGCGTGCTGGAGCGGCTCAGCGAGGAGCCCATGGCGCTGCACCGCGAGCTGGACTGGGTCATCAAGCGGGAGCTGATCGGCACCTACATGGCCAAGAAGGGCATCGGCTTCGACGACCAGCGTATCAGCATGCTGGACCTGCAGTACCACGACATCCGGCGGGACCGCGGCCTGTACTACGCCCTGTGCCGGCAGGAGCTGGTGGAGCGGGTCGCCACCGACGCCATGATCGAGGAGGCCACGACCACCCCGCCCCAGACCACGCGGGCCAAGATCCGGGCGGACTTCGTCCGCTTCGCCAACGAGCGCAACAAGTCCTACGACGTGGGCTGGTCCTACCTGAAGCTCAACGACCGCTACCAGCGCACCATCCTCTGCAAGGATCCCTTCAAGTCCAGCGACCCCCGCGTGGACGAGATGATCGGCTCGGCCTAGCCCGGAGAATTCACGAAAGTGCCCGTGAATTCTCCGGGCGGGTTGAGGGAAAGCCTTGTGGTCGGCGATTCGGACAGGATCACGCGTCGCCGGTGCAGCGGGACACCGCGCGGTATCCGCCTGCCACCACGCAACCTCCCGTTGCAGCCTCGAATGGCTTCTGGTCAGGTAAGCCCGGATTATTCACCTGTCCTTCGTGAATAATCCGGGCTCGCCCCGCCCGTCGTCCTGGAGATCCGCCGCCGCGTCGTGCGCGCGAGCCGCGAGCCCCTGGACACCCTCGGGGCGCGGGAAGTGCCGCTGCAGCTGCAGCGCCACCTGGGCGATGGCCTTGAAGAGGCCGTCGCAGTAGCGCTGCTCGTCGAAGTGGTGGGTGAGATCCCGGTTCACGACCTCCCAGAACGCGCGGGGGGCGACGCGTTCCACCTCGTCGCCCCCCACGACCGCGAACGTCCGGCTGACGGCGCTGACGTAGACCATGATCGCCGTGGACCGCTCCGCCTCCGGCAGGCCCCAGTGCTCGAAGCATTCCCGGGCGCGCCCCAGCGGGTCGCCGGTGGCCTGATCGTCGATGGTCAGCCCGATGCAGGCCCGGGTGTGCCGGGCCGCCTCGGCCAGGGCGGCCACGACCTGCCCACGCTCCGTGGGCGTCAGGAAGCGCCGCAGGCGAAAGGCGGCCCACAGGCCCATGGCCCCTCCTCCGGAGCTCAGGCGCGCTCGGGCAGGACGGCCTGGATGCTCTCCCGCACGGTCTGCACCGCCCGGTCCACCTCGGCCTCGGTGATCACCAGGGGCGGGGCCAGCAGGACGATGTCCCGCACGACGCGGGTGAAGAGCCCGCGGTTCTCCATCTCGGCCTTCACCCGGCCGATGACGTTCTTGGCCGGGTCGAAGCCCGCCTTGGTGGCCCGATCGCTCACCAGCTCCACGGCGCACATCAGGCCCAGGCCGCGCACATCGCCCACCGCCTTGAGGTCCGCGCAGCTCCTGAGGCCGGCGAGCAGGCGCGCCCCCATCTTCTCCGCCCGCCCCACCAGGTCTTCCTTCTCGAGGATCTCGAGGTTGCGCAGCGCCACGGCGCAGCAGGTGGCGTGCCCGGAGTAGGTGTAGGCGTGCATCCAGCGGTCCCCGTAGGGCACCGAGAGCATGGCATCGTGGATCTCGCGCGAGACCATGATCCCCCCCAGGGGGAGGTAGCCGCTGGTGATCCCCTTGGCGAAGGAGAGGATGTCGGGCTGCACGCCGTAGCGCTTGAGGGCGAACCACTGGCCGGTCCGACCGAACCCCGTGATGACCTCGTCGCCGATGAAGAGCACCTGGTGCTTGGTGCAGATCTCGCGCACGCGGGGGAAGTAGTCATCGGGCGGGACGATGATGCCGCCGGCCCCCTGCACCGGCTCGGCGATGAAGGCAGCCACCGTCTCAGGGCCCTCCTTGAGGATGGTCTCCTCCAGCATGCGGGCGGCCGCCTGCCCCACGCTCTCGCCCGGCTTTACCCCCTCCAGCCGGTAGCCGTAGGGGGCCGCCGTGTGGATGAAATTGGGCACCCGGGGCTCGAACATCTTGAAGTACATGGGGATGCCCGTGGCGCTCATGGTGGCCATGGTCACGCCGTGATAGCCGAACAGGCGGGAGATGACCTTCACCTTGTCGGGCTTGCCCTTGGCCTTCCAGTAGAAGCGGGCGGTCTTGAAGGCGCTCTCGTTGGACTCGCCGCCGCCGCTGGTGAAGAAGACGGCGTGCAGGTTGGGGTACGCCAGCTCGGTCAGCCGCTGCGCCAGCTGGATGGCCGGGATGTTCGCCGAGCCGGCATAGTTCGTTGCGAAGGCCAGCGTCGCCATCTGCTCCGCGGCCGCCTCGGCCAGCTCCCGCCGCCCGTGCCCGGCGTTCACGTTCCAGAGGCAGGAGAGCCCGTCGATGTACTCCTTGCCGGCCGCGTCGGTCATGGTGGCGCCGCGGCCCTTGACCCAGATGTGGGGATGGGCGTGGTCCGAGGGGTGATACAGCGGGTGGAGCAGGTGTTCCCGATCCTGCGTCAGCAACTGCGATACATCCCATGTGGCCATCGTGCGTGACCTCCTGACCTGCGGGTTATTGCCGTGCATGCCTCACCGGATTCCCGGGAGCGGAGCCGTCCGACCCCGGGATAGTAGCCCGAGCTTGCCTAGAATGTCTAGTGCCTCGGGGTTTCGCCTTGGATTGGTGCGGCTTTGTGGGCTATAAGTCGTCGGGACGGCCACACATTTCGGCCCCGTGCGTGCGGGGCGGCCCTGGCCGGCATCGGGCCGGCGCGGGGTCTTGCCCCGGGGGATGCCCGCGCGGGGCGGCCTGGAAAGGAGCGTGCCTTGGACATCCGAGTCGTGATCGGTGACGTCGCCGCATTCCGGTGCGATGCGATCGTGGTGAACCTATTCGAGGGGGTCAAGGAGCCGGCCGGCGCCACGGCCGCCCTCGATGCGGCGCTGGACCGGGCGGTCCGGAAACTCATCCGGGGCGGCGAGATCACGGGCAAGTGGGGGAGCCAGACCCTGCTGCACACGCTGGGACGGCTCCCGGCGGAGCGGGTGCTGGTGATGGGGCTGGGCAAGCGAGAGGAGTTCAGCCTGGACCGGGTCCGGGCCGTCTCGGCCGAGGCGCTGAAGGCGCTGCGCAAGGTGGGGGCCCGGCAGGTGGCCAGCATCGTCCACGGCGCGGGCGCCGGGGGCGTCAACCCCGCGCAGGCGGCCCAGGCGCTGGTCGAGGGGGCGGTGCTCGGCCTGTACCGGTTCGGCCGGTACAAGCCCGAGAACGACGACGCCAGGGAGATCACGGCGCTCAGCCTGCTGGAGCGCGACCGGGCAAAGCTGCGCGCCCTGACCGAGGCGGTGCGCCGGGGGCGCATCCTAGCCGAGGCGACGAACGCGGCCCGCGATCTGGTGAACGAGCCCGGCAACACGCTGACCCCGAGCGAGCTGGCGCGCCGGGCCGCGGCGATGGCGCGGCGGTCGGGCGTCCGCTGCCGCGTGCTGGCTCCGGCGGAGCTCACCCGGATGGGGGCCGGGGCGCTGCTCGGCGTCGCGCGGGGGAGCCACGAGCCGCCCCGCATGATCGTCCTGGAATACCGGGGCCGACGGGGGGCGGGCCCGCACCTGGGCCTGGTGGGCAAGGGGATCACCTTCGACTCGGGCGGGATTTCGCTCAAGCCGGCGGAGAACATGGAGGCGATGAAGGGCGACATGGCGGGCGGCGCGGCGGTGCTGGCCGCCACCTGCGCCGTGGCCCGGCTGGGCCTGCCGATCGCCGTCACGGCCGTCATCCCGGCGACGGAGAACCTGCCCAGCGGCACGGCGCTGAAGCCGGGGGACATCTTGCGCGCCATGAGCGGCAAGACCATCGAGGTGGTCAACACCGACGCCGAGGGCCGGCTGGTCCTGGCCGATGCGCTGCACTACGCGCGGCGGCGCGGGGCGAGCCACCTGGTGGACGTCGCGACCCTCACCGGGGCGTGCGTGGTGGCGCTGGGGAGCGTGAACAGCGGTGCCTTCTCCAACAACCAGGGCCTGCTGGACACCGTGCTGGCCGCCGGGAAGGCGGCGGGCGAGAAGATCTGGCCCCTGCCGATGGATCCCGAGTATGACGACCTGATCAAGAGCGACGTGGCCGAGATCAAGAACTCGGGCGGTCGCAAGGGGGGCGCCATCACGGGCGCGAAGTTCCTGCAGCACTTCGTCGAGGACACCCCCTGGGTGCACCTGGACATCGCCGGCACCTCCGACGCGGACAAGGAGAAAGGCTACCAGCCCAAGGGGGCGACCGGGGTCATGGTCCGGACGCTAGCGCAGGTCGCGGTCGAGCTGCTGGAGACCTGAGCACCGGGGCCGGGGGCGAGAGAAAGGACTCGCCCGCGCGCACGCAACAGGAAAAAGGGTTGACCGGAGCCGCTCGGGTGCGATACTGACGCGCGCCGCCATCCGCGGCCGAGGGCTCGGTGTCGGTGGCGGCTTGCCGGCCCGTACGGGCTGTTCGGGGCCGGCTGATCGCTGCACTCTGGACCCAGTGGCGGTAGTCCGGATTATTCACGAAGGACCCGAGAATAATCCGGGCTTACCTCGCGGGTAGCGATGCCCGCCTGCAACGGGAGGATACGTGGTGGTGGGCGACCGGGTACCCGTGCCGCGGCCCGCGGGGGGGGTGCGGTGTCACGGTGCATCGGCGACGCGTGTTCCGTCCCGGACCGCCGACCACAAGGGTTTCTCATAAGCCCGCATTATTCGCAAGCTGCATCCGCGAATAATGCGCGCTAGGCACCTGACCGGGACCGCCTGGTGTACACCAAACCCTTTGTGCTCGCCGCCCTCGCCAACTTCCTGGTCTTCACCAACCTCAACGTCTACACGCTGCTCCCCCTGTACATCAAATCGCTGGGCGGTCGAGAGGGCCAGATCGGCAGCATCATGGCCATGTACAGCCTGGCTGCCGTGGCATGCCAGGTCGGCATGGGGCCGCTCCTGGACCGGTTCGGCCGCCGACGCTTCATGCTGGCCACCGTCGGGGCCGTGACCCTGGTATCGATCGCGTTCGCGCTGGTGCGATCGCTGGGCTGGTATTTCTACCTGCTGCGCCTGACGCAGGGGGTTGCCTATGCCCTCTTCCTGACCAGCAATCTGGCCCTGCTGGCGGATCTGGCGCCGCCCAGCCGGCGGGCCGAGGCGGTGGGGATCTTCGGGATCTCCGGCCTCGTGACCATCGCCATCGCCCCGGCCATCGGCGAGGTTGTGGTGCGCGCCTGGGGCTTTCCGGTGCTCTTCTGGGCCTCGGTCGTCGTCGCCCTGGCGGCGCTGGCGGTCTGTGCCGCGACCGTCGTGCCGGAGGCCCCCGCGCCCGAGAGCCCCGTGCGGCTGGGCCGGGAGTTCTGGCGCACCTTCACCCCCATTCTGGCCACCGCCTTCCAGTTCGGGCTGGCCAACTCGATCGTCTTCGTCTTCCTCCCGCCCTTCGCACACGAGGCGGGCCTGCCGCGTATCGGCCCCTTCTACATCGTCTTCACCGTTGCGGCGGTGAGCGTGCGCTTCTTCGGCGGGCGAGCCGCTGACCGGTTCGGGCGCTGGCAGGTGATCCTGCCCTCGCTGGTGGGTCTGACCTCGGGGGTGCTGCTCTTCAGCGTCCTCCGCGCGACGTGGCTGCTCCTCCTCATCGGGCTGATCAATGGCACCTCGCACGGGTTCGTCTACCCGGCAACCAGCGCCCTCGCGGTGGACAAGGCGCCCCCCGGGGCGCGCGGGCGGGTGCTGGCGGCCTACAACACGGCTGCCCTCGGCGGAGCGGCGATCGGAGCCATTGGCTTTGGATGGCTGGCGGAGTGGCTGGGCTACCGGCCCGCGTACCTGGTCGCGGGTCTCGTGCTGTCGCTTGGCATACTCCACAGCCTGCGCGAGCGGCGGCGGGCCCGATCGACCGCTCCGGAGCAGGGCTAGTCGGGGCCGCCGCTTGCGTACCCCCGCCAGTTCTGCTAGCCTCGCGCCCTGGCCCCGACACGCGGAACGGCGTCATCCATGGACGAACGGACGAGTGCACTCGGCAGCGAGGCGCTCCAGCACCTGGACGCGCTCTACACCCTGGCCCGCTGGCTGGCGCGGGACCCCGTCGAGGCGGAGGATCTCGTCCAGGAGACCTATCTGCGTGCGCTGCGGTCGGCGCACCAGTTTCAGCCCGGAACCAATCTCCGTGCCTGGTTGTTTCAAATACTGAGAAACCATTTCCTGACGACCCGCACGCGTCGCAGCCGCGAGCCCGAGCTGGTGGACCCCGAGAGGCTGGAAGGGCTCGGCGCGGCGGGCGCCGGAGCCTCCGGCATGGCCGGCGGGTCGCGCGGCGTGCCCGACGCCGCGCGCGGGCTGGACCTCACGGCGGCCCTGAACCGGCTGCCCGAGGAGTTCCGCTCGGTGGTGCTCCTGGCCGATGTCGAGGAATTCCAGATGGGGGAGATCGCCCGGATCATGGGGTGCCCGGTGGGCACGGTGAAATCCCGGCTGTTTCGCGCCCGGGCGATGCTGCGCGGATTGCTGACGGACTACCGCGAGTAGGCGGGATGGACACTCGATGAATTGCCAGGATGCCCGAGAGCAGCTGGAGGCGTTGATCCGGGGGTCCCTGGCGACGGAGGCCGCCGAGGGCCTCCAGGCCCACCTGGCTGCCTGCCCGTCGTGCCGGGAGGCGCTGGAGGTCCAGCGGGGGATCCGGGCGCTGATCCGGGCCGAGGCCCCGCGGTACGCGGCCCCGCCGGCACTTCGGGCACGGATCCAGGACCAGGTCCTGGCGCGCGCGGAGCCGGCGGCTCCGGGCCGGGCCGCCTGGCGGGCCTGGCTGCGGGGCCCGCGCTGGGCCGTGGCGGCCCTGGCGGGGGCCCTGGCCGTGGCGGCCGTGGTGTGGGGGCCCTCCCTTTGGATGGCCCGCGACCCGTTCGGCCGGCTCGTGGCGCGCGCGCTGGCCGAGCACGAGGAGTACGCCCGCGCGGCCGCGCCCCATCGCCCGGCCGACCCGGCCGCGCTGCTCGGATCGGTGCGGTCGCAGGCGGGCTTTGCCTTCGAGCCGGTCTTCCAGGGCGATGCGCAGATCCACCTGGTCAACGCCATGCTGAGTGAGCTGGCCGGCGCGCGGGCGGCCACGTTCGTGTACCGGGATGCGGCCGGCCGCTATGCGACGCTCTATCTCATGCCCGAGGCAGGCGTAACCATTCCGGAGCAGGGCCGCCTGCCGATCGAGACCTTCAAGCCGTACCACCGGGTCGCCGCGGGCAGGCAGGTCTTCCTGTGGAAGCAGCGGCAGCTGGCGTGCCTGCTGGTGGTCGAGGGCAGCCAAGCGGAGGGCGCCGATCTGTTTCTGAAGGTGCGCAAGACGGCCTGAGGCGCGCGGCACGCGCGCCTTAGAGCAGCTGCATCAGATCGCGCGCCTCGGGGTAGCTGGGGTCGATCTCGAGGGCGCGCTTGCAGCAGCGCTGGGCGCCGTTGATGTCACCCAGCTCCTTGAGGCAGAGGGCCTTGTAGTACCACGCGATCTTGGAGTTGCCGTTGTAGCGGAGGGCCTCGTTGAAGCAGGTGGTGGCCTCGGCGGCCTTCTTCAGCTGGACGAGGCAGATGCCGCGGTGGAGCCAGGCCGTGAGCAGCCGGCTCGGGTCCCGCAGGTCCTTGATGCCCCCGTCGAACTGGGCCAGCGCCTGCTCGTACTCCTCCATGTGGAGTAGGGCCACGCCCATCTCGATGCTGTGCTCGGGGTCGAGGCGCGGGGTCTGGGCGGTCCGGGTGGCGGTCCCCTTGCCCAGGGACACCAGGGTGTCCGCCTGCAGGTGGAAGGTCAGGTCCTGCACGCTGGCGGCCTTGGCCGTCGTCCGGAACAGGTGGGCCTTGATCCCGCGGGCGGCCAGCAGCTCCTGGAACTGCGGGTGGTCCATGTCGTTGGTCAGGCGGGCCAGCAGATCGCCCAGCAGTCGGGAGAGCTGGGTCGAGCGGGTGCGCTCGCGGTCGGTGAAGCTCGAGCGGGCCTCGCCGTCGGGCGAGGCGTAGCGGTCCGTGGGGCTGAACAGGATGTGGTTCAGGCCGCTGGGCGACACGCTGATCAGGCGGTAGAGACCCTGGCGATCCTGCTCGGGGCCGCGGAAGCGCCAGCGGGCTTCCAGGTACCCAGGGATGTCGGTCGAGAGCAGCCGGCTGGCGAAGGCCGAGCTGAGGAAGCGGAACTTGTTGGGGCCCTCCAGGTACTGGCGGGCCAGGGAGAGAAAGAGACTCAGGTCCGCCCGCAGCGCGTACCGGTCGTTCTTCCAGCGGGGCTGGGGGCCCGGCTCGGCGGCGACGACGTTCTCGCGGACGAGGTCCTGCATGACCTCCCGGACATCCTCCATGGGCTCCCGCACTTCCTTGGTCAGGGCCTCGAGGTTGCGCGGGATCAGGTCCAGCAGGGCCAGGAACACCTTGTCGCGCAGGTACACATCCACCAGCCGCTTGCCCTCGAGGGCCGGGTCGAGGCGTTTCAGCTCCCGGGCGACGACGCGGGAGACGAGGTCGCCGTTCGACGCGAGGACGGCGAAGCCCGTCGGCTTCCGGCCGGTGAGCGTCGTCTGGATCCAGTACATGTGGCCCTCGTGGTAGACCAGGAACCGCGGGCCCACGTCCGTCCGGATCCGAGACTTGATGGCAGGCTCCACCACCTCCGAGGGGCCGATCAGGCGCGCCCGCCGCAGCAGCGTCAGGATCTTCTCCGGCGGGAAGACGTGGAATTCCCCCTTGCCTTTTTCCTCGAGGCGGGTGTACCACTCACGCGCCGGCTGGCCGAGCCCGGACAGGGCCAGCAGCAGGCCGACGAAGCGCCGGTCCTTCTTCTTCTCGCGGGTGTAGGTTGCGAAGAACCGCTTGAGCTCATCGGGACCGAGCTCCCGGGGCAGGGCGCGGGCCTTGCAAAGGATCGGCGCCTGGGTGGCCCGGTGCTTCGCCTTGACCTCGAGATCCGTGCCCCCGGCGGCCAGCCGGCCCCGGAAGTCATCGTATCCCAGCTCGTCGAGCAGGCGCTTGACCAACTGCTCCAGGAGTCGCCCTTTGTCCTTGGCGGTTGGGGCCAGGACCTTAATCGTCATGCGTCCTCCATCCGACGCACGGGACAGCCGTCGCGAGGGCGTCCACGCTTGCCTCGTGGGTTCGCCGGGACCGGAGCGAGGCGCGAGATGCATCTTGCGTCCTGCGCGCCTGGCTCCCGCACTCCTGCGTGGCCCGATTGTGCCGCCGCAGGCGCTGCGGCACGGACGTTCCAGGTACTGACATCCGGGCCTGAAGAGCCCGGGTGACATTCTCTGCCGACTCGACGACAGCTATCCACGTCATTGCATGGCGGCACGCCCACGCCATGGAAGGGGCGAAGGCAGGGATGCAGCAAAACCGGGGGTCGCGGCTGGTGATTTGGATGGACCAGTCTCCGTTTTCAAAAGAAACGGCAATAAGATACGCTGTATGCTTGATGTGTGTAGTAACATGGTAGAGATTTGTGCGTCAAGGGACAAATGGCGTTTCATCCTCGGAAAATGCGAAAAACTGGGCTTTTCCGGCGTTCTAAGCCGATTGACAGGGACGTTGCGGCGTGCTAGGTTTTCCGCGTAAACTCTTTAACCAATTGTTTTTTTTCGTTTCTTTAAAAATTACTCTCTTTCCATCCTGTTTTAGGTACACACATTGTCAGACATGAAAAGATCTCCGATCGAGCATATCGAAACGGAGATCCAGCGGGAAGCCATCGGGCTCCGTCGCCATGACGACGTGGATCGCCAGTATCCTATTCCGCCTGACCCTGCCTCGCGAGGTGGGGAGTGGGGGGAGGAGTGGCGGTGACCGTACGGGTCCGGGTCTTTGCGTCGGTACGGGAGATTCTCGGGCGGGCCGAGTTGGTGCTGGAGGTGCCCGAGGGCGCCACCGCGGGCAGCGTCCTCGAATGGCTGACCGCAGACTACCCCAGGCTGCAGCCCCTGGCGCCCATCCTGCGGCTGGCCGTCAACCGGGAGTACGCGGACGGCAGCCGGGTCCTCGCGTCCGGGGACGAGATCGCCCTCCTGCCGCCGGTGAGCGGCGGGGCGGACCTGTACGAGGTCACCGCCGAGCCGCTGCAATTGGAGCGCCTGACGGCGGCGGTCACCCGGAACACGTCGGGAGCCGTCGCCAGCTTCCTGGGGGTAGTACGGGAGTTCGCACGTGGCCGCCGGGTCCACTTCCTCGAGTACGATGCCTACCCGGAGATGGCGACGGCGACCATGCGCCAGATCGGCGCGGAGATCCGGGACCGGTGGCCCGTGGACGGGGTGGCCATTGTGCACCGGACGGGGCGCCTCGCCATCGGCGTGGCGAGCGTCGCCATCGCGATCGCCTCACCCCACCGCCGCGAGGCCCTCGAGGCCTGCGCCTACGCCATCGAGCGGCTGAAGGAGATCGTCCCTATCTGGAAGCGCGAGGTCTGGACGGACGGCGCCGAATGGATCGGCTCGACGACGGACGAGTATCAGGCGCGCCGCCCGGAGGGCGGCGCGCCTTAGCCCTGTCTCTTGTGACTGGCCCCCGACCCCCGGCCCTTAACAGGTTGCTGAACAGCCTGGTTTTCCTCAGGCTGCTCAAAAGGGTCCAGATGCAAGGCGGCGCGCGATGCGAGGCGCGAGGCGTCCTTGGTCCGTACGTCGCAGCGCCGCGCGAGCGCGCCAACACCGCGGATGGGCCTTTTTCAGCAGCCGGCTACCCCCCGCTCAGCGTGCCCGTTCCCGCAGCTGCTTCAGGGTGCCTTCGAGCCGCTTGATCTCCTCACCATACCCCGAGAAGTTGCCCTGCCGCAGGAACTCCTGGGCGCGGCCGTACTGCTGCCAGGCCTGATCCGCCAGGCCGCGCACGCCCGGCTCCGCCCTCCCGGCGGCGGCCGGAGCGGCGGCGGCTGGCTCGGTCTTGGGCGACGGACCCTTGCCCGGGGCGCCGAAGATCTGCTGGAGCGAGGCCTCCAGGCCCTCCTCCATAGCGATCTGGTTGCCGAAGGCCACGATGACGCGCTTCAACTCGGGGAGCGACCCCTTCTCGGCTGCCAGGTAGAGGGGCTGCACGTAGAGCAGGGACTCCTCGATGGGGATGGCGAGCAGGCTCCCCCGGATGACCTGCGAGCCCCGCTGGCCCCAGAGCGAGAGCTGCTGCGAGATGTACGAATCCTGGTCGATGCGCGCCTCGATCTGGCGGGGTCCGTAGATGAGCTTCTGCTTGGGGAAGTTGTAGACGATGAGCTTGCCGTAGTGCGGCCCGTCGCTGCGGGCGGCGAGCCAGGCGATCATGTTGTCCTTCTTGCTGGGATTGTAGAGCATCAGCAAGATGAACTCCTCGCGCTTCTCGCCGGGGAGCCGCATGATGGTGTAGTAGGGCTCGATCTCGCGGTCCTGGCCCTCCACCGCCCGCCGGGGGATGCTCCACAGGTCCTCCTTGTTGTAGAAGACCTGGGGGTCGCGCATGTGGTAGGTGTTGAACATCCGGGCCTGGATCATGAACAGGCCCTGCGGGTAGCGGATGTGGGCCCGCAGATCCTCGGGCATGGCCGAGAGGGGCTGGAACAGGCCCGGGAAGGCCTGGGCATAGGCCTGGACGACCGGATCCTGCGGCTCGCTGAGGTAGTAGGAGAGCGTGCCGTCGTAGGCGTCCACGACCGCCTTGACCGAGTTGCGGATGTAGTTGCCGAGACCGCGCACCGGCTCCGAGTAGGGGAAGTCCCGGGACGTGGTGTAGCCGTCGATCATCCAGAACAGGTGGCCGTCCTTGCCGATGACCAGATAGGGGTCCCGGTCGAAGGTGATGAAGGGCGCGGCCTTCTTGATGCGCTCCTCGATGGAGCGGTAGTACATGATCCGGCTGTCGCCGGTCAGGTCGTTGGAGAGCAGCAGCATGTAGTCGCGGAAGCTCAGGGCGAAGAGGAGCCGCCGCAGGTAATTGTTGATGGGGACCCCTCCGCGCCCGGTGTAGGTGGTGTAGACGTTGGCGTCCCCCTGCGGGTAGTTCAGTTCCTGCGCCTGGGTCTTGACCAGGACGTACTCGTTGCCGATCTCGCCGTAGTAGATCTCGGGGCGCGTGACCTTGATGGGTCCCGTCGAGGCGGGCGGGATATCCTTGATCCAGAAGTCGGGCAGGCCCTCGCCGGTGATGCGGTTCACCGGTCCCAGCACGACCCCGTAGCCGTGGGTGTAGGTCAGCCGCTCGTTGACCCAGGTCCGGCTGGGCAGGTGCCGGTAGGAGAGCTCCCGGGGCGACAGCATCACCTGGCTGAGCTGCCCGTCGACCTGGTAGCGGTCGTTGTCCACGTCCTCGAAGCGGTAGTAGGGCCGGATCTCCTGGAGCTGGGCGTAGGTGACCAGCAAGGGCCGGTGATCCCAGAGCCGGATGTTCTTGATGGTTGGGTCGTTACGCTGCAGGTCTTCGACCTTGAGGGTCTCGGCAGCCGGGAACTCCTGCTCCTCGATCCGGTCCAGGCCGTAGGCCAGCCGCGTGAACTTGATGCTCTGCTCGAGGTACGGGCGCTCCTTCTCCAGTTCGTTGGGGGTCACGCGCAGCCGCTGCAGCAGGTTCGGGTAGACGCCGAGGCCCAGGACGTTGACGACGAGCACGGCGCCGAGCGCGAAGAGCACGGGCCGGATCCCGCGCCGGCCGATCTGCCAGAGGCAGATCGCCGCGGCGCCCAGCGCCAGGACGGCCAGGACCCGCAGCACGGGGAGTTGCGCGTTTATGTCGATGTACGTCGCGCCGAAGATCAGCCCCCGGGAGGAGAGCAGCAGCCCGTACGTGTCCAGGTAGTAGCCGCCCGCCTTCACCACCAGGAGCAGCGCGCCGAGCGCCAGCAGGTGCGTCCGGGCCTGCGTCGTGACCCGGGGTCCGCGAGGGCTGAGCTGCACCCCCCGGTGCAGGACGTGGGTCGCCAGGACGAGCAGGAAGGTGAGCCCCAGCGCCGTCATCAGCCAGCCCGCTACCAGCCGGAAGAAGGGGAGCCGGAACACGTAGAAACCCAGATCCAGCCCGAACACCGGGTCCGTCGCCTTGAAGGGCTGCGCGTTCCAGTAGCGCAGGATGATCTCCCATTGCCCGCTGGCGGCGAACCCGACCATGAGGCCGAGGACCAGCGAGCCCGGGATGAGGAAGCGCCGGAACAGGGGCTCGATGACGAGGCGGCTGGGCAGCCCCAGGGGATCCTCCAGCTCCATCAGGACGTCGCCCGCGGGGGAGTGGGCGGCCAGGCGGACGTTCAGGTACACGAAGAGCGCGAAGGCCGTGCCCGCGATCACGCCCAGGAGGACGCGGAGCCAGAGGATCGTGCTGAAGACCGAGGTCAGGTTCACCTCCTGGAACCAGAGGTAGTCGGTGTACAGCGGCACAACCTGGCCGCCGATGCTGATCAGAATGAAGAGGGTGATCAGGGGGCCGACGAGGGATCGCTGCGCCATGGATGGCTCCTTT